>OBXO01001120.1_pt1 | contig 14230 bp, 15 predicted proteins | sample 1501431 | NCBI WGS metagenome assembly OBXO01 (sample SAMEA2580163, study PRJEB22360) | human gut metagenome | biome: human gut; feature: human-associated habitat; material: faeces | place: Denmark | collected 2008/2010 | reverse complement strand
TGCTTATTCCCATCGGCTCGATTCAGTTGAGCCGGGCATCCAGAACATCCAGCTCCTCCGAGAGCTGACGGGGCAGCTTGTCGCCGAACTTCTGGTAGAACTCCCGGATGCCCTTGACCTCGTCCCGCCAGAGGGCGGTGTCCACGCCCAGCAGGCCCCTGAGGGTGTCCAGCTCCACGCCGGAGTCCTCCAGATCGATGTCCTCGGGCCGGGGCTCCCAGCCGATGGGGGTCTCCACTGCCTCGGCCTCACCGAAGCAGCGCTTCAAGATCCACTCCAGCACCCGCAGGTTGTCCCCGAAGCCGGGCCAGAGGAAGTTCCCGTTGTCGTCGGTGCGGAACCAGTTGACGTTGAAGATCTTGGGGGCCTTGTCTCCCAGCTTCTCCCCCATGTCCAGCCAGTGCTGCCAGTAGTCGCCCATGTGATAGCCGCAGAAGGGGAGCATGGCCATGGGGTCCCGGCGTACCACGCCCACCGCGCCGGCAGCGGCGGCGGTAGTCTCCGAGGCCATGATAGAGCCCACAAATACCCCGTGCGTCCAGTCCCGGGACTGATAGACCAGGGGGGCGGTCCTGGCCCGGCGGCCGCCGAAGACGATGGCGGAGATGGGAACGCCCCGGGGGCTCTCAAACTCGGGGGAGATGCAGGGGCAGTTCTTGGCCGGCGCGGTGAAGCGGGAGTTGGGGTGCGCCCCCTTCTCCGAAGAGGTCTTGCCGTTCCAGGGGCGGCCCTGCCAGTCCACCGCGTGCTCCGGGGGATTCTTGTCCAGACCCTCCCACCACACGGTGTTGTCGTCCAGGTTGTGAACCACATTGGTGAAGATGGTGCCCTGTCGGGTGGTGGCCAGGGCATTGGGGTTAGATTTGACATTGGTGCCGGGGGCCACGCCGAAGAAGCCGTACTCCGGGTTCATGGCCCACAGCCGGCCATCCTCGCCGATGCGCAGCCAGGCGATGTCGTCCCCCACGCACCAGACCTTCCAGCCCGCCTTCCGGTAGTGTTCCGGGGGGATGAGCATGGCCAGGTTGGTCTTGCCGCAGGCGGAGGGGAAGGCGGCGGCCAGGTAGCGCACCTCGCCCTGGGGGTTCTCCACGCCCAAAATCAGCATGTGCTCGGCCATCCAGCCCTGCTGCCGGCCCAGGTAGGAGGCGATGCGCAGGGCGAAGCACTTCTTGCCCAATAGCACGTTGCCGCCGTAGCCGGAGTTGACGCTCATGATTGTGTTGTCCTCGGGGAAGTGGACGATGTAGCGGTTCTCGGGGTCAATGTCCGCCTTGGCGTGGAGCCCCTTGACAAAGTCGTCTCCCATCACGTCGGCCACGGCCCGGCCTACCCGGGTCATGATGGCCATGTTGAGCACCACATAGATGGAGTCGGTCAGCTCGATGCCGTACTTGGCGAAGGGGGAGCCCACCACGCCCATGGAATAGGGGATCACATACATGGTGCGGCCCTTCATGGCGCCGGTGTAAAGCTTTTTCAGCTTGGCGTACATCTCCTGGGGGGCCATCCAGTGGTTGGTGGGGCCGGCGTCCTCCTGCTTTTTGCAGCAGATGAAGGTGCGATCCTCCACCCGGGCCACGTCGTTTACCGCCGTGCGGTGGAGGTAGCAGCCGGGGAGCTTTTCCTCATTCAGCTTCTCAATCTCGCCGCTGGCGCAGGCCTGCTTCCGCAGCTCCTCCAGCTGAGCCTCACTGCCGTCAATCCAAACGAGCTGATCCGGCTGGGTCATGGCCGCCATCTCGTCGATCCAATCCAGTACCGCGCGGTTGCTTGTCAATGCCATGAAAGTGTCCCCCTTTTGTGATGTAATGCAGAAAGCTCTGTTAGTTGTATTGTAAAAGAAATAGGCAGTTTTTGCAAGTCCTTTTCGTCGGATTTGCAAAAACTGCCCGGTCTATCGAGTCAGAGGCTGCTTTGGAGCGCGGAGGCCAGAGCGGCAAATTCAGGGATGCCCAGCCGCTCGCCCCGGATATCGGCGGGCAGCCCGGCGGCCTCGATGGCCCCCCGCAGCGCATCTTTGGACAGGCGGCTGCCGAAGGCGGAGGAGAGGCCGTTGAGGAGGGTCTTGCGCCGCTGGGCGAAGGAGGCCCTGACCACCTGGAAGAAGAAGCTCTCGTCCACCAGATTCTGAGGAGGGGCGGAACGGGGGACAAGCCGGATCACCGCCGAAGTGACCTTGGGGGCGGGGAGGAAGCACTCCGGCCCCACCTCAAAGAGCAGCTCCGGCTGGGTGTGATACTGGCAGAACACAGAGAACGCCCCATAATCGCTGGAACCGGGGGCGGCGCAGATGCGCAGGGCCACCTCCCGCTGAATCATCACCGTGATGGAGGCGAAGCACCCGGCCTCAATGAGGGCGGTGAGTACCGGTGTGGTGATGTTATAGGGGAGGTTGGCACAGGCAATCGCTGTAAGGCCAGAAAACTTGTCAGACACAAGAGCAGCCAGATCCAGCTTCATGGCGTCCCCCGGCACCACCTCGGCGTTGGGGTAGGGGGCCAGCGTCTCGGCCAGAATGGGATAGAGGGTGCGGTCCAGCTCAATGGCCGCTACCTTGGCCGCCCGCCGGGCCAGCTGCACCGTCAGAGGGCCGATGCCGGGGCCGATCTCCAGCACGCCGGTATCCGGGCCTGCGCCGGAGGCCTCCGCGATGTCCCTGGGTACCCATCCCTCAATGAGAAAGTTCTGGCCCATGCTTTTGGAGAAGCGGAAGCCGTGGCGGCCCAGCAGGGCGCGGATGTCCTTTTCATTGCATAAATCCATTGGGAATCACCTCGTGTCCCAGGGAGCACATCACCTGGAATTCCTGTTGAAAATCTGTAATGGCTTTTTCCTTTACGGGGAAAAGGGCGTCAAAAGCGTCCAGCGCGACCGCGTCGGGGGCATAGGCAAAGCCCTCGCGGAAGCGCCCGGCGGCGTTTGCCAGGGAGCCGGGGGCCAGCTCCACTGCCTGGAGGCCGGGCAGGTACTGGCCGTTCTCCAGGGAGATGCCCCAGCGCTCTCCGCACCAGAAGCCGTAGCGGCCGTAGTGCCGGGGATCGCCCAGAATCACCACGGCCTGTTCCCCCAGGGCCTGGGCCTGCCGCAGGGCATGGCACACCAGGGCGCGGGCCAGTCCTTTTCCCTGAAAGGAGGGGAGGACGGCCAGGGGACCGAAGGTGACGGTGTCCAGATACCCGCCCACCTCCAGCTCGATGGAGCTGGAGGCGCAGGTGATCTGCCCGGCCAGGACGCCGTCCGCCTCGCATACAAAGGTCAGCTCCGGGCGGAAGGCGGGGGACTGGCGGAGCAGATGGAGATAGTAGTGCTCGTCGCAGCCGGGCTTGTAGACGTTCCAAAAGGCCTCCCGCACCAGCGTCTCCACAGCGCGGCGGTCGGCGGGGGCCTCGTGGCGAAGAGTCAGTGACATAGTGAATACCTCAAGCAGCAGATTTTGTTCGTATACCAGGAAGCATGAGCGGAATGGTATAATTGTGATATGTTTTCCGGCTGCCCCGCAAGGGGCGGCAAAACGGCTGAAATGCAAGCGTAAAAGCCGCTTTCGCGCTATTATACCATAAAAAACAGGGACAGGCTATGCCTGTCCCTGTTTTTTCAGCGGGCGCTTCAACATCAGCAGGGTCTTGATGTCTTCCACAACCTCCGGGGAGTCCACCTCCAGGGACAGCCACCGCCCGGAGCCCATGGGCTTGACCGCCTTCCAGCAGGCATGGGTATACTCCGAGAGGGTGGGGAGAAGGGCCTCCGCCTGGGCCGGGGCCACCACCAGGCAGACGAAGGCGCCGGAGGCGGGGTAGAGGGTACACAGGGCCTTGCCGCCGGAACGGTACTTGACGTTCCAGCCCCGCCCCATGGAACAGTTGCTGTAGCTGTAAATGGGGGAAAGGGAATAAGCTTCACAGATCCAGCGGTTCAATGGCTCCCACAGCGGATGGGATACATAGGCGGAGAGCTGCTCCGCGGTGGGCTCCTCCGGCCCGGGATAGATGGCGTTCCAGTCCATTATTTGCGCCACCGGAGCAGACTGGGGAAGAACTGGGCCATCTGCGCCCGGGCCTGCTCGGGGGTCAGCTCGGGGTTGGCCCGCACCATCATGGGGGTGCAGAAGTCGATCATCTCCTCCATGGTCATCTCTCCGGTAAAGGCTCCCTCCTGATAACAGTATTTGCAGTAGTGCTCGCTGGGCGTGCCGCCCCGCTCCGTGCCGCGAAGGGCCGGATCGTCGATGGGCATGCCGCAGGATTGACAAAAGGTGTGATTCATGTGAGATTCCTCCTGTGATTGAGATGGCTCCATCCTATCACAGTTATCCTGACACCCCGTGTCATGGTTTCCGTGGTGGGCCGCCATTTTTCCCGCCAACAGCGCCAGCCGTTTCCGCAGGCGCTCCGGTTCCAACACCTCCACTCCCAGACCGAAGGAGAGCAGATAGCCATAGAGCCACGGATCCTCCGGAAAGCTCACCGACACCACAAGGCTGCCGTCCGCCCCGCGGGTGACGCAGCCCTCGTCGAATTCGTCGTAGACCCGGTAGGCAAGGGCGGGGGAGAAGCGCAGGCGGACGGGCACGCAGAAGCCCTCCGGCGGCTCTCCAGCCTCGATGGGCGGGGGAGAGAGGGGGCGCTGAAAGGGGGCGCCCGGCTCCGGCTCCAGCATCCGGGTGAGCTTGAAGGTGCGGTAGGCCGCCCGCTCCAGGCAGAATCCCTGGAGGTACCAGTCCCGGCCCTTGAAGACCAGCCGGGCGGGGAGGACGCTGCGGCGGGTGGTCTGGCCGGAGGCGCCCACATAGGTGAAGGACAGGACGCGGCGGGACAGAATGGCCTCCTTGAGCTGGACGAATTTGGCGTTGTCGGCCCCGGCGCTCCCCCATCGGGACAGCTCCACCTGCAGCCAGTCCGGTTCCCGACGCCGGAACAGGGCGGACAGCTTGGACAGGGTCCCCGCCGTCCCCTGACCGGCGTCCCCGGGCAGGCTCCGCAGAGCGGTGAGCAGAAGCTGCTGTTCTTCCTCGGTGAAAGCGGCCCGGTGGAGGGTATAGCCCTCCAGCAGGGACACCCCGCCGCCCTTGCCCGGCGTGCTGTACACCGGTACCCCGGCCGCCGACAGCGCGTCGATGTCCCGGTAGATGGTGCGCACCGATACCTCGAAGTGCTCCGCCAGCTGCGGCGCGGTCATGCGGCCCCGCTCCAGCAGGAGACAGAGCAGCTCAAACAATCTGCCCTGGGACATCAGCGATTTCCCAGCCGGGCCATCACCAGCATGTCCACGTAGTCCCCCGCTTTCACGGCGGCCTCCCGTTTGCGGCCCTCCGTCTCAAAGCCGAAGCGCTGGTACAGGCGGATGGCGTCCCCGTTGTCGGCGTAGACCTCCAGCTCCACCCGGTGGAGCATCAGCCAATTGTCCGCCAGATCCAAGACCGCCTCCAACAGGGCGGTGCCGATGCCCTGTCCCTGGCAGTCGGTGCGCACCATGATGCCCAGGCTGCCGGTGTGCCGCCGCCGGGGGTTGGACTCCACGGTCAGCATGACCAGGCCGAGCACGGTATTGTCCGGCGATACGGCCACTAGAACATGCCGGCCCTGTCCCGGCTGACGGAGAAGCTCCTCCATACGGCGGGGGCGGTCGGAGGGGAGGGAGGCCGCCTGTTCAAATACGCCGGGCATCCGCCGCAGTGCGGTGATCCCCGCGGCGTCCTCCGGCCCGGCGGGGCGGATGGCGTAGGTCATGGTGCGGTCACCCCCGGACGAATGCGGGCCATCTTGTACTCGTCCACATAGCGGCCGTTCCGCACCGTGGTCATGCGCAGCAGGCCCTCCTGTTCAAAGCCCAGCTTCTCATAGAGATGGATGGCTCGCTCGTTGTCGGCGTAGACCTCCAGCTCCACCCGCACCAGCATGAGCCAGTTGTCCGCCAGATCCAGCAGTGTTTCCATGAGGGCGGTGCCCACCCCTTTGTTCTGGTAATCGGTATGGACATAGAGTCCCACGCTGCCCGCGTGGCGCATCCGGGGATTGGAGCAGACCGTGAGCCCGGCGCAGCCGATGACTGTGCCGTCGTCCAGAACGGCCACAAAGTTGTGGTCGTCGGGCCCTAGCCCGGCGATGAACGCCTTGCTGTCGGCGGTGCGGTAGGAGGGGAGACCCAGGGTATTCTCGAACACGCCCGGCATGCGGCGCAGGGCTGCGGCCCCCTCCGCGTCCTCCGGCCCGATGGGGCGGATGGTGTAGTTCATAAAAGCACCTCCCGAAACTATTTTTGCCATGATAGCACAGGCCTGGTCAAAAAACAACCGCCCGGAGGAATTTCCTCCAGACGGTTACGGAATGGCTTGATCGAAATCAATAGGCCACGACGATGCCGCCGTCGTTGGCATAGACGGTGCTGATGCCGCCGGTGTCGCTGATGAGGATCTCCCCAAAGCGGCACTGCTTCATGACCAGCTCCTTGACGTGGAAAGCCCGCTCCAGACAGTTGCAGTGAACGATGGACAGCCGGCGCCCCTCGTGCTTGGGATCCGCCGCCATCAGGGACACCATCTTGGACAGGGCCTGCTTGATAGACATGGCCTGGCCCTTTTTGCAGATCTCCCCCTCAGGGGTGGCGCCCATGAGCAGCTTGATGTGCAGGGTGCTGGTAACCAGGGACTGCACCCTGGTGAGCCGGCCGTTTTTCCGCAGATTGTCCAGGGTTTCCAGCACAAAGTAGGTCTCCATCTCATTGATGTAGCGGGAGACCTGGCTGACCACTGTGGTGAAATCCATACCCGACTGGGCCAGCTCCTGGATTTTCAGGGCCACCAGAACCTCGCCCGCCGAGGCGGAGCAGGAGTTGAAGATGTGCACATTGGAGTTGGGGTGATCCTCCAGCCAGAGATTCCGGGCCTGGGCCGCCGAATTGTGGGAGCCGGAGAGCAGGGCGGAGAGGGTGACCACATACAGGTCGTCGGCGCCGCAGTCGAAGGCCTCCAGATATTGAATGGGGGAGGGGCAGGAGGACTGGGGGGCCGTGGCGCTCTCCTTCATCCGCCAGAGCAGGTCGCCCTGGTCAAAGGAGGCGTCGTCCACCACGACGTGCTCTCCCACCCGGATGGTCAGCGGGACGCTGACAAAGCAGTCCTCACGGAGCTGGGCAGGGGTCAGATCGCAGCAGCTGTCGACAATGATCTTAAAACTCATAGCTGGAACCCTCTTATATCATAATGGAAATTAGATTACGACTGTGCAGTCATTGTAGCACGGGCGGGCGGAAAAGTAAAGGGGAAACCTGTAAACAAATGATTGCGTTACGATTCAGCGGCTTCCTCTTCCAGCTCCCGCAGCAGCTTCTGATCCTCTTTGGAGGTCAGATCCAGCTTGGCATAGAGATCCGGGCGGCGCTGACGGGTGCGGAGGATGGACTGCTTGCGCCGCCACCGGGCGATGTTTTTGTGGTCGCCGGAGCGGAGGATGGGGGGAACCTTCCGGCCGTGCCACTCCTCGGGGCGGGAGTACTGGGGGTACTCCAGCAGGCCGTTCCAGTGGCTCTCCTCCTCGAAGCACTCCGGGTCGGAGAGCACCCCGGGTACCAGCCGTGCCACCGCGTCGGCCACCACCATGGCGGCCAGCTCGCCGCCGGTGAGCACAAAGTCGCCGATGGAGATCTCCTCGTCTACACACTCCTCAATGAACCGCTCGTCGATGCCCTCATAGTGGCCGCACACCAAAATCAGGTGGTCGTAATCGTCCCGCAGGCGGCGGGCGTCGGCCTCCACGAAGGTTTTGCCGGCGGGGGACATGTAGATGGTATGTCCCGGGCCGAAGGTGTCTACAATGTGCTTCCAGCACTGGTATAGGGGGTCGGCCTGCATGACCGCGCCGTGGCCGCCGCCGTAGGGATAGTCGTCCACCTGCTTCTGCTTGTTGAGGGTGTAGTCCCGGATCTGGTGAGCCTCGATGCGAATGATGTCCCGCTCCTGGGCGCGGCCCAGGATGGACTCGTTCATCATATCGCCCACGGTCAGATCAAAGAGGGTCATAATATCGATCCTATACATCGGTGCGCATCCCCTCGATCAGACGAACCTTGATATAGCCGCCCTCCACATTGGTCTCCGCCAGGAACTCGTCCACGGCGGGGATCATGTATTCATGCTCGCCCTTCACCACATAGACCTCGTGGGCGGGCGGGGTGAGCACGTCGGCCACAACCCCCAGCTTCTCTCCGCTGCCGGCGTCCAGAACCTCCAGGCCGAGCAGATCGGCGATGAAGTGCCGCCCCTCGGGCAGCACCACGCCGGAACGGTCGATGGAGACGGTCTTGCCCTTGAGGGCCATGGCGGCGTTCACGTCGGCGACGCCCTCCAGCGCGGCGAGGATATTGCCCTTGTGTACCCGGGCGGCGCACACCTTTACGGGCGCTCCGTCCAGATAGAGGGTATCGAACTGGAGCAGAAACTCGGGGCTGTCGCACCAGGGGACGATTTTGACCTCCCCTTGAATGCCGTGGGTGTTGACAATCTGTCCGGCCTCCAGAAACTGATTTTTCATTTGAAATACCTCCCGCAGGCGGCGCGTCCAGGAGGCCGCGCCCTACATTGAAAAAGCGGCGGGCCTCGCTACCCCGCCGCTTTTTAGTCGACGATTTCGACGGAAACCTTGGTGCCCTGGCGCTGGGCCACGGAGCGCATCAGCGTGCGGATCTCCTTGGCGATGCGGCCCTGGCGGCCGATCACCTTGCCCATGTCCTCGGGGGCCACCCGAAGTTCCAGGACGGTCTCGCTCTCGCCCTTATGCTCAGTGACCGACACCGCGTCAGGGTGGTCCACCAGGTTCTGGGCGATATAGGTCAGCAATTCCTTCATGCCAGCCGTGACCTCCATTAGATGGCGCCAGCTTTTTTCAGCAGAGCCTTCACGGTCTCAGTGGGCTGGGCGCCAGTCTTGATCCAAGCCTGGGCGCGCTCCGCGTCCACCTTGATCTCGGCGGGCTGGGTCAGAGGATTGTAAGTGCCGATCTCCTCGATGAAACGGCCGTCACGGGGATAGCGGGAGTCCGCCACCACGATGCGGTAGAAGGGAGCCTTCTTGGCGCCCATCCGGCGCAGTCTGATCTTAACCATTGTATCTTCACCTCCATGTAATTGTTGCACATCTATGGAAACGCGCCGCAGCGCGCTTACCAACCGGTCAGAAGGGGAGTCCCGGCAGCTTGCCGAGTTTTCCCATTTTTCCAAGCTTGCCCATGCGCTTCATCTGCTTGCCCGAAAACTGCTTGGTCATCTGCTGCATCATTTCGAATTGCTTGAGCAGGCGGTTGATGTCCACGACCTGAGTGCCGGAGCCGGCGGCGATGCGCTTTTTCCGGCTGTTGTTCAGCAGGGAGGGGTTCTCCCGCTCCGCCGGGGTCATGGACAGGATGATGGCCTCGGTGCGGGCCAGGGCGTTCTCGTCCACGCTGGCCCCTTCCAGTGCCTTGGCGTTCATGCCGGGGAGCATCCCGGCGATGTCGGACAGGGAACCCATGCCCTTGATCTGAACCAGCTGATCGTAAAAATCAGCCAGGGTAAACTTGTTCTTGCGGAGCTTCTGCTCCAACTCGGCAGCCTTCTTGGCGTCAAAGGTCTGCTGGGCCTTCTCGATGAGGGAGAGCACGTCGCCCATGCCCAGAATACGGGAGGCCATGCGGTCGGGGTAGAAGAGCTCCACCTGGTCCAGCTTCTCGCCCACACCCACAAATTTGATGGGCTTGCCGGTGACCGCCTTGATAGAGAGAGCCGCACCGCCCCGGGCATCGCCGTCCAGCTTGGTGAGCATGACGCCGGTAATGTCCAGCGCCTCGTCGAAGGTCTTTGCGGCATTCACCGCATCCTGGCCGATCATGGCGTCCACAATCAGCAGGATTTCGGTGGGGTCAATGGCGGCCTTCATCACCTTGAGCTGCTCCATCAGCTCCTCGTCCACGTGGAGCCGGCCGGCGGTGTCGATGAACACAATATCGTTGCCGTGCTGCCTGGCGTGCTCGATGCCCGCCCTGGCAATGTCCACCGGGTCAATCTGGCCCGTCTGGAACACCGGAACGTCCACCTGCTGGCCCACCACCTCTAACTGGGTGATGGCGGCGGGGCGGAAGGTGTCGCAGGCCACCAGGAGGGGCCGCTTGCCCTGCTTCTTCATAAAGCCCGCCAGCTTGGCGCCGTTGGTGGTCTTGCCGGCGCCGTTGAGGCCGACCAGCATCACCACCGTGGGGGGCTTGGGGGAAATCGTCAGCTTGGTGTTCTCGCCGCCCATCAGGGCGGTCAGCTCCTCATTGACGATTTTGACAATCATCTGGGCGGGGGTCAGGCTCTCCAGCACGTCGGAGCCGATGGCCCGCTCGGTGACGGTGGCCACAAACTGCTTGACCACCTTGAAGTTCACGTCGGCCTCCAGCAGAGCCATGCGGATCTCCTTCATGGCCTCCTTCACGTCGGCCTCGGAGAGGCGGCCCTTGCCGCGCAGCTTCTTGAAGGCGGCGGAGAGCTTTTCAGTCAGTCCTTCAAATGCCATGGATTACTCCTGTTTCAACTGGGCCAGAACGCCCTTGAGCTGTCCGCACAGGGCCTCCAGCTCGTCGTCCTGCCAATGGGCCTCGTTGCGTTGGGCGATGGCGTCCACCGCCGTCTCCATCTGGCCGAACTGCTCCTGCATCTTGTGGAAGCGGCGGATGATGCCCGTCTTGTCCTCCAGCTCGGTGAGGATGGCCTCGGCGCGGACGATCACATCCCGGACGCCCTGGCGGGTGATGCCGTAGTTCTCCGCGATCTCGGCCAGGGAGAGATCCTCATTGTAGTAGAGGTCATAGAACTCCTTCTGGCGGTCGGTGAGCATGTCGCCGTAGAAATCATAGAGCAGGGCCATGCGGTATGCCTGGTTTTTCATCGCTGCCGCCTCCTCCCGTGTGCCGGTTTTCTGTAAAGGTGGTAAAGCTACAGAGCTTTACAACAGAAGTGATGATACTATAAATTGGCCGGATTGTCAAGAGAAAGATTGCGTCTTTTCCGGCTCTGCGGCGTACCAAAGGGGGAGGCCCAGCAAAACCGCGCCGCCCAGCAGGTTGCCCAGGGTGACCCACAGCAGGTTCCAGCCCATGGCGGCCCAGTCCGCGCCGCCGTTCAGCAGGGCATGGAGTGCGAAATAGGCCATGTTGGCGATGGAGTGCTCCAGTCCGGTGAGGACGAAGGTGGTGATGGCCAGGGTGATCACCAGGGCCTTGGCGGTCTCGCTCTGGAGGCGGAAGCCGGCGAACACGCCGATGCACACCAGAAAATTGCACAGCACGCCCCGGAGGAGGAGCAGATACCAGGGGGCGGACAGCTTGCCCGGGACGATCAGGGCCAGATAGGCCCCCAACAGCTCCCCGCTGGAGCCGGAGCCGGCCAGCAGCAGGCAGAGCACCAGAATGCCCAGGAGATTGCCCAGGTAGGCCAGCGCCCAGACACGGAGGGTTCCGGCCAGGCGGACCCGGCCGTCGTAGAGGGATACGCTCATGACCAGGGTGCAGCCGGTGAACAGCTCACCGCCCAGCAGGACAATGAGGGTGAGAGCGGCAGAGAAGGCCAGGGCCCCCAGCAGCTTGGCCAGAGGGAGATTGGTGTCGTAGAACCAGGCGGCGCAGAGGCTGGAGAGCAGGGCGCCCACAAAGATAAATGCCCCCGCCAGGGCGGCCCGGGTCAGGTAGCGGCCCGGCGCGGTGCCGGAGAAGAGGAGCTTCTGCACTCCGGCCTGCGTGATCTGTTCCACAACGGTTCGTGTCATGGTGTGGCCTCCTTATAAAATATAGGTAATTTCATTTTACCGGAGGTTGGGGGCGGGAGCAAGCCGCCGCGGCGCCAATCTTTTTTCGTTTTCCTAGTGTCAAAACCGTCAAAACGTTGTATAATATCCGATGTTGATACTTTGGCAGTTCCCATAAGGAAAGGAATGGTAAAGCTGTGATTGAGGTCACCCGGACACAGCTTCTGCCCGGCGTCCATCTGACGGCGGTGCAGACGCAGAAATTCAAATCCAGCGTGCTGGGGATGCAGTTCCTGCTGCCCCTGGCCCGTGAACAGGCCGCGCTCCACGCGCTGCTGCCCATGGTGCTCCGCCGGGGCACCGCAGAGCACCCGGATATGGAATCCCTCTCCGCCGTTCTGGACGAGCTGTACGGCGGTTCCCTGGAGCCTACGGTGCGCAAAAAGGGGGAGACCCAGTGCGTGGGCTTTGTGGGCAGCTTCTTGGATGACGCCTATACTCTGGACGGTTCCGCCGTGCTGGAGCCGTCGGCCGCCCTGCTGGGGGAGCTGGTGCTCCGTCCCTACACCCGGGACGGGGCCTTCTGCCCCGACTACACCCGCCAAGAGCGGGAGAACCTGGTCACCCGTATCCGCGCCCAGGTCAACGACAAGCGCCAGTATGCCCAGGTGCGTGTGGTGGCGGAGATGTGCGCCGGAGAGCCCTTCGGGGTGGACAAGCTGGGGGATGAGGCGTCCGCGGCGGCCATCACACCCCAAAAGCTGTGGGACTGCTACCAGCAGGTGCTTCGCACTGCCCCGATAGAGTTCTACTATTGCGGTTCCGCCCCCCTGGAGCGGGTGCGGGCGGCGGTTCAGGCCATCGTGGACGGCCTGCCCGCAGGGGAGCGCGCGCCCCTCGCGCGCCCCGAAAGGGGGAACGCTCCCGCCCAGCCCCGCCGGGTGGAGGAGGCGCTGGACGTGACCCAGGGCAAGCTGGCTATGGGGTTCCGCACCGGCATTGATGCCTGGGACGAGGATTACCCGGCCCTGATGCTGCTCAATGCGGTCTACGGCGGAACCACCACCTCCAAGCTCTTTCTCAACGTGCGGGAGAGGCTCTCCCTGTGCTACTATGCCAGCTCCGGCCTGATGAAGTACAAGGACGTGATGCTGGTCTCCTCCGGCGTGGAGTTCTCCAAGGTGGGCCAGGCGCAGGACGAGATCCTTGCCCAGCTTCAGGCCTGCAAGGACGGCGGCTTTACAGACGACGAGCTGGAGTGGGCCCGCCGCTCGGTGGTGAGCACCCTGATGACCACCCTGGACGCCCAGAGCCGTCTGGAGGATTACTGGCTGGGTCAGGCGGCCGCCGGCCGCACCGAGGCGCCCGACGAGCTGGCCCAGCGGGTGGAGCGCACCACCCGGGCGCAGGTACAGGCGGCGGCCCAGAAGCTGACGCTGGACACGGTCTATTTCCTGAAAGGCAAGGAGTGAGCCCATGGTAAGCAAAGAATACCCCCGCATCGGGGAGAAAATCTATCACGCGGAGCTGCCCAACGGCCTGCACATCTATGTGGACCGGCGGCCCGAGTTTCAGAAGAGCTACGCCTTTTTTGCCACCAACTACGGCGGCATGGATATGAAGTTCCACCTGGACGGCCAGTGGCGGGACACCCCGGCGGGGGTGGCCCACTTCCTGGAGCACAAGATGTTCGATACCGAGGACGGCAACGCCCTCCAGGATCTGGCGGCCAACGGGGCTTCCCCCAACGCCTTCACCAGCTCGGCCCTCACCGGCTACTATTTTGAAAGCACGGAGAAATTCTGCGACAACCTGAAGATTCTCCTCTCCTTCGTGTCCATTCCCTGGTTTACCCAGGAGAGCGTGGACAAGGAGCAGGGGATCATCGGCCAGGAGATCCGCATGGTGGAGGACGATCCGGACAACCAGGTGTTTTACGGCCTGATGGAGTGCCTGTTTGACCACCACCCCATCCGGGTGCCCATCGCCGGCACCCAGGAGTCCATCTCCCACATCACCGCCGACACCCTCTATGCCTGCCACAAGGCGTTCTACACCCCCTCCAACATGGTGCTCACTGTGGCGGGGGACGTGGAGCCGGAAGAGGTGGTGCGCATTGCCCGGGAAATCCTGCCGAAGGAGCCGGGCGGGCACATTGAGCGGGATTACGGCGGGGAGGAGGACGGCGGCGCGGCCGCGCCGGAGAAGGAGCTGCGCATGGAGGTGTCCACCCCCATCTTCCAACTGGGCTTCAAGGCCGAGCCCGCCCCCGCCGGGGAGGAGCACCTGCGCCGCCAGCTCATGGGCGAGCTGGCCTGCGAGGCGCTGCTGGGCAATTCCAGCCCCCTGTATGCCAGGCTCTACAGCGAGGGCCTCATCAACAAGAACTTTGGCTACGGCTTTGAGCTCTATCCCGGCTGCGCCCTGATGGCGGCGGGGGGGGGGAGGCGCGGTTCCCCGGCGGGGGGCCGGCGTTAC
>OBXO01001118.1_pt1 | contig 14270 bp, 11 predicted proteins | sample 1501431 | NCBI WGS metagenome assembly OBXO01 (sample SAMEA2580163, study PRJEB22360) | human gut metagenome | biome: human gut; feature: human-associated habitat; material: faeces | place: Denmark | collected 2008/2010 | reverse complement strand
AGGAGATCTTGACAGCACATTGTGCTGTCGCGGCGCACGAGCCGAGCGACAGCGAGGCCAGATTGGGTCGGTCGCAGGCCGTCCGAAATTGCGGGACCGTGCGCGGCATTGCCCGTCGCCTCGACCGGGACGTTGATGATTGGCTCGGGGAATCCATACCGTTTGAGCGGCAGGCGCAAGTGGGTCTCGGCCGGGGAGTCGGTGTTCTCGCGAATCTGGGTGAGTGCCCTGATGCATTGTTTTTGCCCCTGGAACGAGTCGCATGGGTGGATGAATTTTCTGAGTTCGGCCAGAGTGGTCCGTCTGCGTGCGGGGTTGCGGCATACCAGCGAGTCGCCGAATTCTATGAGGTCTTTGAGGGACAGCTCTTTGGCCATTTGGGCGAACAGCGCCTCGGGGGAGGTGCATAGGAGCCCATGCACCTCGATGGTTGCGCCCGAGGCGTCCGTATTGGGCCATACGCGGAGAATGATGTCTTTCGCGCGCGTCCGCCGCGTGGTTTTGAACGTGACAGTCGCTGCGGGGCGGTTCTTCGTTGATCTCAAACATGACCGCTCTCAAAACTCGCAGATACGAGAACTGTTTTGGCGGAAAATGGCGGTTTCGGGTTTCGCATCTGCGAGTTTTGAGAGCGTGTCGCACGGATTCGAGTTATCCACATTGCGTTTTGGCGCTTCAAAATCAGTGCAAAACTTGAGTCGCGTGCGCTCAACTTTCGGGAATAGAATGGGTGCCGAATCGGTTGTGCGTATCAGACACAGACGGAAAGCGCTGTGCGGGGCGGTTCGGATGTCGTGGGCCGCGGCCGCCAAAGCGTATGAGACATACGGAGGTTGATATGGAACAGAAGTTCACCACCATGGCCCAGGAAGTCATCGGTGATGCGATTCAGAGCGCGTCTGCCGCGGGCAACGCGCAGGTCGAGACACTGCACGTGATGGATGCGCTGCTGCGTCAGGAAAACGGCGTGATTCAGGGGCTGATTCAGGCGGCGGGCGGCAGCCCGCAGGCGATTGGCGCCGCGGTGCGCAATGCTCTGGTCAAGATGCCGGCGGCGAGCGGGTCCACCACATCGCAGCCGCAGGCGAGCCGCCAGCTGACGGCGGCGCTGGCACAGGCCGAGAAGGAGATGCAGCAGATGGGCGACGAGTACGTCTCCACCGAGCACCTGCTCATCGGCATCGCCGCATCCGCACCGAACCAGAGCGCGGACATCCTCAAAGCGAACGGCGTGACGGCCGCGGCGCTGCGCAAGGCCGTCCCCGGCGTGCGCGGCGGCGCCAAGGTCACCAGCCCGGACGCTGAGGGCAGCTACAAGGCGTTGGAGAAGTACTCCACCGATCTGACCGCCCGCGCCAAGGAGGGTAAGCTCGACCCGGTGATCGGGCGTGATCAGGAGATCCGCCGTGTGATCCAGATCCTGAGCCGCCGCACCAAGAACAACCCGGTGCTGATCGGCGAGCCCGGTGTCGGCAAGACCGCCGTCGTGGAGGGCCTCGCCCAGCGTATCGTGGCCGGCGATGTGCCGACCACGCTGCAGAACAAGAAGCTCATCAGCCTCGATTTGGGGTCGATGGTTGCCGGCTCGAAGTACCGTGGCGAGTTCGAGGAGCGCCTCAAGAGCGTGCTCAACGAAATCAAGAACGCCGACGGCCAGATCATCACGTTCATCGACGAGATTCATACGATCGTCGGCGCTGGCGCGGCCGAAGGCTCGATGGATGCCGGCAACATGCTCAAGCCCATGCTGGCGCGCGGTGAGCTTCGCCTGATCGGCGCGACCACGCTGGACGAGTACCGTGAGAACATCGAGAAGGACCCGGCGCTTGAGCGTCGTTTCCAGCAGGTGTTCGTGGGCGAGCCGAGCGTGGAGGACACGATCGCGATTCTGCGTGGCCTGAAGCAGCGTTACGAGGCGCACCACAAGGTGACGATCGGCGACGACGCGCTGGTCGCCGCCGCGACGCTCTCGAACCGCTATATTTCCGGCCGTCAGCTGCCCGACAAGGCCATCGATCTGGTCGATGAGGCGGCCGCGCACCTGCGCATGGAGCTCGACTCCTCCCCGGAGGAGATCGACGAACTGCAGCGCAAGGTCACGCGCTACGAGATGGAGGAGATGCAGCTCAAGAAGGCCGAGGATCCGGCCAGCAAGGAGCGCTTGGAGAAGCTGCAGAACGAGCTCGCGAACACTCGCGAGAAGCTGAGCGGCCTCAAGGCCCGCTGGGATGCGGAGAAGGCCGGCCACAACAAGGTCGGCGACCTGCGCGCCCAGCTGGACGCCAAGCGCGTCGAGGCTGACAAGTTCACCCGTGAGGGCAACCTGGCCGAGGCGTCGAAGATCCTGTACGGCGAGATTCCGGCGATTCAGAAGCAGCTGGACGCGGCCGAGAAGGCCGATGCGGAAGACGGCGCGACGGGCGAGACCAAGCCCGAGCCGATGGTGCCCGACCATGTGGACGCCGATTCGGTGGCCGGCATCGTCTCCGAGTGGACCGGCATCCCCGTCGGTCGCCTGATGCAGGGCGAGAACGAGAAGCTGCTGAGCATGGAGGACTATCTCGGCAAGCGCGTGATCGGCCAGAAGGAAGCGATCGCGGCGGTGAGCGACGCGGTGCGTCGTTCGCGCGCCGGCATCAGCGACCCGAACCGTCCGACCGGCTCGTTCCTGTTCCTCGGCCCCACCGGCGTGGGCAAGACCGAGCTCGCCAAGGCGCTCGCCGACTTCCTGTTCGACGACGAGAAGGCCATGGTCCGCATCGATATGTCGGAGTACATGGAGAAGGCGTCTGTGAGCCGTCTGATCGGCGCCGCGCCCGGCTACATCGGCTATGAGGAAGGCGGCCAGCTGACCGAGGCCGTGCGTCGTCGTCCGTACTCGGTGGTGCTGTTCGACGAAGTCGAGAAAGCTAACCCCGAAGTCTTCGACGTGCTGCTGCAGGTGCTGGACGACGGGCGTCTGACCGACGGCCAAGGCCGGACTGTGGACTTCAAGAACACGATCCTGATCATGACCTCGAACCTCGGCTCGCAGTTCCTGGTGAACCAGGACATGGACGCGGACGCCAAGAAGAAGGCCGTGATGGACGCGGTGCACATGAACTTCAAGCCGGAGTTCCTGAACCGTCTGGACGAGATCGTGATGTTCCATCCGCTGACCCGTGAGGAGCTGGGCGGCATCGTCAACATCCAGGTCGCTCAGGTGGCCTCGCGTCTGACGGATCGCCGCATCAAGCTCGACGTCACCGACGCGGCTCGCGAATGGCTCGCCAACACCGGCTATGACCCGGCGTACGGCGCTCGTCCGCTGCGCCGTCTGGTGCAGACCGAGGTCGGCGACCAGCTGGCGCGCATGCTGCTCGCCGGCAAGGTACACGACGGCGACACCGTGCTCGTCAACCAGACCGGTGGCGAGCATCTGGAACTCGGTACCATGCCCGAGGATCCGGATGCCGGCTCCGATACCGACGTCACGGTCGAAGACGTCACCGAAGACAAATGATGGCCGGGTGATGGCCGCATAATGGCCGAGTCGCGATGAGGGGAGGCCGGGGTCAATACCCGGTCTCCCCTCAATGCGTCATAAGTGCGTCACGCTGTGCGGGTCGCGTCACGCGGCGAGCGCTCGCACAGCGTGACGGTTCGTGAGAAGCCTTATTTTTCAACGTTTTTGGAGTATGCGTCACTCTGTGCGTTCGCTCTGCGTGACGTGACCCGCACAGCGTGACGCTGCATGGTGCGTGTGTAGGCGCTGTGGTGCCCGGATTCGCGCGTAAGTCCGAACGCGCCGCGACCCCTATTCGCCGACCGCGGCGCGCTGCTCCACGAACTCGCATCCAGCTATCGCGCGGGCCATGGCGTCGCGCATGGTGGACAGGAACACGCCGTCGCGCGTGAACGCCAGCGCCTGCACCTCGATGCCGTACGGCGAAAAACCGGTGAGCTTGACGAGTGGTTCGCTGCCGGGTTGCGCGAATTCGGCGGTGGCCGTGGCCACCGCGCGCTTCACCGCCTCCGTCACGTGCGCCGGGTCGCTGCCGGCCTTCGCGGTGAACGTCATCGTCACGCATCCTTCATTGGACGGCGTGAGCTTCTCCAGCGACGCGGTGTTGAGCACGGAATTGGGTATGACCATCTCGTTGCCATTGCGCTCGCGCACCACCGTCTGCCGCCACGTGATGTCCTTGACCACGCCGGCCGTCCCCGCGACCGACACCAGATCGCCCGGCTGTATCACCTTGCCGAGCATCAGCCCGAAGCCCGAGATCACGTTCGCCACGGTGTCTTTCAGACCCAGCGACACGGCGATGCCGCCGACGCCGAGCGCGGTCATCAGTGTTGTCGGGCTGATGCCGAACACCGGCTGCAGCACGATGGACGCGGCCAGTATCCACACCAGCACGCGCATGATGTTGATGAATATCGACGCGCTCGGCATGTCCGTCCGATCCAGCACCTTGCGCATCACTCGTGCCAGTCCCTTGGTGATCAACAGCGCGGCGACGATCGCCACCAGCAGGAAGATGATTTTCCCGGCGTTCGCCTCGAACCATTGCAGTATCTGATCCATGTCGCCTCCAGGGTCGCGTCCGCGTCGCGCACCCCGCGGCGGCGACTGCTCTGCAAGCCACTTTAGTGGGCGGTTTTGAAATCTCCTGGAATGTCGCCTTTGAAAATGCGGCTCCAGTAGGCCAGCATGTTCTCCTTCGACATCGACAGGTACACTCCCATGGCGAGCACGGCGACATCCTCGTTGAGCAGGTCGTCGACCGAGAGTCTCTTGCTCAGCTCCGGCCACCGCCGCAGCACCGCGAGGATACCGCCGACGGTGAAGTCGAGCATCAGGTCGGTTTTCAGATCCAGGTTGTCGGCGTCGAGCTGGAGGTCGTTGATGATCATCAGACGGCCGAAGTCCTTCAGTGACTCGATGAGCTCGGGCGAGCTATGGCTGCCGGCGAGCAGTGCCAGACGGTCGAGCCGCTGCCGCTGAACTGGGTCGTTCATCACCAGGGAGCATTGGCGCCTCCATTCGATGTCGGGATTGAGGTCGGCGCGTGGCGCCTGCACGGTCGAGTGCTCCACGGCGTGCATGATCGCCGAATCGGCCAGCTCCGGCAGGCTGGCGTAATGGTAGTAGAACGAGTTGCGGTTGACATGCGCCTCGCGTACGACTTCGGTGACGGTGATCTTGCGGTATTCGTGGTCTGCGAGCAGCTCCCAGAACGCGTTTTCGAGGCGTTCGGTCGCGGAGAGTATCTCGGAATCCTTGCGTGGGCGCGGCATGATGGTTCCCTTCCTGCGTGACGTGCGGCTATCGTTTATTGGGCACTATGTCTATATGTGTGATATGGATTATTGTAGGGCGGATTGTGAGGCGGATGATCGGAAAATAGGCGAACTGTCCATTTTTCTCGGTTGGCGAAACAGAGTTCGGGCACGAGACGGCTACCGCGAGGAACGGGACCGGACCGCGGCCATGAGCAGCCCCATCGCCTCGATCAGATGACGGCGATCCGCCTCCGACAGACCCACGAACGTGTTGATCATCGTGGGAACGGCCTTCAGGCCGGCCGCCATGAGATCGGAAATGCTGTCGGCATGGCTCGACCGCAGCACGGAGAACAGGGCGTCCACCGCGCGCTCGCGGTCCTCGGTGCTCAGCGATTCCAGCCAGCCGTTCAACGACCGGTTGAACAGCTGGGAACTCGGCGACACCTGCGGCAGATATTCGAAATCATTGCCCGAGACCTGCCAGGAGAACGTCAGATGCTGCATCACGCCCTTCTGGTCGGAGCGTACAACCCGCATCGGCTCGGGCGTCTCCAGAATCATGCCGACAATCGAGGAGTCCGGTACGATCTTCACGATGAGGGGCATGACGCTCCGATACGGATCGCTGCCGACGATCTGCGACGGGAACCCCGGCCCGTCCAGCGAATACACCGCCGTGACACGCCGCTGCACCGGCTCGGGCGCGTTCATCGCCGCATACACGGCCAGATTGCCGCCCTTGGAATGCCCCAGCAGCACCATCGGGCCGCGCCACAGGCGCGCCACGGCGCACACATACTCACACGCCGCATGCTGTGCGGGCACCGGGTAGCGAAACGCCATGTTGAAATCCTCTTTCCAACCCACGAGCGAGTCGTCCGTGCCGCGGAACGCCACTGCCAGCGTGCCGCCCGGCAGCAGCATGGTCACGGCGGCGAACTGCATCTGCTGTTCCTCGCTGAAATGCTCATCGGATGCGTCCACGCGAACGCAGGCAAAGCGCGGATTGACTCCGATGGCGGCGTACAGCTCCTGCGTCAGGCGCGGGTCGGCGAGGCCGTTATGGCCGCTCTCCACATGAAAATCATCGGGGGTCAGCGCCTCCGACACCGAAGCCAGCGTTGCGTCGCCGAACTCCGGGGCGGCCAAATGGCGAATCGAGCGCACCGGATGGCGCACGTCGATGCTGCTCAGACGTCTGCGGAATGTGCCGGATCGTGCCTCGACATCGGCCAGAGTCCGCACACATGCCGGCATGTCCTGATAGACAAGCGACGCCAGCACCAGCGCGTCGACGGCGTTGAACGGTGCGTCGACGCCGAACGGGCGGGTCTCGGAACGTGCATAATCGATGATGTTGGGCGTCGTGCGCTTCCTTTCCGCCGCGGCGGGGCTATGCTTGTCGTCCGGAGCCGCTAAGGGCCGGGCGGGTGACCGGTTACCCGTCAATATACCCGGTTCCCAACCCGCGCGAACCCAACAACAACCGGCGACATGCCCTGTTGTGCGTGGTCGGTGGTAAAAACGAAACCAGAGTCCAACGGGGAGGTTGTGCCATGATCAACGAAACATACAAAGCCATGCTCGGCGGCAAATCGGTCATTCGAACCCTGAGTGAATACGCGACCGCAAGGGGCACCGAAATCGGATACGACAACGTGTTCGACTATTCGCTGGGCAACCCGAGCGTGCCGTGCCCGTCCAGCTTCACCAAGGCGATGATCGACATGTACGAGACCGCCGATCCGGTCGCGCTCCACGGATACAGCCCGTCGCTGGGCAACCCGGAGGCGTGCCGCACCATCGCCGAAAGCCTCAACCGGCGTTTCGGCATGGATTACACGGCCGGCCACATCTTCCCGACGACGGGTGCCGCCGGTGCGCTCGCCCACGCGCTGCGGGCCGTCACCAAGCCCGGCGACGAAGTGCTCACGTTCGCGCCATACTTCCCCGAATACCATCCGTATGTCGAAGGCGCGGGCGCGCGGCTGACCGTCGTGCCCGCCGACATCGAGAGCTTCCAGATCAACTTCGCGGCGTTCGAGGCGGCGCTGAACCCCGAGGTGGCGGTCGTGCTCATCAACACGCCGAACAATCCCTCCGGCGCGGTGTATTCGGCCGAAACGCTCGACCGGCTCGCGGGTATCCTGCGGGCGAAGCAGGCCGAATACGGTCACGACATCTTCCTGATCAGCGACGAACCCTACCGCGAGATCGTGTTCGACGGCGGCACGCAGCCGTACCCGGCCAAGTTCTACGACAACACGCTGACCTGCTACTCCTGGTCGAAGTCGCTGAGCCTGCCGGGCGAGCGCATCGGCTACGTGGCAGTCAACCCGCGGGCGACCGACGCCGAACTCATCGTGCCGATGTGCGGGCAGATCTCACGCGGCACCGGCCACAACTGCCCGAGCTCCAGCATGCAGCTCGCCGTGGCGAAGATCATCGACGAGACCAGCGACCTGAGCGTGTACGAGACGAACATGAACCTGCTGTACGATGCGCTGACCTCGATCGGCTTCGACGTGGTGCGCCCGGGTGGAACGTTCTACATCTTCCCGAAGGCGCTGGAAGCCGACGCGAACGCCTTCTGCATGAAGGCCAAGGAATACGACCTGATCCTGGTGCCGTCCGACAGCTTCGGCGTGTCCGGGTACTTCCGCATGGCCTACTGCATCGACACCGACAAGGTGAAGCGGTCGATTCCGGTGCTGGAGCGCTTCGTGCGCGAGGAATACGGATTGTAGGCGAAACTGCGCTCTCAAAACTCGCAGATACAGCAACAAAATGTCGATTCTGGGGCTGTATCTGCGAGTTTTGAGAGCGCGTTCCGTCTAAGAGCATCCAGAAAGCATCAGAAAACATTCGGAAACCGTTCCGCAAGGTTGCAGGACGGTTCAACGTCAGGCGCAGGGGCCGCTAGGAAAGCCGTCGTTCAATGGAGTCAATCCAAGGAAAGGACGACGACCATGAAACCCCATGACATGCAACCCCATGCGAGCCCCGGCGGCATGGTGCTGATTCGGCACCTCTCGGCCGGTTCTGCTGGCTCCGCCTCAACCATGCAGCCGCCGAACGGCAACTTCGGTGGCGGCGCCAACACCATGCAATACGACTATTCCGGCAGCTACTCGGTGTCGCTCACCGTCGGCGAAGACTCCACCACCGTCATCGACGGTACCGACATCACCGCCTCCAGCTCCGGGTCGAACGGCGTCTTCGCCACCGATTCCGGAACGGCGCTCGTCAACGACACATCGATTGAGACCATGGCCGACAATTCACGCGGGCTGGACGCGACCTACGGCGGCACGATATTGGCGAACAAGATCACCGCGGACACGCAGGGCGGCCACAGCGCCATCGTCGCCACCGATCGAGGCGGCGGATCGATCTCTCTCGCCGATGCGACGCTGGGCACCGCCGGCTCCGGCTCCCCGCTGCTGTATTTCACCGGCGACATTCAGGTGAACAACGTCTCCGGAACCTCATCCGGCAGCCAGATCGCCGGCATGGAAGGCCTCAATACGATCCTGATCAAGGATTCGACGTCGGAAAGCACGGTCACCGGCAAAACCGCATCCGACCCGATCGCCACGGCATCATCATCTACCAGTCCACCTCGGGCGGCGTGACCGCCGACACGATTTCCAGTGTGGACCTGTACCTGCTGGACGGCGCCGCATGGATCGGCGCGGCGACGATCACGGACAACGCGGCGGCCGGCTCCGGCACGGGCACGGCGAGCGACGCCCCCATCACTGTGAATGTCGACGGCACGTCCACGTGGGTGGTGGCGAAGGATACGACCATTTCCGCGCTCAACGTCGCTTCCGGCGGCGACGGCAACACCGTCACCATCGTGGCGAACGGCAAGACCGTGGTCTCCGGCAGCGGCGACGTGACCGTCACGGTGACCGGCTCGTATTCGACCTCGGTCTCGGCCGGGAGCGACACGGAGCTGTCGAGCGACACCATCGACCGCAGCGAGTTCGACAGCCGGTTCGGCACATCGACAGCGTGGACGATGGCATAACCATGGCGGCGTGCCAGACATCAACATCAGCAATCACTTCATCAGTCAGTTGTCAAAGGAGTCATCATGACCAGCAACAACAGCAACAATGTCAACAATGCGAATGGCGGCGAGAGCGGCAACAGCGCGGATGGTGCCATCGAGGGCGTCGCTATCGAGGCGGCGGCGAACGTCACCGGTTCGGAGCAGCGTCAAGCGGCTGTGAATGACGCCGCTGTGGCTGATGGTGGCCGGGCTGCGGCAGACAACGGCGGTACAGACGAGTATGCGGGGAATCGTGCGGATGGTCTGGGAGATGCCGAATGGGCTGCCGGGACCGGGGCTGCTGGATGCGGAACCGTCGGATACGGCTCGGCTGGGTATAGGCTCGCGGCAGCTCCGGGCAGTTCCGGCTATGCGCCGAACGGTCCGATGCCGAGGAGCTACGGCGAGGGATCGCGTGCGGCGTGGTACGCGCAGAATGCGCCGACGCAGGCAATGAATCCGCAGCCGGGGAATATGCAAGCGGTGAGTGGCCAGAACATGAACGCGCAGGACGCGAATATGCAGGGCGCGAATACACCAGATGCGAACGCGCAGGGCGGCCGGATGCCGTTGTATGCGGATTGGAACGGCCGGGGGCCGGTGCCTGGAGCAATGGGCGGTCAGGTCCCGACACCGAAAGGCTCGAAGGGCGGCGAACACGCGTTGAGCGGTAAGACGTGGACATTGCTCGCCGTGGTGTCTCTGGTCTGCGGCCTCGTGGGCGGCGTCGGTGGAGCGCTCGCGGTGAACGCGCTGACCGACGACGAAGATGGCACGGGCAGCAGCCAGCAGATGCCCGGAGGCATGGGACAGCCGCCCAGCGGAGGCCAATTCGGCAATGGACAGTCTCAGCAGTATGGTGGCTCAGGGGAGTCGGACAGCCAGCTCGGCAGTGGTTCCAGTGGCTCCGGCAGCAGCTCCAGCGGTTCCGGTTCCTCGTACAGCTCCGACGGCAGTGATGCGACCACAATGTAAGCCATGAGCCGGGCAAGGCTCAGCGCGAAGTGAAAGCGTCCAACCGCAATCGCTGCCCCCCCCCTATCTGCCCCCATCATCCTCGTCAAATTACGGGTTGAAATAGCCGTTCTGGGCAATTCCCCGTGCGAAATCGCCGTTTTGAGCTCGAAAAACGGCGATTTCACACGGGGAATTACGGATTTCGGCTATTTCAACCCGTATTTTCGCGTTCTGTTCGCCCTCCACAGCCCGTAAATGGCCCAGCCGGTCGGGCTTTACGGCTCATCCGGCCAGCGCATCGCTGATGAATCGGTCGACCGTCGACCGATGCGGCCCTTGCCTCCTCGGCTGCATCACGGCGCACGCCCTCCAGCTTGGCGCCGGGAACCTTACCGGCCCTGACCAGTTTCATCATCGAAAGCGGCGCCTGCGTGTCAAGGACGAATCGGAACATGAACGCCGACGTGGCCAGCGTCAACGCGCCTGCGGACGCCGCGGCGATGCCGGCGATTCGGCATCCGCGCCGTACCCGGCCGGCGCGTCGCGAGCGAAATGAGTCATGCCGATGCGCGAAAGCAGCCGGCGCAAACGCAGCGCAGCTTCCCATGCGGATACCCTGTGCCGACTGGATTCCAAGCCGGCTGCACGGCCCAAGCGCGGCCGGCATGCTCGGGAAGAGCGCGAAAGGCGAAAAATCCTCACGACCTCTAGCGAACCGCGCGAACGGTTGTTAGTGTTGATGCACAGACGATTTCGGTCGCCGCGGCGCGCCGAACGCCGCATATACCGCTTGGTGCGCACCAGACGTAGAGCGGCGGTCTCCAAAACCGCAGGTCGTTGGTTCGAAGCCAACCGCGTATGCCAGTCACTTGTTTTTTCGGGGTCTGCCTCCGCCGACGCCCCGACCGGGACGCTTCGCGTTCCATCCGTCTATCGTCTCCGGGAGCCAGCCGCGCGTGCGGCCTATCATGGCGTCGGGTTCGGGGAGCTTGAGGTTGAGCAGGCCGCCACTGGTTATGCCGAGGCGTTCGGCGACCTGCTTGACGCCGAGAGATATGCAGTCCGAGAACACGCGACACGCAGTGAATCTTAACGACCGCAGGACTAGGCAAACAATAAATGGCACTACGTGGATGCTCATACACCCACTGCCACCTGCCCGTCACCCGCGGCCAAGCACGGGACCTCGGACATAACGACCGGCGCGACGGATACAACGGACCCGAACACGCGAGCTGCAACCGCAAAGCGGGAGCAGCCAACAGCAACCGCATGCGCGAACACTGGAACAAGCAAACAGGAAACAACGTGGCGACTGCAGGCCGGGTGAGCCTACTTCTTCTTCGGCACGTAGATCACAGTGTCGATCAGTTCTCGGTAGTGCGCGACGATCTGCGCGCGGCGGGTCTTCAGGCTGGCCGTCAGCATGCCGTTGTCTTGTGTGAACTCGTCGGGCAGAATCTCGAACTTGCGGATCGACTCGGCGCGAGACACGCCCTCATTGGCCTGATTCACCGCACGCTCGACTTCGGTGTGCACGATCGGATTGCGGGCCAGCGACGCCAGGTCGGACTCCTCCTGAGCGCCCTGTGATTTCAGCCACGCGTTCGCATCGGCGAGATCCAACGTGACCAGCGCGGCCACGAACGGCTTCCGGTCGCCGATGACCAGGCACTGGTTCACAACCGGCGATGTCATCACGGCGGCCTCCAACAGGCCGGGGGAGACGTTCTTGCCGCCGGCGGTGATGATCAGATCCTTCTTGCGGCCGGTGATCGAAATGAAGCCGTCCTCGTCGATGTCGCCCAGATCGCCGGTGTGCAGCCAGCCGTCGACGATCTGCTCGGCGGTCACATCGGGATGGTTGTGGTATCCGCGGCAGACCAGATGGCCGCGTACGCACAGTTCGCCGTCGTCCGCGATACCCGCGGTGACGCCGCTCATCGGCATGCCGATCGTGCCGATCCGATTGTTCTCCGGCAGGCTCACGCACACCGGCCCGCAGGTCTCCGTCATGCCGTAGCCCTCAAGCAGCGGCATGCCGATGCCGTTGAAGAAGTGCGAAAGGTTGGCGTCCATCGGGGCGCCGCCGGTGATGGCGAAGTCGGCGTTCGGGCCGAAAATCGTGCGGATCTTCTTGTACACCACCAACTCGTAGAACCCGTGGGCGAGGCGCCCCCGCCACGGCAGTTTCTCGCCGGCCTGCTCGGCCTTCGACCAATCCCGCGCCACGTTCGCCGCACGCAGGAACATCTTGCCGGCGATGCCCTTGCCGGCGCGCTGCGACGCTGCGTTATACACCTTCTCGAACACGCGAGGCACCGCCAGCAGCAGCGTCGGGCCGAACGACTCGAAATCCTTGACGATCGTCTTCATGTCGGAACTCAGTCCCAACGTCAGCGTGCCGCAGAAGCTCAGCAGCTCCATGAACCGCGCGAACACGTGGCTCAGCGGCAGGAACAGCAGCAGACGGCGGTCGGGCCACGCGCAGGCGCGGGGCATGTACTGCATGGCCGACAGGCACAGGAACGCCAGATTGCGGTGCGACAGCTCCACGCCCTTGGGGGTGCCGGTGGAGCCGGACGTGTAGACGATCGTCGCGAGGTCGTCGCCGTGGGCGTCGTTCTTGCGCGCCCAGAACTCCTCGTCGCTCACTTCCTTGCCATATGCCTGCAAGGCTTCGAGCGCGCCGGCCTCGATCACGAACACCTTGCGCAGCGACTGCACCTCATCGTGGATGGATTCGATCTTGTCGCGCTGCCCGTCGTCCTCGGCGAACGCGATCGTGGCCTGCGAATCGTTGAAGATCCAGCTCACCTGAGCGTCGGAATTCGTCTCGTAGACCGGGACGGTGAGCGCCCCGACCGCCATGATGGCCATGTCGAGCGCGGTCCATTCCCAGCGCGTACGCGACACGATTGACACGGCGTCGCCCTTCTTCACACCCAAGCCGATCAGGCCCTTGCTCAGGGCGATCACCAGGTCGCGGAACTGCGTCGCGGAGAACGACTTCCAGCCGCCGTCCGCCTTGTATTCGACGGTCGAGCCGTCCGGGTCGCGCTGGGCGCGGCGGTCAAGGAAATCAAACAGGTTGATATCGTCGTCGATCGGTTCCTTCAGCGGATTGGTGAACTCTTTGACCATGGTCGAGGAATTTACTGTCATACTCTCTTGAATACTCTCAGCGCGGTACAAAAACCGCGCGACAGGCGGCATTCGGGGGGGGGGGGGGGGGAGCGAGCATGCGGCGCGATGATGTCGCATTATGTGCGTCGCGCGTGGCCGGGGCTGTACGATGGGGGCAGGTTTGCCAGTATCGCGCCTTCGGTGGCGCGGCGCGGTGATTCGTGGCCGATGAAGGTGACGGGCGGAATAGGCGAGGCGCGGGCGAGATGCAGGCGAGCGGCATGAGCCGGAGCGAAGCGGCCCGAGCCGGACGAGAGCAATCATGAACATGCCGCCGGGCTGGTATCCGGACCCATCGGGCGATCCCTCGCTGATGCGTTGGTGGGATGGCGAGGAATGGACCGGTGATTTCGCGCCGGCGCAGCAGGTGACGCCGGACGGCAACCGTATTCGCCGGGCGCGTACCCGATGACGAATGGCGACCGCAACCTACGTCTCGCTGCATTCATCCTCAACATCATCTCGATGGTCGCGTTGGGATGGACGTTGCTCCCGCTGGCATGGATGAGCCCGATGACGGTGATGAGTTGGGGCATCTACAAGGGCACGCGGGCCAACACCGTGGCGTTCGGTGTGTGCAACCTGCTGTTCATGAATGCCATTTTTTTTTGGGGGGGGGGCTGCCCGTCAGCAACAAAGAGCGGTGACCGATTCCGCGGAATTTCAGGCGTGTCGCGATTTTTGTCCTGTTTGTACAGGCGGTCGGGTAATGTATTCCCCTGTTGCCTGTCAAGGTGACATTGCGGACATAGCTTAGTTGGTAAAGCGCAACCTTGCCAAGGTTGAGACCGCGGGT
>OBXO01001111.1_pt1 | contig 14376 bp, 10 predicted proteins | sample 1501431 | NCBI WGS metagenome assembly OBXO01 (sample SAMEA2580163, study PRJEB22360) | human gut metagenome | biome: human gut; feature: human-associated habitat; material: faeces | place: Denmark | collected 2008/2010 | reverse complement strand
TTTCGCTGAAATATACCTACATATATCTCATACGAAGGAAAAAGAAGAATCGGTGGAAAATATGCAATGTTTTCAAAATTTGATTTTAAAGTGAGGTTCAGCGCAGCGATGGTCTAACGATATTTCTCTGTACGAAAGAGAGTGAATATGGTATCATGACTACATTGAATGAAATGAGGTAGCTATATGAAAAAAGTAAGTCGATTCTTTGTTGTATTTTATATATTGGCAGTAGCCATAGCGTATTATATCATTCTTCCGCCAATGAACTGGCATGCACCTGAGTTTTGGGAGTTTGCTGTTTTTACGCTAGGTCCGGCATTGGTAATTTTGATTTTATATTCTTTTGCAAAGCGTAATATTCAATTAAACGGAGATAACTTCGTAAATAATCTGTTTCATCGCAATCGTATGCAGCAAGTGCATCTAACGAAAGAGGATCAGCTTTGGGCAAAGGTTAATAAACTATGCATTGTTGTTTTGGTAGTTATCTTTTTATTTCCATTTGTTAGTTTTGCGCTTTCCTCCAGACTTTTACACGCAAAGGAATATGCACAGCGTATTGATGTAAAAGATGTTGGATTTAATGAAATTCCGGAGGTTGATTTTACCAAAACACCGATTATTGATCGGGATTCCTCTGTTCGTCTTGGTGATAAGGTGATGGGGAATATGACGGAGTGGGTTTCACAATTTGATGTAAGCAATGAATATACGCAGATTTCTTATAAGGATAGCGTGTATCGTGTAACACCGTTAACCTATAATGGTTTTATTAAATATTTTAAAAATCGTAAGGAAGGTATTCCGGCATATATTACAGTAGATAGCACCAACGGAAAGACAAAGCTGGTAAAGCTTAAAGATCTAGGACTTGATGGTATGAAATATGTGCCATCTGCTTATTTCAATAAGAAATTAACACGTCATTTACGTTTCTCCTATCCATTTGAGATTTTCGGTTCTCCATCTTTTGAGATTGATGAAAAGGGACACCCTTGGTATATTTGTACGACCTATACATACAAGGGAGTAGGGAATAAGAAAAAGGTTACAGGAGCTATCTTCCTTGATCCGATTACCGGAAAAAGCAAAAAATATGATGCTGGTAAAATACCGAAATGGGCTGATCGTGTGTATCCGGAAAGTATGATTGTACAAGAGCTTGATGATAATGGAAGTTTAAAAAACGGTTTCTTTAACTCTGTTATCGGACAAGACGGTGTGATTGTTACCAGTGAAGGGTATAACTATTTGGAAAAGGACGGCGATATCTGGTTGTATACCGGCATTACGTCAGCCAACGCAGATGAATCCAATATCGGCTTTGTTTTGGTGAATATGCGAACTCATGAAGCAATGCGTATTAAAACAGCCGGTGCGAATGAAACAAGTGCGATGAAGAGTGCGGAATCGGAAGTGAAAAACTATGGTTATCAATCAACCTTCCCATTGTTAATCAATATTAAAGGCAATCCGGTGTATTTAATGTCTTTAAAGGATAACGGTTTAATTAAAATGTATGCGACGGTTTCCGCAACTGACTATCAAAAGGTCGCAACGGTCTATAGTGATGAGGGCTTAGACGCTTTAGTGAAGAAAACATTGAATGTTTTAGGTACAAGCGATGAAATCAGTGAAGAAAGCTTGAAGAGTGCTACAATTAAAGTGAGCGATGTGCAACGATTGAATGTCGAAGGCAATACACTGTATTATATTTTAGCTGATGATGGAAATGCTTATAAAATAGCCTTCTCAACGAAATATGAAAATCAGTTGGCTTTCTTAAAAGCAGGCGATACCTTGAAAATTCGATATATTGATGCAGACGGTGTGAAAACGATCAAATCAATTGAAGAAGAAAAAAGTGTAAAGTGAATCGGTAAACCTCGATAACAGAGAAATAAAAAAAAGAGATTTCAAATATGGTAGAATCAAATGGCCATATAGGGAATCTCTTTTTAATGCTTATTCTAACGAAAGATTACAAAGAAAGCGCTAGGCTTTTAAGAATAGGTTACGTCCTTTTGACGGTGTTCATAAGCAAACCATACAAGATTGGCAATAAATATGATGACTTGAACCAAGAATAACAACATCGGCATATAGGACAAAGTGAGCAAGCCTTCATCTGCAAGATAGCCACCAAGAATCATACAGATGGTGCTTGTGGCAAGTAAAAGAAATTCAAGTAGCAGATTTGCTTTGTTATGGGCAGAAAACATAATAAAGACAGCGATTATAAGCAGTAGTATATTGATCATTAAGAATAAATGGTTAATTGTTAGCATAAAAGCTCCTTTCCTACGCAATTTATAACGTAAAATAAATTATAAGATATGGGATTGTGAGAAGAAATCCATCACGCAAACATAAAAAGAAACCGTCTTTTTTTAGCTTCTTTTGCCACATAGCTTGTCTATGTGTGATGATATATCAAAGAAATTTATAAAGCTTTCCCTCCTTTCACAACTTGTTCTTGCCTATGTATATTTTATCATGTGCAGCATTTACTTATAGGCGAAGAATTCTTAAGATACAGAAAGGAATAGGTACTGTCTGAACTATGTATCAGCTAATGTATGATCTTAGCTGCGTATTGATATATTTATGTGAAAGGATATATGGTATATATTGAATTTATTTCTAATGATTTTTGAGTTGCGTTAGAAAAAACTTTAAAAAATGGCGAAACTCAAATAAAAATGTTGCATTTATGTGCTACGTGTATTAGAATATGAAAGTGCCACTTGATTCGTGGTATTTTCACATGCGTGGGAGAAGGTGCAGCACCTTCATCAACCACTGCATAAGACAACAAATTATAGGAGGTGTGTCTTGTGAGTAAAAAAGTTGCAAAAGTTTGTAAATTACAGTTCCCAGCAGGAGGGGCTAAACCGGGACCAGCACTAGCGTCTGCAGGTATTAACATGCCACAGTTCTGTACAGCATTTAATGATGCTACTAAGGATCGTGCAGGAGATATGGTGCCAGTTATCATCACTGCATACGAAGATAAGAGCTTTGACTTCGTATTAAAAACAACACCAGCATCAATTTTAATCAAAAAGGCTGCTGGAGTGAAGAAAGCATCTAGTAATCAGAAAGAAATCTGTGCTACTATTACTGCTGATCAGTGTCGTGAAATCGCTGAGTACAAAATGCCTGACTTAAATGCGAACGATGTTGAGGCTGCTATGCGTATTATCGCAGGTACAGCTAGAAACATGGGCGTAAAAGTAGAAGGTATGGAATAAGAAAGGCGAGGGTATTAAGACATGGCAAAATTCGGAAAGAAATACATGGAAGCCGCTCAAAAGATTGATCGCTCCAAATTGTATCCAGTAGATGAAGCAGTAAAATTAGCGAAAGAAACAAATACAGCAAAATTTGATGCATCTGTTGAAGTTAGCTTCAAATTGAATGTAGATCCACGTCATGCCGATCAGCAGATTCGTGGTGCTATCGTTCTTCCAAACGGTACAGGTAAAACACAGAAGGTTTGTGTTATTGCTCAGGGACCTAAGGAACAGGAAGCAAAAGATGCCGGTGCAGATTTTGTCGGTGGTAAAGAATTGTTGGATCAGATCGCAAAAGGTTGGTTCGATTTCGACGTAATCGTTGCGACTCCAAATATGATGGGTGAACTTGGTAAATTAGGTCGTGTATTAGGACCTAAAGGTTTGATGCCAAACCCTAAGACCGGAACTGTAACAATGGACGTTGCGAAAGCGGTAGAAGATATCAAAAAAGGTAAGGTTGAATACCGTGTAGATAAAGAAGGAAATATCAATGTTATGATTGGTAAGGTAAGCTTTGAAGAAGAAAAGCTTGCGGAAAACTTCAGAACGATCTACAATGCAATTGCTAAGGCTCGTCCGGCTGCAGTAAAGGGTACGTATATTAAGAACCTAGTAATTTCTACAACAATGGGTCCTGGAATCCATGTTGCTGTAGAAAAATAAGCATTGACAAATTGTTAAGAAGCATTTAGAATATCAATGTTATCAATATACCATAGACAGTAACGGCATAAGCTTAATCATGTTACCGAGGTTAGAGATACGAATATAAACGTACTTTACACTCGTATGCTGTCTATTAGTATGCGAGTGTTTTTATACTCTTGAAGGTATATTGTTACATATAAATTTAGGAGGTGTGAAGTTATGAACCAGGCAATCATCGACAGCAAAAAAGCGGTTGTATCTGAAATCGCTGGAAAGATGAAAGAAGCACAATCAACTGTATTGGTTGAATATCGTGGATTGAGTGTTGCGGAAGTAACCGAGCTTCGTCGTAATCTTCGCGCAGAAGGCGTTGAATTTAAAGTGTATAAGAACTCTTTGGCTCAGCGTGCTGCAGAAGAAATCGGTGCTGACGAGCTTGTAAAAGACCTAGTTGGACCTAACGCTATCGCATTCGGTGGAGATGCAGTTGCACCTGCACGTATCTTATCAAAATTCGCTAAGGATCACGATAAGCTAGTATTGAAGAGCGGTATTGTAGAAGGAAAAGTTGTTGGTCTTGACACAATCAAGGAATTAGCTGGATTACCAAACCGCGAAGGTATGTTATCTATGCTGTTAAGCTGCTTACAATCACCAGTGCGTTCATTCGCATGTGTTGTAAAAGCAGTTGCTGATGCAAGAGAAGAAGGTGCACAGGAAGAAGCACCTGCTGCTGAATAATCAGTGGAATTAAATTAAATAGGAGGATTAAGAAAATGGCAAAATTAACTCATGAAGAAATTCTAGCTTACTTAGAAGAAGCTACAATCTTAGAACTTAACGACTTAGTAAAAGCAATCGAAGAAAAATTTGATGTAACTGCTGCTGCACCAGTTGCTGTTGCTGCTGTTGCTGATGATTCAGCTGCTGATGCTGCTAACGCTGAAGTAACTGTAACATTGACTGATGTTGGTGGAACAAAAGTTGCTGTTATCAAGGCAGTACGTGAAATCACTGGTTTAGGTCTAGTTGATGCTAAGGGTCTAGTTGACAAAGTTCCAAGTGTAATCAAGGAAAACGTACCAGCTGCTGAAGCAGAAGAAATCAAGAAGAAATTGATGGACGCTGGTGCTTCTGTTGAAGTTAAGTAATTCACACAAATAAATTTATACAATCAACAAAAAGCCGAAAGGCTTTTTGTTACCATTAAAGGCGGTGTAAAACATGGAACACTATTTTACAGATAATCGTCATTTAAAAGAAAACCGGAAGGAGATAACTTTCCGGTTTTGGTGTTTTGATTATTCTTTTATTACAGATAACGGAGTGTTTTCTAAGGAAGCTATTGACTATGGAACACAAGTACTGTTAAAGACGATTTGCGAAAGAGAAGAGCTTGGTGAAAGAATTTTGGATTTGGGCTGTGGATATGGACCGGTTGGGGTTGTTTTGAAAAAAATCTATCCGACAAAGGCTTTTGAAATGATAGATGTAAATCCCAGAGCAGTGCAGTTGGCGAAAGAAAACATTTGTCGAAATCAGCTTGAGGCTGATGTTCATGTGTCGAATATTTATGAGGATCTACATCAAGAAAGCTACTCTGATATTATTACCAATCCGCCGATTCGTGCCGGAAAGGCGGTTATTTACACAATGTTTGAAGAAGCATATCAGCATTTGGAACTTGGAGGTAAGCTTTGGGTTGTTATTCGTAAACAACAAGGAGCACCAAGTGCTGTGAAAAAAATTAAAGATGTATTTGGTAACTGCGAAATCATTAAGCGTGATTCCGGTTATTATATTTTGAAGGCTATAAAATAAGTATCCCCTCGATAATATGTTTCATTATCGTATAATCATAAAAATATATGTACATCTAAGGGGATATAACGTAAGTATGAAAAATCAATATCGACAGAATGCTTGAAGTTTTTTTAAAAAAGATTGACAATTTGCTATTTGATTGATATTATAATAAATTGCATAATACTAAACTGTTAAAATGGCATTTTATGCCTCATTTTAGTAAAAAAATAGAAAGAAAGGATGGCGTACATGGACAAAAAACAGCCTTATCGTATCGTCGCTTCCGGTAAAAAGGCACAGCGAAGAGACTACTCAAAAGTGAGTGGCGACTTGGAGCTTCCTAATCTGGTAGAAATACAGACGGACTCTTTTGCATGGTTCAAGGATTATGGGATTGAAGAGGTTTTTAACGAAATCTATCCGATTCAAAACTATGGTGGAAATATCAAGTTGAAATTCAGCGGATATGAATTCGGAGAACCGAAGTTCAATGCGGAAGAATCTATGTTTCGTGAATGTAACTTTGCGGCTCCGCTAAAAGCGAAAATGGAGTTGGAAATCACGGACAATACGACTGGTGAGGTCATCAATAAATGGGAAGATGTTTTCCTAGGTGATTTTCCGATGATGACGGAAACCGGTACCTTTATTATCAATGGAGCGGAACGAGTTATTGTTTCGCAGATTGTGCGTTCTCCGGGTGCATACTTTTCTACGGGTTATGAAGAAAAGACCGGAAAAATATCTTATGCTTGTGAACTGATCCCAAGCAGAGGTACATGGTTAGAATTTTTAACAGAATTGAAAAAAACGTCTACAGGGCGTGTTTTAAACGTTAGCATCGACCGTAAGCGTAAGATGCTGTCAAGTGTATTGTTTAAGGCAATCGGTATGTCTGTGGATTTGGATCGCAGCGAGGACGCTCATGATACGACACAGATCAAGACCTTCTTACAGGCAATGGGACGTAATTTAGTAGATGATGTTGCGATTGATGATGAAGATCGTGAATTCATGAATCTTTATTTGACATTATATACATCTTTCTTCGGAAAATACGAGGAAATCGAAAATACATTGTTAAGCGATAAGGTCAAAACAACGCAAGAGGCTCTACTATCCATTTATGAAAATCAGCGTTCCGATGAAATTCCTACGTTAGATGGTTCCATTACGTTGATGAATGCGAAGTTTTTTGATCCACGCCGTTATGATTTAACAAAGGCTGGACGTTATAAGCTTACAAAGAAGCTGAATGCGATCAATCGTATTGACAGACATCGTCTGGCACAGGATATTATGGCTGCTGATGGCAGTGGTGTATTCATGGAAAGCGGAAAAATGATTAACCGTGATGAACGTAATGTACTTCGCGGAGAGCTGGCAAAGGGTATGTATGTAAATGCTTTCCCTTTCAATCCGTTGTTCAATCACCCGGATAGTGTTAGCGTACCGGTATCCAATCGTTTAGGATTGATCGGACGTGTGCTTGCACAGGACGTGGAAATGGGCGATATAACACTATTCGAAGGAACGATACTTAGCGAACAAGATGTAGAAGCTTTACAGGGTGAGGTTGAACGCATCTATGTTCATGGCGGTATTATTGCGAAGAAGGTTCAGCTTACAGGAACAAATGTCAATGCCGTTTTAAATTACGGACAGCGCTTGTATGCTTTAGGACGTTTAACAGATGCAAATGGTAGCGATCTTGTTGATGAAGATGGTGATTTGTACGTAGAGGGCTATACGCCACGTGTAAAACCAGATGCTTTAAGCTCTGTGGCAATGAGTGAAATCAAAGAAAAGGTACACAACAATGCTGATGTATTTGCATGGCTTGTCGGTGCCGCTGTACAAGAGATCCTTGTACGAGATGAAAATGAAAATGTTGTAAAAATTATGGGGAATGATCCGTATGCTAATAAGCATACCATTACCATTTCCGATATGTATGCATTCTATTCCTATAACCTAAATGTGATGGAGGGAGTAGGAGAAACCGATGATATCGATATGTTGGGAAATCGTCGTATCCGCAGCGTGGGCGAATTGATCCAAAACCAATTCCGCATCGGTTTAAGTCGTATGGAACGTGTTGTTAAAGAGCGTATGTCAATTGCAGAGGTTGCGACTTTAACACCTAAGAAATTGACCAATATCCGTCCGCTTACCGCAGCGATTAAAGAATTCTTCTCAAGCTCTCAGCTATCACAGTTCATGGATCAGCAAAATCCACTTGCAGAGCTTACGAATAAGCGCCGTATTTCAGCTTTAGGACCGGGTGGTTTGACACGTGATCGTGCCGGCTTTGAAGTTCGAGATGTTCACAGCTCTCACTATGGTCGTATTTGTCCGATTGAGACACCGGAAGGTCCAAACATCGGTTTGATTTCCAATTTGACAAGTTATGGAAAAATCAATGAATACGGATTTATTCAAACACCGTATCGTATCGTTGAGCCAGATGGAACGGTAGAAGATAAGACTATTTATCTATCTGCTGACGAAGAAGCGGATTATGTAATCGCACAGGCGAACGAGGTTGTAAACGGACGCTTGATTAACGAGCGTGTCGTAGCACGTAAAGGCGGAGATACTATCATCGCTCATCGTGATGAAGTAGAGCTTGCCGACGTCAGCCCGAAACAGATCGTATCTGTCGCAACAGCCTGCGTACCGTTCTTGGAAAATGACGATGCTTCCCGTGCCCTAATGGGTGCAAACATGCAGCGTCAGGCAGTACCGTTATTGCAGCCACATTCACCGTTTGTCGGAACCGGTATCGAGTATAAGATCGCCAAAGATTCTGGAGTCGGTATCGTTGCGAAAGAAGACGGTATAGTACAATATGTAGATTCACAACGCATCGTAGTAAGTGAAGCAGAAGGAAATCGCGAGTATCGCTTACGTAAATTCCAACGTTCTAACAACGGAACGAATATCAACCAAAAGCCAATCGTTGCGAAAGGCGAAAGAATTGAAAAAGGAGATATTCTTGCCGATGGACCTTCTATGGAAAACGGTGAGCTTGCTCTTGGTCAAAACGTAACGATTGCGTACATGACTTGGTATGGTTATAACTATGAAGATGCTATCATCATGTCCGAACGCTTGGTACGTGATGACGTATATACCTCTGTGCATATTGAAGAATATGACATTGATTGTCGTGAAACAAAGCTTGGTCCTGAAGAAATTACACGTGATATTCCTAATGTCAGTGAAAATGCCTGCCGTAACCTAGATAGCCGTGGTATTATCATGGTCGGTGCTGAGGTTATGGAAGGGGATATCCTTGTAGGTAAGGTAACACCGAAGGGACAAAGTGAGATTTCTCCGGAAGAGAAGCTATTGTTGGCAATCTTCGGTGAGAAATCACGTGAGGTACGTGATAACTCCTTGAAGGTTCCACATGGTGGTGCCGGTATCGTACATTCTATTCGTGTATTCAAACGTAGTGAGGGACACGATCTTCCTCCTGGAGTCAATGAAACCGTAAAAGTATACATCGTTCAGAAACGTAAGATTTCCGAAGGTGATAAGATGGCCGGTCGTCATGGTAATAAGGGTGTTATCTCTAAGATTTTACCGGTAGAGGATATGCCTTATATGCCAGATGGAACACCGGTTGATATCATGCTGAACCCATTTGGTGTGCCTTCTCGTATGAACATCGGACAGGTATTGGAAATCCACTTAGGATATGCCGCAAAGAAATTAGGAGTAAAATTCTCTACTCCGGTATTCGATGGTATCAACAATGCCGAATTAAGCGATATTATGAAGGAAGCAAACATGACCAGTGATGGAAAACAGGTGTTGTATGATGGACGCACCGGTGAACCATTCGATGAGCGTATTTCAGTTGGTGTCATGTATATGATCAAGCTTGCGCACATGGTTGACGATAAGCTGCATGCACGTGCAACTGGACCTTATTCTCTTGTTACACAGCAGCCACTTGGTGGTAAAGCACAAAATGGTGGTCAGCGATTCGGTGAGATGGAGGTTTGGGCACTAGAGGCTTATGGTGCTGCACATACATTACAGGAAATCTTGACTGTAAAATCCGATGATATCGTCGGTCGTACAAAAACATACGAAGCAATCATCAAAGGGAAAGATATACCGGAAGCAGGTATTCCGGAATCCTTCCGTGTATTGAAGCACGAGCTTCAAGCACTTGCAATTGATGTAAAAATGCTAGATGAAAACGGTGAAGAAGTTGATATCAATAAAGATGATTCAACAGAAACCACTGCACTTCCGCCGATTCTTGACACTACCGCGGTAGCTGAAGAAGAACTTAGCGATGTTGTTGTCGAAGAACCAACGGAAATAGTAGAAGATGAAGAAAGCGAGGACTTCGATTCTTTTGATGAAGAAGCAATCGCTCTTGATGATATGAACGAAGAGGAGGCGTAGTCGATGAGTGTTAATAATTTTGCCTCAATTCAGGTAGGTCTGGCTTCTCCAGAAAGAATTCATGAATGGAGTCATGGAGAAGTAAAGAAACCGGAAACAATTAACTACCGCTCACAAAAGCCGGAACGTGATGGTCTGTTTTGTGAAAGAATTTTCGGTCCGAGCAAGGATTGGGAATGCTATTGCGGTAAATATAAAAAGGTACGTTATAAGGGCGTTGTTTGTGATCGCTGTGGTGTAGAGATTACAAAATCAAGTGTTCGTCGTGAACGTATGGGACATATCGAATTAGCAGCACCGGTTGCACACATCTGGTATCTGCGTGGTATTCCAAGCCGTATGGCACTGTTACTAGATGTTACACCAAAGCAGCTAGAGGAAGTAATCTATTTCGTTTCTTGGATCGTTACGGATCCTAAGGATACAAAGTTGGAATATAAGCAGGTATTGTCTGAACGCGAATATCGCGAAAATGTAGCTATTTACGGCCCTGGAAGCTTCACTGCTAAAACGGGTGCTGAAGCAGCCTTGACATTACTTGAGGAAGTGGATCTGGAAGCAGAATTCACTAAAATTCAGGCTGCTTTAGAAGGTGCACAGGGAGAAAAACGCAAGAAGCTGATTAAGCGTTTGGATACCGTAGAAGCCTTCCGTCATTCTGACAATAAACCAGAATGGATGATTATGACTGCTATTCCGGTTATACCACCTGATTTGCGTCCAATGCTTCAGCTAGACGGCGGGCGTTTTGCGACAAGTGATCTAAATGATTTATACCGTCGTGTTATTACTCGTAACAATCGTTTAAAGAAGCTATTGGAGCTAGGAACACCTGCGATTATCGTACAAAACGAAAAACGTATGTTGCAGGAAGCGGTTGATGCATTGATCGACAATGGACGTCGTTCTAAACCAATCACCGGTGCTGGCGGGCGTGCATTAAAATCCCTGTCTCACTCACTTAAGGGTAAGCAAGGACGTTTCCGTCAGAACCTGCTTGGTAAACGTGTGGATTTCTCAGGACGTTCTGTTATCGCGGTCGGACCGGATTTGAAAATGTATCAATGTGGTCTGCCACGTGAGATGGCAATTCAGTTATTTAAGCCATTTGTTATCAATGAAATTGTAAACCGTGAAATTGCCAGCAATCCGAAAACAGCAGAAAAGCTGATCGATCGTCAAGATCCGAGAATTTGGGATATCGTCGAAAGTGTTATTGACGGCTATCCGGTACTAATGAACCGTGCACCGACACTGCACCGTTTAGGTATTCAGGCATTTAAACCGAAATTGGTAGAAGGACGTGCCATGCGTCTGCACCCACTTGTATGTACGGCATTCAACGCCGACTTTGATGGGGACCAGATGGCTGTCCATGTACCATTGAGCGAAGAAGCAAGAGCCGAAGCCCTTGTTATGATGCTTGGTAGTAACAATATCCTAGGTCCAAAGGACGGTAAACCAATCGTTACGCCGGGGCAGGATATGGTTATGGGTAACTTCTATTTGACAATGGAAGAAACCGCAGAGGAATTCCATCAGGAAGCAGATCGCTATATGGCGCTAGATTGTCCGAAGGAAGCCGCAAGTTGGAATCGTTACGGAGATAACGAAGGGCATGTGTATGGTAGTATCAATGAGGTATTGATGGCTTATGAAACTAACCAGATCCACTTGCATTCTCGTGTAGCTATTCCGGCAAGAGCATTGCATAAAACAAGCTTCAGTGAAGCACAACAAAATAAATATTTATTGACAACCGTAGGGAAGATTATCTTCAACAACATGTTCCCAGAAGACTTCCCATTCTTAAATGAGGTCAGCAATGAAAACTTTAGTGCAACTCCGGATAAATATTTCTTAGAGATGGGGAAAGATGTAAAGGAAGCTATTCGTAATCTTCCAATTACTCCAGCCTTTAAAAAGAAGGATTTAGGAAAAATCATCGGTGAAATCTTTAAACGTTACAGCACTGAAAAAACAAGCGAAATCCTAGATGAAATCAAGGATATGGGATTCCGTTATTCAACCGTAGCCGGTGTAACGGTATCTCTAGCCGATATCGAAGTTGCACCTCATAAAGATGAGCATGTGGAATACGGTAAAGAAAAAGCCGAAGAATTGAAACGTTTACGTAATAAAGGTAAGCTTACCATGCAGGAATGGGAGCGCCACTTAAACAAACTTTGGGCAGATGTCAAAGACGATATCGCCGAAGAGCTGTTAGGCAGCCTTCCACGCAAAAATCCAATCAACATGATGGCACGCTCAGGTGCCCGTGGTAATACATCAAACTTTACACAGCTGGCAGGTATGCGTGGATTGATGGCTAAACCAAGTCAGTCCAAATCTGCTAAGGGTGAGTATGTTCCATCTATCATAGAGGTTCCTATTTACTCCTGCTTCCGTGAAGGTCTAAATGTATCCGAGTTCTTTATTTCCACCCATGGTGTGCGTAAAGGTCTAACCGATACCGCATTGAAAACAGCCGAATCTGGTTATTTGACACGTCGTCTTGTCGATGTTGCGCAAGATGTTATCATCAAACAAGATGATTGTGGAACAGATAAAGGCTATTGGGTTGAAGCAATCGTTGATCGCAAAACAAATACGATTATCGAAAGCTTATACGATCGCTTAGTCGGACGTTACAGCAAACAAGAGGTTGTAAATCCGAAAACAGGTGAATTGATCATCGAATCCGATGAATTTATCACAGAAGCAATCGCTAAAAAGATTGAGGATAGCGGTATTGAAGCAATGTATATCCGAAGTGCATTTACATGTAAATCAATTTACGGTATATGTAAAAAATGCTACGGGCGTAATATGGCAACCGGCAAAGATGTTGAAGTCGGAGAAGCTGTCGGTATTATGGCTGCTCAATCTATCGGAGAACCGGGTACTCAGCTAACCATGCGTACTTTCCACACCGGCGGTGTTGCGAGTGCAGATGGTGGAGATATTACTCAAGGTCTTCCTCGTGTCGAGGAGCTATTTGAAGCACGCTGTCCAAAGGGTGTTGCTGTATTAGCGCAGATTTCCGGTGAAATTACTGCTATTGAACAGGTAGAAACAGGATATGAAGTAACTGTATCCAATGATAAAGAAAGTATCGTTCACAAAGTAACATTGGCACAGGCAATTCGTCCATGGATGAAGATCGGAGCTAATGTTGAAGCCGGTGATAAAATTACCGAAGGTCCGGTAGATCCAAAAGAATTATTAAAGGTAGCCGGAGTTCGACAGGTACAGAACTATATCTTAAAGGAAGTTAAAAAGGTATACCAAAGCCAAGGTATCGAAATTTCCGATAAGCATATTGAGGTTATGATTCGTCAAATGCTTCGTAAGGTAGTTGTATTAGAAGGCAATGACACACATTTGAATGCCGGAGTACAGGTATCTTTAACAGAAATCACAAAAATCAACCGTCAGGCATTGTTAAGCGGGAAAACTCCTGCTACCTTTAAGCCTGTATTGCTAGGTATTTCTAAGGCATCTGTTGAAACGGATTCCTTCTTATCCGCTGCTTCCTTCCAGGAAACTACAAAGGTATTAACCGATGCTGCTATCAAGGGCAAGAAGGACTACCTAATTGGTCTGAAGGAAAATGTTATCATCGGTAAGATGATTCCTGCCGGAACCGGTGTTGGAGAAAGTCGTCCGATGAATGCAATCGTTGAAGCAAAAGCAAATGAATTGAAGGCGCTTCGTGAAGAAAGAAACCATAAAGAAGAGGATCATGTCTTTATGGGATACGTACCTAGTACAGATCGTATGACTAGTGATATCGTCAAAGAAATTATTGAAAATGATGAACTTGCTGGTGAGGATAACAGCAGTTCAGAAGCTGTAGAATAGCATAGATGAGAGTAGTCATATATTGACTGCTCTTTTCTTTATATGGAAAACGAAATAATTTAAGGAAAAATAGAAGAAAATTTTAAAATGAGCATATAATAAATGATTTGAAAAAGCGAAATAAGTTAATTTTTAACAGTGTATCTTAAGCACTTTATTAAGAAAATAAAAGATATTGATAAAAATTGAATGGTGATATTAAAAATCCCTATTGAGAGTTACAAAAAAATGTAATGAAATATAATAAAAAATCGATCATAATTGGTGTTTTTGTAAAAAAATATGATTTTATAAAGAGAAATTTGTAAAATTTATTCGTATTTAAATG
>OBXO01001105.1_pt1 | contig 14440 bp, 12 predicted proteins | sample 1501431 | NCBI WGS metagenome assembly OBXO01 (sample SAMEA2580163, study PRJEB22360) | human gut metagenome | biome: human gut; feature: human-associated habitat; material: faeces | place: Denmark | collected 2008/2010 | reverse complement strand
CCATTTAAGGTTGGAGACAATCAGCGGCCGGAACGGACCATGTCCGGTGTCGAAAACCTCCGCCTGGGTCTTCCGTCCCCGGTGAAAACCTGACCCGGGGGAAGGAGGCGGAATCAATTCTGCAGGGGATATGGAAGCCCATCCGTGCTTAATGAGGTTTCTCACGAATTTAGCACGGCTATGCGCTTCGAAAAGTGCAAACGGTCCCCGTAAGAATTCATTCCGGCCGGATTCCCCCCTCACGACACCCTCCAACCGGGGACGGAAGACTCAGACAGCCCCCTCACCACACCGGACATGGTCCGTTCCGAACGCGTCCTCCCAACCTCAGTTAAATCCTCATTTCAAAAGCAAAATCTCATCCGACAGCTTCTCCGTCAGCCTTCCTTTTACAGTTGTATTCTTAAGCCCTTCCTCAAACGGTATTGCCGCCTTTACATATTGCCGTGTATGTCCCATCATATAGGCCTGTCCGCCAATCACGACCTTTTCTTCCAGCAGCACCTCCGTCTCTTTCCCGAGAAATGACTCACGGTATTCATCCGACATCTTATGTTCCAATTTCAGGAGGATATCGCTGCGGGCCGACTTATCCTGCTCCGGAACCTGATTGTCCATGACTGCGGCCCTGGTGCCCTCCCGCTTGGAATATTTAAAGATATGCATTTCATAAAAACGGACCGTCTCAAGGAATCTTTTCGTCTCATCAAACTCTTCCACGGTCTCCCCCGGAAATCCAACAATCACATCCGTCGTGATCGCCGGATTATCAAAGTGCTTTCTCAGGATGACACAGCGCTCCAGATACTCTTGTGCAGTGTAATGGCGGTTCATCCTGGCAAGCGTAGCATTGCACCCGCTCTGGAGGGACAGGTGGAAATGAGGACAAATGCTCTTAAGACCGGCCAGAGCTGAAACAAATTCTTCCGTTATGATTCGCGGTTCCAGGGAACCGAGGCGGATTCTTTCAATTCCCTGTATTTTATCTAGACAGGTGATAAGACTCAGAAGATTTTCCCTCTTTTCCTCCGGAAAATCGACGCCGTAAGAGCTGAGATGGATTCCGGTAAGAACAATTTCTTTATACCCGGCCGCCACAAGCCCTTCCACCTCTTTCACCACATCCGCTATCGCCCGGCTTCTCACCCGGCCACGGGTATATGGGATGATGCAATAGCTGCAGAACTGGTTGCAGCCGTCCTGCACTTTAATAAAGGCTCTTGTATGATCTGCGATTTTCCGGATATGAAGTTCCTCATACTCACCGGTTGCCGCGATATCGATCACTTCCTCCCTGTCGTCCCGATCTGCAAAATATCGTTCCAGAAGACCCACCAGATCTTTTTTCTTGTTATTTCCAATTATCAAATCGACCGCCATGTCTTTCTCCAGATCCTCTTTCGCTGCCTGGACATAGCAGCCCACGGCAACCACTACGGAATCAGGATTCATTTTCTTTGCCCGGTGAAGCATCTGCCTTGATTTCTTGTCCGCAACATTAGTTACGGAACATGTATTGATTATATATACATCGGCCCCATCCTTAAAAGGCACGATTTCATAGCCGGCATCTTCCAGGAGCTGCTGCATGGCTTCCGTCTCGTAAGCGTTTACCTTGCATCCCAGGTTGTGCAGTGCTGCTTTTCTCATTGTCATTCTCCTTAGCTTAAAAGTTCCTGATTTCATACAATCTCTCTCTTGACTTTTGCTCCATATCCCGGTAGTATAGAGTTAGTATTTTACCAGCATAAGAGCTGAAATAATATAGCAGCAAGAGGAGGTTTTTTCATGAAAACAGTTCGTATTTCTTTAAATTCAATTGATAAAGTTAAATCTTTTGTAAACGATTTAGCAAAATTTAATGTCGATTTTGACCTTGTATCCGGCAGATACGTAATCGATGCCAAATCGATTATGGGTATATTCAGCCTGGATTTGTCCAAGCCTATCGACCTGAACATCCATTCCGAAACAGAGATCAATGACATTCTCACAATTTTAGCACCATATATTGTTTAAACAAATACGCCCTGTTTTAACGCTGAAAAGCACGTCCCATTCAACATAGTCTTTCCTAAGCGGGAGTCCAAAAATCCGGACTCCCGTTTTCTCAACACCGTATAATCTCGGCTGTTTCAACAGCCTGTTTCAACATTTCATCAATTTTTTCTTCCAGTTTTATTTCCGACTTCTTTATCAAATCCAGGTTTGGCTTTGTAACAGGATGCTTCGCAACAAAAATCGTACAGCAGTCCTCGAACGGTTCAATGGACGTCTCAAATGTTCCGATTTTCTGTGAGATATCCACAATTTCCTGCTTATCAAATCCGATAACAGGACGAAATACGGGAAGTGTACACACTTCATTGGTTACAGCCAGCGAATGTACCGTCTGAGAAGCTACCTGTCCGATACTCTCTCCCGTGATAAGGCCGAGACAGCCGTCTTTCTTAGCCAGCTCCTCCGCAATCTTCATCATATACCGGCGCATGATAATCGTCAGTTCCTCATGAGGGCATTTATCATAGATATAAAGCTGGATATCAGTAAAATTCACTACATGGAGTTTGATTGGTCCCGAGTATCTGGATACGAGCTTCGCCAGGTCTATCACCTTCTGTTTGGCTCTCTCACTTGTATACGGCGGAGCATGGAAGTAAGTGGCTTCTATCGTCACCCCCCTCTTCGCAATCATATATCCGGCCACCGGGCTGTCGATTCCGCCCGACAAAAGCAGCATAGCCTTGCCGTTCGTTCCCACCGGCATTCCGCCCGGGCCTGGGATTACCAGGGAGTAAAGGTTTATATTTTTTCCCCTGATCTCCACGTGGAGAAGTACGTCGGGATGATGCACATCCACCTTTGTCTCAGGATATGTCTCCAGAATGATTTCTCCCAAATCGCGGTTAATCTGATCCGACGTGTGGGGGTACTGCTTATTGGCCCTTCTCGTATCCACCTTGAATGTGAAATTTTTATCGGGATACGTCTCGTCAATAAATTTAAGGACCTGTTCCTTTAAATCCTCATATCCTTTATCTTCTATCTGTACCATAGGACAGATGCCGGCAATTCCAAACACACACTGAAGAGCTGATACCACCTCATCATAGTCGAACTCCGAAGATGCATGCGCGTAAATCCGTCCCGACTCCTTGATAACGGAAAAATCTCCGTCCAGACGTTTCAGGGAATGGTGGATGTGGGAAGTCAGCTTGTCTTCAAAAATATAGCGGTTCTTGCCTTTTACCCCAATTTCCGCGTACTTTATTAAAAATGAACGTACCATATGTTTCTATTTCCTCTCTGTTTCCTTATCTGTTAAATGGTAACCTTATCTGGCTCTGTAACGTCTCAGTACGGGCAGCAGTTCTTTCAACACATCTACTGCATAATCAACCTCTTCTTCCGTATTGAATGCTCCGAAGCTGAAACGCAGTGTGGAATCCTGCAATTCTTTTTTTACGCCAATCGCCTTCAGCGTTCCGCTTACTCCCGGATGGTTCGAGGAGCAGGCTGAACCGGATGACACATAAATTCCCCTGTCCTCAAGCGCATGGAGCAGCACCTCGCTTTTTATTCCTTCAAAGCTTGCGCTGACCACCTGGGGGGCATTTTGTCTGTCCTCATGCCCGTTAATCGTCACACCATCAATTGTCTTCAGCCCGGCAATCAGGCGTTCCCTCAGTGTATACAGCTTCTCAACCCGCTCCCCATGATTTTTATAAATCTCCTTTACCGCTGCCCCCAGTCCGGCACAGCCCGGCACGTTCTCCGTCCCGGAGCGCATCCCCTTCTGCTGTCCTCCTCCGAATACAATGGGCCGGATTTTTACTTTTTCATCAATATATAAAAAGCCGATTCCCTTCGGACCGTGTATCTTATGAGCGCTTACCGACAGCAAATCAATCCCCTGCTTTTTAGGGCGTATCTGAAATTTGCCGTATGCCTGAATTGCATCCACATGAAAATAGGTTTTTGGGTTTTTATTCTTAATGCAGCGGGCAATCTCCTCCACCGGCTCCACAGCGCCGATTTCATTATTAACGTACATTATGGATACCAAAATCGTATCTTCCCTTACCGCCTCCTCAAGCTCCGCCAGGGAAATGCAGCCAAAGGAATCAACTGGAAGATAGGTAATTTCAAAGCCCTGTTCCTCCAGCCAGGCCATTGTATTATATACGGACGGATGTTCCACCGCGCTTGTAATCAGATGTTTTCCTGTCCTCTGATTCGCCAGGGCCGTCCCAATCAGCGCCAGGTTGTTCGATTCTGTCCCTCCGGATGTGAACAGGATTTCTTTTTCCTGAACCTTCAGCGAATTGGCTATCTCTCTTCTGGCTTCTTTTATAATCTTTTCTGCCTCAACGCCCTTCATATGGCGGGCGGCCGCATTCCCGTAGTCCATGGTCATGGCATTTACTACCGCGTCTTTTACGCAGTCAAAAACCTGCGTAGTAGCCGAATTATCAAAATAAGCTTCCATTTTTCTTCCTCTTTCTGCTTTATGGACGTCTAACGGTCCAGAGAAATCATCAGGGCCGACAAAACGCACAGGCCCGCTGTCTCTGTCCTTAAAATTCTCCTGCCGAGCGAGACAGGGCTGACTCCCCTCTCCCCTGCCTGCCGTATCTCTTCTTCTTCAAAGCCGCCTTCCGGTCCGATAAATATGGCAATATCCATTCCCGCTTCCGCGGTCTGAAGAAGCCGTCTGGTCTCCTCCATTCCTTTTGCGCATTCGTACGGAATCATTTTAAGTTCAAAGTCTTCTGCCATCTGCAGAGCATCCTTGTATTTAACAACTCCTGTTACTTCCGGTATGATGCTCCGTTTTGACTGTTTCGCCGCACTCTCAGATATCGCGTTCCATCGCTTTATCCTCGCCTCTTCTTTTTTCGAATCAAGCTTCACCACTACCCGTTTTGTCTCAACCGGAATGATTCTGAATGCGCCAAGCTCAACGGCCTTCTGGATAATCAGCTCCATTTTATCACCTTTGGGAAGCCCCTGAAACAGGTGGATTTTGGCAGGCAGCTCCATTTCACTCTCACTCTTCTCCAGTATTCCAAACAGGATCTTGTCCTGCGCCAGTTCTTTTGTTACACACAGATAATCACCGCCGGCCTTTGCACTGATAAGAACCCGTTCTCCCGGCTTCATCCGGAGTACATTCTTTATATGATTTACATCGGGTCCGGTAACCGCAATTACGCCTTCCCCTATCTGTTCCTGTTCAACAAAAAAATGATACATGTTTTTCCTCTATATTCTGTGTCAGTTCAGACAGCATGAACTGTTGCCTATTTCTTACGCGCCGTTATGGATACCCACTCTCCCTGATAGGTCACCTCAATGATTTCAAAGGCGCTGTTGGCTGCAAAAGCCTCTTTGACCGCCTCTTCCTTCATATTAATGATACCGGAGGTGATAAAAATTCCACCTTTTTTTATATGAACCGGCATTTCCTTCTGGAGCATAATAATAACATCAGCCAGAATATTGGCAACCGCCACATCGTAGTACTCATAACCTGCGGCGTCCTGTACCTCTTTATCATCGATGATATTTCCCTGAAGAACGGTAAATAATCCGGCCGGGATTCCGTTTGCCTCAAGATTTTCTCCCACTGCCGTGATGGCGTTCTCATCGAGATCGGTTCCGAATACCTCTTTCGCCCCGAGTTTCAAAGCGGTGATGCCCAGAATTCCGCTTCCTGTCCCCACATCCAGAACCTTCGTGTCACTGCCTGTGTATTTACGAAGCTGGCGGATGCACAGCTGAGTCGTCTCATGCATGCCTGTGCCGAAAGCAGTTCCCGGATCAATCTGAATCAGCAGCTTGTCCTTATGCTCCTCAGGAATCGTCTCCCAGGTTGGCTTAATCAGGATATCATCCACTGTAAATGGTTTAAAATACTGTTTCCAGTTGTTAATCCAGTCTTTGTCCTCTGTTTCGGATGCCTCGATTGTACATGCGCCCAGGTCGGTAAACATTTTCAATTCTTCCAGCGCTTCATTTACTTTTACAATCATGCCCGGTACATCGGCATCGTCGTCCAGATAAAAGCTGACTTTCGCTATTCCTTCGTCGGGAGGCAGCTCCGGGAGTATATCGATGAACATCCCTTTTGTCTCTTTTTCCGTAAGAGGAATATTATCCTCGATTTCAATACCCTCGATTCCGATTTCATCGAAGGCACAGCTAATTAAATCTACTGCCTCTGTCGTAGTCGTCAGGGTGAATTTCTTCCACTTCATAAGTTTTCCTCCATAAATATGCCGGATTTTACTCCGTTATATCCGTTCTTTTTTGTTTGCTGTTTATATGCCAAATATCAAATTCATGTCATCTGGTTACTGTTCACAGCCAATGTCATGATGTTGGGGTCAAAAGGTCTTTTGACCCCTTTGATACCGGATTGCTCCGCACTGCGTGCTCTCACAATCCTCAAAAACATTCGCAATCCGCTCATTTTTCTGCGAAAAATGGCTTCTTACTCATGTTTTTGGCGGGTCCCAAGATTAAAAATCTTCATGCAAGCAAGCTTGCATCAGATTTCCAACCTTTTGCCCCTGGTATCATGTCATTTAGTTAACAGTGCAATAAATTGGAGATTTAACTGAGGCCCGGAGGACGCGTCCGGAACGGACCGTGTCCGGTGTGGTGAGGGGGAATCCGGGCGGAGGGAAAGATAAAGTCTGCGGATACCGTTGAAATCCATCGGTGATTAGCGAGGTCCTGTCGAGCTTTGCAGAGCGGGAGTGTGCTCCGCAGACTCTTTATCTTTACCCGCAGCCCCAAACTACGACAATCTTCCCCGGGACGAAAGACTCATATACACACCCCACCCCCCCGTCTGTGTCATCCTCCCAGTAAAATTTTACCAAACAGGATGGTCAGTACAATCAGTACCACCGGACGCACGATTTTCTGACCGTTCGAGAGCACCAGGCCGGAGCCGATATAATTTCCCACAATGCTGCACAGGCCTGCTGCCAGACCAAGGGGATATAACACTTTCCCATTTATGATGAATGTGACGATAGCCGCAACATTGGAAGAAAGGTTGATGGCCTTTGTCGTCCCCGCTGCCTCTTTCATCGTATATTTTGCGGCGCCCGTAAGAATGAGGATTAAAAAGGTTCCTGTTCCCGGACCATAGAAACCATCATAAGTCCCGACTACCAAAGCGGCTGCAGCCGCAATGATAAATGACTTTTTAGCGGGTATCGTCCCTGCCTGTGAGTCATCTCCCATCCTCTTATTGCGAAGCACATAGAAAGCGACAATGGGAAGCACGGCGATCATCATGTACTCCACTATCTTTTCATTCATTAAGAGGGTCAGGTTGGAACCGATCGTAGAGCCAACCAATGCCGCCGCGATGAACCAGATTACCTTTTTCAGGTGAATGTAGCCATTCTTTGCAAAACGGTATGTAGCCATGGAGGTTCCCATTGTAGAACACATCTTATTTGTTCCAAGGGCCATATGGGGAGGCACTCCGGCAATCATAAAAGCCGGGAGGGAAATCAGTCCGCCCCCTCCTGCGATTGAATCCAGCAGTCCGGCCAGAAAAACCAGGGGACAAACAATCAGATAGTGCGTCATTGTGATTTCCATTACTCATTTCCTCCCAGATGAAACTCTTTTTATTACTCTTTTTTATTACTCTTCTTTATTTCTTTTCCATATTGCTCTTATTGCAGTACTGTTAATAATACCGTGAAACTCAATCTATAATAACAAATACACCGATACTTGTAAAGATTGCTGCTGGTTACTGTTCATCCCCCGCCAAAAAGCGGCGAGCCGGTAACAATTCAGACAGGTCTGCGAATTTGCTGCGCTGACCATGCGAAAAGGTAGTGGCAGCAGGCAGCCGGCTCATCGCGCAGTGATTTTAATGATAACGAAAGATTTCCGCTACAACAGAAATTCAGCCAGTACACAGTTGCTGACATCCAGCCCAAATTCACTCAGCCTGTACCTTCTGTCCTCTTTTGTTCCCGTCATTTCCATCAGGCCGTCCTCCATCAGTTTTCCAATGGTCATTCCATATATTTCTTCTATATTTAAGCCGAAGCGCTTTTTAAAATCTTTTGCGGCAATCCCTTCCGTAAGCCGAAGACCCAGAAACATGAATTCTTCCATCTCATCCTGTTCCGTGAGGATTTCCCGGTTTTCGTACTGGCGGCCCTCTGCCAGCTCTTCCATGCTAAGATCCAGATAATCATTCATCTCTCTGATGACGGAAAACCGTTGTCCTTCCATCAGTGAAGAAGCTCCCAGACCGATTCCCAGATAGCTGCCCCCGGTCCAATATCCCATATTGTGGATACATTCCCTGCCCGGCCTGGCGTAGTTTGATACCTCATACCGGTGATAACCTTTTTCCGCCAGATATTCTTTTGTGTGGTGATACATTCTGCGGTCTTCTTCTTCATCCGGAAGAGCTTCTGCCCTGCCCGAATATTTATCATAAAACGGAGTGCCTTCCTCTATGATAAGACTGTATGCAGAGATGTGTTCCGGTTCCAGGAGCGCGACACATTCCAGTGTATCCGCATAAGATTCAAGGCTCTGTCCCGGCAGTGCCGACATCAAATCAACATTAATATTATCAAAGCCTGCTTCTCTGGCTAAACGGTAGCTCTCAAGAAATTCGTTCCAGGAATGGATTCGCCCGAGCTCCCTCAATTCGCCTGGATTGGCCGACTGAAGGCCGAGGCTTAACCGGTTGATTCCGGAGTTTTTGTAAGCTCTGAGTTTTTTATTGTCGAGTGTACCGGGATTGGCTTCGATGGTGATTTCAGCATCCGGCAATAGTCTGAAATTTTCCTTTACCGCGTTCATAACAGCGCAAATCTGCTCCGGGCGGAGAGAAGACGGAGTCCCCCCTCCTATAAACACAGAAATCACCGGGAAGGCCGCGTCAGCGTCCCGCCCGGTTATTCTGGTCCCGCATGTTTCTATTTCCTTAATCAACTGCTCCACATATTTTTTTCTGGTCACTTCGTCCGCCGCAAAGGAAAGGAAGTCGCAGTACAGACATTTTTTAACGCAGAATGGGATGTGGATATATAGTTCTAATGAGGTGTTATTTTCCATTGTTCCCGCCTGATTGTTTAATGATTTTTGCCGGAACATCATTCCTCGTCCAGCTTCAGAACACTCATGAAGGCCTTTTGCGGAATTTCCACGTTTCCGATCTGGCGCATTCTCTTCTTGCCTTCCTTCTGTTTTTCCAGAAGCTTTCTCTTACGTGAGATATCGCCTCCATAACATTTGGCAAGAACGTCTTTTCTCATCGCTTTGACTGTCTCCCTGGCAATAATTTTGCCGCCCACGGCCGCCTGAATCGGAATCTCGAAAAGGTGTCTCGGAATCTCGTCCTTCAGTTTCTCGCACATTTTTCTGCCCCGCTCATAAGCCGAACCTTCGAATACAATGAATGAAAGGGCATCGACTTCCTCGCGGTTCACAAGGATATCCAGTTTTACAAGCTTGGACTGTTCGTAGCCCTTCAGCTCATAGTCAAAGGACGCATATCCGCGGGAGCGCGATTTGAGGGCGTCAAAGAAATCGTAAATAATCTCGTTGAGGGGAAGTTCATACTTCAAAAGCGCCCTTGTCGCCTCAATATATTCCATGCCCAGATAGACTCCGCGGCGTTCCTGGCACAACGTCATAATAGCCCCGACAAATTCCGTCGTTACCATGATTTCTGCCGATACGATGGGTTCTTCCATATATTCTATCTCGGATGGGTCGGGAAGGTTGGACGGATTGGTAAGCTCCATCATCTCTCCGTTCGTCTTGTGGACACGGTATACAACGCCCGGAGCCGTCGTCACCAAATCCAGGTTATATTCCCGTTCCAGACGTTCTTCGATAATATCCAGGTGCAGAAGGCCAAGGAAACCGCAGCGGAAACCAAAACCGAGCGCAATGGAAGTCTCCGGTTCAAAGAACAGGGAGGCATCATTCAACTGTAATTTTTCCAGTGCATCCCTGAGATCCGGGTATTTTGCGCCGTCGGCCGGATAGAGACCGCAGTAAACCATCGGGGTCACTTTTTTATATCCCGGGAGGGGTTCTTTGCAGGGATTTAGCGCATCGGTGATCGTATCACCCACCATCGTATCCCTGACATTCTTGATGCTGGCCGTGATATAGCCTACCATACCGGCTTCCAGTTCCTCACAGGGAATGAACTGGCCGGCTCCGAAGTAGCCTACCTCCACCACGTCTGCCTTGGCTCCGGTCGCCATCATCTTAATCTGGGTGCCTTTACGGACACTTCCATTCTTAATCCGGCAGAATACGATGACGCCTTTGTAGGAGTCATAGAGGGAGTCGAAAATCAATGCCTGAAGCGGCGCCGCCGCGTCTCCCTGGGGAGCCGGAATCTTTGTGACGATTTGTTCCAGGACCTCGTCAATGTTTAAACCAATTTTAGCTGAAATTCTCGGGGCATCATGGGCCTCGATTCCGATTACGTCCTCTATCTCTGCGGCAACACGATCCGGTTCCGCACTTGGAAGGTCAATTTTATTGATTACCGGAAATACATCCAGGTTGTGGTCGAGGGCAAGGTATACATTGGCCAGCGTCTGGGCCTCGATTCCCTGTGCGGCGTCTACAACAAGAATCGCTCCGTCGCAGGCTGCCAGACTTCTCGATACCTCGTAGTTGAAGTCGACGTGGCCTGGGGTGTCGATGAGGTTGAAGATATACTCTTCTCCGTCTTTCGATGTATATACGGTACGGACTGCCTGGGCCTTAATCGTGATTCCACGCTCACGCTCTAAGTCCATGTTGTCAAGTACCTGGGACTGCATCTCCCTGCTGGTAAGTAAGCCGGTTTTCTCTATGATTCGGTCTGCAAGGGTTGACTTGCCGTGATCAATGTGGGCGATGATGCAGAAATTTCTGATTTTGCTTTGGTCAACTATTGCCATGGGTGGGGTTCCTCTCTTTTTTTGGGTTGTGGGTATGATTCTATTGTAAAATTGTGCCCTTAGGTGAAATACAATTTGCTGCTGTTGGGTAATGATCCAGAATTTGGGCATAGATCGTCATTCTAGTAGAATATAGCATTTTTTGTGAAAGCTTTCAAGAGGGGATTGGTAGAAATCAAATAAACCAAAATTATTTTTTATTTTACGCCCTAATTGTATGTGGAATTTCACTCTGTAAGTGTAAGGTTTACTTTTTTACACGCTTGGTGATATGCTCATTTTTTTCCCTTCTGCATGGAAAAATGACAAAAAGGAATACCTTACAAATCACTAACGGTAAAAAAGTACTGATGGCGTTCTTTCTTAAATTAAAAAAGTTCTTCCTAGCCTCCGGCTGAACCGTTGTACCAAAGGGGCTGTCCGCACACGAAAGAATACCGGGCACCTATTTGCCATATCTTATTCTCAATTTTTGTTTGAAGTTGATTCCATTATAATATTATAATAGCCATTTTTAGAGAAATAGTGATAAACTAGAATATATTACAGAGACAGCCGTGAATATTCCGGCTTCCGTGTCCCGACTGTCCAGTGATAGGAAACCGCAAATCCGTTTTTAAGGAAACCGTCATTCCGGAGATGGAAACCATTAACATATATCCTTTAGAATGTAAGCATGCACCGTAAGGTGTAAATACATTCTAAGGAGGGTCATTATCATGACCAAGTATCGAGAGATTCTGAGATTATCAAATCTCGGTCTCAGCCAGCAGAGCATCACTGACAGCTGCAGCGTCTCCAAGAAAACGGTTAATCGTGTTCTCAAGAAAGCCAAAGAGATAAACATTTCCTGGCCGCTTGATACAAACGACACCGATGCTGTGCTTGCAGAAAAGCTATTCCCATCTGCGGACAAACCCATTGCATCCAATAAACGGATGCCCGACTTTGCTTACATCCGTAAGGAACTTCTGCGTAATGGAGTAAGCAAAAAACTGTTATGGGCTGAGTACATGGAGGACTGCCGTGCAAATGGCGAAGAACCTCTCATGTATTCCCAGTTCTGCTACCACATCCAGCAGGATGAGCAGATACACCGTGCAACCATGCATATCAGCCGGAAACCCGGCGAGCAGGTTGAGGTTGACTGGGCAGGTGACCCTGCCACGGTCATCGACCCGGATACAGGCGAGATCCTGAAAGCCTATGTCTTTGTCGGTGTCATGACCTACAGCCAGTATGCATACGTCGAAGCGTTTCTGGATATGAAGCAGAAATCCTGGATCTCTGCCCATGTACATATGTATGAATACTTTGGCGGCGTTGCCAAAATCTTAGTGCCAGATAACTGCAAGACTGCCGTTGTCCACAATGGCGGTTGGAAAGACCAGCAGATTAATGAGACCTACCAGGAAATGGCGGAGCATTATGGAACAGCCATTATCCCGGCACGTGTCAGGACTCCAAAGGATAAGCCCAATGCGGAGGGAACTGTAGGGATGATATCCACATGGATCACCCCAGCTCTCCGAGATGAACCGTTCTTTTCCCTTACCGAATTGAACCGGGCAATAAGAGAGAAGCTGGAACTGTTCAACCACAAACTCTTTCAAAAGAAAACGGGCAGCCGGATCAGCTTGTTTCTTGAGGAAGAAAAGCCATTTCTGACACCGCTGCCTGCTGCCCGCTTTGAACTGGCAGATTGGAAACAGGCTACCGTCCAGTTCAATTATCACATAAGTATAGAAAAAATGCTATACTCCGTGCCGTATGAATACATCAAAAAGAAAGTTGATGTACAGGTAACGGAACACACAATTAAAATTTTCTACAACCATAACCGCATCGCTTCCCACCGCCGCCTTACCGGGCGCCCCGGGCAGTACAGCACCATCACGGAGCATATGCCGCAGAATCACCAGAGATATCTGGAATGGAACGGCGACTGTTTCCGCAAATGGGCTGAGCGGATTGGCATAAACACATACTCAGTGGTAAATGCAATACTTACCTCCAAACCCGTGGAACAGCAGACCTAACGGAGCTGTATGGGGCTCCTGAAGCTGGCTGAGAAATATTCAGACAGCAGACTGGAAGCCGCCTGTAAGAAGGCGCTGTCCTTTACAGCTTCGCCCAGTTACAAGAGCATAAGCAACATTCTTGCAGCCAGAGCTGACCAGAGCGCTCCATCCAAAGATGAGATGCCGGCCACGAAGCAGAAGACAAGAGGCATCACCCGTGGTGCCGACTACTATCGGAGGTAAATACATATGACCAATCAGAGTACGATTGATAAATTAATTAAAATGCGCCTCACCGCAATGGCGGATGCATTTCGCAGCCAGCTGGATGACCCCAAGCTAAGGGAGGTTCCCTTCGACGACCGTTTTGGTATGCTGGTGGATATCGAATTCAGCAGCCGCAAGAACAACCGTCTAAAGAGGCTGATCCGGAATGCCGCATTCGGCCAGCCTGATGCCAGTATTATGGATATCAACTACACATCCGGGCGCAAGCTGAACAAGGAGCTTATTAAACGTCTTGCCACCTGCGAGTATATCGCTGAACACCGGAATCTTTTCATCACCGGTGCAACAGGCTGTGGGAAGACTTACATGGCCTGTGCCTTTGGCATGGAGGCATGTAAACAGTATTTCAACACCAGGTATGTCCGCCTATCTGACCTGCTCGTTGATCTGGAAATGGCGCGGTCTGACGGCAGCTACAAGAAGATGATGGCCAAGTACGCCAATCCCTTGGTACTGATCCTGGATGAATGGCTTCTCCTGAAGCCCACGGAGACGTAGCAGAGGGATATCTTCGAGCTCCTGCACAGGAGGCGGAAGAAATCGTCTACCATCTTCTGTTCACAGTATGAGTATTCTGAGTGGTATGAACAGCTTGGCGGAGATAACAGCCCCCTTGCCGATGCTATCATAGATAGAATCGCTCATGACAGTTATATGAGCAACATCACCAGCATTGATCCTCAGAATGACAAATCAATGCGTGAGGTATATGGCTTAGATAAAGCATTACGCGAGTAAACTCGCAATAGCGCTTTCACCGCACAAGAATATTCAACAGCCGATTTGTATTGTACTGGAATATCATATAAAAGTTACAATGAAAAAGTATTAAAAACACAGTCTGAGACCACGATTGTAAAATAAACATGAGTGATGTCTGCATTAATACTATTCTGCCTTTTTATGTATAAAACAAAGAAGTCATTATGCTGCTTTTGCCAGAGGATTGCTGAGCGCTTTAAACTGTAATTCTATTGAACCAATTACACTTCATTTCCGTGGTGAGAAATCCGTCCGGCCCATGTAGCAGTTCTTTACCCGTGCGCCACTAAACGAACCGGCACTCCTTGCTACCTACCCAGGGGCTTCTGTCAGCCCAGTTAAATCACGGATAACGTATAATTAGTTTCGCAAATTCAATTTCATAAAAATAGACATGGTCTA
>OBXO01001101.1_pt1 | contig 14477 bp, 15 predicted proteins | sample 1501431 | NCBI WGS metagenome assembly OBXO01 (sample SAMEA2580163, study PRJEB22360) | human gut metagenome | biome: human gut; feature: human-associated habitat; material: faeces | place: Denmark | collected 2008/2010 | reverse complement strand
CCCCGCCGTAAACCTTTTCCCAAATCTTCCCATAGCCATTCTCCTTCTTTTGTTTATTTTTAAAGATATGTATATCATACAATTCATTTATTATAACGAATAGCCACACGGATGGAAATGCACAATGCTGGACTGTTGTGTGGATAATCTGGACATTATTTTTATACCACCTGCAGTTTCTTTCTTCTGCCACAAAAAAGCAGCTGAAAGGAAAACTTTCCTTCAACTGCTTTTATTATCATTCAAAATACTGTTTCTTCACCTCTTCCCTGGTAATATATTTCTCCCGCTTTTTCATATATTCTCTGACACATTCCTTCGCATGATCCTCTTCCTTTGCTTTTTTCTCCTCGTCTCTGAAGACCGAAGAACCGAATTCAATCAGTTTCTTCTGTACCTGCTGCACATCCATATCTTTTGGCTGAATTCCCTGTAGGGCACATAGTCCGATATCTATGGCTACCGGAAAAATGGTTGGCGGAAACCGGCTGATTTCTCCTGTACTTTTTAATGACGTCATAAATCCCCATAAGATTAGAATTATCATAACCATAATAAATATCCCTAAAATAAGGAAGTTCAGAAACAGGGATAGTCTCGTCTTTGTCTTTCCTCTCATGTTATCTCCTCCTATTGCTCTGGTATGTATTTGTCAGTGCATTAACCCTTTTTTTATTTAATATCCGCATGTAGATAATACTGAATGCCATATTTAAAAGAAGAATCACGATACTGCTTGCAGATCCATATCACAGATGCCAGTAATCAAAACTTCCTTAAATACCAGAACGCTGACCGTTTGCGTAGCATCAAAAGGTCCTCCTGACGTCAGGGTATAAATTAAGGTAACCATATTAAAATACTCCATACTCTGTAATACTACAGAAGTCAGAATAGTCGGTTTTAAAAGAGGATGTGTGATCTTAAAAAAGGTCTGCAGCTTTGTAGCACCATCTACCTCAGCCGCTTCATAAACATCTTTGGATATAGACTGTAATGCATCCAAAAAGAAAGCGCAGGAGTTGTCAGACCAGCTTTCTATGATATCTCTCATAGAACGTCAGTATTACCCGGTAAACGCCAATTTTTTTTTGTCAGATGAGGAGAATTTACCGATTTCTACAATCTGCCGGGTATAGGATGAGGGCGGCTTGACAGAAACTTTTAAAAAAGAAGTAGATATGCTTTCCCGTTTTCGGAGGAACTGGTAGAAGCTTATGACGTTAGGAGGTGGCAGTATGGAAGGAAAAGCAGCAAAAAAAGGCCGGATAGGAGAAGAAAAACTCCTGACTATTATTTTTCTCACACCGGCAGTCATTTTAATTCTTGGGATGACAGTTCTGCCTATTATCATTGCCATCAATACAAGCCTGCACAATACAGAATATGCGCAAGTAAAGGAATTTGTAGGACTGAAATATTACATAAAAATTCTGGGCTCATCCAAAGGATGGCACAGCATTTTTAATTCCATCACCTATGTATTGATGTCTCTGGTGCTGGTCATTCCTCAGGGAGTAGTAAGTGCGGTATTGCTTAACCGTAAAATGAAAGGACGCACGGCCATTCGGACCTCATTATAATTCCCTGGGTACTTTCCCAGACAGTAACAACATTATTATTTAAATGGCTATTAAACAGCAATTATGGACCAATCAGTTATATTGTATATTCGCTTACGGGACAGAAAGTGGATTTCTTCAATTCTCCCATGGCGGCAAAGCTGACAGTTGTATTGGCAAATGTCTGGAACTCTTTTCCCATTGTACTGATCTTAATATTGGATAAAGTCCTAAAAAAGCCAATACACTTTTTCAAATTAAAGTATATTGGCTAATCTTCTATTAACTCGTAATTCTGGGCTTCTTAATATATCTTTTATCTGCCACATCTTCCAGTGCTTTTCCCAACTGAAGCTGTTGAATCACATCAATCTTTGCGTGATACCACTCCAGCAATCCAGATATTCTTTTCGACTCTACATCATCTTTTTTCAAGAGATCAATGAGGAATTGATCAGACGGTACCTTCGACAAATCCACTGCTTTGAAATCCCTGATATATTTTAAAAGCTCTGTTTCACTATTTTTAAAAGACGACACGGAAACCGAAAAAAGGCTTGATTTTAAATTCTCTTTTTCAGGCAGTAAGCGTCGGTTCCACAGCATACTGTTACCACTATCAAAAATTGGTGCCATATCTATATACTTTAATGTCTTTACATCACGCAGAACACCGAAGTTATTAAAATGCCTGTCTGTGTTTGTTATCATAAAATCAGTGAGTATCTGGTATTCCAGAAAGTTTCGAACATAATCCTGAAGAAGCCCATTGGCTCCGCATATAGCTATAAAGGATTCATATTCCGAAAGATCATTTCTTTTCTTCACGCTTGAAACAACATCATATGCTGGTATAAATTCAACGTTTGTACCGGCAAAATTTTTGCATATGCAGCCGAGCGCCTGTTCTTCTTCTAAATCTATTTTAATAAGATCGTATGTTGTATATGGCATGATATTCTGTTTTTCATGAATTCTTGTTGCAATTACTTCATTGATACTTTGTTGGTAAGACAGACCATAATTTCCTTTTATTAAATACCGTTCCCCATCTTCACCTATCACCCATTTCTTCACCAGCTCCCCTTGCAGCGAAGCTCCCGGCACGAATGAGGAACCTTGATAATCATATTGGCTTGATGGCCGGAACTGTATCTCGCCAATGGTATCCCTAAAATCATTTTCATATGGATTTATCTGCTCCCATAACAAACTTTTATTTGCAGGACATACCCAGTAATGATCTGACAAACTGATTCCCAGATTTTTCAGGAGCAAACTATGTGTATTGACAGCACCGGATTCTTCCAGAACTTTTTTTATATTTCCACGAAGCTGAGGAACTGCCCTGCGCATCCACCAACGCCTTAAATCTTCTGTTGAAAGATTTCCACCTGGGGGCAATAACTCCCCATTTTCAATTTTAACTTTACGAATAGATCCGTCCAGCAAATCAATCTCCAAAGATGCCACTGTATCATTTTCATGTTTGAGTAAAAAAATATTGTCTCCTAACATTTACGCTCCCCTTATATGATTCGTATACTGCTCTTTTACTATGAATTTTACTTTATTATAGATATTAGAATATTTTTTATACAATTAATCTAACATATATGAAATATAATATCAAGATTAGAAGAAGATACAATTGATTCACCGATAATCGACTATAGTTATCACCTTGAAAGATATTACATTGCACACTATTTCTTGTTGAAAGGAAAACATGGAGGTAGTATAATGATAAAGTAAATGGACCATATCAATTTAATATGTAAGACATGGACAAATATACGGGAAATTTAAATAAAGGAACCTGTGAAAATGAAAAAAGTAACATTAAAAGAAATTGCTGAACTGGCTGACACCTCCATAGGAACTGTAGACAGAGCTCTGAACAACAGAGGCCGCATCAGCGAAGAGACTAAGCAAAAAATTCTTAATATTGCAGAGCAACTGGGATACCATCCCAACAAGCTGGCCAGCAGTTTAAGCAGAAGCCGCCCACTTCGGATGGGTATTCTCTATCCCGCCTACCCTGCCTATTTCTTTGATGAGATGACTGCTGGGGTGGATGAGGCGATCCGCTCACTCTCAGACTACAGCATGGATATTAAAAAAATACGCTGTAACTCCCTGAGTCCGGAGGATCAGATTCCTATTTTGGAAAAGCTTTCTTCTGAGAACTATGACGGTCTGGTCATCAATGCAGGAAGCCACCAGCTTCTCCCCTATATTGATTATCTGACAAAAAAAGGAATTGCCGTGGCAACTTTTAACTCTGACATCAGAGGCACCAGCCGTCTCTTCCATGTGGGCATGGATCCCTATCTCGCTGGGCGCGTAGCCGGTGATCTAATGGGCAAACTGATGGGCGGCAGCGGTAAGGTAATAACCCTGGTGGGTTTCTGTTCGGTTGAGGCCCATATGGAGCGACTGCGGGGATTTCTGGAAGCAGTCAGAACCTCCTATCCTCAAATACAAGTCGTTGATAACGCAGAGTATGAGGATAATGACAAACTTGCAAAAATAGTAGCTGACCGTCTTCTAGAAGAACACCCTGATGTAAAAGGAATATATACAGTAAATTTACCCGGCGCTTTAGGTGCCGCCCTTTCTCTGAAACAGCATCCGCTGGAATCTCCACCTGTCCTGATGGGATATGATGTAACAAAACAATTGGGAGATCTTTTAAAAGAAGGCATCTGTACCTGTATCCTTTACCAGAACCCCTTTGCCCAGGCATATTATAGTCTGATGCTAATGTCAGACTATCTGCTCCAGGGAACACTGCCCAAAAAGAAACATCTTCTGATACAACCCCGGATCGTACTAAAGGAGAATGTAGATGCATATTATTACGATCCGTCCACAACCACAACAAACCAATTTTTTCTTTAAAGTACCTATAAACGGCTGAATTCGGATCAATTAAAATATCCCTGCTGGAAACAATGTCTATTCGACATTGCCAAATTCCTGCGGGGATAACTTTATTTCAATCTCATATTCTTTTTTATTTGTGTGCATACCCTGTGGTTTGGCGAATCATCAATTTAGGCTCATACTCAATATGATAGATGCTCACAGGCTGCTGCTCTTTCGCCAGACCTGTCCGGGATTCAATTTTCTTTACGATAATATCACAGGCATCCCTCCCCTTAAGGGGTACAAAATGCTCTATAGTGGTAAGAGCAATGGTGTTCAGCCTTCCAAACAAAATATTATCGCAGCCGATCACAGAAACATCTGCTGGAACCCGAAGCTTTGCCTCTCCAAGGGCATCCAGGATACCCAGTGCAATCATATCATTCATGGCGGCAAAAGCCGTCAGTTTCCTGCCCTCCTTTAGCAGCTCTCTGGTCAGATTATATCCGATTTTATACTCAGAATCCAGACTGGGAATATCCATACCCTGCTCCTCATTGGCAGCCTTTACAATGACACTGTCTTTCATTCCTGCTTTTTCATATTCCTTTATAAATCCTTCCACACGCTTAAACCGTTGCTGCTGCCTGTGTGTGAGAGGTGGTGAGATAAAGGCCACTTCTCTGTGCCCCAGTGATATTAAGTATTCCGCCATCAGCTTTCCCGGTTTGGTGTTGTTCAGTTCAACTACATCAACCTCTGAGATATTCTCTCTGTTATTAATAATGACCAATGGAATCCTGTCTGCCAGATCCTTTACCTGCTTCTTAAAGCTGGGACTGGGATTGCAGGTGTATATGATCCCCATAGGGCGCATAGCAGTCATCAATTTCAGATACTCTTCTTCCCGCTTCAGATCCCTCTGCGTATTGCAGACAAAAACACCGTACCCCTTCTTCCAGGCTATCTCCTCAATTCCCTGAAGCAGCATAACATAATAAGGATTCGTAAAGGTTGGGCAGAAAGCAACGATGAGTTTTTCTGTTCTGGTATCCTTATGTATTCTCCTTTTAGGTATCACATATCCCAGAACATTTGCAGTCTGTTCTACCTTTTCTACAGTCTCTTTAGAAAAAGATACATTGTACTTTTTATTTAATATCATAGATACCGTAGCCTGGGACACTCCCGCCGCCCTGGCAATATCCAAGGTTGTCACCCTATTTTTTCCCATGAGATCGACACTCACTTCCCATTACCTGTATACTACTGTTCTTGCCGTCCTGCATCGGATAATCAGCTTTTACATCACTCTCTCTACTTCCGTATTCAGATACCGGCATAGTCCCTCCACCGCCATATCATGATCAAGGTGATGCGTCAGCCCGGATACTGCCAGGACGCCGGTACACCCAGCACCATAAACATATATTGGGAAACCGCCTCCCACAGCTGCAAACTGTTCCGGATCCAGATATCCGCCCTTGTAGATATCCTCTTTTCCTGTCATCATCATGTAATATAGTTTCAAACTGCTCACTTGCATGGTATGAACAGAACGGATTTTTCTGGAAAGCCAGATCTCATTATAATTATTTGTTCCCAGGGCGCCAAACCGAAATACCTGGTATCCATTTATATGAATATCTATAGCGATGGAGAGTTCCCTCCTCTTTGCCTCCTCGGCAAGGATACAGCCCAGCTTCCAGGCATCCTCATTATCAAACTTATCAAATCTCAGCTTCTTTTCCTGAGCATCGATCATCTCATATCTCTTTAAATTCTCCTCCATCACTTCTCCTATCTGCAGCACAGCACTTCCCGCTCATACCGTTTCACCTCTGGCAGCCAGTCCATGCCCACCGGAACACCCTTGCTCTGACAGTAATAATCCCATACTGCTTCAAACGGGTAGGTTTTCAATTCCTCCATAACCGCTAGACGCTCGGAGTAATTCTGCTCCATCTCCAAAACACGTAACCTGTCCGTCGGCTCAAGAAGTGCCCTCATCATTGCTTTTAACGTATTTCTCATACCTGTGACGCAGGCGGTTATTCTGTTAATGCTGCCATCAAAATAATCTGTTCCGATGTGAACCCGTTCCAGCCATCCGCCCCGGACTACCTCATTAATCATTGCCTGCGTTTGATCATCAAAGGAAACTACATGGTCACTGTCCCAACGCATGGGCCTGGTTACATGCAATGCCATTTCTTCTGAAAAAATCATTACAGAACTGATCTTGTTTGCCACTTCTTCGGTTGGATGAAAATGTCCTGCATCCAGACACAGGCTGCGCCCGTTCTTTGCTGCATACATCATATAGAACTCGTGGGAACCCACAGTATATGCCTCAACTCCGATTCCAAACAGCTTACTCTCCAGTGTATCAAGATTCCATTTCTGGTTTACCGGCTTATGAAAAATTTCATCCAGACTGTCTCTTAATCTCTCCCTGGGCGCAAATTGGTCAGCTGGAAAATCCTTATATCCGTCACAGATCCAGTGATTGGTCACCGCCTGGATACCCAGTTCACGTCCAAAGTATTCTCCCACAAGACTGGAACGCCGGCAGTGCTGAATCCAGAACTCCCGGATTCCTCTGTCAGAACTGGATAGTGTAAATCCGCTCTCAGACTTGGGATGGGAATAGCAGCTGGGGTTAAAGTCCAGTCCGATCCTCTTTTCCTTTGCCCAGTCCACATAATTCTGATAATGACGGGGTTCTATTTCATCCAGGTCTATCGCTTCCCCGGTATCCACCTGGGTGGCCTGAAGACTAAGCTTGTGCTTTCCTGGTATGAGAGAGAATGCCGCATCTGCATCCTGGCGCAGCTGCTCTGGATTTGTCGCTGCCCCTATATAGTTTCCGGTAGACAGAATACCTCCGCTCATCGCAGTTTCCTTCTTCAAAAATCCCCTCACATCGTCGAACTGCCATGCGTTAAATGAAATCCTGATCTGATTCATCTGTTTCAGGGCTTTCCCGGTGTCCACACCAATGGCGGCATATCTTTCTTTTGCCAGCTCATATGCCTGATCTATATTTCCCATATATTTTTCCTTCCTTTTGCCTTCTGCAAAGTTATCGCGGAATTCCAGCTGCGGTTACCCCCTTCAGATCTGCTGTTTAAATATATTACAAATAGCATCTGCCTCGATTCTTTCTAACATACTGTATGCCATAAACAAATCAGAACCGGATACCACAACCCCATGCAGCGGCATAATGGCTGCAATGGGATATTTCTCCGCAAGAACACGTCTCTCATCAAAGTAACGATACACTTCCTCATGCAGGTTCTTTGTATAAGCCTCTGTATAGGGTATGCATTCTACAGGCCCCCGTTTCATTGTCGCTTCTGTTATATTAGGGATAGGCTTGCTCTGCGCCACAAATACCATACTATACTGCGGATGTGCATGTATGGTTGCCCCAATATTTTTAAAGTTTTTAAGAAGCAGCACATGCATGTATCCCTCACGTGAGAGCTTCCCGGTACCCTCTAAGATATTCATCTCATAGTCAATGAGCAGAAAATCCTCAGGTTTCATCTCACAAAAGTGCCGCTCTGACATCAGGGAGGGTGAAATCAGCACCCTGTTATGATCTACACGCACAGCAAAATTTCCTCCTGCCGCGTTCGTGAGTTTCCGATCCCACATGTAATAGGCAACCTTCGCCATATCTTCCCTTTCTTTTCTATATGATAAATCTGTCATCATCCTCTACCCTCTTTCTGCTGCCTGTATTCCATATTCTGAGGCCAGTGCTTCTTTCATCACTCTGCGATTGCACCTGCGGCCCGTCCAGAGATAAAAACTTATTGCCGCCTGATTGATCAGCATTCCCAGCCCATCTATCGTTTTCACTCCCCGTTTTTCTGCTTCCTTCAAAAACATGGTTTTGGGATGGTTTGGAATTACGTCACACACTGTCATACCCTTTTTTATCGTGTTATAATCAATGTCCGGTTTCTGGTCTACATTCGGATGGAGACCAATATTTGTGGTATTGACCAGAATATCCGTTCCCTCTGGTATGGCAATGGTGCCATCCCAACAGAAAAACTCTGCTTTTGCACATGTCTTCTCATTTATAAGATCCGTAAGGGCAGATCCTCTGCCGGAGCTTGGGCGATTCACCACCAGAATCTTTTTCACACCTGCGTTTGCCAGTTCCACCGCAATTGCTCTGGCGGCTCCTCCTGCTCCCAGTAGCATGACTGTCTTTCCTTCCAGGTCAATCTGTTCCTCCTTTAACGAAGCAATAAATCCCTTTCCATCGGTATTCTCTCCGTAAAGCCTGCCATCCTTTACATACACTGTATTGACCGCTCCCATAATGCGGGCATCAGCCGCCACTTCATCCAGGTATTTCAGCACATCTACCTTATGGGGAATTGTCAAATGTATGCCTTTCATATTTAATGCCCTTAATGATTTCATGGCATCCCCCAGATCCTCTGGTTTTACCAACACGGTAAGATACCTGTAGTTAATCTTTAAATCTTCGAAAGCTGCCTTCGCCACTACCACAGTCGGGTTTTCATCTATGGGGCACCCAAAGACCCCTACCAATTCTTCCCTATAGCTTTTTTCCATTTCATACCTCTTGCATTCCGCAGATAAGTCTTCTGTACTGCACCAATAGAGTTGTTTCGTTTCATACTTATACCCCTGCATACCGCAGACGGGTCTGGTATTGCTTCAATAGAATCTGTTTTTGTTCCAAATTTAATCCTCTTGTATCACCAGAATATCCGGTCTTAAGATGCTTCGTCCGTCCAAAGTTACTTTTTGGTAAACCCAGTTGCCTGTATAGGAGATTACCTCCTGGGTTTCACCAACCACTAAGATGGTGTCTTCGGATTTTACACCGGCTATAGTCGGATTCCATGAAAATCCCTGCTTGTCCAGAACAGTTTCTTCGTTTTCAAAATTTACACAGTAATCACGGGTGGGGTATCCCAGGGCACCACCCTGGTGGTGAAGATGAAAGTCCTCTCTATATCCCTCCTGTACATATGACTCAAAGCCTTTTTTCAGGACATCTTTGGCTTTTACTCCCGCCTTTGTATTCAGAATAAAAGCTGCATCTATTCTCTGAACTGCCTCCATTCTCCTGGCCTTTTCCGCATCTATCCCACCCAGTGAAATGATCCTGCTGACAGATACCGTCAAGCCGTACTTCTGTGCGCAAATGGCTGTCATGGCGTATTTCTTTACCCGTTTTTCTGTGGGAATAGGATGGCGGTATTTTATTAGCCTTTCATCTGCTGCCACCAGACACACCGGTACCTGATACCCTTTTTCCATCAGCATCTGCACAGTACGTGCCGCGATTTCCAGTTCGCTTTCCCCTCTGTGTATCCTCCGACAGGATTCCTCCAGAATCTCTGCGCTCTCAGGACCAATCTCCCGAAAACGGGCAATCTCTGCCTCTGTCAGCACATAGCGTTGCTTCTGAATATCTGCTGCGCGGTTATCACTTTCCCACACTCCATTGTCACTGGCACACTTTCCATCCTGAAGCAAGGAATCCAGTACGTTCTTCTCATTCTCGTACCACAGATAGGAGATCAGTTCAAACTCTTCCTCCGACAGCTCCTCCTCCATTACTCTGCAGCGCTCACTGGAGTTACAGATCACATACTGCTTATCCTTTGTCACTAATATTTTAGATGCTGCGAGTCCTGTGCCTTTGTCTACAAATGCACTGCGCCCTCCGCTTATCCAAAAAAAGTTTTCATTCGATGTAAATAGAACTCCCTCATAACCCTCATCCTCCATAAATTTGCGAATACGCCGTAGTTTTTCTTCTACCTCGTTTCTCAATGCAATCACCTCGTTTCCAGTTTTCTTCCCGATGGGTTATTTTACTTAAAGATGGACTCTCTGATCAGGGTAAATACCTCTGTGGCATCCGTCCCCTCAATGCACGCTGCCAGCTTGTCACAGCCAATCAGGTCTACAGCACGGTCAAAAGTCTGCATTAATCGGATGCTCTCTGCCGCAGCCTTATATCCATTCTCCCGAAATGGGAAGATATCTACCGATGTCCACCCATCATAACCGATCTTACGCAACGAATAACAAAGCTCTATATACTCTGTATAGCGCACAGATCCCAGAATCATGTCATCATCCCATGCACTGTAGTTGTCATTAATATGAAGATTATAGAGCATACCATGGTTTGCACACATCTCAACCACCTGCGCGATATTTCCCTGTGCCTGGAAAACATGCCCCAGATCTACAGTTAATCCAACATTAGGACGCTCTACATCTTTTGCTAACAGAAGCGTACTTCCGGCAGTGTCCAGCGTACAGCGGTTTCTGGGCTCTCTAAGCTTAAACTCCAATGCGATCTTCATATCTGGTGCATAGTCGCAGATTTCCCGAATTCCCTTTACCATCAAATTCCACTGTCTGGTATAGTCCGTTTGAAAGACATAGTCAAATCCATCCTCACCCATCCAGATATTTACAAACTCTGCCCCCACAGCTTTAGCAAAATCAACACTCTGTTTGCAGTATTGGATTGCCAGAGCACGGTATTCCGGATTTGTGTTGGTTAGAGAACCATAGCCGAATCGTTTATCACCATTTAGAGGTGCATTTACACCGGATATTTTAAATGCGTACTTTTCTGCCCATAGTTTGATCTCCTCCGGGTTGTTCTCATCTCCATCCGGATCATAGCAAAGTTCCAGCGCCTCAACTACTCCTGTCTCGGCAAGACCCGCAATGCGATCCTCGGCTGTATTATCTTCTTTATATCCTCCCGCCATAAAACGATCCACTCTGTTTCCCAATGATCCGGTAATGCATGCATATTTTAAAGCCATAGTAAACTCCTCCTTATTTTGTCTTTGTTTTTATTTATTTGTAATGATTATGTATGTTTCATATTACTGTTCCCATAACACCCCTTCTGAGCATATTTGAAAATTGCCTTCTGGCAGCTGTGCGTTCCAGTTTGTGTGGTTATGGTTCACCTTTAAGGAGCGATTTAAAATATAGATAATGTTCCTCCCAGTCAACAGTATTCTCAGGATAAAATCTGCTTATCTTTATAGATCTGGATAAAATCTCTCTTCCCTGAGAGATATCTGTAATCTCTCCTCCTGCCTTCATCTGCATCAGGAAGTTCCCCATGAGAGCCGCCTCGGCAGGCCCTGCATATACCGGCGTTCCACACGCATTGGCAGTGAACTGGTTCAAAAGCTCATCTAACCCTCCTCCTCCCAGAATATGGATTGTCTGAATCTCCTCTCCTCTGATTTTCTCCAGGATCTCCTTTACCCACCTGTATTTGAATGCCAGGCTCTCCTTAACTGCCCGTATAAACTGTCCCGGACGCTCCGGTACCGGCTGGTCGGATGCAGTACAGTAATTCCGTATCTTCTCCAGCATATTGCCCGGCATATAGAATACGGGATCATCGGGATCAATCAGGCTTTGGAAAGGCTGTTCTTTTTCAGCCAACTTTGAGAGTTCCTCAAAACTATAATCCCATCCCATCTTGACATACTCCAGACGGCATTCTTGCACAAGCCACAGTCCCATTATATTTTTCAGCATCCGATATCGATGTTCCACCCCGCCCTCAATGGCAATATTGTACCGAAAGGTATCTTCATTAATGATGGGTATTTTTGTCTCCACCCCCATCAACGACCAGGTTCCACTGCTGATATAAGCTGTACTTTTTTGCGTTAACGGTAACGCAGCGACCGCAGAAGCAGTATCATGTTCTCCTACTGCTGCTACCTTTATTTTTTCTACCCCCAACTCTCTTGCTGTTAGTTCTGTAAATTCACCTGCAAACTCCCCAGGCTCTATAATGGGTGCCAGTATCTGATCCGAAATTCCAAACCGTCCCAGAATTTCTTTATTCCAATCATTTGTCTTATAATTAAACATCTGGCTTACAGAAGCTATGGTGTATTCCGAAAACACTTCCCCAGTGATAAAGTACGTAAGCAGATCAGGCAGATGCAGAAGCCTGCTGCAGTTTTTAAGCAGGTATCCTTCCCCTTCCAGAGTCATTGCCGCCAGTTGGATCACAGTGTTAAACGGGGCAATCTGATTTCCAGTCAACCGGTAAAGCTCTTCTCTACTAACTTTTCGGTAAATTTCATCCGTCCTTCTTGCCATACGGGGATCCCGGTAACAACGCATCTGTGAGACCAGACTTCCGTTCTTTCCAATCAAACCAAAATCATTGCAATAAGAATCCATGCCCAGACTTCCGATAGCCTCTCCGGCAAGACTTCTCCCTTTTCGGATCCCTTTAGTCAAATTTTGATAGATATCTAAGATGTCCCAGTACAGATCACCACCCACGCCCACCTGCCTGTTAGGAAATCGATGAATTATCTGAGTCTTCATGTACTGTCCATCGAATTCTCCCAGCATCATCTTTCCGCTGCTGGCTCCTAAATCAAACGCTATTCTTTTCATTTTGCCTCCGCATTTACTGCTCCGAAGCTACTACCAGCTGTGTCCCCTGTCTTTTCAGTTCCTCCTCCTGATCATAAGAAATTCCTCTATTGGTCACCAAAAAATCGATTCTGGAAAAATCCGCCAGATACACCACGCCAGGCTTATCAAACTTTGTGGCATCTGCCAGCACGTACACCTCCTGGGCCTTTTCCATCATCAGGCGCTTTACATCCACCTCATAAACACTGCTATCCGTAATCCCCTCCTTCACATTAACTCCATAACAGGAGAGAAATACTTTGTGGGGGCGAAAGTTGTTGATCCATTCGCCATGATACCTGTAAGAGAGTAATTACTGGCCCTGAAAATCCCACCCAGAGAAATCAGGGTCAGGTTTGTGTTCTCCTGAATGGAAGCATCCAGCAGAAGGCGGATAGAATTTGTAATAATCGTCACCTGGTATCTTGGATTGATGTGCTGTATCAGATTCAGCGTGGTGGAACTGTTGTCAATAAAGATGGTATCTCCGTCACGGACCACCTTTGCAGCTTCTCTACACAATTTATCCTTTTCTATATAGTTCTGTATCTCGCGCATCAGATACGGGTATTCTTTCACACCTTTGGACGTCTCCGATAATACGGCACCGCCGTGAGTGCGCTGTATCATACCCGCATCTTCCATCTCCTTTAAGTCCCGGCGGATCGTCTCCTTTGAGACCTTCATAAGTTCAGAAAGTTCATTTACACTGACCTTTCCTTTCTCCTCCAGCAGATTAACAATCAAAGACTGACGTTCAATGTTATACTTTCGATCTAGCATTTCTTCCAAATTCCTCCGAACATTTTCTTTCAGTATAGCATAACTTTCACGATTTGTCTCTTACCTAATCTCCCCGCTGAACTTAATGCTATCCATCATAACTGCGATAAATATAATGACTCCCCGGAATATGGTAAAGGCATAAGCAGATGCTCCTGTGATCGTTAGTCCATTGGTGATTACCTGTACCATCACAATACCGATAATTGCCCCCGGCAGGATTCGTCCCTTGCCTCCAAATAAACTTGCCCCTCCGATTACTGCTGATGAAATCACCACAAATTCATCGCCAATGGCAAAATTAGGATTGATTACACTTAGGGAACAGGCATTTACCATTCCTGCCAATCCCGCAAGTGCTCCACAGATCAGGTAGGCCAGGAATATTACCTTTGTTCCATTGATTCCCATCTTATTGGCTCCTGTCAGATTATTGCCGCAAGCAAACAACTGCCTGCCATACTGAGTTCGCGTCAGGATGAAATGTCCAATCAGCACCACTGCCAGGAAAATATACACCATCAGGGGAATTCCTAAAAATTTCACTCCCGTAAACTTCATCGCCCTGGAGTCCAAAAACAGCATTTGCTGGTTGGTAAACATCAGACCCAGCCCTCTGGCAACACTATATGTAGCTAAGGTAGTGATAAAAGGTACCATTTTCAACTTTGCCACAAAAAATCCATTGATTGCTCCAATGAGGAGACCGCTTAAGATGGCTCCTGCAAAGCAGACGGGCAAAGGCATACCTAAATTGTTTAAAAGAGT
>OBXO01001099.1_pt1 | contig 14499 bp, 11 predicted proteins | sample 1501431 | NCBI WGS metagenome assembly OBXO01 (sample SAMEA2580163, study PRJEB22360) | human gut metagenome | biome: human gut; feature: human-associated habitat; material: faeces | place: Denmark | collected 2008/2010 | reverse complement strand
CCTGTTATCAACTAAAAATTAAATCTATAATTAATAATGCTCTTTATATTATTATTATATATTTTTCAAATATATTTGGGCATTTTTATCCTAAATGCATCAATTTTAATCCTAAACAGACCTTTGCTGAGTTCCTTCCCCACACAAAAAACGAAGGAATGCCCAAAATCCAGGCATTCCTTCGTTCCCACTATTCAATCTTCAATTTTATTCCAGTTATTCTATTGATACTCGCAAACATCAATCCACTTCATTAAAAATTCTTTTTCTGCTTCTACACCTTTAGTGAGGCGGGATGCAGCTACAATCGGAAGCCACTGCTCTACGTATTGTTTTGCGGTGTCACTCTTTTTGCAGAATAAATCCATGTAAAGTTTTGCTACTTCTTCATTTTGCAATGCGAAGTAAAGATAAGTATTGGCGGTGTCCGCACTTGCGTTACCCTGGGTGGCATGTGCCCAGTCCACAATCGCAGCTTTTCCGCTGTCATCGATAATAATATTACTGGGGTTAAAATCGCCATGGCATACTTTTGTATGGGTAGGCATTCCCTGCAGGCGGGTGTTGAGTTCATAGCGAACCGTTGCATCCAGGCCTGTTGCAGTAATCTTACGGATCATCTTATCTTTTAACTTGTTTAATAAAGGTGCTTTCTTGCTGTGCATCTCTAACTGCAGGTCAACAAATAAATTCATATATTCCTCCAGCTTATCGGGATGCTCCTGCATCAACTGCTCTAATGTCTTACCATGGGCAAATTCAGATACGATCGCCCATTTACTATCGACTTTCGTAACTTCCAGAATCTCCGGGATATTAAGCCCCGTTTCTTCTGCTCTTGCCTGATTTAATGCTTCATTTAGAATATTTGCTTTCGTGAAACTTGATTCAAATACCTTGACCGCTTTATCGCCGTCTCTGTAAACCGTTTTCTGGTCCCTTTTTGCAATAATCTGTAATTCTGACATTAGAAAATCCCCCTTTTCCATGTTGTTGGTTCTGCCAGGCAGACACTTATAATGTACTAAGGAGGACTGCCTGGCAATTGATGTTTACAAAATGCCATTCAGCCGTTATTGGAATAAAACTGTTCGTGGAAAAATACGGCAGACTGTAAACTCAATCTGCCGTATTTCTTCATACTATAGCAAGGTATCTGGCTGAACAGCTTATCTTATCATCTATACCAGATAGGAATCCTATTTGCCATAGTATGCAGCTAAATAAATTTCTTTGATTTCCTTCATAAGAGGATATCTTGGGTTTGCTCCTGTACACTGATCATCAAATGCCTGCTCTACCATGTCATCTAATGTATCCAGGAAGTATTTTTCATCTACGCCGTAATCAGCGATACATTTCTTAATCCCGATTTTTTCTTTTAAGTCTTCTAATGCAGCAATTAATTTTTCGAATGTATCGTTGTCATCCTTGCCTACGATGCCTGCAAAACGAGCTGCTTCCGCATATCTTTCTTTTGCATGTGGATACTGGTACTGTGAGAAGGTACCCATCTTTGTAGGAACATCAACTGCGTTGAAACGCATAACTCTTGTAAGGATAATAGCATTTGCAACACCATGTGGCAGGTGGTGGAATGCACCTAATTTATGAGCAAGAGAGTGGTTGATTCCAAGGAATGCATTAGCGAATGCCATACCTGCCATACAAGCAGCATCAGCCATTTTTTCTCTTGCGATCGGATCATTTGCTCCGTTTTCGTATGCAGAAGGAAGATACTGGAATACGTTTTTAATTGCTTTTAATGCAAGACCGTCTGTGTAGTCTGTAGCCATGATGGAAACGTATGCTTCTAATGCATGTGTCATTACGTCGATACCGGAAGCACTTGTTAAGCCTTTTGGCTGGTTCATCATGTTATCAGCATCAATGATTGCCATATTTGGAAGCAATTCATAGTCTGCTAACGGATATTTTACACCTGATTTTTCATCGGTGATAATTGCAAATGGTGTAACCTCAGAACCTGTACCGGAAGATGTTGGGATCGCTACGAAGTAAGCTTTTTCGCCCATCTTAGGGAAGGTATATACTCTCTTACGGATATCCATGAAGTCCATAGCCATTCTCATGAAGTCAGCTTCCGGATGTTCGTACATTACCCACATGATCTTAGCAGCATCCATTGCAGATCCACCGCCAAGTGCAATGATGGTATCCGGTTCGAATTCTGTCATCGCTTTTGCGCCAGCCTGTGCACATGCAAGTGTTGGGTCTGGAGCTACATCAAAGAAACAGGTATGCTGGATTCCCATAGCGTCTAATTTTTCTTCAATTGGTTTTACATAACCATTTTTATATAAGAAGCTATCTGTAACGATGAAGCATTTTTTCTTATTCATGATTGTTCCAAGTTCATCCAGAGCAACCGGCATACAACCTTTTTTGAAGTAAACTTTTTCAGGTGTTCTAAACCACAGCATATTTTCTCTCCTCTCAGCAACTGTCTTAATGTTGATTAAGTGTTTTACACCAACATTTTCGGAAATGGAGTTACCGCCCCAGGATCCGCATCCAAGTGTTAAAGATGGAGCCAGTTTGAAGTTGTATAAGTCACCGATACCACCCTGAGCTGCAGGAGTGTTGATTAATACACGGCAGGTCTTCATAGCTGCTGCGTGTTTTTCCATTTTTTCTTTCTGTGCCGGATGGATGTACAGGGATGCTGTATGTCCGTATCCGCCGTCAGCTACTAACTGAGCTGCTTTTACAAGAGCTTCATCGAAGTCTTTTGCTTTATATAATGCCAGTACCGGAGATAATTTCTCGTGTGCGAATTCTTCGCTGATGTCTACAGATTCTACTTCACCGATCAGGATCTTAGTTGCTTCCGGAACTTCTACACCTGCAAGTTTTGCAATTGTATAAGCGGACTGTCCAACGATCTTAGCGTTTAATGCGCCGTTGATGATGATTGTTTTACGAACCTTATCCAGTTCTTCGCCTTTTAAGAAATAGCATCCGCGGTCTGCGAATTCTTTCTTTACTGCGTCATAAATGCTTCCTACTGCTGTTACAGACTGCTCAGAAGCACAGATCATACCATTATCAAATGTTTTGGAATGGATGATGGAGTTTACTGCAAGTTTTACATCTGCTGTATCATCGATTACAACAGGGGTATTACCAGCACCTACACCTAAAGCAGGTTTTCCTGAAGAGTATGCGGCTTTAACCATACCAGGACCACCGGTTGCAAGGATGCAGTCTGCTGCTTTCATAACTTCATTTGTTAACTCAAGGGAAGGAACGTCAATCCATCCGATGATGCCTTCCGGTGCGCCTGCTTTTACTGCTGCATCTAAAACGATCTTAGCTGCTGCAATGGTACAGTCTTTTGCACGAGGATGTGGGCTGATGATGATGGCATTTCTGGTCTTCAGAGAAATTAAAGTCTTGAAGATCGCTGTTGAAGTCGGGTTCGTTGTGGGAATAACCGCTGCGATTAATCCTAACGGCTCTGCAATTTTTTTGATACCAAATGCGGAATCCTCTTCAATCACGCCACAGGTCTTTGTACTTCTGTATGCATTGTAGATATACTCAGCAGCATAATGGTTTTTGATAACCTTATCTTCTACAATACCCATACCTGTTTCAGCAACTGCCTGTTTTGCCAGCGGAATACGCTGCATATTAGCTGCCATAGCAGCTTCAAAAAAGATCTTATCTACCTGTTCCTGTGTGAAAGTAGCAAATACCTTCTGCGCTTCGCGCATAGCAGCCAGTTTCGCATTCAATGCTTCAACACTGTCAATCACTGCAGGTACTACATTAACCGTGGTTTCTTTCTTAGCCATGTCTGTTCCTCCTTGAATAGGTGAATTTATAATTTGTTTTGGTTCATTTATTGACAATTTTTTAACAAGGTCATCATACTATACCGTTAAAATTTTGTCAATCCTTTTTTTCAAAAAAGATCAAAGATTTTTTTACCATCTGAATACCCGTAAGATTCCACATTGTAACCTGCTTAAATTCGCTATAAATACAGATTTTCTCACAAAAAATCACATTTCAGAAGGACAGCACCCCTAATTATAAAATTTATGTAAATTAACCTAGTATTTCCAAAAAGCAAAAAAATATTCCCCAGGTCTGGCGGTATATTTCGTTAATAAAATACCAAACTCTGAGGAATATTTATATAGAATTTTATTTAGTTTGTTAAAAAATTAGCATTTCTCCGGTTCCGGATAATCTGTTCCAAATGTTTCAACTGTCATTGATTTGATCTTCTGTTCGTCTAATGGACGGTCACTGTAATCGGTATCTGTTTCTGCAATCTTATTTACAATGTCCATGCCTTCTGTAATTTTACCAAAAGCTGCATAAGAACCATCTAAATGAGGTGAATTTTTGTGCATAATGAAGAACTGGGATCCTGCAGAGTTGGGGTCCATTGCTCTTGCCATGGAAAGAACACCTGGTGTATGCTTAAACTGGTTCGCAAAACCATTCTGTGAGAACTCGCCTTTAATACTATATCCCGGACCTCCCATACCATTTCCGTTAGGACATCCGCCCTGGATCATAAATCCGTTGATTACACGGTGAAAAATAATTCCATCATAAAAACCTTTTTTTACAAGGCTGATAAAATTGTTTACACTGTTTGGTGCAATCTCCGGATATAATTCTGCTTTCATAACATCGCCATTTTCCATAGTAATGGTTACAACTGGATTCTGTGCCATAGTTTTTAATTCCTTTCATGTATAATAATCCCTGCCAATGAAATGCCGGCAGGTTATGTTACAGACAGTTCTATCTCCTGCCTGTACGAATAAATTATAATATGTAATCTTCAATGATGCAAGGTATATTTGCAGCTTATTTACAGCATGTCTGCACATTGTTTTCCAGCTTCTTAAAAGCTTCTTACCAGCGTATTTTCAGTTTGAATACTGCATATTTACTGGCGCATTACAGCGAATCACTTCTTGTCCGCTTCCCTTATTCATGCTATAATTATGTAATTACACGCCACCGTATTAACTTGTTAAGTCAAATAACCTGCCGCAGGCGGCGTATATTTGAACCTCGTGGCAAATGCCGGATAAACGCAGGCGCGTCCGTTTGACTCTTTGCCCACGGGAATAATTATCAGGAGGAAAGCAAATGAATTTCTCAACGATCTTATCCGATGTTAACAGTTTTGTCTGGGGGCCCGTCATGCTGGTACTGCTGGTAGGAACCGGCGTATTCATGACAATCCGCCTCAAATTTCTTCCCTGGCGTAACCTGGGTTACGCTCTCCGGTCCGTTTTTCAAAAAGCCAGTCCGGATATGGATTCCAACAGCGGCGATATATCTCCGTTCCAGTCTCTGATGACGGCTCTCGCCGCTACCATTGGAACTGGAAACATCGTTGGCGTTGCAACGGCAATGGTTATTGGTGGTCCCGGGGCTCTGGTCTGGATGTGGATCAGTGCTCTGTTTGGTCTTTCTACCAAGTATGCAGAAAGCGTTCTGGCAGTAAAATACCGGGAAACAAACGTATTTGGTGAGATGGCAGGGGGTCCCATGTATGCTATGAAAAATGGATTCCGGATTAAATGGATCGGTTCTGTCCTTGCCGCACTCTTTTCTGTTTTTGCAGTTGTGGCTTCTTTTGGAATCGGCAATATGACCCAGGCGAATTCCATCTCTCTTGCCCTGCACGATACCTTTGGCATTCCTCTTTCTGTAACGGGTGCAGTTATTATGATACTGGCTCTGATCGTGCTTGTGGGCGGAATCAAAAGTATTGGTAAAGTATGTGCTTTGGTTGTACCTTTTATGGCTGTCTTGTATTTTGTCTGCGGGTTAATTGTCATTATCCTGAATATCCGAAATCTTCCTGCCGGGTTTTCTATGATTATTCAGATGGCATTTTCTCCCAATGCAATTGCCGGGGGCGTAGGGGGCACCATTATTGCCAGCATGCTTTCTGCAATGCGCTGGGGCGTTGCCAGAGGGGTTTTCTCCAATGAAGCAGGTCTGGGATCAGCTCCCATCGCCGCTGCTGCCGCCAAAACGGACCATCCGTCCAGACAGGGCTATATTAACATGACCGGAACCTTCTTTGACACATTGGTTGTCTGCTCCATTACCGGGCTTGCAATCGCCTCCTCTGGCGTTCTGGGTACACTGGGTGCCGACGGGAAAGTCATTACCGGCGTTAACTTGACTATCCAGGCATTCTCCACTGCCCTGGGAGGCGCAGGAGGATGGCTTGTCACCATTGGCATTACATTATTTGCCTTCTCCACCATTTTAGGCTGGGAATACTATGGTGAAAAATCTTTGGAGTATCTGGTTAAATCGCCGAAGATCACCTATCTTTACCGGGTCATCTTCTGCCTGATTATTTTTCTTGGTGCTACCACTACTTTACAGGTTGTATGGGATTTTTCAGATACAATGAACGGACTTATGGCAATTCCCAATCTGATCTGCCTGCTGGTATTAAATAAAGTAGTAGCCAAAGAATGTTTCGAATTTCAGGATATGGTAATAAGCCCGCACAAAAAAAAGAAACATTAGAACAGAAAAAGCCCATATAGCTTATGCAGAATGAACTGCTTCCAAAAGTCAGACTAAAAGTATAACTGATGGAAGGCAGTTCACAATGACGTACAGCCATATGAGCTTTTTACTTTTAAAATCCTAATTGTTTGCGGTATTTTCCCCATACCCTTGCCTGAAAATAATCGTATGCCTTATCATAAATGAACAGTATAATCTGTCCCAGTGCTGCAGCCGCAAGGAGAATCCATCCTGATATCTCACCTGCAAACAGCAGCTTTGGAAACAGGAACAGCATCGGTAAGAATAGTACATTAAAAATAAGATACTTTAAAATCCAGAATATCTTACGCCCCTTCGCATTTGGACATACTTTTCCAAGTTTCAGCCATACCAATTCAATTGCCAGTACATAGAGTCCCATAATGGCAAATGTAAGGCAATGCAGCTTATCCGGTGCTATCAGAAGCCCCAGAATAACTGCTCCTATGTAAAAGCCGGCGCCCAGCTTTATTCCGAATTCCCGGATCATGATCCCAACAAAAAAGGAAGCCGCACCCAGTAAAAAAAGCGTGTTAAACTGAAATACACCGCTCAGCACCATAAGTACAACCGTAAGCGCCAGCATCAGGCCTGAAAATGCCATTTTTTTGCCACTTACATGCATGAACAAAGATCTCCTCCCATACATTCGCAAAGTGAATCCGCACACCAAAGATCACAGCAGCAGTTTCCGGTGGTACATCCTCCTGCAGACCGTCCGTTCCCATAGCTGTTAGACTGGTAACGCTGTCCGTTCCATTGCAGTTGATTCACCAGATTGCGGTATTCCTGGTTACCTGGTTCCATATTGCATGCCTGCTGTGCCTGGTTCATCGCCTGCACATTGTTGCCAATCCCGGAATTCGCCACTGCACTGTAATAATACCACCTTGCTGTACGATTCTGCATTCTTGATAACATATTCAGGGCATCCTGATAATATCCCGAATTTATATAATTCGTTACCGATTTCATCTCATTGGAATCATCCTGGCTGCTCTGGTAGCCGCCGGACGCATTGCTTCCGCTTCCGGAACTGTAGCCGCCTTCCCGTTCTTTCATAATCTGGTCATAGGCTTCCTGTACTTCCTTAAACTTTTCTTCTGCCAGCCCTGCCAGGGGATTGTTGTTATAAGAATCCGGGTGATATTTCCTGCTCAAATCTCTGTATGCTCTCTTAACTTCATCATTGGTCGCATTGGGTGATATTCCCAGTACGCTATATGGATCACTTACCATCTTTCTGTTCCTTTCCTTCTTTCATTTCTTTTTGTATCTTGTCATACTTTGTCCATACTCCGACGTAGAGTATATTCTTCAGGATGTCCACATCCCAAAGGCAGGGCAGTAATTCAAATTCCCTGCTGCACTCTCCCATCATCATATTCAGCATCTGCTCACAGACTGCTTCATAATTCTCTTTTCCCTGTAACGGAATCAGAGGATTATAATTACCTTTTACAATATCTTTCTTTACATCTTCATAGGCATCCATAATATATATGAACTTGCCAAGGAAAAAGCCCATTTTACGGAGTCGTTCTTCCCACTGGTCTTTTTGGTAAACCAGCAGCTCGCCCATTAATTCACCAAAGGTTCCCGCTACGGCATCGATATCCGTAATTTGCTTTTTTTCATACTCCTGCAGTTTTTTTAAACAGCGCTGTATGGTTTTGCATTTATCCGGATATTTCTCTATAATGCTTTTTACACTTTTACCAAGCAGCTTACTGCCTGCAAGCCCCGCCATACTCTTTTCATCTTCCCAGTCATCAATAAAATGATAGTAAGATAGAATTACATTCATCTCTGCTGTATATTCTGTAATATCATTTTGCAGCATGTCCATTTTTTTAACCGGATGTACCGCACAGTGATGTTTGCTGTTCTTCATTTTATGTTCGTACAGAGAAGTAAGCAGAATGGTCACAAAAGTCATATCATAGGTCAGGGTCATTTGGCCGCGAAATCCGAAGTTCTCTTTTAGGGTTCTGCATAAACCACAATAATATGCTTTATATTTATAATAATCTTTTACTTTTAACTCCGGTTTATATATGGTAACATAGCCAAACATGTACAATCTCCTAATCTTTTCGCCTTCATAGGGGATTATACTATATTCATTTCAAAAATACCAGTTAACTTTATATAAATTATTGGGCTTAATGACTGCTGAGCTGGCTCCGGGAGTTATATCAGCAGCCATTTTCATTGCATTTACTCTGCTAAATACAGATTTACTTTTTTCATAACGGCCTTAACCGCCTGGTCCTCAGAAACAGCGCCCTGAACCAATTCCGGAACAGCCTCCAGCACTGCTTCTTTTAAAATGCTGTCTGTTTCAGAAGCTGTGGACAGGTTCTCTGCATATATCCAGAACTCTTCTGCCTCTTTTTTCTCCAGCCATTTGCAGTCCAAAAGGTAAAGTTTGGCATCTCCTTCAAACTGCCCACCCATGGTAAGTACAATGTCTCCCGGTTTTGTACTTTTTATAATATTGTCATAGGCAGCTTTATTCACGGGAATTCCTTCTTCCATTCCGCCGCTCTGGGCTTCTTTTGATAATAAAAACTCTGCCAGCTTCTTTGCTTCTTCTTTCCTAGTCCCTTTGCTGCTGACTCCAATCATTCCCCGTGGCACAAATACGCCTTCGCTCTGTCCGTTTAACGGTTTATAGAATCCATTACCTGTCTTTTTATTAGCGGAAATCACTCCCGCCAGTTGAGTAACCGAAGAAATATTTCCAATGTTCATCCCGTTTATTTTTTCGGAAAAACCTAAAACTCCACTGTCTATCCCAACAAGGCATATAAAACTGTCATTGCCGGATTTTGATTCTGTATCTGCGCTATGGCTGTCTGACTCATAAATGCTCTTTAGCAAGCGATAAAATTCATTCAATTTTGTTTCATCCATTGTGCCGTCTTTATTGATCCAGGATTTGGAGGATACGTCATATAAAATGCTACCTAAGGCTATGGACGGCATATCTTCCAACACTCGTTTACTCTTTCCTCCCTTTTTCAGCGTTTCTGCCAGAGCCGCCAGGGATTTTAAATCCACTGCTTTTACAGCTTCTTCTTCCCCTGTCTGTATTACAGGTACGGAAAATCTGGAAGGTACTGCATATGTTCTTCCTCCTTCTGAAAATGTATTTACAACGTTATTTAACATTCCGTCAGTTGTGGAAACCTTCTCTATCATCTGGCTTAAGTCTTCCAATATTCCTTTTTCAATATAGGATCTGACCGGAAGTCCGTCCAGCACCAGTAAATCCGGTCCCTGTCCAGCCATAATTTCCGTATTCAGTTTTTTCAGCGTATCGGAAACGACAGCCGTTTCCCCTCCTTGCATTCCAATCTCCAAATCGATATATTGATCCGGATTTTCATTTTGATATAGTACAATGGCCTGACGCAATGCAGCGCTGTCATAAAGCGCATATGCTTTCACTTTTATTTCCGGCTGGGATGGTACGTCAGCAGCATAGGTATACTTTAAGATCTTATAGCGGAAACCATCATCCATGCAGGTTACGAGAAAGCTGTCATCATCCATAATGGTGAGATGCTGGATATACAGTGCAGGATTGGATAACGAAGTTAATTCCCCGTTAATCAGCTGTTCCGATATATTTCCATTCAGCACGTGACGGAACAATCCCTGTTCATTACAGAAAAATAGCGAATCTTTCTCCATTCCTTTCTGGAATATGGAAGATACCGACAGGGTATTGCTCTTGGAATCGGCTGGCTGACTGATCAGCTGTTTTTTTAAAACGGTATCCGTCTCTAAGATCTTACCTGTAGAAAGGTCATACATAGTCATATCACCGGACGCAACCGCAATCAGAATATTGTCCAAGATTCCAAATGATTCATATCTTAGATCTTCCCCTTCATATGTGCGCACAATTTTTCCGGCTTCCGGGTCTAACTGATATATTTTCCCCTGAGTATCCCTCCCGACCACATGACCCTCATCGGTAAACTTCCACTCATCGAAAAAACGGTTAAAAGGCTCGTTGGAAGTATCGGTAACCTCCAGCTGTTTTGCCACACCTTTTTCATCCATTTTCCATAACTGAAGCTTAATCATTCCTTCTTTATAATTTTCTCCGGTGGCCTGAGAATAATCTCCCACTTCCAGCAGAATTTCTCCCTTGTCCGAAAGTAGTACACTTTCAAGGGAAAAGTCTGTGACATCGGTAATCTCCTTTGGATAATCCAGTTTCTTATCCCAGGTCTTTCCGCCGTCTTTGGTTTCCCAGATTCCTCCTTTATCATCACTGTCACCTGCTGCCATTCTAATACTGCCGTCTGCCATTCGGCAAACATCCTGAATCACATCCGCACCTTCCGGCAGCTTCAGTTCCGCTTCTAAATATCTGCCCTTTGCAGTACCCTCCTTGGATTCTGATTCATCATGGTCTTTTGCAGAACACCCACACATAGATATTGAAATAATGCACAAACATGCCCAATACATTATTGCCTTCGTCTTTCCTTTTTTCAACATAAATTATCTCCTTCTCGTTTCCATTCTATTGAAATAGAATATTTTTCTTATATTCTACTCCAGTAGAATATGGTTGTCAAGTGAATTGCCTAAATAAAAATTATCGTTTCCAGGATAATTTTTGTTCACAAGCGGATGCTTACTTATAGGAGTTTCGGCAACGGATTTTGTTACATATTTTTACACAAAAAAAAGATACAGCTTATGCACTGTATCTCTGATAAAAGATAATAATTGTATTTTATTCTCTGTGTTATTCAATCAACTGTTTTGAATAGATAAAAGATGCTCTGTTATGACGGTAATAATATCCTTCATAACCAGCGTCACTTATTGTATGGAATGTTCCGGTGTTTTTTCTTGATAAGATTTCTTCAACTGCGGATAACATATCTTCCAGATATATCCTACCAATGGGACGCAAATAATGTCCCGGGAAAATCAATTCAAAGCTGGCTTCCATATTACGGAGTTTTTCAAGAGATTTCTCGTATATTCCAAGATGAACTGAGTAATAATCAAACAGCAGTGTTGGGGTGCTGCATAGGGTATCCATGGTAAAAAGGAGCCTGTTTTCCCTGTCCAGAAAACAAATACAATCAGCAGTATGACCTGGGGTTTCAATCGTTTCCAGCCTTCTGTCCCCCAGGTCGAAAACAAATCCTTCTTCAATGGGGATCAGTTCAAATCTGCTTAATCGTTCCATATCCCGCTCAAACGTGGGACATTCTCGATATTCACTTCTTTTCGCCTGGGACTCAAAAAAATATCTGCGATAATCGGCATTATTTTCTTTTATAATCTGAGAAACTGCATTTTTATGGCAGTAAACCTGTCCAAAGTTCCCGTTTCCTCCAGCATGGTCATAATGATGATGGGAATTGACCACCATGACAGGAAGAGACGTTAATTTTTTTACAACCTCATCCAAATGTCCAAGCCCAATCCCGGTATCGATCAAAAGAGCCTTTTCACTTCCTATAACCAAATATGCCAGCGCAATTCCAAATTCGTCTATCGCCCATACATCATTTGATACCTGCTGTGCCAGGAATCCATTTATATCTTCCATATTTACATTATCTTTATAGACATATGTATTATCTATTAACATATAAGTATCTGCCTTTCTCCAGTGTCAGCCTAGCTTTTAACTGCTCCGGCTGTCAGCCCGCTGGTAATCTGTTTCTGAGCTATAATATAGATTACAATAATCGGTACAATGGATGCGGTTAATCCTGCAATAAGCAGATTCCACTGTGCATTTGTTGCTGATTTAAAAGAATAGAGATTCACGGATATGGTTCTCAGGCTTTCATCACCCAGCAATATAGAGGGTAGAAGAAAATCATTCCATGACCATAGGAAAAACAATACCCCAACCGTTACGGTTGTGGATTTTAGCAGTGGAAAAATTATCTGCATCATGGTTCTTGCCGCACCGCAGCCATCCAGCGCTGCTGCTTCTTCCAATTCCCTTGGCACACTTTTCAGGAATCCTGTATAGGTCATTACACCAAATGCTGTATAAAATCCACTGTTAAAAATCACCATACCAAACAGGGAGTTATTAAGATGCATTTTGGTAGCCAGCACAGATACTGCAATCATTACCGCATGAAACGGAATAATCTGGCCTAATACAAATATTGTATATATTTTATTGGATACTTTACTTCTTATATGTGTGATTCCATAAGCACAAAAATACGAGGTCAGGCAGGTCAATAGAACCGTACTGACTGTAATTACCAGCGTATTGCGAAGAGCCATTCCAAATTTCATGATGGTCAGCGCTTCTTTAAAATTATCCAGGTAAAAGGAGGTTGGCGGAGCAATGAACGCCGTGAGTATATCTTTGCTCTGCTTAAATGCATTCATGAAGATCAGGAGAACCGGAGACAGAAAAATCAGTCCCAGAATCATGGCAGCCAGACTCTTTACTTTCACTCGCATCAATACTGCACCTCCTTTTTACGGGTTGCCTTCAATTGAATCACTGCTATCACTGCTATAATAACCAGTAATATTACCGATTTGGCTGAACCATAACCTGCCTGATAGGATTTAAAAGCGTCATTATAGATATTTAATGCCATTGTCTGGGTACTCTTCGCCGGCCCCCCATTGGTTAATGCCAATGGAATATCAAAGGCTTTAAAAGCACCTGCTATGGAAACAAATAAATTAATTGTAATGGTTGGCATTAATAATGGGATATAGATTCTCGTCACCTTGCGGATACCGGTACAACCATCCAGCTTTGCCGCCTCAATAACATCCTCCGGTATGGTCTGCATACCGGCAATGTATAGCAACATAAGAAATCCGGTTCCCTGCCAGACACTAACCAGAATGATCGTAAATGCTGCTGTTCCCGGTGATCCGAACCAGCTGATATTTGCCGCATTTTCCAATCCCACTGCATTTGCTATGGATGGTATTGCATTCGTGAAAATAAATTGCCAGACAAAGGCTACCATAACCCCGCTGATGATATTCGGTATAAAGAAAAAGGATCTTGTAAAACTTTTTGCAAAGACTTTTCCCTGCAGCATCATGGCAATAAAAAATGCCAGTATATTGGTACCTATGATCGTAAACAATGCCAGAAGTATTGTAAATTTTAATGCATGGAGAAATGTTCTGTCATGGAGTAACTTCACATAATTGTCAAACCCGATAAATATCTTATCGCCGCCCATAAGATTCCAGTCACAGAAAGAAGACGGTATAGTTCCCCAAACCAAGGGAACTCCTAATGCAAATACATACAACGCCATAGCCGGCAAAAGCAGCAGATAAAAGAACTTTTTATTTTTCTTGTATAATAAATCAGACATATACTTCCTCCTGTTTGATAACCGGCACAGCTTTTGTGATCCCAAAAACTGTGCCGATAACTGCTGGCTTTTTACTGAATCAGCCCTTTGACGTCTTCATCCAATTCTGCTATCGTCTGATCTGTATCAGAAGAGCCCATCATATATCCCTGGACAGCTTCACCCAGAATCCCTCCTGCTCCCGATGGAAGTTGTAAATAGCACCATGGACGGGTCTTCTTTTCTTTCATATATTTCATATAATCATTATAATACTGATATTCCGTAGTCATCTTATATTCCATAGCCGCAGGTGCTGCCCCCAGTGAATTAGCCGTATAGAACATCCATCCATTTTCATCGCTGTTATCTGATATGTAATTTAATACTTCCAGGGCTTCATCCAACTGTTTGCTGTCTTTATTTACCGCAACACAGATACCGGTATCTACATCCAGTTTCGTATCTGCAGCATTATCTGTCATTGGCAGGGCAAACAATCCCACAGTAAAATCCGGATTAATACTTACCATATTCAGCAATGAAAATTCCCCTGACAGTAGCATCGCTGCTTCTCCATTTG
>OBXO01001089.1_pt1 | contig 14631 bp, 23 predicted proteins | sample 1501431 | NCBI WGS metagenome assembly OBXO01 (sample SAMEA2580163, study PRJEB22360) | human gut metagenome | biome: human gut; feature: human-associated habitat; material: faeces | place: Denmark | collected 2008/2010 | reverse complement strand
TCGGGGAAGACATATCGGCATTTTTAGATACCTTGAAGGATGTGTTCGGGACTAGTTTTCCATCTTCGTCTTGTTTCGTGATCTTTAGTGCACCATACTTGTTGACCTGGATCTTTAGTTTAAAAGTCCCTGGATCTTTCATCAAGGGATATATGATATCCTGACCACCAGATTTTTTATGTACGAGAGACTGACCAATCATTTCCGGTTTTATCTTATCAAGGCTATATGTGCTATTTTCACTTGCACTAGCATTGGCGGTTATCGTTAGTTTATTTCCACTACGCTTGATGCTAAGACCTTTTGGAATCGTCTCTTTTCCTTTGAAATCAGAAAGAACACCGTTTGTGTCAGTTAAGGTTTTACTTTCTCCAACATTTAAAGTGATTTTTTTACCACTGAAGCTTGGTTTTCTACTCATATTAGCGATAGCAGTATTGACTTCTGCTTTTCGTTTTTCATAATTAGGAACATTATGATCTGTAGGTTTATATCCCAGGTATTCCCATACCATCAGCTGGCCAACTGCATAATTCCATTTCGATTGATTGGTGTTGACATACGCATAGTACCATATATCAGCAATATCATCTTTTTGGATTTTGGATACCGTATACCCGTTCCAACCATTGATGACCTCCCAAGGCTCACTACATACACCGATACCTTGTTCGACATGGATCTTTTCAATCTTTTGATGATCGAACCATGCGGTATACGCAGGATTGTCAGGATTGTGCGCTTGTCCACTATGCCAGTATCCGGTATCTTCCAGCTTTGTGACATTGGCTTTGATCGTTATCGTGGATAACATATTAGATCCACATAGCAAGATCGAGACGAATATCATAACGATACTTTTTAATTTCTTCCGCATCTTGTTTTCCTCCATAAATTTTCACATATTTTCTGATGTAGGAATTACTCATACAATGATATACATGAAACCTTTTCTTGTATTCGCCTTACGCTGCGAGCAGCTGCGAATCATATCTCACCTTGTAGTAACTCATATAGGTACCTCCAATAAAAAAGACGAACCCCTGTCCGTCTTGATTTTCTATTAACAAAAAAAGAAGCGATATTTTCGCTTCTTGTATCATGTAAACTAATACCACCAAATTGAATATTTTTCAGTTCCGTCACTATAACCTATGCTTGTCCCATGATAACCTAAATCATAATATGGACTATTTTCATCTAAAGTGCCAAAATATTGATCAGCCCAAGCATACGCTTCTTCTGGGGTATCAAATATAGGGGATTGCATAGATATCGGTAAAGCCTTCGGGTTTTTCCTTCCATCATCCACGATATATGGCTCTGAAGGTGCTGGAGAAGGTGTTGACGGCTTTGCCGGAGAAGGAGCGGAACTCTGTGCTCCATTGGAACCGGAGGAGCTTCCGGTATTCGCAGTGCTGCTTCCTTGTCCTCCACTTGTCCCTGCATTTTGATTACCTGTAGATGGAGAGGATGTCTGTGATCGTTGTTCTGCATCATTGTTATTCTGGGCTGCTTCAGATTTCTGTCCTTCCGTAGTTGCTTTTGCCTTTTCTTTTTTCTTTACGATGACTTTGAATTTCTTCTCCGTCTTGTTTCCGTTAACATCAAATGCTGTTACAGTCGCCTCATAAGTACCTGCTTTTTTAGCATTCAGCTTTCCTTTGCTGATATAGTATCCAGATTTCTTGAGTTCCTTGTCACTGTACTTTAAGTCACCATCCACTGGATCCTTCACTGCTTTCACATTATTCTTCAGATCGAGCTTATCACCTGCCGTGATCGTGACTTTATCCTTTTTCAGTACAATTTCAGGTTTCTTCGTATCTTTAACTGTGATCTTCACATCTTTCTGGATAGTCTTGTCCCCATCCGTAAATGTGACCTTCAAGGTCTGATCTCCAACTTTCTTTGCATTAAAATCCTGTACTTTATCTACTTTGATATTTTTATCAGATTTTTTTGCGTCAAAGAGTTTGTTGTTGTCGAGTTTATCACCATATTCCACAGTCAGCTTGTCTGTCGGTGTGACTTTTAAATCCTTGTTGCATCCTGTCAATACGAGAGCTGCCATCGCAGCGATACTTAATAATTTCTTCATGTTCTTTGCCTCCTTATCACCCATTTAGACTTTTTTATCGATTTATTTTTTCTTCAGCTTTGCAAAATATTTTTTTATGAATTCTCGTTTAAATTTTTCTTCTTCTTTTTCATAGTCATGTTGGTATTTTTCCAGCGTCATTCCTTTTGGTAGCACTGGATACATCACATATTGCTTTAGATGTTCAAATTCCGTCACAACTGCCAACCCTTTTTCAGTAGGTATATAGCTGAATAGCAGGATGCCTCCAAGACTCTTTATGATATTCTTTGTATCATCCACAACATCTTCAATGTCTGATCCTTTAAGGATACTATTGATCGTGCTTGTGACTGTTCCATAATCGATATCTTCATATCTCACTAGATCTTCATTTAAAAGATGTTCCAGCGCTTTATCAACATCTTCGATTTCGCTCCGTTCGATGATGTATTCATCACTTTTTAGAAAGGGGCGCATATGGATCCCACATAACAATGCAATCTCATTTAAAGTCATATTTTCCTCCATGCGGTCTTTCCGCTGCCTGCCTTTACATGGCAACTTGCCAGGTAGTTCATTTCCACTGCTGTCTAAATATTCCTGCGTCGCTATTTTACAGAAATCCCGGTCTTTTCCTCTACGGACATCACATAGGTATCGATGTCGATATATCCTTTTGACAGATTTATAGCTTTTTCCATCACCTGTGAAAGAATGTATTCGATATCAGTTTTAGCGACCCCTGATTCAAATAATACTTCTGTCAGTGTTGACGCATATATTCTACTTGTTGCTTCTACCAGTTTCTGCTCCCGTATTTCCTGTAACTGTTTATCACGTCTACTCATTTGAGCCTCCTTTACTGCTATCTCTCTGCTTTCCTATACCCAGCTGCCTGTGCTTCTTCCTCATTACGGAATATGATCAGGTTTTTGGAATCTTCCATCTCTTCGTATGCTTGTTGATTGGGGCAGTGATAGATCTTTGATTTCTTATTTCCACGTATCTCCATCTTGAAGTCTTTATCATTTGTTTCATTTCCTGAAGCTTTTTCCAAATGACTATTTCCGGTAGCATAGTCGATCGTGATACCTGCTTGAATATTGTATACGAAGACATTGAATTCGATTCTTTTTCCATGGTCTTCCACTGACTGTGCTTCCATCTGTACACCGGAAGCTACGAGGTTTTTGCCTTCAAATATCGGTGTGACCCGATACAATACATGGTTGTTCGTGTCCTGAACGTAATCGGCGACCATATCTTCAAATGGCAACATGCCTTCCACATTCATGTACCGTGTACCGGTTATCAGATTCTTCTCATTGGCATTCTCACCGGTCAGCTGGAATCCGATCAGATGACATCGGTTATAGAGATATTTCCCATCCACCAGGTCATCATATCGCACAGTGTGCCATCCGGAGGGCTTGATCATACCGATAGAGCCTCTTTTTTCTGTAGGCATCAGATCTTTTCCGATGTTCGCTATCGCCGGTCCACATCGTCCCAATTCATCCAGTTCACTGTACCTCTCAAAGGATGTTCCAGACTTTTCCTCATCAGAAAATGCCGGAACATTATTGTTCAGCTCTACATATGGGGTGCCGGAATAAGCAGGGACCTTAGAGACGTCTTTTATCGACTGGTTCTGCACACCCCTTTCGACAGGCTGTGTACAGCCTGTCATTGAAAGAGTAAGTAAGGATGCCAATAACAATTTGATGAATAGCTTCATAAATATCTCCTTCATTTCACTACCTGGCAATTTGCCAGGTAACACACGTTTCTGTGTCTCATCATTTCAACATGGCAACTTGCCAGGTAATAGAGGAAGCCCTATGTCATCTAAATTTTACTACGTTGAGTCGTATTACACAAGCCTAGCCTGTTTATCTGCCATCTGAAACATTTCTGTCTTTTTTGGTCTTTGCTTTCCTTGCTTTGCGATATAGAAGAAAAGCGATTCCAAGAAAGATGATGATCAGAAGGAATAGGGAAGCAAGACGGACACTGTCATATAGGAACTGCAGGATAACGATAGTGAGAAGGATAAGGACGATGACACTGACCGTTATCCATAAAAGATGTCGTAATAGTTTCTTGGTGTAAGATAGTCCATGAAATCCGCAGATGCGCTCCTGATCATTTTTTATGAATTTTTCTAAAACATTAGGATCCATAAGACGATCCCTTTTCTTTCACCAGTTCTGTAACTAATATCCCTTCCAGCTGGATGTCTGCTTCATCATGCATCCATCGCATGTCCTCCGTGTTCAAAGCAGGGCGGAAAGGGAGAGTAGGGTCCAGTGCTGCTCGTTTGTCCCATAACTCTAGCGTCAGGTCATCTTTATCGAAAGTATCCTCCAGGCTGTCTTCATCCAGGTCATGAGCAGCTAATTGCCTGTTCCAACGATCGTTCAGGATATCGCTGATCTGTTCTTTTTGGACATATTCGTGATAGCGGGATAGGACAGGCTCCATATCTTCCTTCGTGTATACGTTCAGATCAGAAACTGTGACACCTTCGATTCCTATCGTTTTCAGGAGTTCAGTGCCGCTTCCTCTTGCTATCGGAAGGCCATCATATAAGAGGACCTGAAGATGGGTGCCGTCTTCCTGGATCTCTTCTGTCAGTGTGTAACCTTTATGTGCACGTACGTACGCTTCCAATAATCCTTCCTGTACTTTCTTCGGCATCTCCTTATGCTGGAGGATGTTGACCAGATCCGTTGCGATCTTTCGTGCCTGCGCAAGGGAATAGACAAGTCCCGGCAGCAACTTATGCCCGAGCAGTTGAAGCGCGTCGTCCTTTTCGTCATAGAGATCCATAGCTTCGTCCTGAAGCCGGACTGTTATGCTTTTCATTTCCTTTGGATCCTGTATTCTATATTCGACCAGATTCTTATGCCAGCCCTTACGCTGTATATCCGGTTCATCATCGATCAACAGCATCACTTTTAGCCCTTCACTCTTGGTGAGATTATATGCTTCTCTGAGATCTGATAAAGATAGAAAGCAAACACCATCTAAAGATTCTTTTCGCAGTCTGTCTACGACCTCGTCACTGACGCAGCGTAGATAATAGTCTTTGACTCCCGGATACTTTCGTTCACAGTTCGTATTGATATATTCTTTTCTGCTTTTTAAGTCATTCATAGCTTTTGAACACCTCCTTTTCTATCTACCTGGCAATTTGCCAGGTAGATACAATATCCTTTGTTATGTTAAATCCTTATCGTATCCTTCATGTGTTATCTCACGATCTTCGCTCATGGTTTTGTACCCAAATATGCTGTCAGCTTCATCACTCGCTCTGCAAAGAGCATAGGACAATATGATGAAGAGGGAAACGATCATCCCTACAAAAAACATCAGCATTATGCTGCCTCCTCCCGTGAAGATACTTCTACTCTTTTGTAGTTTTTCGATATAAAGTGTTCTCTACGCACATCTATTCCGGCATCCAAAAGATTATCACTGCCTTCCGCATCCGGATATAAAAATGCGTCGATCGTCAGTTGGAGCGGTTCCTCTAATTCCAGCTTGCCTCCGGTTTCCTGTAAGCACTGTCTACAAAGGAGCTTCCCGGTAATCGTATCATAGTCATATATCCATTTCTTACAACGACAACATTGCTCTTTATACTTGTGTTCCATACATGCCTCCTTTAGACCGATCGATGGTCTTTCTTCGTTTATTTCTGGTCTGATTTCTGAACTGCACGTCCCAGAGATACTCCTTGTGACAGAAAGGTATATGGATACACGATAGGGGTCATAGCTTTAGACAAAGAATTGCAAATAAGGCGTAGGATGTATAAGTAAAATATTTGTAGAAGGATATCAAGTTTACCTATATCTGCCATATACATAATTATGACACCACTAATAGGTAAAAATGGAATCAATCGTATATACCTCTCGATGTGAGGATATTCTTTTGCCAATAGCTGTCTCGTACATAGACATGGCACGATGATAGGGATGAAACAGATCAATAGGTTATGATATCCCCGAATGGAAAGGTATATCTAGCTTTACCGAATGGTGGAGACATGATAATGTACCATACGATCCACATAATCAAGTAGTTGATAGCAAACAGCATGATCGTGCTGATCACGTTGATTACGTGATAGGTAAATTTATACGTTCTTCTTTTTCTTTCGGATATCTGCGCGATTCGAACTTCTCTGTCCACAGCGTATAGCTCCCGTGTGATCGCAGCGATATTCGTTGCTACGCTTTTGATTACTTTTTTTATCTTACACGACATGGTATCTATTCTACATTTCATAACTGTTCTCCTCATGATGTTACGGATCTATTTTGAGATCCTGTTGTTTCAGCCTCTTTGTTTGTTCCATGATGTTTCCTCCCAAAGACCATCGACTGGTCATTTGCTGTTTTCTTGTAAGGTTTCCAACTTGATGAACAAAAAAATGTTCATATCGATTTCTAAAGCATGTGCAGGCTGAATGACACTGGATAGGGAAGGATCTTTGATCCTATGCTAAATACCTTTTTCTCAGAATATCCATATATTTTAATATACGTTCGCGCAGGTCTTAAAAGATGATACCACTATCCTTTGAACTCTTGTCTCGATAAGATCGTTTCGAATCGATCAAGTATCCAGAAAAATGCCAAGAAGATCAGTACCAAAATATTTACTATGATGTTCATATACACTTTCAACAAGACCATCATGGAACCCACAAGGATAAGATATTCAGCTATTTCGATAAAAAGGATATCTGTTTTTTTATCATGAAGCCACATTACACCATAAAAAGCAATGATGATCCCTATCAGAAGTACTGTGACTATACCGATCAGAGTAAATATGAAGCCGCATAGGATATCGGCGAGGGCTTGTATACCGTTTTTGAAATCCTTGATAGGCGAGATACCTTCTGCTCCCTTTTCTTCGATCATTTCTATATCGTTATGACTGCTCCCGCTTTTGAGGTACTTGTGAGTATCCAGATAGTCTATCATAAGTTTTGATAGAAGCATGAAAGGGATAGCTTGACAAAGTAAGCAAACGATATGCAGGATCCGCTGCATACTAGCTCCTTCCATAACATACATAACGATTTTGAGCAAGATGAAGAGGAAACAAGGTACGATGGATACTATGACGCATCATACTAAGGCTGCGCATACTGCTAGAGCTATGCATGCTGCCAGAAAATAGAAATGAGCGAGGACCGGCCTCATCCTTCTTTTGAATGCCTCCATTTTTTTACACCTTCCGTTCTTCCTTACAGTTTGGATCGATCACCTGGCAACTTGCCAGGTGATGTCTTACTTTATCACGATGTCCCACTTTTTGTAATATAGGTCTTGGATGCGCTTCGGTAAACGATAGAACCAAGCCTTATCGATCGTGACGATATTTCTATGTTTCTTGTTGCAAAGTACCAAATATGTTTTCTTCATCCTATGATTTCCAGGAGCACAGTCCTTGATGTAGCGTGCCTGGGGTGATTTTGGCTGGTCAGTCCTTCTTCATTGATGTAATCATCATCCTTTACTGTGACCCTGACTTCCTTTCTGATCTTCTCTCTGCAGTAGTCCGCAATCGCTTTCTTTCCAAAACGCACATATGCCTGATAAGCGATGATGGTATTGTTGTAATTCTGTAAAGTAAGCAACTGTATCTGTGGTAAGTAATCTTCTAAAGATTCCATGATTTCGTCCTCCTCATGTTTTACTTGTCTTTTTCTTTGGAATTCTGTCCGACCCGATATATACAAAAACCTAATATGATGCCGGCTGCGATGAGACAGGGGATACTGATGTAGTTCAGCTCTCCCTGCAGCATGACGATAGTAACAGCTCCGATATACCGGCAACATAGATCCAGAAAGTGTTGTACAGACAGTCCTCTTCCGTATCTGCAGTCAGTTTCGCTTTTAAATATTTATTCTTCTTCATGTCCATCCTCTCTCTTTCTCCGATTTTCTTTTCCCAGCAGATAACAGAGGAATGCCGAGATGTTGATGATCAGGAATACGATCAGCTTCCTTATATCTTCCATCCCTCATCCTCCTGATATCTCCTTTTCGTTCTGCATGAAATGGCAACTCCTATATCCATTCTCGTCGCTTTCATTGCTGTCACCATTTTTTTATCATGCAGATACATCGGCTGCACGTATCTCGTCTTTACCGCCTGCAATGCTTCTGATAATCCTGTATATGTTTCACTCTTCATATGCTCCCTCCTCACGATGGTCTTATCTGAAAAAACGGATATATGTATGACTTCATCCGATGATACCTTGAAGCGCTCGACAAGCTTCATGCATGACAGGTGCTTTCCAGGATCTCACGCAGCATCGCCTCCAGACGATAGATATCGCTTGCTATCTTTATCCGCACATGGTCGATACCTTCTTCTTGTTTTGGCAATCGTTGAAGACATTCTTTCAAGTGATACTGTAACTCCTGTTGATGTTTTTTCGAATAACTGCGCAGGCGATCTTCCACTTCCTCCCACGTGACCTTTTCAGACCCATGAACGAGCTTCAGATCATCGCAGCTGTTTCCGTAATCCTCCATGATATCGACAATGCCATCCTCTGTGTCGATATAGAAGTTTACGAACTGATGTTCCCGATCTTCCATGATCACTCCATCCTCTTTCATCGTTGCTTTTATCCAGTCGAAGTAAAGGGGAGTATACCGGAAGGCTTCCTGTATACAACATTTCTGTATATCTGTCTTTGCCAGCTTCAGAGATTCACTCTCTGTCAACAACGGGGTCGCATGATGCGGATAGAGTGCTTCATTGCGCCGCTCATACCACTGATGAGCCAATTCTGTTTCATCATCACCTCCGCGATGCTCATCGGATGCGACTAGATCATATACGAAGGATTCCAGCAGCTCGGAAACCTTCTGGTCATGATGTGCTGCAGCTTTTACGAGCCGCTCTGCTTCTGTTTGTGTAAGTCTTAGCTTGATTGTAAATTCTTCCATTCCTATATCCTCCTTCATCATCTTTTCTTATGTATCGATATGTGTTCTATATCCAGCCGGGAGTATCATCTACAACCTTAGACCATATTGGAGATATGAAGATTCTTCGTCGTATCGACCAGCTTCCACACCTCCACATCGATCTCTTTCTGCGTGATCATCCGTATCGTCACCTTCATCAAAATGGCAGATCGTCATCGGAGATATCCAGCGCTGCAATGCTCGTGAACTCACTGGAGGAGGATGGAGCACTGTTGCTCGCAGCAGTGCTGCTCTGCATGCTTTCCGGGTCCGGGCACGTAGGTGCTGTTCCTACCTCCCGCATTCCTACTATCCAGAAAGCGCACATCATCTGCGACCACCTCTGTTACATATACACGCTTGCTATCCCTGTCATCGTAGCTGCGCGTCTGGATACGGCCCTCTACGCCTACCAGAGAACCCTTGTGCGTATACTTCGCTACACTTTCTGCGGTCTTGTTCCAGACGACAGTGTTGATGAAGTCCGCTTCCGGCTGTCCCTCCTGTTTGAAAAGCCGGTTGCATGCGACCGTAAAAGACACGACCGACGCACCATTTGTTGTCTTCCGTAAAATAGGGTCTTTCGTCAATCGTCCGACTAATACTACTCTGTTGATCATGATCTCTGGCCTCCTTCCTTTGATCTCCTGTTTTCTTTTTTATCAGATCTTGCTCGTCGCAAGCATTCCTCAATCGATGTTTCCCATGTGTCATCGAACAGAGCCTGCACGATACGATAGGCTTCTTCTACACCCAAATGATGGTTCCATTTCATCATTTGGATATATTGCCTCAGTCCGTCACATCCGCGGTACAGATAGATCCGCATATGCACTCTTTCCGGGAAGCTCCTCCTACCAGCCTCAGTAATGGGATGCCTCCTCATCCGGCTCAGCATGACGTAATTTTTTATAGTCTATATGCAGACCTGCCAGATATCTTGTGATATGAGGATCCGGACGAAGCCCGCATTCCGTCTTCAGCCATCTTTCTTCCGGATATGAAAGCACTGGGAGCTTTTCATCCAGCTCGATCCTCAGAAGAAATTCCTCTCGACACGAGGCTTCTTCCGCATGCTGCAGATAACATTCATATTCCACAAGGGCGATCGATCCCGCTTTCCCGGCTTCCCGGTATCGTTGACGGTAATGCTTTCGAATGTCGTCCTTTGCGGCTTCACGGTTCCACAGAGTGCCTTTGATCGAACTGTCTGTCAGATATCCGGCAAATTCAGCTTCCGTCATATTTGACCAGTCATCCTTGCTGCTTATACTCTGGGGAAAGCTGAATACTGTACAAAAGCCATCGCTGAAGACAAAGAGCCGCTGATTTAGGAAGATATATTCTGTTTTCTTTGTCTGTGTTTCCGGATCTATCCAGATGAATCTCCATATATCATTACGAAGCTCTGTAAGTGTGAAATCTTTTTCCGATATAGAAACACCTTTCTGATATCTCCTCCAAACACTGCGGATCACATTATAGAGTCTTACGGCAATCTCCCCATGTAGATGTGCTACTTCCTCATCCGTGATACAACGCTCTCCATTTTCTAATACACATTCAAATTCTACCTCAAAGTTATAGAACAGGGTATCCTCCTCGACCGGAAGCCCCATGTCTGCCGATCTATTAAAATATTCCATCATGATCTTCTGCAGAGAACCATCTGCGATCTGCTCATAAAACTCTTCCTTGTTTTTGAAATGAAATGTCAACATAGTTTCTGTCCTCCTTATATTTTCCTTCTATCGTGAAGCCACGTACCTTACACTTTCTACGAACCGCGATGAACCGGAGCAGTCAAGGAACGGAACGTAGGGTGGAGATTTTCCGATAGGAAAATACGACCCGGTCATTGACGGTGTAGGCGCATGCGGTATTCCATAGCTACATGGCAACTTGCCATGTAGCCGCCGGCGTTCCTGCCGGCAGAGTCTTTTGATTCAGCTTTTCGCATTCATTAGGCCAGCTGTAGGCCGTTTCCACTCTTTTTCCTCGGCAGATGTCATACTGAGAGAGGAAAATAAAACACCGCATGAGAAGCAGTGTTACGGGATATCTATTCATCTATCCCATTATAGAACATGGAAAGGTCATCACAGCGGATCTGTTCGAATCGCTTTTCCAGTTCTTTCAGCCATCCTGTAGGATATGCTACATCTGGTGCTATATCTCTGCAGTATTTGAACAATAGATAGTGGCAGATATCCTCGTCTGTTCCATATACCTGGATCCCTCGCGGATTCTCAAGCACCCTGTATCGTTCACTTTGTTTTAGAACATATTCCCTGTCGTCATCTCCATGTCCGATACAGTATTCATGACCTTCCTCACTGATTTCGATGATGACTCTTTGCAAAGTGGATGTCAGATCATCCCGTAATAGGAATACTTGTTTTGCTTGTTTCATATCTTCTTTCCTCCTCATCTTACAATGCCTTTATATCAGAAAAGAACAGATCCAGCAGGCATTGGATACTGTGGTCTAATTCATAGACGTTCTGGTGATAATAGTCCAGCTGATGTTCATTCCCTGTCTCATCATGGAAGACTCCGTTACGGAACCTGCTCCTGTATTTGTGAAAGATCGACAAGACCTGTTTATATGCAGGGGAGTGCTCTGTGCGTCCGCTCTTTGCTTCATTGTAGTGTGTGAATACGATATCCTCTGCACAGAACTTCTTCAACAGATAATTCGTCGTATATTCGATGGTCTGTTTAGCGAAATTCAGTGCCGCGATGCGTCTGCGTACATAGCGATGATACTCCGGCTTGCATTCCGTCTTATGGAGCCGTTTTCCTTTTTTGACATGATCCGTCTTACCGCACACTCGCAATACTGCGTCCAGGAACTTTTGACGCAGCTTCCAAATGAATTCATCCCACAGATTACGGCCGCTCTGCATGTCTTTTCCGTAAACGAAGTTTTGCAGGGAATTGCTGAAGACGGCCTTCGATGGGATACGATTACCATCCTTATCCAATCGATAGTCCCCGGCTCTATATTTCAGCACCTTGTATCTTTCCGGACAATCCGCACTTGCAAATCTTCCGGTCCTGCTGTCGAACCATCCATCCTTCTTGTAGACCATCCATTGTGTCCTGGCGATATAGATCCTGTCTATCATGGTTATTCTAGCATAGGCGCCGCATCCCATGGTGATGTTTTCAACGAAATAGGGAATCGGCTGTTTCAGACCACACAGTTGCAGGACATACTGGCGTATGAAACGTTTCCGTTCCTCGATGGTCTGAAGCTTCTTCGGATACAGGATCGTGATGGAGACCGCATAGCGGGTATTGCGTTTCTTCGAGCAGGCATGATCCATGAAATCCAGGTAGGCATCAAGGAAGGTGTCCTTCTGCATGGGAAGCTCCATGTCGAAGAAAAAAGAAGTATCCTCTATATACTTCAGGAAAGCATCCCTATTCAAAGGTTCAAAGTGGATATACACACCTTTGGAATTTCCATCTACGAAGAGTTCATCAGATACGAAGTCGAAGCGATAGTTCTTCGTTTTGTAGCATTTGATGAGATCATCGAATATCATCTGGTCGAGTTCCATTTTCATTTCTTCCTTTCACAAAAATAACAGTCATAAAAACCTCATCCAAGGGGCTCTTATCTATACACAAGCTCGTGCGCGACTTGTTTATATAGATATTTGTTTGAAATTAAAATCATCCGATTTTCTTATATTCAGCCGTTTTAACAGTCTTTTTGCTCTGCATTAGATTCTTCATTTATAGATGAGAAAAGCCTCTCAGAGAGGCTTTTCTGTTTTGATAAAGTGGTAAGGATCAATAAAGTCTCATATTGAACTTCCTTTTTATAGAGAATGAATCATTTTAATCTTACTACACCACCTATGGTTAGTGTTTTTTTTAGCTTTTTCGATCTGTTTCATTACCTTGTTTTTTGATAGACCGAATCCCAATAGTAAATATGAGACCCGGATAAAACACAGCTATTCTAAATCTTTATGGACGAAATCATCGATCGAAACATCAAAATAGGCACAGAGCTTCATGATATTACTGATCTGAGGATATCTTGTTTGCCCTTTCTCTATCCGACGGAGTACGCTTTCATCGATGTCGATTTCTTTGGCAAGCTTTAATGTCGAGAGACCTTTTCTTTCTCTGCATTTTTTAAATTTTCTTTTATTCGCATTTACGATATCATCCTTTCCATGTTAAAACTATTCGGCATATAATCCGATAGTATAAGGAGGGTGTCCGTATGGATTCAAGCTATATTGTTAAAAGTAATGAATGGATCATGCCGGCTATTTCAGTAATCAGTATCGTGATGAGTATTATTATGACGCTCAGTTCTTTCAATAAGCAAAAATCACTGCATATAAATCATGAGAGACTTGAGTACATCTACTTTCCGTTAGTTTCATTTATAAAATCCTGCGAAAAGAAACGGAATATGGGGGCTTTCGATTTATATTGGTATTTAAAAGATAAACTGATAAATGAGAAATACAAAACATTACTTGGTATTGCAGAAATCGATGATCATTTTGAAGTATTAGAGAACTATTGTTTGTCCGATGAGGAGTTTGATTTCAAGAAAGAAAGCTCTTTATTCTATGCGATTGCTAATGTCGTTGAAAGAAACTATGATAAAATCAAGAAACGTGCCGGATACATATCCAAAACACGTAAATATGCTTTTATATGCTTCGTTGTGGGATATGTATGTTTTTTATCGTGGGCACTCCTCATAACCGGAGGGGATGTTACAGAGAACACAGCAGTTGCTTACTTTACGGATATGTTACTTAAGATTTTTCCTTCTTCTATAACTGTATCTGTGCTGTTCTATACAAAAATCTTTTTTTTCGAGGGCGGAATTTATAAAGTGATGAATATACTAAAAAACTTTATTCTCAGTTCTAAGATAAAGTATAGTCGTTTTACATCATTACTTAAAAAAAGAAAATCAAACTCCCCGACAAAACAAGATATTTATAATGATTCCTCCTATGACATAGATTAGAATACTAAACACTATATACAAAAACCAAACTACAACGATCAAAATATAGAAAAAACGTATGAATGAATAGATATATATGATTGGACGTCTCGTTTCGTATTCTATTTTAAAAGATAGATTGTTTATACGGGGACCGAGACCGAGATCCCACTCGATCGTAAGATCAGAGAGTACAAAAAGACAAAGCCATATACCGTTATTTATGATAAATATCATTACGATATTCTCATAGATATACTCACAGATATCAATAAGCAACTGAACCACCTCCTGTCACTCTATATATTGATATTCATCAAAATGTCATATTCAATATAGACCATCAGAAAGGGCGCTGTCCTCATATATGTTTGTGATGATATATCGTTTATCTTTTTTCGTGACCTCCATACGGCACAGATATCGTTCTTGATCGCTGAAATCGCCTCGTGTGATGCGCTGTGTGTAGATCACGGAGACTTCGTAGCTTCCTTCATCTTTCCATCGGTAACTATATTGCGTATCTGTGATCCTTGTCTCGGT
>OBXO01001079.1_pt1 | contig 14800 bp, 13 predicted proteins | sample 1501431 | NCBI WGS metagenome assembly OBXO01 (sample SAMEA2580163, study PRJEB22360) | human gut metagenome | biome: human gut; feature: human-associated habitat; material: faeces | place: Denmark | collected 2008/2010 | reverse complement strand
AACCTGCCGGAGGGTCCGGACCGCTTACCGCTACTGATGGGGACCATCCTGAAAAAACGCATCCGTATGCAGGGTTTTATTATCGCGCAGGACTATGGTCATCGTATTGACGAGTTCCAGCAGGAAATGGGCCGCTGGGTGCAGGAAGGCAAAATTCACTATCGCGAGCAGGTTACGGAAGGGCTGGACGCGGCGCCGGACGCCCTGATTGGCCTGCTTGAGGGGAAAAACTTCGGCAAGGTTGTGATCCGCGTGGCGGCCGACTAAACAGAGCATCGGTTATGGCGGGCAGTGTCCGCCATAATTATTTGTGAAGATACGATATATTGTCTTTAATTAATCCATAAGCTTTGCGCGCCTCGGCCCAGCTGAGCCAGAAGTGAAAAATGCAATATTATTTGAACGATTCTAATATTACGCGCGCCCCTCATACCAGGCATGACGATACAGGATATATCTAACCGGCGATGTTTTTTTAAACAGACGCTGAAAATGGCATTTTGTTTGGCTACGGGAATTAAACATGCTTGATTTGGAACATATGGAAAAAGCACAAAGAATCAGTCTGACTTTGCAAGTAGAGAACAGTTTAAAGGGAGCATTAATTACGGGCTCATTAAAACCTGGGGCTCGACTCGTTACAAAAGAGATTGCGGATAAATTGGGCACCAGTATCACACCGGTGCGCGAAGCCCTGCTGCGCCTGGTGTCGGCGGGGGCATTACAGGCCACGCCAGCGCAGGCGTTTTTGGTGCCAGAAGTGACGCTGGAACGCTATAACGAAATTAACGCCATCAGAAAGCAGCTTGAACCGATGGCCGTTGCGGCGGCGTGCCAGAATATGACCGAGACCAAACTGGATGCGTTACGCGCGCTGTCAGATAACTTCAGTGCCGCCATGCATCAGGGCGATGTACAGAAAGCGATCCATGCCAACCGCGTGTTCCGGTTCACGCTCTATCAGTATGCCGAGATGCCGACCCTTCACTCGCTGATTGAGCAGCTCTGGGTACGGATTGGTCCGTGCATTCACTATCTGCATGAAGAGTTAAGCGAGGTTCCCGCAGCGACCTATCATTATGACGATCTGCTTTCTGCGCTTGAGCAAAGGGATGTGACGGCCAGCCGGGAAGCGATCGACAAAGCCATTGATGAAGCCAATATTCTTCTGCAACGGCAATACTACAGTTAAGGATCCCTCTGGCGCACTTATTTGTTTATTTGTATCAAACGTCCTTGATTATATTCCCGGCGCATCAGGCAACCGGGAATGATGTTATTTTGCTTATTTTTTACCGGCAACGTGCGCTGCCGGAGAATGGTTTACTCAAAACGATAAGAGACCGACAGGCCCACGCCATAGTTACGACCAGGGGCAGGTTCGTAATAGCGGTTGTAGCCAGCGTTAACAATCTCTGAACCGGCGTACTCTTTATCGAACAGGTTATCGACGCGACCAAAGACGTCCATTCCCCATTTGCCGTAGTTGAGTTTATAGCCGGTATTCAGGCCCACAACGGTATAAGAGGGCGCTTTAGCGGTGTTGGTATCGTTGGCCATGACATCGCTCATGTAGCGGGCATCTGCCCCCGCGTACCAGCCTTCCTCAGGCTCCCAGCCAAACGACGCATAACCCATGTTACGGGCGATCCCCGGCATCCGGTTGCCGCTACAGTCTGCATTGCTACAGACGTTGGTGCGGTAGGTGGCATCAAGATAGGTCCACGCCATCTTCAGCTTCCAGTTCTCGGCAAACTGCTGGTCGAGCGCAATTTCCACACCCTGACGGCGCGTTTTTCCCGCGTTTTTATAAGTCGTGCGACCATCCTTGCTTTCGTCCACCACGATCTCGTTGTCGGTATCCGTGCGGAACAGCGCCGCCGTCAGGATGCCATTGCCGATGCGGGTTTTGCTGCCAATCTCATAGGTGTTGTTGGTGGACGGTTGCAGGTTCATATTGAGGCCACCTTTGCCATCAGAACGGTAGGAAAGTTCGTTGATGGTCGGCGTCTCAAATCCCCGTCCTGCCGCGACATACAGGTTCCATGCGTCGGTCACGGCGTATTTCACCGCACCTGCCGGGAGCCATTTGTGGTAGCTGGCGTCGCCGCTGTCATCACCGTTTTGCGGGGTAATGTAACGATCGTTGGAGTCAAACCAGACGGAGCTATAACGTACGCCCGCCTCTAAGGACAGTTTTTGCGTTAGCTGCCACTGGGTTTGCAGGTAGGGATCCAGGTTCCACATCAGATTGCGTTCGTCACGGCGTTTATTACCCTTCACGCCATAATCTGGCACGCCGTTGTCCATCACGAAGTTCTCATACCCGCGACGATTTTCGCTCATGTTTTCGTAGTTCAACCCGGTGGTAAATGTCACCGGAACCAGCAGCTCACCGCGGTGGGTCCAGCGCGTATCAATACCCTGATAGTGACGCTGCATATCAATCACACCGCCCGAATGCGCAGGATTCTCGCGCTGAGTGGACGCCGGAATGGACTGGTACTGAGTCATTTCACGCTCACCGGCATACATCATCACGCTGAGGTCGTCCTGTTCGCTCAGTTGACGGTCGTAGCGGATCCCGGCCTGGGTCTGCTTAATGGTCTTACGCGTGTTGTACTGATCGCCACGTGGTGACTGGCGCGGGTTATTCTGCCACTCCTGATAGCTCAGTCCGCCCGGATCGTTGGCTTTCATGTCCACGCTGTTAAAAATCAGCGTCAGCTTGCTGACATCATTAATGCGCACGCCCAGTTTCGCGTTGGCGAGGTTTTTGCGCGCGCCGCTGTGGTCGCGATAGCCATGTGTGGTAAAACGGGTAGTGGATACGGCGTAATCCACATCGCCCGCCTGAGTACCATCACCCACCGCCCCGGTGGCCTTCATGCCGTAACGCCAGGTGCCGTAGCTGCCGTAATAGCTGCTGGCTTCAATGGTGGCTGGCTGTTGTCCGGTCTGGGTGTTGATGTTGATCACGCCGCCGGAGGCATTACCGTACAGGGCAGAGAAGGGGCCGCGCAGCACGTCGACGCTCTCTATGCTGTTGAGGTCAATGTTTGATGTCTGCCCCTGGCCGTCGGGCATGGTTGCCGGAATGCCGTCCACGTACATACGGATCCCGCGTACGCCGAAGGTTGAGCGCGCGCCGAATCCGCGAACGGAAAGTTGCAGATCCTGAGCATAGTTCTGGCGGTTCTGGATTTGCAGGCCAGGTACGCTCCCAAGGGATTCAGAAAGGTTGATGCGCGGTGTGGCATGTCGCATATCCTCGCCGCTCACCACGCTGACTGCGGCCGGGGTGTCCAGTTCTGAGACGGTTTGCGGCGTGGCGCTGACGATCAGGGTCTGTTCATCCGCGGCCATCGCACTCAGCGGGCCAAAAATGACGGGAACGAACAACAGGGGTAGTGAGGCCTTATGGGCAGTAATAATTTTCATGGAGTAAGCCGGTTAAGAAAAAATTCGAACCAAATCAACTGGAACCTGTGTATATATGTTAAATCCTTTGTAAATGTTATGAAAACTATAACCGCACATTTCGTGAATGTAAGGTTTTGCAGGAAAGAAATACTCCACATTCAACTCATTAATGATTACTATTCTCATTAAAATAACGGCAAAGCGATGACTTTGCCCGCCGGAAGCGATGTCAGCGGTAAATCTCCTCATTTAAAAAGGAATTGTTATGTCTTTACGTCATCTGTGCTCGCCGCGCCTGCGTGGGTCTCTGCTGTTGGGCTCTTTACTGTTTGCCGGTACGTTCCAGGTTCATGCCGCTGAAGAGATGCTGCGCAAAGCGGTCGGCAAGGGCGCGTATGAAATGGCCGTCAGCCAGCAGGAAAACGCGCTGTGGGTTGCGACGTCACAAAGCCGCAAAACCGATAAGGGCGGCGTGGTCTATCGTCTGGATCCGGTCACGCTGGAAGTGACGCAGGCGATTCATAACGATCTCAAGCCGTTTGGCGCCACGATCGATAACGCCACCCAGACGCTGTGGTTCGGTAACACCGTCAACAGTGCCGTGACGGCGATTGACGCCAAAACGAGCGAGGTGAAAGGGCGCCTTGTGCTGGACGATCGCAAACGTAGCGACACGGTGAAGCCGTTTCAGCCGCGCCAGCTGGTGGCCGATGACACGACCAATACGGTATACATTACCGGCATCGGCAAGGAGAGCGTGATCTGGGTTGTTGATGGCGCAACGCTGAAGCTGAAGGACACCATCACGAACACCGGCACGTTCAGCACCGGACTGGCGCTGGATGCGAAGGCAAAACGCCTGTATACCACCAATGCGGACGGTGAGCTGGTGACCATTGATACCGCGACCAACAAAATCCTCAGCCGTAAGAAAGTACAGGAAGACGGAAAAGAGCACTTCTACCTGAACCTGAGCCTGGACACTGCCGGCCAGCGTGCGTTTGTGACGGATTCAAAACAGCCTGAAGTGCTGGTGGTGAATTTGAAAGATGGCAGCGTAATGCAGAAAATCGCCGCGCCAGAATCGCTGGCCGTACTGTTTAACCCGGCGCGTAACGAAGCCTATGTGACGCACCGCGAGGCGGGCAAGGTGAGCGTGATTGACGCCAAAACTTACAAAGTGACCAAAACCTTCGATACGCCGGTTTACCCGAACAGCCTGGCGCTGTCTGCGGACGGTAAAACGCTGTACGTGACGGTGAAACAGAAGTCTACCCGTCAGCAGGAAGCCACTCAGCCTGACGATGTGATTCGTATCGCGCTTTAAGGTGGGAATTGCCCGGTGGCGCTGCGCTTACCGGGCCTGGAAAACAATGAAATGCAGGCCGGGTAAGGCGTAGCCGCCACCCGGCTTTTTTATTAACGCGACGTCTTTTCCACCAGCGGACCATCCTGTTTATCATCTCCAGGATGAACCGGGGCGGTACTGTGGATTTCATTCACGCGTTTACGCACGCCAAACCAGCCAGCAATCAACAGCACCGCCAGCAGCGGGATTGTGGCGATGGTGTAAGTACCGTTCGGGTAGTCGAAGGCCATCAGCACCAGCACACTCAACAAGAACAGCAGGGTAAGCCAAGAGGTCACCGGCGCGCCCGGCAGCTTGAAGCTGACGTCAGCCGCTTTCCCTTCTTTAATTGCTTTGCGCAGACGCATCTGACACACCACGATAAAGGCCCAGGAGGCGATGATGCCCAGCGCAGCGACGTTCAGCACGATCTCAAACACCTGAGACGGCACGAGATAGTTCAGGAACACGCCAAAGATATACACCACCAGCGTAGCCAGAATACCCGCGTAAGGCACCTGCTGCTTGCTCATCTTCGACATAAACTTCGGCGCAGAGCCCCCCATCGACATGGAGCGCAGGATACGGCCCGTCGAATAGAGCCCGGAGTTCAGGCTGGAGAGCGCGGCAGTCAGTACCACGATGTTCATGATGCTGCCCACGTACGGCACGCCCAGCTTAGAGAAGAAGGTCACAAACGGACTTTGCCCCGCCTGGTATGCATTCCACGGCAGCAGCAGTACCAGCAATACCACGGAGCCCACATAGATCAGACCGATACGCCAGATCACGCTGTTGATGGCTTTTGGCACCATCGTCTGCGGATCTTTACATTCACCTGCCGCCGTACCGACCAGTTCGATGGAGGCAAAGGCGAATACCACGCCCTGGACCAGAACCAGCGCTGGCAGCAGGCCGTGCGGGAAGAAACCACCGTTATCGGTAATCAGGTGGAAGCCGGTGGCGTTGCCGTCCAGCGGTTTACCGGTGCCGAGGAATACGGTCCCGACCACCAGGAAGATCACAATGGCCAGCACCTTCACCAGCGCGAACCAGAACTCCATCTCGGCGAACCATTTCACGCCGATCATGTTCATGGTCCCGACGATTGCCAGCGCCCCGAGGGCGAACACCCACTGCGGCACATCGCCAAACGCGCCCCAGTAGTGCATGTACAGCGCAACGGCGGTGATATCGACGATACCGGTCATTGCCCAGTTAACGAAGTACATCCAGCCCGCGACATACGCGGCCTTTTCACCGAGAAATTCACGGGCGTAAGAGACAAAGCTGCCGCTGGAAGGGCGGTGGAGCACCAGCTCGCCGAGGGCGCGAAGAATGAAGAAAGAGAAGATACCGCACACCAGATAGACCAGGGCGAGAGCGGGTCCAGCCATTTGCAGACGTGCGCCTGCACCTAAAAAAAGACCTGTACCGATAGCGCCGCCGATGGCGATCATCTGAACCTGACGGTTGCCCATCGCCTTGTGATAGCCCTCTTCATGAGAGTTCAACCAGCGACGTTTAGCAGCATGATGATCGGCTGCGCTTTTATTGCTTGTTTTCATTGAGTTACCTGTTTGCCTGTCTGAACCATTAACGTGATAGTCCTGCCTGGCAGAAGCCGAAACAAACGATTGCTTCTGCGCAGACACATGCTGCCTTTCCAGTCATTCTGTGTATGGATAAGGCAAAACATGGCGAGGCATCCTACCCGCAATTGATAAGCGACGCAAAATATAACCGTGCCGAAAGTGATGCTCGTCGAAGGAAATCGTGTGGTCAGAGCAGACTGCGATCACAACGCGCTGAATCGTGACGATTTTTTAGGCAAAAAGGTCTGTGAATGCTGATTTAATCATCAGGTTTACTTAATAGTTACCTATAGGTAGAGCTTATGGATGCCGCAGAGCTGCGATAAGTAATGAAAACGCGGAAGTGTGCTGGCGGCGGCTCGGATAATAGAGATGATAACCGGCAAAAGCCGGACACCAGGCTTCAAGCACACGCACTAACCGGCCCTCAGCAAGGGCGTCCTGAACCGCATCTTCCGGGACGTACGCCAGCCCCAGACCGTTTTCGGCGGCATCAATGCGTTGCGGCAGGCTGTTGAGGATCAGTTGGCCCTCAACCCGCACACGCAGCTCACGTCCGTCCCGTTCAAATTCCCAGGCATATAATCCGCCGCGTGTGGGCAGGCGCATATTAATGCAGCGGTGCTGATCAAGCTGCTCCGGCGTTTCCGGTACCCCGAAACGATGCAAATAGTCTGCCGACCCGACGACCGCCATGAGCATGTCCGGGGCAATACGTATCGCAATCATATCTTTCGCCACCTGCTCACCCAGACGCACCCCCGCGTCAAAGCGGCCATCGACAATATCTGTCAGCCCATCGTCCACCGTGACTTCAACGTTGATGTCAGGATACTGCGCCATAAAGGGTTTAAGCACAGGCCACAGCACGGCAGACATGGCGTGCTCCCCGGCGGTTAGGCGAATATTCCCGGCAGGTCTGTCGCGGGTATCACGCAGCGCGGTAAGTTCCTGCTCGATCTCCAGCAGATGGGGGCTTAAGCGCATGAAGAGTTGCTCGCCGGCCTCGGTAGGGGCCACGCTGCGGGTGGTGCGGGTTAACAGACGGACTTCCAGCCTCGCTTCCAGATTGCGCATCGCGTGACTGAGCGCCGACTGAGATACCCCAAGCTGCGCCGCTGCGCGGGTAAAGCTGCGCTCCCGGGCGACAACCATAAAGGAGAGCAGATCGTTGAAGTTGTCTTTTAACATGGCGGCTTATCCTATTTATGAATTGAACTCATAGTTCCTTTCTGATTATGCAATCTAATGCTCCCCATGGCTTTACGCTACTGTTAACGCAATAGCAAACGAGGAGTAGATCATGAAAATTATCCGTAGCGGTTCGCTACCTTCCGTTCATGGGGCAGAGGCCTGGTTTACCGGCAGCGTGCGCATTGACGCACCTTTCCAGGCGACTGAACCGGCAAAAGTCGGCGGCGCGACCGTCACCTTTGAACCCGGCGCACGTACCGCCTGGCATACGCATCCTCTTGGACAAACGCTGATCGTGACGCAGGGGCGCGGCTGGTTACAGGAGTGGGGGAAAGAGGCGGAACCGCTGAATCAGGGTGATATCGCCTGGATCCCACCCGGCGTGAAGCACTGGCACGGTGCAAGCGTGCAGACGGCCATGACCCATATCGCCATCGCAGAAGCGGTCGACGGGAGTCCGGTGGCATGGCTGGAGAAGGTCAGCGACGAGCAGTATCCGAACGAGTAGCGGTAAGCTATAGCTGATTTCCGGCAATCCAAATGTAAATTAATTGTTTCTCAGAGGTGAAATCCGCCTTTAATAATGACGACATGTTAAGTCAAACGAGAACGCAACATGTCATGGCGAATCAGCATTCTGGATAAAAGCCCCGTCGCAGAACACGAAACAGCCGCCGATGCGCTGGCGCGAACCTTAGCACTGGCGCAACAGGCAGAAACGCTGGGTTATCACCGCTTCTGGATTGCCGAACACCACAATACCCCGCAGCTTGCCAGCCCCTCGCCGGAGCTGCTGATTGCCTGGATCCTCGGGCAAACAAAACGTATTCGCGTGGGCTCAGGCGGCGTCATGCTGCAACATTACAGCCCCTATAAAGTCGCCGAAAATTTTAACGTACTGGCCGCCATTGCGCCGGGCCGGGTTGATCTGGGCGTTGGCAAAGCGCCCGGCGGTCTGCCGCTTTCTACCCGCGCCTTGCAGTACGGCCTAAATCCGCAGGAAAAAGGCAGCTTTACTGAACAACTGACGCAGCTTGATCGCTGGATCCGCCCTGAAAATCAGTCAGCGGAGGAGGACGTTCGCGCCACGCCGCTGCCGCCGGTGCCTGCCCGGGGATTTCTGCTGGGCGCCAGTACCGAAAGCGCGCTACTGGCGGCCTCCCTCGACTGGCATTTTGTCTTTGCCGCCCATCTGAACGGTGATCCTGAGCTGCTGCGCGAGGTCGTCACAGCGTGGCGTCAACACAGCGTCCGGGAGGTGATTGTGGCCGTGCAGGTCATTGTTGCCCCAACCCAGGCTGAGGCCGATGCGCTGGCGCAGAAGGTTGAAGTGTGGGGCGTGGAGCTGGTAAACGGACAGCGCGTCACCGTGGCCAGCGAAGAACAGGCCTACGCCTTTGCGCGGCAGGCGGGGAGTGACCCGGTGCGCATCGCGCGTCGGGCGCAGTCTCTGCTGGCCGGAACGGCGGATTCGGTGCTTGAACAGCTCAACGCGCTGCATCAGCAGTGGGGAATTGACGAATTTATCATCGACACGCCGGTCGCTGATGGCGCAACGCGCGTGCAGTCACTGCGACTGCTGGCCGAGGCGCGATTTAACAGGGAGGTGACCGTATGAGCTTTAGCGAACAACTGATTGCCTGGCGCCGTGAGCTGCACCAGAACCCTGAACTCTCCGGTCAGGAGGTCGAAACAACGGCGCGTCTGCGCGAGTGGCTGACGGCGGCCGGGATTGCACCGCTGCCTTACGATCTCCAGACCGGGCTGGTTGCGGAGATCGGCACGGGCAACGCACTGGTTGCGCTGCGCGCCGATATCGACGCGTTACCCATCGACGAGCGCAGTGGGGTGCCGTTTAGCTCCCGGCGTGCGGGGGTGATGCATGCCTGTGGCCATGACATCCACACCAGCGTGATCCTCGGCGCTGCGTTAAAGCTAAAGGAGCGGGAAGCCTCGCTCAACGGTCGCGTGCGGATCCTGTTCCAGCCTGCGGAAGAGAATTTCGGCGGAGCAAAAAGTATGGTGCGGGCCGGGGCGTTACGTGACGTACGCGCGATTTTCGGAATGCATAACGAGCCTTCACTGCCGGTCGGCGAGTTTGCCACGCGCGGCGGCCCATTCTATGCGAACGTCGATCGCTTCGTTATTCATGTTACCGGCAAAGGCGCGCATGCCGCACGTCCCCATGAAGGCAACGACGCCATCGTGCTGGCAAGCCAGCTGGTGACCGCGCTGCAAAGCGTAGCCAGCCGTAACGTCAATACGCTGGATTCGGTCGTTCTGAGCGTGACGCGCATCGCCGGGGGGAATACCTGGAACGTGCTGCCGGAAAGCGTTGAGCTGGAGGGCACGCTGCGCACGCACCGCACGGAAGTGCAGCAGAACGTGAAAGCGCGCGTCGGTGAAATCGCCGCCGGATTTGCCAGCGCCTTTAGCGCGCAGATCAACATCACCTGGTACGCCGGGCCCACCGCGCTGGTGAACGATGAACACTGGGCCGGGTTTGCCACCTCGGTCGCGCGCGAAGCGGGATATGAAACCCGGCATGCGGAACTGCACATGGGCGGGGAGGATTTCGCGGTCTATCTGCAAAACATACCCGGCGCGTTTGTCAGCATTGGCAGCAACAGTCCGTTTGGGTTACATCACCCGGCATTTAACCCGGACGAAGCATTAATCGAACCCGCTGCCCGCTATTTTGCTCAGCTCGCGGAAAAAGCCCTGCAACACGTTTAATTAATTTGAGGTGAATATGTCTGCACATCGTCAATTGCGGCTGGGGACCATTTTGCATGGTGCATCCGGAAATATGTCTGCCTGGCGCCATCCTGCGGCGGTCGCGGATGCCAGCATTAATTTTGATTTCGTCAAAGAAACGGCTTTAAAAGCAGAAGAGGGCAAGCTCGACTTTATATTTGTGGCCGACGGTCTTTATATTAACGAGAAATCCATTCCGCATTTTTTAAACCGCTTTGAGCCTCTGACGGTGTTGTCCGCGCTGGCGAGTATCACCTCGCGCCTGGGGCTGGTCGGCACGTTATCCACCTCGTACAGCGAGCCTTTCACCGCTGCACGCCAGTTCGCCAGCCTCGATCACCTGAGCAACGGACGCGCGGGCTGGAACGTGGTGACGTCGCCGCTGGAAGGGTCAGCGAAGAACTTCTCCCGCGAAAAACACCCGGAGCATGCGCTGCGCTACCGCATTGCCGATGAGTATCTCGACGTGGTGAAAGGGCTGTGGGACTCCTGGGAAGGGGATGCCTTTATCCGCAATAAAGAGAGCGGACAGTTCTTTGATGCGTCGAAACTGCATACTCTGGATCACCACGGTGATTTCTTCCAGGTTTCCGGCCCGCTGAATATTGGCCGCACGCCGCAGGGACGTCCGATTGTCTTTCAGGCTGGTGCGTCCGACGACGGTAAAAAGCTGGCGGCAAAACACGCTGACGCCATCTTTACCCACCATGACACGCGGGAAGAAGCCCAGGCTTTTTACCGCGATGTTAAACAGCAGCTGGAAAGTCACGGCCGTCGCGCAGAGGATTTACATATATTCCAGGGCGTCAACGTGATTGTTGGAAACGACGCCGATGACGTAGAAAACCAGTATCAAACTACGGCGGCACTGGTCTCCATTAATGATGCGCTGAATTACCTCGGACGTTATTTCGAGCATCACGACTTCAGCCAGTATCCCCTCGACGCGCCGTTCCCGGATATTGGCGATTTGGGCAAAAACAGCTTCCGCAGCACCACCGATGAAATCAAGCGTAACGCCCGTGAGCGCAACTTAACTCTGCGTCAGGTCGCGCTGGAAGCCGCATCGCCGCGCCCGCGTTTTTCCGGCACACCGGAGCAGGTGGCCGATGGTTTACAGGCCTGGTTCGAAGAGAAGGCGGCGGATGGCTTCATCATTCAGGGCGGTACGCCGGACACCTTCCCGCGCTTTGTCGACCAGGTGGTCCCCCTTTTACAGGCGCGCGGCCTGTTCCGCACCGACTATCCCGGCACCACGCTGCGCGAAAGTCTGGGCTTAGACGAGCCCAAAAATCAGTTCACACAACAATAAAAGAGAAAAACGCTATGCAGAAATCATCGCTTATTCTGGCGCTTGCGCTGGCTTTTACCCCTGCCGTCTGGGCAGAGAACGTCAATATTAACGGCACCGGCGTGAGCATTGAGGCCAATAAAACGCCGATCAATACCGCCAAAAACAGCGATGCGATCGCGCAACTGCCGAAAGACTATCGCTTTGCCGTGCCGGGGAAATTTACCGTGGCGGTGGCGGGACTGAATCAACCGCCGCTGACGGTCTTTTCCGACGACAACAAGACCCTGCTGGGAAGTGAGGTCGACATTGCGCGTCTGGTGGCGGACAGCCTTGGGCTGGAGCTGAACGTGGTGCCCACCTCCTGGGAGGACTGGCCGCTGGGGGTGGCCTCCGGGAAATACGATGCGGCTATCAGCAACATCACCGTCACCAAAGCGCGCAAAGAGAAGTTCGACTTCGCCACCTATCGCAAGGATTCACTTGGCTTCTACGTGAAATCCACCAGTCCCATCAACTCGCTTGTGAAGGCAGAGGATATCGCCGGGCTGCGCATCATCGTGGGTTCCGGCACCAACCAGGAAGCCATTCTGCTGGCATGGAACGAAGAGAACCTCAAAAAAGGGCTTAAACCCTTTACGCCGATCTACACCAAAGACGACGCGGCCCAAACGCTGGCGCTTCAGTCCGGACGCGCGGACGCCTACTTTGGCCCGAACGTGATCGGCGCCTGGAAAGCGGCGCTCAACGGTAAAACCAAACTTGTCGGCAGCGTCGACGGCGGCTGGCCGAAGGCGGCGCATATCGCGGTGACGCTGAAAAAAGGCAGCGGCCTGGTCGAACCGGTACAAACCGCGCTGAACGGCGCGATCAAGAACGGAGATTACGACAAAGTGCTAAACCGCTGGGGGGAAGGCGTGGAGCGTATCTCCAGTTCCGAAGTTAACCCGGCGGGTCTGGGCGATTAAGGAGGCGCTATGCGCGAACAATTTCGTGACGTTTCGCCGGAAGATGTCGATCTTCAGCCCATTATCGCGGGGCTTTTCGGTGAGTACGCCGCTCGTTACGGCGACTACTTTTCAAAGGATGCGGAAGTCGAGCTGACAGAGTGGTACCTGGCGCCGCAGGGGCTGTTTATCGTCCTGGAGCGCGATGGCGAGATCATCGCCACCGGGGCGTACAAGCCCTTCGACGAACATACCGCAGAGATCAAACGTATCTGGACGAATAAAACGCTGCGCCAGCAGGGACTGGCCGCGCGCGTGGTACAGGAGCTGGAGCGCCGGGCGGTGCTGGCGGGTTACAGCCACATCTACCTGACTACGGGGTTTCGTCAGCCGGAGGCGGTGCGGCTCTATCTCAGTCAGGGGTATCAGCCGCAGTTCGATCTCAACCGCGACCCGGAAGAGTATAGCCAGCCGCCGTTCGACGGTCGGCTGCGTTTCACCAAGACGCTGATCCGCGAAGCGCTCAGCAAAACCGCATAAGGAGCGACGATGAGCAACGTTGAAACCATAAAAGTGGTCCCGGCACGTTATCCGCTGCGCGCTGCTGGCGCCGTGGTGGCGCTGTTTGTGCTGGCTGTCGTGATCCAGTCCGTGGCCTTTAATCCGCGCTGGGAGTGGGCGGTATTTGCCCGCTGGTTCTTTGACCCGGTGATCCTCGAAGGCGTCGGACAGACGCTGCTGCTGACGTTGATAAGTACCGTACTGAGCGTGGTGATTGGCGGCATGCTGGCGCTGGCTCGGCTCTCGTCATCATGGCTGTTGAACAGCCTGGCGTGGGGTTACATCTGGCTGTTCCGATCGCTGCCGCTGATCGTGGTACTGATTATCCTCTATAACTTCTCCTATCTCTACGACACGCTCTCTCTCGGCGTGCCTTTTACCGGCATTACCTGGGGCAGCTTTGAAACCATCAACGTTCTCGGGCAGTTTTCTACCGCCATCGTGGGGCTGACGCTGGTGCAGAGCGCCTATACGGCGGAGATCATTCGCGGGGGCTTCCTTGGGGTCGACCACGGTCAGTATGAGGCGGCCGCTGCGCTGGGTCTGCCGGCGTGGCGTCGCACCGTGCGCATAATTCTCCCCCAGGCGCTGCGCACCATCCTGCCGTCCGGGTTTAACGAAATCATCAGCCTCGCCAAAGGGACGGCGATGGTTTACGTGCTGGCGATGCCGGAACTGTTCTACACGATCCAGATGATCTACAACCGCACCCAGGAGGTGATCCCGCTGTTGATGGTGGGGGCCGTCTGGTATCTGGTGATCACCACCGTACTGTCTGCCATCCAGCATGTTATTGAGCGTGGACTCGCCCGCAGCGAGCGCCGCTCCGCCGTAAACCAGAGCCGGGCGACCAGCCGCGCGCGTTCCGTCACCACTTCGTCAGCACAGGAGCCCGTTCATGCAAGCCTCTCCTGAAGGACACATTTCCATAACCGGCGTCAGTAAGTTTTTTGGCCGACATAAAGCGCTCGATAACGTCACGCTTGAGATCCCACCGGGCTCCGTGACGGTGATCCTCGGACCCTCTGGATCGGGAAAATCGACGCTGCTGCGCACTATTAACCATCTGGAGCGCGTAGACGAAGGCTTTATCCAGATTGACGGGGATTACATCGGCTATCGCCGTCAGGGTGACAAACTTTACGAGCTCAAAGAGAAAGAGATCCTCAAACAGCGCGTCAACGTTGGGTACGTGTTTCAGAACTTCAATCTTTTTCCGCATCTCACGGTGCTGGAAAACCTGATTGAAGCACCCATCGCGCATAAAAAGTTCAGTAAAAAAGAGGCTGTTGAAAACGCCTACAGCCTTCTGGATGTGGTAGGTCTGCGCGATAAAGCCGATGCCTGGTCGCGTCACCTCTCCGGCGGCCAACAGCAGCGCATTGCCATTGCCCGCGCGCTGGCGCTGCGCCCGCGCGTGATGCTGTTTGATGAGCCAACTTCGGCGCTGGATCCGGAGCTGGTTGGCGAAGTGCTGGACGTGATTAAAAAGCTCGCCCGCTCCGGCACTACGCTGGTGGTGGTCACCCATGAGATCGGCTTTGCACGGGAAGTGGCGGACCAGGTGGTATTTATGGTCGACGGTAAAATTGTGGAGCAGGGCAGCAGCGACGACGTGTTAAACCGACCGTCGCATCCGCGAACGCGCCAGTTCCTCTCAAAAGTGCTGTAAGGAGCGCAGATG
>OBXO01001072.1_pt1 | contig 14872 bp, 13 predicted proteins | sample 1501431 | NCBI WGS metagenome assembly OBXO01 (sample SAMEA2580163, study PRJEB22360) | human gut metagenome | biome: human gut; feature: human-associated habitat; material: faeces | place: Denmark | collected 2008/2010 | reverse complement strand
CCTTCGTCATCATGACCACCGTTGACCCCGGTGATACGGCTGCCGCCATAGCCATGGAGCTTGGAATTATCACATCCCCAGACCAGGCGGTAACGGGAGCGGAGCTGGATGAAATGAGTGAGGCTCAGTTTTCCGATAAGATAGAGAATTTTTCCGTCTATGCCAGAGTTCAGCCCGAACACAAGGTCCGTATCGTACAGGGATGGCAGGAAAAGGGAATGGTTACTGCTATGACGGGGGACGGAGTCAACGACGCTCCTTCCATTAAAAATGCCGATATCGGTGTCGGTATGGGTATCACAGGTACGGATGTAACGAAAAATGTTGCCGATATGGTTCTCGCAGACGACAATTTTGCCACTATCGTGGCGGCTGTCAGGGAAGGGCGGAGGATATACGATAATATCCGCAAAGCCATCCAGTTTCTGCTGGCCTCGAATCTGAGCGAAGTCCTCAGTGTCTTTGTGGCCACACTTCTCGGCTTTGTCATTTTAAAACCGGTGCATCTGCTGTGGATTAACCTGATTACAGACTGCTTTCCGGCCCTGGCTCTGGGAATGGAGGAGGCGGAAGATGATATTATGGAACGGAAGCCGAGAGAGGCAAAGGACGGAATATTTTCCGGCGGACTGGGGACGGACGTAATTTACCAGGGAATCCTGATTTCGGCGCTTACACTGGCAGCCTATTTTATCGGCCACCGGATCGAGTCCGGGATATGGGAGATTGCTCCCAGTGCCGATGGCATTACGATGGCCTTTCTGACCATGTCCATGACGGAAATTTTCCATTCCTTCAATATGCGCTCACAGAGAAAATCGGTGTTCAGCCTGAAAGGTCATAATAAGGTTTTGTGGGGCGCTATGCTGTTCTCGCTGGTGCTGACCACACTTGTCATTTATGTGCCGTTTCTTTCCAGGGCATTCGGATTTGAGCATATTTCACTGATGGAATATATTACGGCGCTTTTGCTGGCATTTTTGATTATACCGGCGGTGGAAATTGTAAAGTGGATCCAGAGGCATCGGTAGCAGTATTAAATAAAACCTGCAATGCCTGAGCGATAAACAAAGGTGCTTTTAGCTCTTGACATGAAATATCCGCTTAGATAAGATATTTTTATAGCGCAGCCTGCCTGGCCTGCGGAATGTTAATTTTAGAATCTAACAGCATTCCGGCCAGGATAATAATAAATCCGGTAAGTACTATCGGCGTCGGATATTCTTTTAAGAACAGGGCTACCCAGACAGGTCCGAGAATCATCTCCCAGAGGGCGATGACGGAGGCCTTCTGAGCTGAAATCTTCTGAATTCCCAGGTTGTAAAAGCCATATCCGGCCCCAATTTGGATGATACCGAGAATGAGCAGCACCGTCCAGTCGCCTGCAGACAGGGCTCCCATATAGCCCGCTGTGGAGGGAAAGGCCGTGAAGACGAATATACCAGTGACTAAGTTGGCTATCGCAGTCAGCCCAAGAGGATTGGTTCCGGCGGATTTTTTTGCTCCGACACTCATGAATGCAAAAAAGATTCCTTCCAGAAGGGCGATCATATTGCCGGAGCTGCTGCTGTTGTCCGTACCGGAGCACATAAAGAAGATTACGCCGGCGAAGATGACACAGACAGGCCAAAATGCTTTTTTATTAAATTTTCTGGTAATTATAAGATTGGCGAGGAACAGCCAGATCGTAGCGGTGTACTGCATTCCGATAGCAATCGCGGCTGACGTTTTCGCAAGCGCCAGTATAATGCTGATGCAAAGCGCGCAGTAGGAGCTGATATAAACGACCATCCAGGGGGTCCAGTTAAGCCGTTTCCATCTGATAAAGGGTATCAGTGTAATTCCGGCTATAATGGAACGGAGGCCGCAAATCAGCAGCGGATCTGCCGTGAGGAACTTCACAAGCGGAGCATTCAGGCTCCAGAATACGGCACCGAGGAAAACCAGGATGGTGCCGGAATTACGGATGTTAGACATAACCATACCTCCATATGCTGGTTGTCGCATATTGTTTCTGCACACCGTTCCTGCAATGGAAAAGGGAAAATCCGGGTGCCTGGTTCAGGATAAACAATAATATAAATTACAGTTTGGCCTAGAGCCTGTTTGAAAATTCATTCGGGCCAAATCTCCCACAAAGGGAGACGCATAGCTGACACAAAGCAATTTTCAAACACGTTCTAAAGCCGGACCGTAGGGATTCATATCCGAAAACGGAATATGATGATTGATTATAAAAAAGAAACGTGGTATACTGTATAGGAGGACGAATCTTGATTAAAAAATAATCATGATTACACGATTTGATCTCATTATATAGTCGGCAATCTGATTTGTCAATGATTAAAATTTGAAATCCCCGATAAAACAGACAGGCTGGGAAAGGAGTAGTGGGCGTATGACAGAGATAGAGACAGGAAACGGAGAAGTGGCTTTAACGTTAAAACGCAAACGGATTATGATTTACTTTATTGAGGCGACGGAGAAACTGATCCGTTCAGACGGAGTGGAGGGGCTGTCAATACGGAAGATAGCGAGTGAGGCCGGCTATAACAGCGCCACGCTCTATAATTATTTTGAAGATCTGGAGCATCTCGTGCTATTCGGCTCGGTTTGCTACCTGCGTGAATATATCGTACTTCTGGGTAAGTCTTTAAAGCAGAATATGACGTCGGTTGACAGATACAGAACGATTTATCACTGCTTTAACCGGGTTGCGTTCCGGTATCCTGAGATATTTCATAATATGTTTTTTGGACGATACAGCAATAAACTGGGCACGGTAGTCCGGGTATATTATCAGGAATTATTTCCCTCGGAGCTGGAGGGGCTGAATGATCGGATGAAGAAGATGCTGGTGGAGGGCAGTATGCGCGAGCGCGACGTGATCACGATGGAGAGCATGGTCCAGGAAGGTTTTGTATTAGAAGAGAAAGCCGATATTACCCTGGAACTGATCATCGCACTCCATCAGAATTATATCTATGAAGCCTACCTTAAAGGCGACAGCCTCAATATAGAAGAACATGAAGAGAAGTTTAACCGGCTTTTTGAATATATACTTGAGATGGCAGGAAAACAATAAGTGGAGTCGGAATTTCGGTAAGAACATAATGAAAACTGCAATAAGAACGGGAGATGTACTTCCGGACGCCGGTACGGCATGCTGTACCGGATATCCGGGATAGCATCTCCTTTTGTGCGTTGATTGGCGGTAAAGGTTTGTGAGTTTAAGCAGTATATTTTTTTGACTGATTTTCTGTAAATGATACACCAAAACAAATAAAATTTAACAAATAATTGGGAAGCGTCTTGGATATTATCGGAAAAGCATCAGGAAAAATGAATAAAAAAACATAGAATATTAAAACATTCTGCGTAAGTGTAAAAATTATATTAAAAATTTAGTATTGACAGATAAACAAAGTGGATTTATAATCATGATTATAAAGTAAACATTGATTATAATAAAGTGGGCAGAGGGTTAGAAAACGGTTAATTTTTAGGAAGGAGTTTCTATGGGGTACAGTAAAGCGGAGTTACTGAATGAACGGGTTTTTTATCACTTCCATCAGATTTGCCAGATACCGCACCCAAGCGGCGGAGAAAAAGCGCTGAGTGATTTTATTCTGAAGTGGGCGCTTGATTTGGGGCTGGAGGCGAGACAGGACCCGGTAAACAATGTTTTTATCAGGAAACCGGCTTCGCCGGGATATGAAGCTGCGCCTGCCGTCATGTTGCAGGCACATTTAGACATGGTGTGTGAAAAGAATGAGGGGAGTACCCACGATTTCTCCAAAGACCCAATCACATGGGTGATTGACGGAGACAATTTATCGACAGGGGGACAGACTACGCTGGGGGCGGATGACGGGATTGGGGTCGCCGTTGCAATGGCAGTCCTGGAGGATAAAACCTTAAGCCATCCGGAACTTGAGATTTTATTCACCGTGGCGGAGGAATCGGATTTTACGGGAGCTGTTGGCTTTGATGTGTCCTGGATGAAAGCGGATTATCTGATTAACCTGGATCACGCATGTGACAGGGAAATTCTCAGCGGGAGCTGTGGGGGAATGGATGCGGAAATCAGACTGCCGATTGAACATCGCAAGCTGCCGCAAGACTGGAAAACATATACCGTTATGATAACAGGCCTTAAGGGCGGTCATTCCGGTGAGGATATCCACAGGGGCCACGGCAATGCCAATTCACTTCTCGGCCGATTTATGGCGGAGGCCGGAAAACGCTTTACATATGGAATTTCCGCTGTAAAAGGAGGAACCTACCGTCTGGCAATCCCAAGGGAAGCGAGAGCGGACTTAAGCCTGGCTGCCTCAGACTACGGTAAACTGGTACGGCTTGCAGAGGAATTGCAGGCCGTATACAGGGAAGAATTGCAGCAGACGTCATCATCGCTGAAGATTACCGTGGAGGAAATCCCTTTAGCGGGGACCCAGGTTTCCCCGGATAAGATTGTCACACTGTTACTGCTGGCTCCGGACGGAATCTGCCAGATGAATGAGGTGCTGACCGGGCTTGTAGATACATCCGACAATCTCGGTGAACTTCATATGGACAGCAGGGAATTCAGGATGGTATTTGAGATACGGTCGGCACAGGACAGTCTGAAATACTATATCTATGAGAAAATACAACGTCTCTCTTCCTTGGTGGGAGCAAAGTGCAGCACGGAAGTTGAATACGCAAGCTGGCATTTCCGGGCAAATTCGCCGCTTCGTGAAACTGCGGCGGAGGTTTACAAAAAGAAATACGGTTCGGAACCGACAGTTCTGACCGTCCATGCAGGGCTTGAGGTGGGCTGCTTTTTTGAGGTCAAGCCGTCTCTCGACGCCATCTCGCTGGGACCCGACTGCTGGAATTTCCATTCTCCTTCCGAGATGGTAAGTATTCCTTCCGTCAGGAAAGCATACGGATTTTTATGCAGTATATTAGAGGGACTCAAATAAAGAATCATAAAGGGGAAATTAAAAAAGCTTTATATCTTATGTATGAGAAAGGAGAGCAGTATGGAAGATAAAAGGGAAGATAAAGATCTAAACGAAGCGGAAGGACGGGTAGTGGAGGCGGAGAAAAAGAAACTCGCCTTAAAAGCGGTAAATCCAATGATTTTCCTGGTTGTGATAATCGCACTATGTGCCATAGCCTCTTATATCGTCCCAGCCGGCACATATGACCGCGTGATGGATGCAGCCAGCGGCAGAGAGATAGTTGACCCTGCCAGTTTCCATTATATAGCCAGGACGCCTGTAACCCTGTTTGGGCTATTGATGTCGGTAACACAGGGAATGCAGAATGCGGCTTATGTTATATTTTTCCTGATGATTATAGGCGGCACCTTTGCAGTACTGGATGCCACCGGTGCCATGAATGCCGGGATGGCGAATGTGGTTAAGGCGACGAGGGGAAAAGAGCTTCTGATGATTCCTATTTGTATGATCGTCTTTGGCTGTGGTTCCGCCTTCTGCGGAAATTTCGAAGAATTCCTGGTTTTTGTTCCGCTGGTCCTGGCATGCTGTCTTACTATGGGCTTTGACTCTCTGACGGCAGTCGGCATCATTTTCTGTGCGGCAGGCGCCGGTTACGGCGGAGCGATTACGAATGCTTTTACCATCGGCGTGGCCCAGAGTATTGCGGGGCTTCCAATGTTCTCAGGAATCGAGCTCAGGGTCGTCCTGTTTATCACACTTGAAACTGTAAGTATCCTGTACGTTATGTGGCATGCCAGCAGGGTTAAGAAAAATCCGAAATCAAGCTCTGTATATGAGTATGATATGGCCCATGCCCATGAGCATGTGATTGATATTGATAATATTCCCAAGATGACCCTGCGCCAGAAACTTGTATTGATTATATTTGTTATGGGAATCATCTTTACCGTACATGGTGTAATTGTTAATGGTTACTATATCGATGAGCTTTCGGCAGTATTCCTTGCGATTGGTATCCTGGCCGGCATAGTCGGCGGACTCCGTCCCGGTGAGATCTGTGATAGTTTTGAAAAAGGTTTTGGCAACATGTTGTTCCCCTGCATCATGATCGGTTTGGCAAATGCGGCGATTGTAATTCTCAAGGATGCCAATATCATGGATACAATCATACATGCGCTTGCCAGCACACTGGATAATCTCCATGCCTCCATGATGGCCTGCGGCATGTTCGTAGTACAGGATATATTTAATGTACTGGTTCCATCCGGTTCCGGTCAGGCGGCGATTACGATGCCGATTATGGCGCCGCTTGCCGATATGCTTGGAGTTACCCGTCAGACTGCAGTTCTCGCATTCCAGATGGGAGATGCGTTTACCAACGTACTCGCTCCTACCGGAGGAGAAATCCTGGCCGCCCTTGCCATGTGTAAGACCCCTTATGGAAAATGGGTAAGATACCTGCTGCCTCTCTTTGTTATGTGGTGGATCGTCGCCTTTATCTTCCTGATTTATGCGACGAAGATAGGATTCGGCCCATTCTGATACAGCAGTGAACGAAACCGCCAATACATATTAACATACCCCCTTGCGGGCCGGACTTAACTTGCCATTATGTCCGGTCCGCTTTTTTGTCCAGACGGATATCGGAGAGATCGGCAAATACATCCCCTGTTATATCAATGAAATCTTTCATATATTTAGGAAGGTACCTGTCCTTATGATAGGCCAGGACAAGCCGGTGCCTTACAGGCTCCCCGTTCAGCATGAGGGGGAAGGTATTGGCGTCCGGAGCTTTTTTCTCAAGAAGCGGGAGCCTCATCTGTGTACAGAAAAAGGCGCCGTAATCATAGGGATAAAGGGAAATTAAAAGCTCCGTAGTGCTGGATTCCAGAAACACCTTCGGTACGAATCCGGCATCCAGAAAACATTGGTCCACCATTTTTCGCAGACGCATCGGCGGCTTTGGCAGCAGGAAGGGAAAGTCCTTAAATTCCTTCAGCTTAACGCCGCCGGCGGACTGGCGTTTCACTGTGCCGCATTCCTCTCCCAGCTGCTTTGCCATCAGCGAGTCAGAGACAACGAGAAAGAGATTGTCGTCCAGCAGCGGCAGAATTTCGAGATGGGGATCCGCCGTATACTTGATGCCGATATAAAGATCCAGTTCACCGTCGAACACCGTCTGCTCCATCACTTCCGAGGAGGTATCCACAAGCTGGATCGATACGTGGGGCCACAGCTCATGGAAGCGGGGAAGAATGGACGGCAGGCAGATTTCGCCCCGGTAGGAAGGGATTCCAATTTTTAAGTTTCCTGCTCCCAGGAGGGAAATATCGCTGAGACGGTTCTTTAAATCATTTTCTTCAGACAGGATCCTGCCGGCGGCCAGAAGAAGCTGCTCTCCGGCATAGGTGAGGGACAGCTTTGGTTTGCGGTAAAAAAGCTCCACGCCATAATATTGTTCCAGCCGCTGAATATGCTGGCTCAATCTTATCATTTAAAGTTTAATTCTTTCAATTATTTTTCATAATTTATCAAAAATGGTCCCCAAATCCAGCCCCACCCTTGTATTATATAGTGACCAAAAAAGGGAGGGATAATGAAATGGCTCTATCACAAAAAGAAAACGCCGTTCTGGCAGTTTCCAGAAAGGAAGTTAAATATTTATTGAATCTGTCGGACCGGCTTTATTTAATAAACGCCCTCGACCGGCTTTTGATTCCCGATGCCTATGGAGGCTATAACGGATATATGGTGCGCAGCGTGTATTTCGACAGTATCATAAATGAGGATTATATGGATAAAAAATGTCACAAGGACGAAAAGAAACGCATCCGGCTGAGAGTTTACCACCCGGACGATACAAAGGCAAAATTTGAGCTGAAGCGGAAGAGCTATGGCCGGGAACTTAAGGAAAGTGTCGTGGTCACAAGAGAGGACGCCATACGGATTCTGCAGTGCAACTACAGCGCGCTTCTTAACTACAGCCATCCCACGGCCCGTTACGCTTATGAGCTTATGACACATTCGCTGTACCGCCCGGTTTCCCTGGTAGAGTATGACAGGAGGGCTTACACCCACCCGGATTTCAACACAAGGGTGACGCTGGATAACAATATGCGCTACTGCGGATTCTGCCACGACCTGTTTTCCCACCGGCTGAATTTCAAGGCCGCCATGCCAAAGGATGACACCATACTGGAAATCAAATTCGATCGATACCTGTTCCGGCAGATTCAGCAGGCGCTGTCCAACTGTGACCTTACGAGGAAGCCGCCAAGCAAATTCGGAACATCGCGTGAAATATTAAAAAGCTATTATAATTAATAGAGAGGAGATTATGAAATGAGTAAATTATCAGCAATATTTTTAGAACAGAACCTGGCTGGGCCGTATATTCTGACACCTATGCACCTGCTGGTCAGCCTTATATTTACCATGTGCCTTGGAGGGGGCATGTTCATCACTTACCGGATGTGCCATGATACACTTACTTACAACAAACAGTTTAATGTGATGCTTCTTATGCTTTCTTTTATTTCCACCCTGCTTCTGGCGCTGATTCAGAATAATCCGCTGTTGTCCCTGGGCATCCTTGGCTCTCTTTCCATCTGCCGGGTGCGCGCCAATACCAGGGATCCCAGAGATTTGGGCTTTGTGTTCTGGGCTTTGGCCATCGGGATTTCATCGGCCATCGGCGCATTTGCCGCAGGGATTATGGCAACCCTGCTTCTGGCCGTGATTATGCTTGCGTTCAGCCTAAATATTAAAAGTAAAAATGCTCTTACCGTTGTGGTGAGGGGAGATAAATGCCAGGTTGCCAATGTGGAACGGATTATGGGCCAGGCCCGCGGCAGCGCCGTGCAGTGCAAAAATATATTCGCCAATACCTTTGAACTGGTATATGAAATGAAGCTGGGACAGAAGGATGAGGAATCCATACTCACCCTTTTGAGTACCATGGACGGGATACACGGCGTCAATGTCCTGGCCCCTGAGACGAAGGTGGCATAGGGGGAGCGTAAATGATAAGAAAAAAACATTTTATAATTTTGGCAATGATCCTGACAACGGTTATTCTGGGAGGCTGCGCGCCTGAATCAACGGGTGGTCCCTCTGCCGGTAATGCCGTTTCACAATCAGATGAACGCTTGCGGGTATCCTTTATCAACATCGGTAAAGGAGATGCCCTGCTGATTGAAACGCCGGAGCACGGATTTTACTTAAGCGATACAGGGAAAGCCGGGGATTTCCCGCAGATTGCAAGAGTTCTGCGGGTCAAGGGAATCACAGGCCTGGATGGGATTTTCCTGTCTCATGGGCATAAGGACCACGCCGGCGGACTGGAGGCTCTGATGAGAGAATTTCCCACCCGCGCACTTTACCTGTCCGCCCTTGACACCGTATCCTACCGTGATATTGATGCCGTGGAAACAGCCGGGGAGCTTGGGGTTCCGGTTGTAAAGCTAAAGGGAGGCGAGCAGCTTAGCCTGGGGAGCGCCCTGCTGGATATATGGGTGCCCGGCAAGGCGGATTTAAAAAACGGAAACAATAATTCCGTGGTTATGCGCCTTTCCTGGAAGAACACGGCCTACCTCTTTACTGGTGACATGGAAAAGAGTGAGGAAGCAGAATTTCTGCATTCCGATATGAAAAAACGCGCGGATGTCCTGAAACTGGGACATCACGGAGAAACGGATGCCACTTCGGCCGCTCTGCTTGAGAAGGTCAAACCAAAATTCGGCCTGATTTGCGGCAATATGGAGGAAAATCCGGATTCATGCACACCCGAAATGGCCGCCCGCTTAAAGAGCTTCAAGGTAACTGCCTTTTATTCCGAGGGACCGCAATTGGCTGTGGATTTTGTTTCCGACGGCTCTGCGGTATGGCCGGAGTCTGTCATGGATCAGGAAATGCCCGGGGTGTCCGCGTTGTCACTGAAGGAGGTTAGCAGCTTTAATTTATCAGATAAAAAATTAGATTAAGGGGAGTAAAAACTATGAATGAACAATTTCAAGAAAATATGGATCAGCTTCTGCGTTTAATCACGTCAAAACCGGATACAAAGACTATTATGGGCAGCCTTTTATGGGCAGCGCTTTTAGCGGCGCTGATGTGGGGAACATACCGCCTTGCCAACAAAGGTAAAGGTTACAGGCCCCAGTTCGGCGTCACCCTCATAAGCCTGGCGCTGATCTCCACGGTACTGATGGATTTGATTCAGTCCAATCTTGCACTGTCTCTGGGAATGCTGGGTTCCCTGTCCATTGTGCGCTTTAGGACTAATATCAGGGATCCGCGGGACATTGGATTTATTTTCTGGAGCATGGCAATCGGAATTGCCGCGGCTACCGGCAGTTATTTCATCGGAGGCACAGGCAGTCTCTTTCTTGCAGGAATCATGCTGGGCACCAGAAAATCGGCTGTAAACGATCAGCCCATGCTTCTGGTGGTCCGGGGGAGCAGCACAGATATTGACGAGATTCAGGATGTAGTGAACCAGCTGGTCGGAACCAGTGCGGTGAAAGCAAAGAACATCCTAACTGATTCCTTTGAGCTGGTCTATGAGGTCAGCATTGCCCGGACAGAAGAAAACCGGATGATTGACAGGCTTTTCGGGCTGGAGGGAATCGACAGCGTCAACCTTCTGGCCTGTAATGCTTAGCTGGCGCCGCCTTTGGCCATTTTATAGATTGTAAGTACCGGGGACTTTTGATATAATTTTGATAAAGGTAACTGGGGAGGTACTGAATAATTTGTCGGGGGAGAAGATTGAAAAAGAAAATTTAGAGGGGCTTATAAAAGAGCATATGCCATTTCTCATTCGGACGGTCAGCGAATTTACCGGGAGATATGTTTCCACTGAAAATGATGATGAATTCAGCGTTGCTCTGGCCGCGTTTGCGGAAGCGGTGGAAAAATACGAGCCTGAGCGGGGGGGATTCCTCGGATTTACCAGGCTGGTTATTGACAGCAGGCTAAAAAACTTTGTACGGAAGGAAAAAGGACGTCTTAAGACAATATCCTTAGAGGAGATGCGGGAAGCCGGGCTGGAGCCATCCTGTGAGGACCCGGCTGAGAAAAACGGACTGAGGGAGGAAATCCTGCAATACCGGGAGGAATTGCTGCTGTTCGGACTGACTCTTGAACACCTTGCGGACGCGGCGCCAAAGCATAAGGATACACGGATTGCAGCCATGGATGTGGCGAAGACAGCCAGCCAGGATCAGCACACGGTGGAACTCACATACCGTAAAAAAAAGCTGCCCGTGCGGGAGGTGGCCCGCATCGCAAGGGTGACGGAAAAAATCGTAAAGGGAAGTAAGATTTTCATTTTGGCCACAATGATCATCTTTGTCAGGCAATTTCCGGAGCTGCTTGACTGGATTCAGGGAGTGAGGTGCGTCCGCCATGTATGACAAAGGGATAATTTTGGATATAAAGGACAAATACTGCCTCGCAATGACAGAAAAAGGCGCCGTGATCCGGATTCATAAGAAACAGGGAATGTGTGTGGGCGACCAAATATATATTTTGCCGGAGGATCTATACCAGGAGGAGAAGACGAACAGGACGGTTCCGTTTCCCATAGCAAGGATGAGTCGTTCCTTTGTCAAAGCGGCTGCCTGTGCTGCAGCGGCATTCCTGCTGATATTTGTCTCCGTATTTATGGGGCAGGAGGAAGCCTACGCTATGGTATCGGCAGTAGGAACCGGTGATGTGGAGCTTGAACTGGATAAAGAGTACCGTATTATCCGAGTGAAGTCTTATGGAGCGTCACAGGATGAAAATCAGCTCAATAGCCTGGTGGGAAAGAGGCTGGAGGAAGCGCAGCCGCTCCTTGGCAGCATGGCAGGATCGGAAGGGGTTATCGTGGGATATGCCCTGATAAAGCAGGGGAATCCTGACGAGGAGGCGGCTCTGGCCAGTCGCCTGGAATTTGTATTTTCCGGCGAGGCTGCGGTATACCTGAAGGGCGATGTCGGCGATGTTAAGAACGCAAAGGAAAAAACAGTCAGCCTTGGTATCTATATGGCTCAAAAAGCGGCGGAAAATGGCAATCGGGAGCCCATGGATCTATTGGAATATCATCAGAAAGTCCAGGAACAGAAGACTCATGACGATAGCCCGGACAGCGGTGATGCAGACGATGATGACATGAAAACGGATGCTCCGGACAGCGGTGATGCAGACGATGACGACATGAAAACGGATGCTCCGGACAGCGATGAGAAGGACGATGATGACCGGGACAGTGATGATGCCCGGAAGGACGGCCCGGACGGAGGCGATAAAAAAACGGACGAAGATGATAAATCAAAGCCCGTCCACATTCAGCCAGTCCGAATACCAGAGGATAATAAGCCGGAATCTGCCGGCGGCACGGATGAGGAGGATAATAGTAAAGACGATAAGGACAGTGATGAGGACGACGAAGATGGAGGAAGTGAGAATAGCGATGATGATGGCGACAGTGAAGAGGAAGATTAACGATTTGAAGAGATTTGAGACGCTTCTCCAATTTGATACGTAGTACAGATATGTCAGGAGCAATCGGAGTGCCGGTTGCTCTTTTTTTGAAGACAGTGACCTGTGTGCGTAGCGGCTGGCGCAAACCCGCGGATTCGGCCCCGGTCCGTTCCGGATGCGTCCTTCTCCATCAAAACATTTTTACATTCCGCCGGTTCCGTGATAAACTGTCAGGAGAGAATATTTTTAGAACTGATAAGGGAGAGCAGGACAGATGAAGAAACTGGCGGTCGGCATTCTTGCCCATGTGGATGCGGGAAAAACTACATTATCGGAGGCTATGCTCTATACGGGCGGAGCTGTGCGGAAGCTGGGCAGGGTTGACAAAGGCGATGCTTTTCTGGATACCTATGAATTGGAAAAGAAGCGGGGAATTACCATCTTCTCCAAGCAGGCAATACTTGAATGGGACGGAATGCAGGTCACACTTTTAGATACTCCCGGCCATGTGGATTTTTCGGCTGAGATGGAGCGTACATTGCAGGTGCTGGATTATGCGGTTCTTGTAATCAGCGGCACGGACGGCGTGCAGGGACATACGCAGACATTATGGCGGCTTCTTGCCAGATATAAGATTCCCGCCTTCCTGTTTGTCAATAAGATGGATTTGGCAGGAGAGAGGAAAGAGGCCATACTGGAAGAATTGACCAGGAAACTGGACGGAAATATTGTGGATTTCGGGGAGCAGGGGACGGAAGGTTTTTATGAGAATCTGGCCATGTGCGGCGAGGCGGCCCTGGAGCAGTTCCTTGAGAACGGAAAGATTCACAGGGACGATGTGACAAAGATGATTCTGACAAGGCAGGTATTCCCCTGCTTTTTCGGATCGGCGCTGAAGCTTGACGGGATCGAAGCCTTTATGAAGGGGATGGAGGACTATATGTCCATGCCGGATTATCCGTCTGAATTTGGTGCGAAGGTATTTAAAATCGCAAGAGATAACCAGGGGAACAGGCTGACCTATATGAAGATTACCGGCGGGAGCCTGAAGGTCAGGGAACTGATAGGAGAGGAAAAGGTCAACCAGATCAGAATCTATTCCGGTGAGAAGTTTGAAGCCGTTCAGGAGGCAAAAGCAGGGACGGTCTGTGCGGTGACAGGGCCGTCCGGGACGGCTCCCGGCAAGGGCATCGGCATTGAGGAGGCGGGAGCCATGCCGGTTCTCGAACCGGTGCTTACCTACCGGATACAACTGCCGGAGGAGGCAGATGCCGCAGTAATGCTGCCGAAGCTGGCACAGCTTGAGGAGGAGGAACCACAGCTTCACATTACCTGGCAGGAGGAAGAAAAAGAAATCCATGCGCAGATCATGGGCGAGATTCAGATGGAAATTTTAAAGAGCCTGGTCAGGGAACGCTTCGGAATCAACATTGAGTTCAGCGGAAGGAGTATCGTTTATAAGGAGACAATTCTGAATACGGTGGAGGGGGTGGGCCATTTTGAACCTCTCCGCCACTATGCGGAGGTCCATCTTCTGATGGAACCGGCCGAAGCCGGGAGCGGCCTTTCATTTTCAACGGAATGCAGTGAGGATGTACTGGATCGGAACTGGCAGAGGCTTATTCTGACTCATCTGGAGGAGAGAGAGCATAAGGGAGTCTTAACCGGGGCAGCTATTACGGATATGAAGATTACGCTGATGTCGGGCCGCGCCCATCTGAAACATACGGAGGGCGGCGATTTCAGACAGGCGGTGTACCGGGCGGTGCGTCAGGGACTGATGCAGGCAGACTCAGTATTGCTTGAGCCTGTCTACGGATTTCGCCTGGAGGTGCCGGAGCGGATGCTGGGCCGTGCGATGACGGATGTGGAACGGATGCACGGACAGTTTGAACCTCCGGTGATGGAAGGAGAGTATGCAGTCCTGTCAGGCAGCGCTCCGGTGGCCTGCATGGACGGGTACCAGCAGGAGATGACGGCTTATACCGGAGGTCTGGGACGTCTGACCTGTACACTGAAGGGATATGCCCCCTGCCATAACGCAGACGAGATAATTGAAGCCTCCGGGTACGATGCGGACAGTGACACGGAAAATCCGTCAGGCTCCGTATTCTGCGCCCATGGGGCCGGTTTTGTCGTGAACTGGGATGAGGTGCCTGATTATATGCACCTGGAGAGCTGTCTGTCTCCGGAGATATCAGAAGGCAATGACGGTGAGGACGGGAGCGGTACAGCGGGGCGAAACGGAAGGAAAAAGAGAAGGAAAGACGATGGCCGTGAGGAAATCTGGCTCGGTACCGATGAGATAGACGAGATTCTTGCGCGCACCTATCATGCAAATAAGCGTGATAAGACGGGAGCACAGAAACGCCGTTGGGGCAGTAAGAGTAAAACACCGTCGGGAACTTATACGGCAGGCCGCCTCTCAGGGACAGGAGCCGCGGGCACATGAATAT
>OBXO01001068.1_pt1 | contig 14979 bp, 19 predicted proteins | sample 1501431 | NCBI WGS metagenome assembly OBXO01 (sample SAMEA2580163, study PRJEB22360) | human gut metagenome | biome: human gut; feature: human-associated habitat; material: faeces | place: Denmark | collected 2008/2010 | reverse complement strand
TTATCATAGAAAGCTGTACGAGAATTTAAATTTACAGAGTTTTCTTCACACTCTCGGTCATTCTGATATTGAAGTTACTAGAATATATGCCAACATTTCCATAGATGACTTAAAAAAAGACTTCAATACCATGAATTTATTAGATAACTCATGTAAAAATAAAATCCAGTTAAACAGATAAGGGGTTACAAAATGTAACACCCTTTTTCTATTAGCCTATAAATTGGTACAGAGTACGTTAAGTGTATATGTATTGCCATTATATTCAGCATATAATACAACCGTTTCACCAACATATTTTAATTCATCAAATCCAATTTCACATTTAGTACCATTTTGAGTAATAGTCACCCATGACTTATCTACTCCCCATGTAACAGATGTCTTATTTGTACCTGTAGTATCCCTCAAATAATATGTATTAGGATAGCCTTTGCATAAGTCCTCATATCCATCTTGTTCCACTATGGTAAGTTTTTCAGCTACTTGTTTTTCCTTAAAGGTGACACTTATAGTATGATTTTCTGACACATTTTCAAAGGTATAATTACCATCGGCATCACCGATGATTTCACCATCTACTAAAACAGTATCCACCTCATACCCTTCATTAGGGGCAATAGAAAATGCTTGTGAATTGCCTTTCTGTACCTTAACCTCACCTAATGGAGATATAGTACCATTTGCACTAGCACTTGATACAATCGTATATTCTACTATTGGTGGATTTAATCGGCTGTTATCTGCAATCTGATTGACCGTATCATCCTGTGGGTTAATACCATCTACTTCACATCTGAATGTAAAGATATTGTTATTTTCATAAGTTATAGAAATAACCTTGTATGGGATGTCAAATATAAAGAATCGTGTACCCTTTTTAATCTGTTTGGATAATTCATTTCTCTGTAATTGAATTTCTATTAAAGTCTTTTCAGCTAATAAGTAAGATGTATCAATCATAGTTTGAGTTTTTACATCTACAATACAATCAAATTGCATTAGATTTAGCCATGAATACTTTATCTTAATAGAATGGTATACTTCCTCAACTACACAAGCACTATAACAATTAGTTAGTTTAATATTGAGTACCATATATTTCTTATCTCCACAAGTAATTGTGTCACCTATGGTTACACTAACATTTAATGGAATATACATATACTTGGTTTCCTTTAATCCTTGATTAGGAATATCTTTAATGAGGACTTTACAAGGCATTGTATTTACTTGCACATCAATCCCATAGGCTTCAAGCTGTTTATTGAATAAGTCTAACCTGCTATTCATTTAATCACCTTCTTCTAGTAAATATCAAATGCACATCTGATAATTCTTCCTGTGGTAATGGAATCCCCTCTATTCGTTCCTTTAATGCCTTTATACGTTGTTCCAATAGCTTATAAGCACTCGATTGACTAAAGCCTGTTGTGCTATCCTCTAGCTTTCTAAATAGGTCTATATCGTTAGTTAGCATATTCAGTATATCTAATACAGTAAGTAATAAATTACGTTGCATAGTGGCTTTATCGTACTGATCTGTGGATGTCAGACTATTTTCACTTAATAAAGCTGTATATTCTTCATCCGTAAAATATTGCTTATTTGCTAACTCTAGTTTTAATCTTTCTAACGTGGTCATAGCATCCCCACCTTTCTATTTATTTTATTGCATTAAAAAAGGCACACGTTAATGTGCACCCTAACATGTAAACTTGTTTTGTTTATTATCAAATTCCCATACCTCAATATATGTTTCTCCTGGTTTTTTACCTAAATCGAATCTGCTTTTTATTCTACTAATTTCTTCCTGTTCTTCTATAAACTGTACATATTTTTTCTCTATAGTTCTTTTTAATTCCATTAAGAAATCCTCAATTTGTAATAATTTATCTGTATCTCCTTCATCTAAAAGAAGTGTAATCTGGTCTTGTTTGCTTCCATAATCTCTTTTTACATCTACTATTTTTTCTATCTCACTAGAGAAATCTTTAATTTCACTAATGTTAATATAAGGAGTTTCCCCCTTATTCTTTCTATAAAAACAATTATAGTTTGTATTAAAAATAGCTATCCTGTCTAAACCACCCACTCTTAAAGTAATACAATATGAATTATCGTATTTTTTATCACGAGTATATTCAACATTTATATGCATACTAAACCCCTTCTTCCTATGTATATTCTCTTTTATTATATACCTACCCAAAGAAGTATTCAAATTTATTTAATTAATTCCTTAATTTCAGATATATCATCTTCAATCACGTTGATTTTGTCTGATACATTGACCGTTAAATTATCTATTGTATTTATATATCGTTTTTCACGTTCATCATTCTTTTTAAATACCCATATTAACATTCCAGTAAACAAGGCATATACAAATCCTTGTTCTGAACATATAGCTGTTAGAATTGCTACTATATCCATGTTTCTCACCTACTTTAAATCAAATTTCTATCACCATTCCTTTTCTATTTTTTGCATAATAAAAGCACCTATATTATCAAGGTGCTAATTTGTTATATAAGCTTTCTTTGTCTGGTATCCTAAACTCGTATTCTACTTCACCAATGTCGTTTTTCTTGAATTGATATTCCCCAATATATTCTCCGTCACTACTCTCTATTCCAGAATAAACTTGGTCATATTTTTGAATATTATTAAATCTAGCTACTTCATCAGCATTACTAAATATATACTCTTCCATATTTGTCATTATGGTTTCGTAATCGTCTTTAACTGTGATTATGTTTTGCAAAACATATGTTACCTCATCTGACACGGGAGATTTCACTCCTTCATCAGATATAACCATACTAACACTTTTTATAACGCCATTGTTACTACATCCTACAAATCCTAAACATAAAATTACCAATAATAATATCTTCTTCATATCCCTACCCCTAAAGTTATAATCTTATATAACTTTATAATATTTCAATCATTTTGTAAATAGCCTACTCTCTTCCTAAGCTACACCTAAAACACACTTTTTTTCACTATTTTTACACCTGTTTTGCACTTTTTTACACCTATTTCACACCTATATTTAGGAGTTCAAAATATGAACATCCGAAAATTTTTCTGTGGGTAGTTTTAATGATTACTATAAAATAATTTCATAAAGAGGGGGAATGTTCGGATTTCTACCTAATAACACTATATAATTATAAGTTATATGATGTTGATTAAAGCATACTATTCGCAAAATATCAATTTTACGAAATGTATATCACACTCTAATGTATTTACCAAACCCTTGATAATACTACGTTCTAGCTATATTAGTATCTATCTATATATCTTTAAAAGCAAAATTTTATACGAATAGTATGCTATCTTACTCAATTTTAGTCTCTAAAATGATTTTACACACTAAAAATATAGCTTATTCTCCGAACATTACAGGCTTATATCCTATGCTATTGTACGTTGCTATATGTCAAGGGTATGTAAAGTTTGCATATCCTTTAATATATTACAATTATGTTACAAATAGTGTTAATATTGTATGACTATCCACTCATATATACTCATTAAATAATTGACACACAACATTACCAAAACCATCAATAACCTGCACCACAAAATTGTGGAACAGGTCACCATCTATTCCCTATCAACTTGATTTTGGTGCGTACCTGTAGGTACACCTGTATTATCCATTAATCTACCCATTACACTATCTACATTCTTAGTTAATGGACTTAATTCAATATAAGTCTGTTTATCTATACAACCATCAGTATACTGTGTATGTAGATTATTAATAACATCCGTATCAGCCATAGGAATACTATAATTAAATTCAATATTAATATAATCATCATCACTATATGTCCTACCTGTTAATGATAGTATGTGTCTTATAACTTCATTCCTTTGGTCATATCCTTCTTCAAGAATATATCTATACCAACTAGCTTTATTGTTAGCCTTACTGTACATCATCTTAATACTTGTTTCAGAAACATTAGCTACATTAGATTGACCGAATATAATAGATGGTACTTCTGCAATATCATACATCATTTGCTTTAAGTTATCTAAATATAGCTTGATAGTATTGTAGTCCATAGTAGCAGTAACATATTCCATTTCGCCACCATTATCAATATTGAATAGAAAACCACAAGCATCAGCACTAACCCCTTTAGGTAACTCTAACATAGAACCAGTTAAAGTAAGGATTGGATTAATACTATTAGTATAGATACTATCACCTAGCTTACTCATAAAGTCTTCAAATTCATCTAGTAATGGTTTAATATCATCTAATAGAGTGACATTTACTTCGTCAATATTTTCTTTGTTTTCATAGACAATAGGAAGTCCGAATGATACCTTTGTATCCACTAAATGAATATGACCACCTTCATCAGAATACATTTCTACCTTATTAGGATAGTGTACATTCCAGTAAGATACCTTATTACTATCACTTGTATAGTGTTCTATAAATCCAATGTAATCCCCTGTATCTTCTGAATATATTGGGTATCCATCTTCACTAGCAATCAATTTAGATTTAATCTTGTTGCCATCATAATACACATATTCATAGGCACAACCTAACTTCAATAATCTGTCTAAGATGTCATGGTTCAGCTTATCATATCCACCTAACCTATAAACCCTATTGTAAGCCTTTACCATATCCTCATTAGTTCCACCTAAACTAACAGGCTTGGCTAAGATGTAACCGTTAAAGAAATTGATTAAGGACTTTACTGTTTGGAATATAGTCTTTCTAACCTCATAAGTTTCACCCTTATAGGTCATGTCTTCTCTATTTAAAACTTTATGTATTCCTTTAAGATAATCCTTATTATTAAGGACTTTGCTTATATTATTAATATGTTCAGGCTGTTTAACTTCTTCTTCAAACCATTGAAGTATGTTATCAGCATATTTACTATTGATATATTGTTCTAATGCTTGCATTACATCACCCTTTCTATACTTTTCTATACAAAATCATATAAATTCATACAAAGTAATATAAGTTTACATTACTTTTCTCTTAATTGGCTTCTTCATTATTTCACAACCTATTGCAAGTGCCATAATAGTATCATCATGGCAACCTTTCTTAGCATTATACTTTCCATCTTCACAAGTATAGGTAAGCATTTCATCCAGTATAATTTCACTATTTATCTGAATGACACCTTTTTCAAAGTATTCCCTACACGTTGCAATAACCATTGATTTAGTCTTAGAATTTGTATCAAACCCTAACTTCTGTACTGATTTTCCATAGTTATCATAGGTAGTATGCCTGTGCATATTGTAATACTTTAACTTATAGTAAAGTTTCTCTATAACTGTATGACCAGCACTAGCCAACTCAACAATACAATAGGCATTGTTATACATTCTACCTAACACATTAATCACATCTGCAAATGTATCAGGTCTTATTGCATTATTCCTAAACATAGCTACTTCACGTTTGGTATCAACGTCAAGAACAATAGCTACATGATAGTCCTTTTTAATACCTTCCGAACAGTCACAACTAATAATATAATTATGACCACTTAAAGGCTTTTCATAGAAAAATAAAGATTTTCCTAAATGTCCTTGAAGTATATGGCTAATGTCAACAATGCTGACTTTAGGTAAGGGTTTAACCCCTTTAAGCCTTACTTTATTATTAGCTATAATTTGCTTATCAAATACCGTTGTACCAGTAGTTAATAGACTTTCTTCAAATGTTAGGGGAAACTCTTGACTAAAATCATCTTTTCCCATAGTTGCAATCTTTAACCTTCTCCAACATAGCATCTTCAAGTCAATTCTATTATCCTGTGCTTGCAATTCTATTTCTTCATCCGTTCTATCATCCTCAGTAAAATAGTGTCCGTTAGTATTTCTAAAGATTTCCCAATATTGACCGTATTCATCTTGGAACATACTAGCAAAATCAGGATAACTAAAGAAGAAAGGTTTATATACATTTTCTTTATTCCTAGCACCCATAAACAAATCAGCATGATAAGAATAACCATTTGAAGTAGATTCTATGATTAGTTTCCCACTAGCTGACAACCCTTGTGTAATAGCTGTTAGCTGTTTCTGTGCCGTTTCATTATCTACAAAGGCTAATTCTGATAACCATACAAAACCTGTAATAGATGCACCCCTACCTTTTTCCTTTCTACCTAAACAAGCACATGAAATACTTGAACCATTAGCAAGGAGTATTTCCATTCTATTATTACGTTCAAGTTTAGGTTTAAGTACATCAGGTACGCTATCAAACATTTGTTTTAACTTGCCCCAGTTATTCCTTGTCGATTCATCATTATGTGAATACAGTACACTTGTAGTATACGGTTGAGTTATAGCCTTCCATATACAAAGTGACATTACCCATGTTGATATTCCACCTTGTCTTGATTTTCCTATAACATTATATTTATCTATGTTATCCCATAAATAACATTGTGGTTCGTTCCATTCAAAAGGTACTACCTCCCCAGCTTTATTAATAATCTTAATAAAATTCTTTGAAAATAGTTTTGGATCTGACCATACTTTAAGAAACAATTTATCTTTATCCATAGCCACCACCTACCCTTTTAAGGTTTCCAAAATTTTGTCTACCTCTGACTTACTATCAGCAAACATATCTGATTTAAAGAAGTCCATACAGAATTTAGCACTATTGACATCACCCTTTTTTGCTTTCTCTAAGTGTGATTGGTAAACCTCAAGCATATCCATAATACTATTATCTTTATATTTATTTTTCAGTTGGTTCTGAACTTCTGTATCATCCGTATAAGCCATAAATGTTTCATAACTTATGCCTACTTTTTTCTTATATTTTTCATTGAATACGCTTTCACTTCTATTTGTGTTTATATAAAACTCTACAAAGTTTTTTACTATATCAGCACGCTTCAAAAAATCATCCCCTTTATTCTATCTACTTCAATTAAAATAGACACAACAAAGATTATTTTCCTTGTCGTGCCTGTACTACTTCATATAATGCTTGTAAATAGGCTTGCTTTGTTTCTTCACTAGCATCCCATGTTCCACCAGTTCCTAGTTCTAGTTGATTTATGAATTGTCTTGATACAGGTTTACCATTTTCCCCTATCATTTTTCTAGCAATAGCACTCTGAGAAACACCGTATCTAAGCCTATATTCCCTTAAATCTTTCATACTCATAATTAACATTTAATCACCTACTTATAAAAGGGTTGTCCATGATGGACAGCCCCTATGTATTTAATTAAGCAATAGTTTTTCTAACTACTACTACACCAGTATCATCAATAACACCAGTTACAAACATTAAATCATCATATACTTCATCACATTTCTTACTAGCATTTCTTGCGACTTCTACTTCACCAGCTACTTTTTTATAACCTAAAGCACCTTTCTTGATAATGAATGTTACACACTCTGATTTAGATGTATCATAAGTAGTTACATCTGACATAATTACAGGGATACCTCTAAATGTACCAATAACACCACCACGAACAACTCCGTTACCATCCTTTGTGAATGTATAGTCAGCTTTCACAAATTCAGGCATAGCATAGAAACCTGTAGCAACTCTACTATTTACAACAATACCAGCAAACTCATCTGTATCTTGTGCATCACCAAAAGCTGTTTGAAGTGCTGTATTGATTTCCCTTGCTAATAAAGTATCTGCCTCAGAACAAGCATATTTTAATGGTGCTTTTGCTAATTTTTCACCTAATGATTTTTCAATAGCACGAACACGAATATCAGCCATATCTGCAATTTTCTTATCAAGAATAGATTTACCACCAATAGTAGTTTCTCTTTCAATATCATAGAGTTGGAAACCTTTTGCTTTATGTTCGATAACTTCACTTGATTTAGTTGTTTGTAAATCTTCAAGTGCAATAGTTTGACCTTTTACTAAGTCAACCATTTCACCTAAATGTGCAACTTTAATCATTGTAAATGTGTCACCAGCTTGGACACCGTTTGGAAGATTACCCATATCACTAGCTAATCCCATAAGTTTTTCTTTACCTTTCATTTGTTCGTTAATCATTTGTGTAATTACTTCTGATTTTAATAATGTGTTTGCCATATATATCATTTCCTTTCATTCCACAACTCTGTGGCATCTCAACTCTATCTAAAGAGGAGAACTTATCATAATTTTTAACATTTTCTCCTTTAGGAGAATAAGTTGTATATAAAAAGGATTACCTATTATCGGTAACCCCTGTTATCCTTTATTCAGATAACTTTGCATATAGTGTAGGATTAGTTTCTTGTAGCTTACTTCTTTCCATATAACCCATACCTGCAAATTGTTCCTTTGTAATAATATCCTTAGTTGATTTATGTACATTAGGTTTATAGCTGCCATCCAATACAGTCTTATTCATAATTTCAGCAAATTCATTAATAAAAGTATCAGCATCATCCCCTACATTTAAGAATTTATATAGTTGACTATCTAAGCCTTTCTCTTGTAATTTAGCTTGTAATTGTGATTGACGTTCTTTATTGGCAATTTCTTTTTCCCTATCTTCTAATGCCTTTAATCTATTTTCTAAATCAATTTCAGCCTGCGATTTTTCCTTTGGCTTGTATTGTTCTAATTCCTTAATTTGCTTACTATATTCTGTTCTAACCCTATCAGTTTCACTTTGAATTAACTTTTTAACCATTTCTAATTGTTCGTCATTGAACCCTTGTAATTCTTCTAATTTCATTAAATATCATCCTTTCATGTGTATTGACTTCAATCCCTTTACAAGTTACATCCATCAAGCCACAAATAATTTATTGCATAAAAATAAGGCTATCTTTTTCGATACCCTTCCATTTACAAAACTTCTCAATATTAAATAATTTACATACACTATTAAATACATTCTTGGTCTGATATTGTCCTACAAGCAAATATTCCTTAATATCTTTGACCTTAATCTTATAGTAGTAACCTTTCTGTGGCATATAGAATAATAACCAGTCAGCTTTAGTCTTTCTCCACCAACCATCAGAATTTATATACCTATTACTGATTTCTTCCAATAAGATGTTGCCATACTTGGCTATACCATCATCAGATTTAATTTCTATATTAATTCTTTCACCTGTAGCTTTCCTAGTCATAACAAAATCAACATCTATTTCTTGATATGCCTTTTCATTCCTAACATCCTCTACTGTATATTTACTATATGTTTTAGCCTTTTCATAAAACTTCATTTCACTTATTTCTGCCTTCTTTAAATCTTCATTAAAATTGTATCCCATCTGTACCACTCACCTTTTTATTTGTGAGTAATACAACTTTTCTTATATTGTCTGCCACGTTTTACATATTACTTTTCTATGGCACATGATGTCGGATACTTTTCTTTATGACTTATTATTCAAACTAAGCCTATACCTTTTCTTTATACCTTTTCTCTATGCAAATTAGAAAAGATATTTGCTAAACCTATTCATTCAACAAATACCTTTATTTAGTCTGCTTTAACATCTTAAACTCATTCAAAAATCTATGTAGTTCTTCATCTTCACGATACATCTGTTTCAATAATATAGTTTTGGTACTTTCCTCATATACACCAAAAATCCTATGATTTTCAAAATGTACAGTAACCTCTACACCATGACTTCTTAGCCATGCAATAAGATTTAAGCTATAAGTACGTTTTAATTCATTCATTATCTATCACTCTCCATTTCATGTTTAATTTCATTACAATATCTTTTATTACTTCTACAACTTGCAAGTATAGATTCATATGTAATAAACCAAAAATCCATATTTTCCATATTGTCTTTAAATCTATCATCACGTTTTGCACGTTGTAATAAGTCATTAAGCATTTCTATTTCATTATCTGCTAGTGGTTCTGCATATTCTTTATTTAATACCTTTTCAGCATTAGCATATAATTCTTCTATTTTCTTACCATAGTCTTCCCTGTGGTGTTTCATATCGTCACTAATTTTCTTTACTTCTTTAGTAGCATCACCAATAATACGTCTACTATTTCTTTTAACTTCATCAACTTTTAGCATAATAGTTAATACTCCTAATGTAACCACTACTGCACCAGCTAATATAACATTTCCTAATACCATTACACATCACTCTCCAATTTTATTTTTATTTGTAAAGGTTGACAATTATTTGCTAACCCTCCTATATTGCATAAATGTAAATATATTCATTCTAGTACAACCATATAGTATAATTTCAGTTTTCCTATGTCGCCATTAAAATACGGTATGATATATAAAGAAAGCACCAGCGAACGTATATATATCAAAACATCATAGCATACTTATTTTTTAGGTTATTAAGGGGGTTTTACGAGGGTATCCTCTAGTCTATTTAATACCTTTTCTGCACCTATTCCTAAATTTCATAATTTATATTTATAAGCTGTTATGAAAGTTTAAGTGCATTGGGTTGGGTGTGGGAGGGAAATGCTAAGACACGACTGTAGGAAGTGTCCTTTCCCTATCCCACTATGTTATGACTACTTCAAGTCTACTAATATCTACCCCTAGTTCGTTTCGTTACCCTACACTCACTTCCCCTAGCAAGGGGAGATTTGTGATTTCATTTTCTTAAACATTGCAAAGATATAACCTCTTCCAGCAAGTATCTAAAATTTCAACTCTATATAGGCTATAAACATTCCATCTCTATTGGCTGTCTACATCAACAATATATATCAATAGAACCAACTTCCTCAAAAATGCCATCTAACCTTTATATATCAATGGTTACAGGGTTTTGTTATTCGGACCGAAATGACTACTTTTTGGGCTAAATTCGGACTGAAATGACTACTTTTTTATTTGATACTAAAATCAGAACATAATAGTTTGTCTAATTCTTCCATGTGTCCTTCTGTTCCTCCATACATTACTCTAGGATTCACTTTAAACCACATCCCATATTTACCTTCTATTCCCTTAATCACAGGACAACCAAATATTTCTAATTTATACATATCTCTTTTCCATCTACTCATATTTGTTTTATCTACTCCAACTAATTCACAAATTTCATTTAATCTTAACGCAATAACATCCTCAGCTATTTCTTCCGTTGGATTCTGACATATAGCATTAAATTTTAAATTAACATATGGTAATAGCCTAAACAGATAATATAATTGCTTATGTTGTGTAGCAGTACAATTCTTGTAAAGATTTCTAACACCATTCAAGAACACCCTTGTATAGTCGCATTTTTTCTTAGTGGCTTTTAATTCACCTTTATGTGCTACTGTGGTATTAACTTGTAAGTATTCACCATCTTCAAACAGTAGACCACATTTAACCAATTCATTGATTGTAGTTTGACAATGCTTAGTTGATAACCCTAATAGTTCCTGTACGTCCTTACGTTTCATCTTCTTCCCATTATCGTGACAAATGTAGCCACCATCTTTGGCATATCCACTATATGTAGCGAGATATAAAAATCTTGTCTTGATAGATTCCTTTACATCTAATGCCTGTAAGCCACTATTGTAAAAGTAGAAATAGAAGTTACCCATCCTATCATTAACCATTTTATTAAAGATTTTCTGATTTTCTTTTTTGTTGAGAAAGGCTTGTTGTCTATCACTTCTAACTTCCTGTGGTGTCTTAGTGGTTACATTTCCATTTTCTGGCACGTGTCTAACCTTACCTGTTTCTAAATCCTGTACTATCCATCTAATTGCATATGTGTTTTCCATTTGTAACACTCTCCTTTTATTGTTTTTTGCATAATAAAAGACACCTACCATCACATGATAAGTGTCTTATTTCTTGTATAATTTGCTTATAATATTCATTAATTCTTCACTACCACCGTTGTCAGGATGACATACCTTAGCTAGTTTTCTGTACTCAGCTTTATCAAGTCCTACACTTACACCACCAAACATACTAGCCATAGCCTTATATCTTTCTTTGGATTCTTCTGCTATTTTCAACCTAGCTTTAAGGCTATTTATTTCTCTATCCTTTTGTTCCTTTTCATGTTCTAACTGTTTAATCTTAATTTGTAAATCGTACTCATTATTATTGACTTTAGTGCTTTTACATCCGACATTTTTGTCTTTTGTTTTGAGTTTCTTATACACTCCATTAATAGTAGCCTTACCTTTATCTAAATCATCCAATGTATCATCATCTGCATTTTCATAGATAAATTTTGCTTGACGATAAGTTTCCTTATTACCAAATCCTACTTCTTGTGCAATAGTTTTGTTTCTATCAAAGGTTTCCAATATTTTGTCACCCTTGCCACCTTTACTCATATTTTCTTTGGCAATCTTTGAATATTCACGTTCAAGCATTTTACTCCATTCAATTTTTTCTCTGAATGTAAAGTCTTTACGGTATTCATTTTCACTAATTTCTAATTTCAACTTATGTAGTGCATCTCGTACTGACATAACTCTAACTTCAATAGTTTTCCATCCTAAACTTTTAATAGCACGATAACGTCTTTCCCCTGCAATTAATTCATAGTTAGGTGTTACTAAGATAGGATTGATAAGTCCATTTTCTTTTATGTCTTGTGCTAGTTGGTCAATGTTTCCAAAATCCTTTCTGATTCTGTCATTTACCTTAATTAAATCAATTTCAATCATAGTTGTTTTGTTTTCCATTGTGTTACTCTCCTTTTATTTTTAGTAATATAAAAACCACCTATTACTCTAGGTGGCTACAACATTCATCCATTATTTCTTGGTCGATTGTTTTACTTCTGATCGGTTCAATACATTTATCATTGAATTGGTACATTTTATACTGCCTTAGTAGGTTTGCTAGGTGGTTCAGTTTACGTTTTGCGTGTGTTAAGTCGGCACATTCTCCAATTTGTCGCATAAGCCTTTTGTTAAAGCATATATACTTCTCCACTTCGATTGGATACATGATACTTAGTTCCTTATCATATGATGTGTATGGCTTATTGTGTTTGAGTAGAAATTCTTTAAATTCATCAACATTTTTGGCAATCCTCTCTGCTTGGTATGGTAGTATGATTTCTCCATCAGTATCAATATAAATTACTTCACCATGCCTTCTAAGAGAATTTGAATCTCTTATTACAGTTGCTATGTAATTTTCCACAGTACCAAAGGCATCCATATGTAAAGTTATTATATTAGCCTTTCTTTCAAGTACCTTTGCAATTCTTTCACTTTCAATTTTGTTCAGATTTTTTTCGTTTACCATTGTACCACTCTCCGTTTCTTATTATTTTTTGGCATAATAAAAGGCATCCATTAAGGACACCTTCATATATTTTAGGCATGGGTATCGCCCATACCTTTTTATATTTAGTTTAATTTTTATAAATCCCTGTAACCCTTGCAAATACTAGGTTTTGTATAAATATACCCAATCCTCTCAAAGCTTTATGTATCAACGGTTTTGAGTATTATTTTACTATAGGGCTTGTACAGTTGATTTAAAATTACATTTACGATATATTACCCATTTTAAAAATCTAAATGCCGTATATTTGACTTATTTGAAAGCGAGGATACCTATAGTTTAGATATCCTCTTAGATGATAAAATGAATGGGGATTAAACCAAACTCGTTGGGGAATCGAACCACCCTTGCCCCATACAATTCCAATATGTTATATAGGAACTATGGCATAAGTCTATATAACAAAGTTTATTTTTCGTTATTACCAAACTTCTTTCTATAATATTTATCTCTTGCTTTATCACGCTGTTCCTTTAATACTTCCTTCTTGCAATCGGAACAGTATTTTTGTCTATTTGAGTTTGGGATAAATTTCTCTCCACAAACTGTACATCTTTTCATTGTAATTCTCCTTTCTAATTTATTTGATATGTTAGGGTTAAAAAATAATAAAAACTATACTCTCCCTTATCGACATATCCTGCTTTTAGACTTAAAAATCTCTATATCTATTGATAGTCAATGAGTTTAAGTATTTCACTTAAAATCAGGGCTTTTGAAGAGTGTAGTAATATCAATGGATATAACCAATTAGCTTTTTCTCCTATACGGTAAATTTCAATACACCTCAAACCGTTGAGTTTACTATGTTTTTCAAGGTACTTGCCGACTTTTAAGCGTTTTTTTGTATGTTTTTAAAAGGTTTGTTAATGATGTGGATTACACCTCGATTCTCAAAATTGCGAAACGAGATAATGGTGGTAATAAGTCTACTGAATATATGCTAACAGTAGATACAGCTAAAAATATTTGTATGGACAATTTTATCCAAGGGGATTGTAAGAGATGGAGTGAAACATCTAACTCCAAAATCTACTCCTTCATAAGGGTTAATTATTAGCAATTCTTTTTGTATCAACAAATGTGCTTCAAAGCCTTATGTATCAACGGTTGTAGAGATTTTGCTTAAACTATATTCTACGATTTAATATTTTTCTTGTTAAAATATGCTTGTTTTGCCCGTTCTTTGGCTTTCTCATTATCTATTTTCTTAGCACATTTTTTACAATATAAAGTTTCTTTTTTTGCATCTGTATTATACTCAAATCTTTCACCACATACTTCGCATAGTTTAGTGTTAGCTGGAATGTTGGATTGTAAGTTTTTAATTAGCTAATTGTTGGTTAAAAGATTTGAAGTGACAGCTTGTAACTCAAAAGATATTCTAATACTTTATAGTGTTTTAAGCATAAAAATAGCCCCTATAACACTTTTTTCATCATAAGGGTGATATAACGTTTTAAAAATATTGCACAAAAAGGGCATCAGAAATTCTGACACCCTTCCCTAAATAACTATTTTGAACGAAGTCTTATGTATTAATCTAATCTTCTTTCTAATCTCATCATATCTTCCCAAACTTCTAAACACTCATCTTCCGTATAGTTTTCGCATCCTTTTATAACTCTAATACCTTCGATAATTTCTTTGATTTCTTCATCTGTATACATCATTTCTACTCTCCTTTTATTTTTTAAATT
>OBXO01001067.1_pt1 | contig 14993 bp, 19 predicted proteins | sample 1501431 | NCBI WGS metagenome assembly OBXO01 (sample SAMEA2580163, study PRJEB22360) | human gut metagenome | biome: human gut; feature: human-associated habitat; material: faeces | place: Denmark | collected 2008/2010 | reverse complement strand
TCATCAAAACAGAAAAGACAGATCCGAAGGATGGGGTCGCGTCATTCGATGGACTGTTATATCAGACAGTATACGTAAAAGAAACGAAGGCTCCTGCCGGTTATCAGCTATCGGATGAGGTCGTGAAGGTCACGGTCGATGATGCTTGGGTAAAGGGAGATGATCATCTGCGCACCATCGTTTATGCAGATAGACCACTTCCAGGTGGTGTGGTCAGCACGGGAGATCATACGAATATATGGCTATTAAGTATCATAGCTGGTATTACTGGCTCAGCGCTCATTTTTATGGCATATAAACGCAGAAAAGCAAATGAGGCTGAACAATAGTCTGTCTTTGCCTAAGGGAGATGCAGTTATCTGCATTTCCCTTTTCATTCTTCCGGCGCTGTACGGATATTCGTATAGTAGCTTCATCCATTATCCAAGACACATCATGTGTCTTTTTTATAATAAGAAAGGAAACGATATACCCTATGTTCAAGAAAAGATTAAAACCGACTCCTGCGACTGCAGGTATCCTCATCGCCTTCTATTCGACGATGACCCCTATACTGGCCAAACCAAAGCCGAATACTGCAGGAGTGAAAAATGAGGCAAAGCCTTGGTTGGATTCCTTTACGGATATCTGCCTGTGGGCGATACCTCTCGTTGCTGTCATTGCAAGTGCTGCTCATGGTCTATCATGGATGGTCAAGGACGAAGATGAGAAGAAACAAAAGCCTGTCTTAAAGATGCTCAAGATCATCTGGGGAATCGCAGTCGTCCTCGAGCTGATCCCGACGATCTATAAAATATACAATATGTAAAAAGGAGGTATCGTATGGATCTAGTAATCGATGGTGTCCGCTGGGTCTTGTGGATACTCGTCAAAGGAAGTATGTTCCTCATCGATAGTGTATATAACATCATACGACCGATCCTTTCTTTTGATATCGGCTCAAATTCAACGGTGTGGCAATGGTGGGACATCCTGATGATGTTCCTCTTGATGTTCACCTTGCTCAGAGCCTTCACGATGTTATTGAAAGCGACTATCGATGAAGAATATGTATTGAAACTGAGCGGATTACGGATGATCTTCCGTATCATCGCAATCGTTTTCGTCGTTGCCATGACTCCACTGGTGATCAAAGAATTCACCGCTTTTACGAGCGTCGTGATGGACAGTGTTCCGGATTCCTTCGTAGTAGAGAACAATTTCGCGACTACGAAGCCAAAAACAGACAACAAGCTTCAACAGGAGATTGTTGACAAACTGTACAAGGAATATGAAGGGATGCCTTCCCAGATCTTTATCAGTTCCGCAAGTAATGGTCAATATCCTCCCTACCAGCTGATCGATATCAACGCCACGGAAGGCGGTATGGATCATTGGTTCGACGGCGTACCGATTGTAGGAGGCTTCTTCAATATCACCTCTGCATTGATCGGAGCTGATGGTGATTATATCTATTTTCCGGATACCACCATGCTGATCTTTCTGATCGTAGAAGGGGTATGCGGCGCTTATATGTTTCTGCTTATGGCGATACAGATATCACAGAGGATGATCTCCATCGCGGTCAAGATCCTGATATCTCCCTATCCGATTTCCGGTATCATAAATCCGGATGATCGCAGTTTTGGTTTATGGGTCAAACTGATCAGTGCCGATCTGATCTCGAACGTCCTGCAATATATCATCCTATTGCTCGTCCTGGCTGTCACATCTTCTAAAACGGTACAAAACTTCGGCATCGTCGGCCAGGGGATCTTCTTCCTGGGGGGCATGCTGGCTGTCTTGGTCGGTCCCGGTCAAGTCGCTCAGCTCATCGGCGGGGATGGTATGGGACTCTTCATGACGATGCAGGGCTTCCAGGCGATGAGCGCATTGAAGGGCGTCACACAGGCGATCGGACAAAAAGGAATCGGGATGGCCACTGGAGCGGCAGCTCTGGGGACTTATGGAGCCGGCAGGATGCTGGGCCTGAACTCGCTCGGTAACTATCCGGATGGAGGTGGTATCGGCTCCAACAATCCTATGGCAGGAGCATATGATTCGGGAAACGGTCCCGGAAATGGTTCAGGATCCGGAGGTGCAGGAAACATCCCGCCAAGAGCTTTTTCCGAACCACATACGGAGAAACAAGCGCAGGCAGCGAGGAAGTATGGAATCGACATCAGTGATATGAGCAAAGGAGATGCTTCCCTAGCTTTGGACAAAGCAGGTATGGATAAGAGCTACTGGAGAGGTTCGAATCCAGCAGGTGGTGGCGCATCCGGCACGATCGATAAGAGCAATCCAACCTATGGCTTCGGAAATACGCCGACATCAGTCTCTACAGATGGAGGGTATGATAGTGCGATGGAAGATGGCACAGATATAGGCGCATCAAGTAAAGGCATGGATAGTGATGAAGGGATCGATATCGGAACTCCTGCCGAAGGAAATGACGGCAGCTCAGGTGGTGCTTCACAGGATGAAGGAGGCATTCGTCTGAGTCGTGAGGGTACGACCGCAAGGCGTGTCGGTGATTCCTCCACCTTCCGTGCGAGAACCGTCTCCAAAGTAGGAAGATCGGCTTATCTGGCCGCAGGTAATCGACTGATGGGACAGAAGAGCATCGTCCGCGGAGGACGCTATGTAACGAAGAATACGCGTGCACAGAATCTTTCGAACATGCATGCCGGTTTCCAGGATCTGATCCATCCGAAACGCACCGATGAGCTGTCTTCCACGCATGCAGAAAAAAGAGATATGCAGGATATGAGAGAAATGGAGGACTTTAAACGATCATGAGATTCTACTCACCGAAGAATTTTAAGAAAGGAAGACATCTGGGAGGGATGTTCCGATGGATCGACATCGCGCTGTTCGGCATAGCGACCCTGCTCTTCATCCCGGCATTCCTTTTCAATATGACAGGAGATACGGTCAACATCCCGCTCCTCATGTTGACCTTACTGCTCTATGGGATCGTAATCGTGCTCATCCAGCCATTCCCTCCCATCTATCACAACTTCCTGGTTTTCTTCTACCTACAGTATCTGTATATCAGACGACAGAAGGAATATATATGGGGAGGTATCGTAAAATATGAAGAAAAAGAAGAATAAAGAAAGAAGAGCAGAAAAGAAGGCCATGAAGCAGGCAGAGAAACAAAAGAAATATTGCAGCACGGCATTGGAATGGTCAGATATCGAGATGATCGACGGAGACGCGATCCATATAAGAGACGGCAGCACACGGGAGCGTATCATCGGTCTGAAGGTCACCCCCAGGAACATCTTCATCGATACGAGCTATGTACAGGCCCGTATCGTGAACAACCTGCGCATCATCTTCAATAAAATCCGTTTCCCCATCTATTGGGGCTACGTATTCGTACCGGTACAGATCGACGATCATATCTCGATGCTGTTGCGGGAAGAGACGCAGGAAGAGGATCCGCGCATCCGTGCGATGATCCAAAATGATTTTGAAAAGGTCACATGGTTCCAGGACACGCATCGTGAGTTGGAATTCTTCCTGCTGCTGCGCGATGAGGATGAAACGACTCTGATGAAGAACTATGATGAGCTGGTCGCAGAGCTTCAGTATGCCGGTTTTCGGACGAAGGACCTGTGCATGCACGATCTCTACGACTATGTCGCTTATATGTATGAGAATCCGCTGATCAATGATTATTATTTCTCACGAGGTATCTTCAGCTGTCTGGCAGAGGAGAGTGAAGATATCTTCTTATCGAAAGACAACTATCATGAACCGGATTTCGATTATGATGACTATTACAGACTACGGAAGGAGGGAGAACATGTGGAATAATGACCTATTGAAGAAAAAAAGTACGTTCCAGCCGATCGGACTGAAGATCCAAAGAGGCCACTACATCCTGGGAGACCGTTATATCAAATCTCTGCTCGTCACTGAGCTTCCCCGACAATTCGATCTCGGTCTCTTGAGCTCCTACGTTTCGAATCCGGAGATCAAGGTCTTCATGCGGACGGAGCCGTTGGATCTGGACTGTGCCGGTATGCTGAAGAAGGAATACAATGATAAGAGCAGAGAATATCAGAAGAGCGGGAACGACCCTACGAGGAGAGAGATCCTGGAGAATGAACTGATCTCCCTGAACACCTACATCAAGGAGATCGTCGACAATCACGATGTGACCTGGAACATCACCATCGTCTTCAGCGTCTATGCTGACACAGAAAAGGAGGTGAACAAACGATGTCAGGATCTCAATCTCCGCTTACGGGCAGAGGGCTTCAAGCTGACCAGTGCTCCCGTCATGCAGGAGAATCTGATGCGGGTCGCTTCCCCATTGTTCGTCGACAGTCTCCTCCCTGCTGAAGTGGAAAAGAATATCGGTATCCCGCTCCCTTCACTAGGTCTGGCCGGTCTCTATCCGTTCGTATTCGAAACACTGAAGGATCGTGACGGCTTCCTGCTGGGACATGAGCTGATGAATAAAGGAGCGATCCTATTCGATCAATTCCAATGGCTCGATGACCCGATGAGTGCCCGGGCACTGAATCGCCTGAGTGGGAATCTCGTCATCGTCGGAGGTACCGGATTCGGTAAGTCTACACTGATGAAGCTGTTGATCCGTTTCTATATCCGCACACACAAAAAGATCATCTGGATAGATCCGGAGAACAAGAACAGCTCCCTGACGAAGCGTTATGGAGGCACGTTCATCAACTGGGGACGGCGAGGCCATATCATCAATGTCTTCGATCTGAAGCCGATCTCCGTGGAAGAGGATGAGGACGCCAGTGTCAAATGGGATACAGAGCTTGCCATATACAACTGTGTCGATGATGTCAAGATCATCCTGCGCTATCTCGTACCCTCTATAAGTGATGACACCCTTTCCATCGTAGGAGATCAGATGGTCATGCTGTATGCCGATCATGGATTGACGCCGGAAACGGATTTCCGTGGACTTCCGGCTTCTGCATATCCGACCTTCTCTGATCTTGATGTACGTCTGCAGAAGAGCATAGAGGAGTGTCAACAGCAGCCGCATGCCGATACGAAGGAGCTGGAGCTGCTGCGGGATCTGCGGCTGAAGATAAAACCACTGCTCAAAGAATGGTCGATCTACTTCAATGGACATACATCACTGGGTCAGGAGGACTTATCGAAGGATATCATCGCGTTCGGTACGAAGACGCTGCTGGAGAAGCCGATGACATTGATCAATGCACTGAATCACATCATGTACCAATTTGCCTGGTCGTTATGTCTGGATGAGTCCGTAGAGTCTGCTTTCGTTCTGGATGAGGCGCATACGCAGATACTGACGCCGATGAGTGCAGAAAGAGTAGCACAATACACAAGAAGATCCAGAAAGTATCACAATGTCTGTACAATCGCGACGCAGGAGCCGAAAGACTTTGCAGGCAAAGATATCCTCGTACATGGAAAGGCGATCTTCAACAACAGCGTCTATAAGATGATCATGCATCTGGAGCGCGACGGGACCAACGATCTGAGCAAGTTTATCACCGTCAATGAGAATGAGAAAGGACTGATCGAACAGCTGCGTATGGGCGACGCGTTGTTCGTCTGTGGAGACCGGCATATCCCGTTGCATGTCCTTGCGACAGAGAACGAGTTGAAGGAGATGGCATGACCGCAAGGAATCGAAGATTATACACATCGATCTATTCCCTATCATTCAAACATCGATTCTCATGACAGGTGATCCACGGATGAGATATCTCCGCCCTAGAAAGAATTACCTGGCAAGTTGCCAGGTAACTTATAAAAATGGAATGAAGATATATCATACACTGATCGATAGTATACGACACTTTCAAAATAGGCGAGAGATTTCCCGTTTTTTTACTCGATGATCGAAGGCTTTCGATACAGAAAGGAGAACCTGATATGGAAAAGAATACAGAAAATAAGCTGCTTCATAAAATAACCGATAGAATAAGCTATCGATATCGTCAGGAAAAGGCGTTATCGAGCTTCAAAGAAAAGAAGCGGCGATACCTCTTCATGGACGAGGATAAATTCTCACTGAACTATATAGAGATCAGTATAAGATGCATATATAAGAAATGGATGCTCTTCTTTTCTTCGATGGTCTGGATGATGATGACGATATCTTTGCTTTCCTATGTGAAAAAGCTGCTTACTGTCTTACCCACGATATCTGATCAGGAATATCGAAACGCGATCCTGCTTGTATCTATCAGCTTGCCTGCTATGATCCTCCTACCGTGGCTCGTCTGCCTGATACATGCGTTCATCAAGCAATATCGACGGATGAAAGAAAAAATGATCATGGATGAGGTAAGAAGATATCTACGATAGCTCATTCGAAAAGAAAAGAGGAAGCATACATGGCAAAATGGCTGAAAGGTATCGCTTATTTATCTGCATTTGAGGCATCGAACAAATCAAACATGCTGCAGATGAGGAAAAAAAGCATTTGATCCAGATAGAAAGGGAAAGAAGATCCGGCATAGGACAAACGTGATGATAGTCATCGGTTTGATCATAAACATTGTTGCTACCCCGATGCTTTATCTTAGGATCAAACGATTGTTTGATATCATGATACCGGACTATGCAGCAAGCATCACCGTATTCGGTTGTACGATATGCATGACAGCGATAACAGTATTTTATTTAAATAGTCTTATAAAATTGAATCGTTGACCTTTTTATGACAGAGAACGAGTTGAAGGAGATGGCATGATCAAGGAACCGAAGACCAGGCACATGGATCTATTCTCTATCATTCAAACATCAGTTTTCATGACAGGTGGTCCACGAACGTGATAGATCCATCCGGAAAAGACTGCACATGGCAAGTTGCCAGGTGGCTCTTCGCAAAAGATCTGACAATGATGGAGGAGGTGCAAGGATGATCACATACACTTTGAAAGAACTGGGATATCCGGAAGAACCACCGAGAAAGCTGCTGCCTTGGATACACATGGAACTACAATGGAAAAACCTTGATAAAATAATTACTTTTAGTTATGATCATACGATACATATATACGAGGTGAGTGAATTGAGGCAGAAATATTGTTTTGAGATACCCTACGGAAGCAGAAGTCAGTGGATCGATCGGTGTTGGCAGTTGAACGAGTTCGTTGGAACGAAAGGAATCGTAAAGCTATTCGTATCAAATATACCATATCATCTAAGATCTTATATTTATTTTGATTATGATGGGGATCGTGAAGATATCATCGAATTCTGCAAAACATATGAAATAGATGTTTCCTATGATAAAGGATCTGAAGAATTCTTTAATGATATGCGCGAAAGGATGTGGAATGGTTTTGTTTTTTGTGCAAACATGGATTATGAATATTTTATGATGTGCTTTGTTTCCTGTTTTCAATTTCCGGAGATCAGTATTCTCCATGAAAAAGGCTATCATTGGGAATCTGAGTCAAAAAGAAAAAAAAGTATTCATATCCTATGCATGGAAGAATAAAGGGATGGTTGATAAACTGCAAACTAGTGGTATAAGAGTTTTCAAAAATAGTCAGTCCATAGATTATGGTGATCATATTTTAGAAAGTATTCTAAGTGGTTTAAATGAATGTGATCTGGCGATATTTTTTCTAAGTCACGCGTTTCAAAATTCGATGATGGGGAAACAAGAATTAAGGGCTATCTGGACAAAAGTGATAAGTAGAAAAAAAGCATGGATGATCATAAGATTAGATGATGTAAATCCAGAGGATATATATTACTCATTAAGCGATTATAAATATTTTGATGCCCAAAACGAATCTTTTGATGATTTCATAAAAGCAGTACATAAAAAGCTAAAAGAATGTTAAAGGTAAAACGAATGAAGCAGGAAACACACCTGCTTTTTCTTTTTGGGAGACAGCGTAATAGAGCATCATGAAAAGCATTACCTGCATTACCTGGCAACTTGCCAGATAACTATGAAATAGCGTTTCCTACTCCTCAGCCGTGGATAAGGATGATATTCCGGAACAGTGAAACAGTCCCTCACTGTTCCATCCCCTTCATATATTCAAGACGATGGCCGTGCCGTATCTATTGAATGGGACGAGACTTTTGGTGTAAGATATATGTAGCGGATATGAAGAAGCCAAGTTATCTATGTGATGGAAAAGAGGTGTCATGAATGAAAACGGAAGGATTATCAAAGGCATTGGAGGAAGCCAGGTATACTTGCATACAGCTCGCTGATATGGGAGTGGAAAAAGATATGCTGGAACCGTTCTGGCAGTTGATAAAGGAGTGTGAAGCGATCATCCGACATGAGGCTGATATTAAGAAAAAAATGATGAAGGGGATAAAAGAGGCACAGAAGAACGGGATCCGCATAGGGCGCCCGGCGATCCCTTGCAGTGATAAGTTCCTGAAGCTGGCTGTCCTGCAATCCCAACATGCAATCACGGCAGTGGATGCGGCAACGCAGCTCAACATAGGGAGATCGACCTTCTATAAATTGAAGAAGCTCTATCATAAAGAGATAAAGCGGAGGAAACAGGAGGGATGAGCGGTGACCCTGCGAAAGGAGAAGGAATGGAAGCTGATATCATATTGAAAGAAGATGAGGTTAAGAAGGCATTCGAAGCAGCAAGCAGAGATTTTCTATCGTATCTGGACAAGAGCATCGAGCGGCTGGAGGATGACAAGAAGCTCACAGGGCAGTATAAAGAGGACATGATCACAAGAAGAGAGGGCATTGCCACCCTGTTACCGATATTTCTCGATATGTTCCGGGCAGCGCTGCATGAGCACGTAAGAACGAGAACGCCATTGTTAGCTGTCGAACTCTATGAAGAAATGGACGGCTTGAATACGACCTGGGGATCGATGTCATGATAGCGGAAGATCTATGCAGGAGAGCAGGTGTCGACCATAAGAAGGTCTCAGAGGATATGGAACCGACGCTCTTAGAATTCGAAAAGGTACTTACAGAATATTACTGTAAGACGGGAAACGATGCTCAGGCAGACGCTGTGGCTTCTGACATCCCCGACGGTGGATATCAGGCTTGATGGGGATATCACTTACGATCCTTCGATTGTATACATAAGAACGGACACGATGAAACAAAGAGGTATGACCGGATATATGCGAGGTACGACATACGAAGACAGGCTGCTGGAATGGCAGCTTTTTCTCTTTCCTCTCCGGCTGTTTCTCTACCTGGCAAGTTGCCATGTAGGTATGGAATACCGCTTCCGGCTCCTCAGTCAAGGACCGGGTCGTATTTTCCTTTCGGAAAATCTCCACCCTGCCTACTACTCCTTGACTGCTCCACCTCCAGCGGTGTGAAGAAAGTGTAAGGTAGCTACACTTACAGTCGATAGCGGCAGAACCGCACAGGAGGAAAGATATGCATTATTATGAAGTACAGTCACAATTAGTAGTTTTGAATGATGAGGACGCCTATGTAGCATCCGAAAAAGCCCTAAATGAATTTGACCTTTTGGTCATCGATAGTAAGGAACACGGATTCATTACTGTTTCTATCTCTCGGAAACTCACGAATTTTGAGGCGATTTCCATGCCATTCGAAATCAGTACCTATCTCATGAAGATGGATATCGAGGGATATCTGAAAAAGAAGAAAGCGGAAATTAGTGCAGATGTCATCCTTAAAAAGGTGGAACTCAAAGTCAAGGAGATACAGTATATGGAGAAACTGAAAAAATATCAGAGAGACCCGAAAGTAAAAGCATTACTGGATGAATATGATGCTTTACAGAAAGATACGCCTATTCAAGCAGAAGCGGAAGAAAATACATATGATGGATTGTCATTGGATGACCTAGTCTAAACAATGAAATCGGGAGAGACACCTCTCTCGATTTTTCTATCTCATTTTGATATCCGGCATTTGAATCAGTATATTAACTATGGCTGCGCCTCTACATGGCAAGTTGCCATGTAGCTATGGAATACCGCTTACGGTTCCTCAGTCAAGGACCGAGTCGTATTTTCCTTCGGAAAATCTCCACCCTGCCTTACGGCTCCTTGACTGCTCCACCTCCAGCGGTGTGAAGAAAGTGTAAGGTAACTGACTTACATAGTAAGAGCGGTAGCCCCGCAAGGAGAATGGTATGCAGAGAAATAAAAATGATGTAACAAGTAGATATGGTATCCAAATCGGAGATATATTCATTGCGAAATCCAACGATGACATTATCTGCTTCCAAGTAATGTCCGTATGCGATAGTTTGCATATCGTCGTGCAAGAAGTCTATCCGGAAATCATCGATATCGTACAACGCGACGAGATTACCAGATCATTCAAACTCGATAATAGTAGAAAACGGCTGTTGCCTTTAAAAAAATCTCGCTACATAAAGAACAACAGCCAAGGGATGAAAAAACTGACGGTATTGAAGGGCATCTACATCCCGGCTATCAAATATGATGGATACAATTACGCATATCTATATGAAGATACCTTCATCTGAATAAAAGAACAAGCTGCATGATAATCAGGGCAGCTTTTTTGTAGCATTGTCACTTTCCTTTTTGACTGCGCCTCTACATGGCAAGTCGCCATGTAGCTATGGAATACCGCTTACGGCTCCATCAGTCAATGACCGGGTCGTATTTTCCTACAGAAAATCTCCACCCTGCCTATGGCTCCTTGACTGCTCCACCTCCAGCGGTGTGAAGAAAGTGTAAGGTAGCTACACTTACAGTCGATAGCGGCAGAACCGCACAGGAGGAAAGATATGCATTATTATGAAGTACAGTCACAATTAGTAGTTTTGAATGATGAGGACGCCTATGTAGCATCCGAAAAAGCCCTAAATGAATTTGACCTTTTGGTCATCGATAGTAAGGAACACGGATTCATTACTGTTTCTATCTCTCGGAAACTCACGAATTTTGAGGCGATTTCCATGCCATTCGAAATCAGTACCTATCTCATGAAGATGGATATCGAGGGATATCTGAAAAAGAAGAAAGCGGAAATTAGTGCAGATGTCATCCTTAAAAAGGTGGAACTCAAAGTCAAGGAGATACAGTATATGGAGAAACTGAAAAAATATCAGAGAGACCCGAAAGTAAAAGCATTACTGGATGAATATGATGCTTTACAGAAAGATACGCCTATTCAAGCAGAAGCGGAAGAAAATACATATGATGGATTGTCATTGGATGACCTAGTCTAAACAATGAAATCGGGAGAGACACCTCTCTCGATTTTTCTATCTCATTTTGATATCCGGCATTTGAATCAGTATATTAACTATGGCTGCGCCTCTACATGGCAAGTTGCCATGTAGCTATGGAATACCGCTTACGGTTCCTCAGTCAAGGACCGAGTCGTATTTTCCTTCGGAAAATCTCCACCCTGCCTTACGGCTCCTTGACTGCTCCACCTCCAGCGGTGTGAAGAAAGTGTAAGGTACATATCCTTACGATCGTAAGCGGTGACCCCGCAAGGAGAAAAATATGAAAACTATAGTGAACACGATCATCGGAAGCAACAACATTATAATCAGAAACAGCACGGTATCCCACATCAAGAATGTCGAGACCCTTTCACAAGGTTGGAACTGGGTCGAATCCACAAAGGGCTCAGGCTTCTTACTATCACCTGAGGGAGATAGCGTTGTCGATTATGTCCTGATCATAGGGACAAATAATATCCGTTACCGTTTCCGTGATACAGAGTCATGGATGCTGTTCGTAGGGACGGAAACAGAATTCAAGGATTTCATCATAAAGAAAGTGAGAGATAGAATATGATCTCCATAAATGAAGATAGAAACAAGTTGATACATGATATACTGACACTACAGCAGAAAGAACTCGAAGCCTGTGATGATCTCCGAGCACTCTATATATCAATGCTCAACCATTACAATCATCACAATGACCATAGTTGTACGCAAAAAGGTGTCGATATCCGTGTAGGAGATATCTGTTATATCGATTTCGGAAATGCATTCATCGAAGAGATAGGCTTCCAGCATTTCGGACTCATTTTGAGCCTATGTAAAAATAAAGCGTATGTCGTGCCGATGAGTGGCAATGAACGGGCTTATGCGCAAGCCTATAGTAAGGATACCCTAAACGGCAAAAAACATCTGATGCGCCTGGAAAAGGTCGGTAGGATGAAGAAACGTTCTGTCTTATTCATAAACGATTCCAAATGGATAAATACCGCGAGGGTCATAGATGTAAAAGGACATCTGAAAAGAGACAGCCAGGTCTTTCGAGAAATCATGACCAGGGTCAAAGACATGATATCCTAGAGGAGCTCTCCTCTAGGATATTTCATATACTGGCGAGCAGTTGATCAAGTAAAAAGATGCCGGATAGCTCTGACGGCTCAGGAGCCGGCCAACTACATGGCAAGTTGCCATGCAGCTATAGAATACCGCACATGATTCCTCAGTCAAGGAGCCGAAGGCAGGGTGGAGAAAGTGTAAGGTAAGTGGCAGCCCCACAGGAGATGGAAAATGAAAAAATTATATTACATGACGTATCATCAGCAGCTTGGTCAAGATACAAGATATCTTGCGGAAGGATTGATCGTGAGTGATGAGGATTTTCAACAAAAGACTCACTTCTCAATAGGTGAAGAATCCTACATCTGTTCGGCAGTTCCTTTGAACGATGCTGAAGATATCTATTATTTCTTACAGGATCTCATCCAGCGAGGTAAGACGACGAATATGCAGACTAAGAGATTACAGACCTTGGCATTACGTGAATTCCTGAACGAGGAAGCCGGAGATCTATATACAGTCCTTTGCGATAAAGTGCAGTACGGTATCACAAGGATACAGAAGCAGAGAGCAGCCGGACACACATTCTATGAGTTAGATGATCATTATGTAGATATCTGTAGGAGATACGACGCAAGTATGCTCGTTGAATTTGCATATCTACGAAACACAGTCAACTATTGCTTTGCATTGCATGATGAGCTATTGAACATCGAAGTGATATTCAGTGACGGAGAAGCAAAGCTATAGACCATGTAGAGGCAGCGATGAGAATGACCTGTAAGGACATCATCTACAGATGATACTTCAAGATGTCACATACAGTATCATAGCAAATCTTGGAGGCGTGACGATGAATAAGGAGATTTTCGAATATGGCGGTCATCATTTTATTCCGGAAAGGCAGTTCGCCAGAGAAGAAGACGATTTCTTTGTTATTTCACACAGGCAGCGGAGAGATAGAGAACTCGGCTTTTGTAAGTCAGGCAATGGTCATGAGAGTAAGTTTCCTTATTCTCCTGAGGATTTCTATGCTGCGTCACCGGACAAGGAGTGTGATCTGTTCCGCTGTATGGAAAACGGAAAGCTATATCTGCCTTGTGAAAATGATCTGCAGGAGTATGTGGAGGCAGAGAAATGTAAACTACCAATATCAACGCGACCAAAAGAACGGATAGAGTAGAACTGTCATACTCACAGAAACCACATATCAGAATCCATTCTGATCGAAAGCTGCCGATGACGATGTTATCTGCAGCTTTTTCTAATATGTCAGATCACCCTTTCAGTTGCACGACTACATGGCAAATTGCCATGTAGCTATAGAATACCGCTTGCGGCTCCACAGTCAATGGCCGGGTCGTATTTTCCTGACGGAAAATCTCCATCCTGCCTTGCGGCTCTTTGACTGTTCCTCCTTCAGCGGTATGGAGAAAGTGTAAGGTGTTTGTTTAGATAAGGAGGTTAGATGTTATGGTTGCGAAAAACAGCTTACGATTGTATAATTTTCATAGAAAGAGGAAAGAAAGGAGCGAGGAAATGGATATACAAACTGCTGTCGCCAATACGCTGGATTATAACGATAAGAATAAACAGCAGGCATATGACAGCTATTGTAAGAATATGCTGAGTAATAAGTCGATATTAGCATACATCTTAAAAAACTGTATCAAAGAATTTCAGGATATCCCATTAGAAGAGATACCGAGATTCATAGAAAAACAGCCTAGGATCGATGAGGTGATGGATGAGCAAATCTTTGGAAAGAATGTGGAAGACTATTCCATACCATCGGCAGTCATACGATATGACATCCTTTTCGAAGCAACATTGCCGAATGCCGGCAATGTGAAAAAGGAAGAGATCGGTGTCATCGTCAACATAGAGGCACAAAACGAAGCTTCGAACCTGAAATATCCGTTACTGAGCAGGGCAATCTATTATTGCAGCAGATTACTGGGAAAGCAGAAGAATGCGGCAGATGGATTCCAAAAATCAAACTTCGGAGATATGAAGAAAGTATATTCGATATGGTTGTGTTTCAATCATGGAAAGCAAATGGATGATGTGATCAATCGGTACAGCATACAGGAAAGCAGTGTGATGAATGCATATAGTGCACCAAAAGAGGAATATGACCTATTAGAAACCATCATGGTGTATCCTGCGAAGAAATATGACCTGTCAGATGTTAAGACCGGATTTTTGGAATTACTGAATCTATTGTTTATAGCAAGGATACCTGCGAAAGAGAAAAAGAAGATATTGACAAACGATTATCGAATAAACATGACAGAGAAAATCGAGAAGGAGGTCGAGACCATGTGTAACCTGAGCCAAGGAATCAAAGAAGAAGGCAGAATAGAAGGAATTGCAGAAGGTCGTGCTGAAGAAAAGTTAGAAAGCACTATTGCACATTTACGAGCCATGTTAGAGAAATTTCCTGATATGACAGTAACTGAAGCAATGGATATTCTCAAAGTAGAAGATGAATTAAAGGAAAACATTTTAAAAATTATGAATGCCAATTAAAATTCAGTCCAAACAGCAGGAGCACAATAGCTTCTGCTTTTGTTTTAGTTGCGAGAATCCGGATACCCCTCTTACCTGGCAAATTGCCAGGTTATGAAGATTTCCCTGTATAAAACACAGTCATTTTATGAGCCGGCAGACTACATGGCAAATTGTCATGTAGCTATGGAGTACCGCTTATGGATGCTCAATCAAGGACCGGGTCGTATTTTCCTAACGGAAAATCTCCACCCTGCCTTTGGCTCC
>OBXO01001062.1_pt1 | contig 15115 bp, 19 predicted proteins | sample 1501431 | NCBI WGS metagenome assembly OBXO01 (sample SAMEA2580163, study PRJEB22360) | human gut metagenome | biome: human gut; feature: human-associated habitat; material: faeces | place: Denmark | collected 2008/2010 | reverse complement strand
GATGAATGATTAACTTTTTCGTATTATTCATTGGAATAATCATTGGGTATGCGATTGCAACAATATTCATAATTTCATCAATGGAATCTAAGAAGGAAGAAAAGATAGATTCATCGTTATATCGCGATAAGGAGTAATACAATGAATTGGAAGGAGGAAGAAACACAGACATCACGTATCACAAAGGAATCACTTCAAAAACGCTTCATTAAAGAAGAATTGATGCGATATTATTTTTATTTAGGGAGAGCCAAAGATATCAAAGCTGAAATAGAGGAATTTAAAATTGAATATGAGGAAGAATTGAACAATCCGATCTTTGGTGGTAGTATTATACAGATGCCGAACGGAATATCGGAAAAGGAGCATATCGTAATACGATTAAATGCAAGGTTGAAAGATATGGAGGATAATCTTAAATATTACATCAATAAGATGGATACATTAGATGCGTGGTTGAATTACATAACTCCTGCCCAACAGAAGATTGTCAAAGTGTATGTGATTCAATACCAGTGTCAAGAAAGAAGTCATGCTGCAGCTGAATTAAAATGCTCGGAAGAACTAATAACGAAGCAAACAAATAGAGCAATCAACAGAATATACGCAAATTTTAAAGAATTTTCATAAAAGTGTACCCTCGGTGTACCTACTTGACATGATATAATGATATTAGGAATTAGTGGCGAGATAGAACCTCCCCTCACTCGCTGAATTCCTGTTGCAATCAAACTTTCTCAATTCATTTATGGATAATCGTAAAATGGCGATATCCTAAATAGAGCGCCAATAAGGCGCTTTTCTTATACCTAAAAAGGAGGTGGTGATATGAATGCCTAGACAAAGAAGTCCAAACAGAGATAAAGCAAAAGAACTCTATATATCCGGTAAAGGAAAGCTCTTATTGAAGGATATAGCAGAGCAGTTAAATATTAGTGATACACAGATAAGAAAATGGAAATCACAAGATAAATGGGACGAAGAATTGAAAGGTAATGTTACTAAAACAAAAAGTAACGTTACCAAACAAAAGAAAGGCATAAATATCCAGCCTTTAAATGAATTAAACCCCGAAGATATAGAGACGCTTGAAGCAGATGGATTAAATGAAAAACAGCGTCTTTTTTGTTTGTTGTATTCAAGGACGTTTAATGCTACAAAATCTTATCAAAAGGTTTATGGTGTATCGTATCAAGTAGCAATGGCATGTGGACCTAGGTTGCTTGGTAAAGATAGAATAAAAGCCGAAATCATGAAGTTAAAGCAAGAGCGATGTAAAAGGGATCTGCTTACAAAGGAAGATATCTTTCAGAAGTATATGGATATTGCTTTTGCGGATTTGAATGATTATATTGAGTTCGGCCAAGAAGAAACCATTGTCATGTCTGCTTTCGGTCCTGTAATGGAAGATGGTAACCCGGTAACGAAGATGGTCAATACAGTTCGATTTAAAGAGTCTGATGAGGTAGACGGAACAATCTTAAGTGAAGTCAAAAAAGGAAAAGACGGTGTTTCTATCAAACTTGCAGATCGAATGAAAGCACTTGAATGGTTAGCTGATCATATCGGTTGGGCTACAGACGAACAAAAGGCAAAAGTTGAATTGTTGCAGGCACAGAAGAAAAAGTTGGAAATCGAAGAACCCGAAGAAATGGATGATGACGGATTTATGGATGCATTGAACGCATCGGCAAAGGAAGATTGGAATGAAGAAAGTTAAATCAATTTTTAAATTTCAGCCCTTCTCAAAGAAACAACGTCAAGTTTTAAATTGGTGGACACTAAATAGTCCTGTTAAAGATAAGAATGGCATTATTGCCGATGGATCTATTCGTTCCGGTAAAACAACAGCAATGTCTTTATCCTATGTGTTTTGGGCAATGGAAAACTTTAATGAGCAAAATTTCGGAATGTGCGGAAAGACAATCGGTTCATTTCGAAGAAATGTTGTTACACAGCTTAAAATTATGCTGAAGGCAAGAGGATATAAAGTAATCGATCACAGAGCAGATAATTTATTAGTTATCACACGAAAAGGAAGAACCAATTACTTTTATATTTTTGGAGGTAAAGATGAAAGATCGCAAGATTTAATTCAAGGTATTACTTTAGCCGGCTGTTTCTTTGATGAGGTTGCATTGATGCCGGAGAGTTTTGTTAATCAGGCTACTGCCAGATGTTCAGTTGATGGATCTAAGTTTTGGTTTAACTGTAATCCAGAAGGACCTTTCCATTGGTTTAAAACCAATTGGATTGATAAAAAAGATGATAAAAACATTATTTATTTACATTTCACAATGGATGATAATCTTTCTCTTTCCGAAGGAATAAAACAACGCTATCGCTCACAATGGTCAGGAGTATTCTATGATAGGTATATAAAAGGGTTGTGGAAGGTTGCAGAAGGTATCATCTATGACATGTTTGACACTTCTAAGCATGTTATTGATCATTGCAACGACATTATCAATTTAAGGAAAACTAAATATGTATCATGTGATTATGGAACGCAAAATGCCTTAGTTTTTCTTTTGTGGGAAAAAACGCAGCAAGGTATATGGATCAATACAAGAGAGTATTACTATTCTGGAAGAGATAAACAAAAGCAAAAGACAGATAGCGAATATGCCAACGATTTAGAAAAATGGCTTAATGGAACTAAGATAAATAAAATCATAGTCGATCCGTCAGCAGCTTCCTTTATTGCAGAATTACGTAAACGAGGATATGAGGTTAAAAAAGCTAAAAACGATGTAGTAGATGGAATACGGGTTGTGGGCAACTATTTAAATGATGGAAAGTTACTGTTTTATAAATTGAACAAGAATACAATCGAAGAGTTCCATACGTATGCGTGGGATAACAAAGCAACTGAGAGTGGCAATGATAAACCTATTAAAGAACATGATCATTGTATGGATGCTGTACGTTATTTTGTATATACAGTATTGTATAAAAGGGTAAGCTACAATTCGATCGAAGGAGGAATTTAATGATTGATAAAAAAATAGAACATGATGTAATATTTACTATGCCGGCAGAAACAATGATGGACTCGACTAAGTTGGCTGATTTTATTACACAGCATCAAGCGCTAATTGCAAACCGCTATAGTATTTTATCAAATGCATATATCGGGGAATATCCTATTCTTTCCTATAAAGAAAAACCGGAATATAAACCTGATAACAGAATTGTTGTTAATTTTGCTAAATATATCGTTGATACATTCAACGGTTTTTTTATGGGAATTCCTGTGAAGGTATATTCTGATGATAAAAAGGTTGATGATTATGTTAATTTGCTAAATAAGTATTGTGATCAAGACGATAATAATGCTGAATTGTCAAAGATTTGTTCTATCTATGGCAAAGGAGCTGAATTATACTTCAATGATGAAGAAGCAAATGTGCAGATTACATATATGAATCCAATGGAATATTTTATGGTATACGATCGTTCTGTATTGATGCGTCCACTATACTTTGTGCATTATTATATTGATGATGAAGATGAAATAGTAGGTACATTATATGACAATATCAATAAATATGATTTTTCTAGTAAAAATGATTATGTTATAAGCGAAGGAATTGCACATAGATTTACAGATATTCCAGCTACTGAATATATTGAAAATGAGGAAAGAATGTCTATTTTTGAGTCAGTATATTCAATGATCAACGGAAACAATAAAGCCTTATCAGAGAAAGCGAATGATGTAGATTACTTTGCTGATGCATATTTAAAAGTTCTTGGTTCTAAGCTTGATGAAGAAACAATGAAAGAATTAAGAAGCAATCGCATTATAAATTTTGAAGGTGATGATGCTTCGGAAATAATCGTAGATTTTTTGAGTAAGCCATCAGCAGATGAAACACAAGAAAATCTTATCAATCGTTTAGAGAGGCTTATTTTCCAAATTAGTATGGTGGCCAATATAAACGATGAGAATTTCGGGTCCGCTTCCGGAATAGCTTTACGCTATAAACTTCAGTCCATGAGTAATCTTGTAAAAGCGAAGGAAAGAAAATTTACTAGCGGAATGAATCGCCGATATAAAGTTATATTCGGTAATCCTGCAAATTCAATGAAAAAGGATGATTGGGTTAAATTACAGTATAAGTTTTCGGAGAATTATCCAGCTAACTTACTTGAAGAGTCTCAAATTGCATCGAATTTAAGCGGAGTAACTTCCAAAGAAACGCAGCTTAAAGTGCTGAGCGTTGTCGAAGATGTGCAACAAGAAATGGATAAGATTAATCAGAACTATGATCCATTGAATATTTCTACTGATTACTCAGTTAATAGGTAGGGAAATAAATGAGTTATTGGGAAGAAAGGCTACAGGATTATAAAAAATGGGCAGAAAAAAATGAAGATGAGTTAATGAAACGCTTAGTTAAGATATATCAAAAAGAAGCAAAGAAGCTAGAAAAACAGATTGCAGCATATTATGCAAAATATGGAAAAGACAATGTACTTGAATATCGAAATATGATGCAAAAACTTTCTGATGATGAAGTAACGCTTTTGATTGAGAAAATGGATGAATTTGCGTTGAAATATCCGCAGTATGCACATTTGATGCCGATTAGAGAAAGCATTTATAAGTTGAATCGATTAGAAGGATTGCAGTATTACGTAAAAATACAGCAGAGTGAAATCGGAGCAATCAATCATACTGAAATGGAAAAGTATTTTGAACAGTCCGCACTAAAGGGATCCAATATTGCGATGGAAACTATGGGATTTGGGAAAAACTTTTATAAAGCGGATTCAAATATTATTAAAGAATTTGTAGGTCTTAATTGGGCGAATGGAAAGAATTTTTCTACAAGTATATGGGAAAACGTAGAAAAGTTAGCCAAATATCTTACAACGGATATTGCACAAGGCATAGCAAGAGGTGATTCATACGATAAACTTACCAAGCAACTTAGAGAACGTTTTGAAAAGGTATCACGTAATGATGCGAAACGTCTTATTTTTACAGAAGGAACTTATATCATGGCAGAAAGCTCGATACAGTCATTTAAAGAAGATTTTGAGTATTATAAAGTTGCAACGGCAGAAGATAAGAGAGTTTGTCCTATATGTAAAGAAGTAGCTGAAAAGACATTCAAGATATCAGAAAGACAGCCTGGTGTGAATTTTCCTCCATTACATCCTTGGTGTAGATGTTCATTTACTATAGAAGTAGAGGATTGGGATAAATGGAGGAAAGATTACGAAGAAAAACATGGAGGAAATAAAAAACAAGCAGATAAAATTAAGAAAAATTTAATGGACAAATCGATGTATGGAGGTGCATTAAGTGGTGCGTGGAATGATAAGAACGATCCGTATGATATAAATAGAAGAAGGATCGCTCTTGATATTTATACTCAAATAAGCAATCGCAAAAAAGAATATGAGGTAAAAAGCGTTTCTAAAAATTCAGGATTTACAGAATCAGAAATATCAAGGATTTATGAACATATATTTATTAGAGAGCATTTATTTAGGAATGGTAAAGTAGGAAGATTTGATCCTGATTACTATATGGCTCACTCTTGGCAAAGGTTAAGAGAAGGCAAGAATATTCAAAAACATGATATTACAATGCTTTATCATGAATTAGAGGAAGAAAAAATCATGGGAGAAAATCTTGAAATAGCCTATGAAGATGCTCATGAGATTGTTCAGAAAAAATATAACTATCAAAAAGAATTATTTGAATATTTACGAAAACATGATGTATAATATAAACATAAAGGAGTTGATATAATGCTGACATATAAATTAGAATCTTATGAAAACGGAAGATATGTTTATGTTTATTACCCAGATGGTAACCTATCAGCTCCCGGTCGTGTTGCGTTATATAAAGATAATCGTAGAGAAATCATACAGGATTCGTCTTATGATTTTAAAGGATATTACAGATGTCATGCTTTATGGGGGATTCCAGTTGGAGAAAAAGAAGGAACAGTTGCTTGGTACTAATTTTATAAAAAAGCACTTGAGTTTAGATTAAGAATGTGAATATAACACCTTTTATAGGTGTTTTTATTTTAGGAGGTATTATGAAAAAACTACTATTCTTTCACGCAAAATGGTGCCCACCATGTAGAAATATGAATGCTACGGTAATTATGCCGTTGTTGGAAAAATACGCAAATAAAATTGAAGTTATTGATGTCAATAAAAAAACCTCAGTGGCAGAAAAGTATAAGGTAGATAAAATACCTGCATTTATTATTTTAGACGATGAGCGCGAGATATGGCGTGGATATGGAAAACAAAAAATTGATGAGATAGAAAAGAGGATACACGATGATTAGATGTAAATATGAAGTTGATGCTCATCATATCAAAGTATCGCTAAAAGGCCATGCCGGATATGCACCGATTGGTCAAGATATAGTTTGCGCAGGAGTATCGGCGCTATGGAATACATTCATAGATACGGTGAATGAATATATCGCTATAAATGATATCAATGAGATCCATATCTTATCTCCATCTGATGAGGTAAGAATTTGTTTTCAAATGCTGATTCGAGGCATTATGTTAATCGCCGTAGAATTTCCTGATTATGTCAGTGTGCAGTCATAAATATGTAATGAAAAGCAGAGAATATTACGATAGGAATTTGCAATGCAGTGTTCATGTCGAATATGATATCTGCTTTTTTTGTGGGTATAGAACTAGAGAAAGGAGAGGTTATGTGAAAGATCCGCCGAAAAGGAAATTGCCGTATTTTGGCAACCATTTAAAGTGATAACTCGACCAGGCGTGGAAGTCTTGAAAAGCTACGGTTAAGTTAGGCGTGGCAACTATAAACTACGGAGAAGCTAAGCATTAGAGCTGTAAATTATGGAGGTAATTATGAAAGAGGCATTTTATAAAGGATTGCTTAACGGTTTTAAAGGACACTACAATCTTCAGATGTTTGCTGAAGATGGTGAAGAGCCTAATGGCGACAATGATGGAGGTAGTGGTAATGATACGGATAATAATATCAATGAGAAAAAATATACCGATGAAGATGTCGATCGTATCATACAAGAAAAGCTAGCTAGAATTAAAAAGAAACAAGAAAAAGATATTGATGAAGCTAAAAAACTTGCGGAAATGAATGCTCAGCAAAAGGCAGAGTATGAGCGCGATAAAATCCGTAAAGAATTAGATGAGCTTAAAAATCAGCAAACATTAAACGAAATGTCAAAGACAGCGCGTAAGATGTTATCAGATGAAGGAATCAATATCGATGATGATTTATTATTTAACCTTGTAACAACCGATGCGGAGAAAACAAAGGAAATGGTTACATCATTTTGCGCTATGTTTCAAAAGGCAGTAGCATCAGCGGTCAAAGAAGAATTGAAAGGTGATACACCTGCAAAGAACAGTAATAAAAAAACACTAACAAAAGAACAAATTTTAGCTATTAAAAATGCAGCAGAAAGAAAAAAACTAATTGCTGAAAATATTCATTTATTCGATAAATAAGGAAGAGAGGAAAAGAAGATGAAGAAGAAAAACTATTTGCAAAATTTTGCAGCGTTAAATAATACGATTACTAATGCGGATATCAATGTAAAAGCTCGTGAGATCGATTTTGTTACATCATTCGGCAAAAATATGCAGGATTTACTAGATATTCTGGGTATTTCTCGCATGATCAAAAAGCAGAATGGAAGTGTATTGAAAACAAAAACAGTTTCTGGCACTTTGCAGAACGGGAAAGTTGCTGAAGGTGATGAAATTCCACTATCTAAATATACAGTAGAAGAAACAGCTATGGAGTCTATTTCTATTGAAAAATATCGTAAAGCAGTATCTTTAGAAGCAATTGCGGATAAAGGCTACGATGCTGCTGTTGAGTCTACTGATGATGAATTTAAAGCAGATTTACAAGATGTTGTTATCGAAAAACTATATGCTCAGTTAAAATCCGGCACTTTAACTTCCGAAGAAGATACTTTCCAGATGGCTGTATCAATGGCGATTGGGCGTGTTAAAAATAAATTTAAAACTATTCGACGTTCGGTTACCGGTGTTGCAGTATGGGTAAATGTATTAGATGCATACAAGTATCTAGGTTCCGCTAACATTATTGTACAAACAGCATTTGGTATGGATTATGTAAAAGATTTTATGGGAGCAGATGTTATGTTCTTATCTTCACAAATTGAAGAAGGAACGGTTATTGCTACTCCATTGAATAATATTGTTGCATATTATGTAGATCCATCTGATAGTGAATTTGCAAAAGCGGGACTCGCTTATACAGCGGATACTACTTTGCCAATGTTAGGGTTTCATACAGAAGGTACGTATCAACGAGCGATTTCTGAGATGTTTGCAGTGATGGGTATTCGCATTTTTGCAGAATATCAAGATGGTATTGCTAAAATCAAAATCAAGGCAGCTGCAGCAGCAGAACTAAGTTTAACAAATGATAAAACAATGAATCAAACTGTATTAGATATTGAAAAAGACTATACAGAAGATGAATTGAATGCTTTGAAGGTAGATGATTTAAAAACATTAGCAGCGGCTAAAGAAATTACTTTAACAAAGACGCTGAAAGCTGATATTATTGCTGAAATTTTAGCATTTCAAGCACAGTAGAAAAGAGTGATTCAAAATGGCTATCTTAGATAGAGTAAAAATTAGATTATCTGATGCAGATGAGAAAATACTTAATGAATTTATAAGCATGGTATCAGATCGTCTTTGCCTAAGATTGTCTGAAGAAGCATTACCTAAGCTATTCGAATCTGTTTGTGTTGATGCAGTTGTCAAAGCCTATCGACGAATATACTACGAAGGTATCAGCTCTGAGGGAGTTGCAAATATTTCAACTTCCTTTGTAGAGGATATCTTATCGGAATATTCTGATGAAATTGATAGTTATAATGATCAAAAAGCAGATAAAGCAAGAAGTGAAAGGGTTGTTAAATTTCTATGATTTGGCAACCTTGTAAGCTTTTAAGAGATGTGGAGATAGGCAAAGATGAATTGAATAATCCAATTTATGAATTACAAATTGTGTCTAATAAAAATCTTTGTTGTAGGCACTCACCTTGGACAAATGAGCAAATTACATTAGAGGGAAGGGAAGTTACAAAGAATGAACAACAATTTGTGCTTCCTATTCCTATTTCTAAATTTCCTCAATGTAATCATGCTGAAATTGATGGTAAAAAGTTGAAGATTACTAAAATAACAGATTTATCACCGAGGTATACGGTGATGCAGGTTAAGGTGTATAAAGATGGGGTTTAAAATTAAGTTTGATGGAATAGAAGAACTTGAAAATATATTAGAAAGTAAAAGTGATATAAGCTTTAATTCTGTAGTAGAAAAGAACGCTACGCAAATGCTTAATAGATCACGTAGAAATGCTGATACAACACCTGGAGGAACGCCTGTGGGTGATTACAAAGGAGGAGGACAATTACGCATTTCCAGCTCAAAAACAAAAGATGAGATAGGATATACAAAAGAATATGCGCCTCATGTTGAATATGGGCACAGAACGCGTAATGGTGGATTTGTTAGAGGACAATATTTTTTAAAAAAGAATGTTGAAATACAAAGTGAAATCTATAAAAAAGATTTATTAGAAGCAATCAAAAAGGAGAGCCGATAGTATGTTAACGCAACTTAGCTATATTGATTTAATAAAAGCGATTCAAGACAAAATTGAATCAAAAACAAAATTAAAATGTTATGACTTTGTCCAAGATGATGCGAACTCTCCGTTTTATTATGCTGAAGTAGTTTCTACAAGACCTGTTAAATCAAAGACTATGTATAAGTCAGCATATACGGTATTTATTCATACGATAGCTGAAGAAAACGAATCATCTGTACCTATTTATCGCTATGTTCAATTGTTGGAAGAAGCGTTAAGCGAAGATATTGAGCTTGAAGATCCATTTCAATTATTATTGCAGGTAAATAACGGATTACAGACAATAAAAACAGATGAAACAGGAGAAAAACATGCAGTACATTCATTTGTGTTTACTGTATGTCATGGATTTAAGTGCAAAGTATAAGGAGGATACAATGAAAAAATATAATTTACAGAAATTTGCTTTTGATAGTGTTGATTTTTGTGATTTTTCAGCTGCTGCCAGCAAAGCATTAGCAGGAAAGGATATGCTATTGTGTATCTATAATGATGATGGTACGTCATTATTGGCTATTAGTGGTCAGCAAGGGCTAACCATCAATCGTTCGGCAGACACAATTGAAATTACATCAAAGGATACGTTAGGTGGTTGGAAATCAAAAATTGCAGGTATGAAAGAATGGTCCATTGATAATGATGGTATCTATATGCTTGATGATGAAAGTCATAAGTTATTGTCTAAAGCATTTGAAAATGGCGATCCAATTTGCTTAAAAGTAGTAAATGCGAAAGCAAAAAAAGGAATGTTTGGAGGCCTTGCGGTTATCACAGATTATCCTATTGAAGCACCATACGATGATTCTGTTACATACTCATTAACATTTGAAGGTATGGGTGCATTAGTTGATCTTACATCAAATCCTGCTGAACCGGATACAATGCCAGGACAATAATAAATTACTTTAGGACAGTAAAGGAGAAAACAATATGTTTGAGTATAATGGAGTAGAATATGAATTAAAGCTAAATTTAAAACGAATTAGTATTATCGAAACAGTGATGAAAAAATCAATTGCAGAAATTATGAACAGAGGAGGAGCGTTTTCGATTAATGAGCTTATGACTATTACATCTTATGCAATGATTAAGGTAGGAGCGAACGCCTATGAGCAACCTAAAAAGGCGGCTGCAATTGTAGAAGAAATGCTTAATGAAGCAGGTGCTTATCGAACATTATCGGATTTAGTAGCTGAGGCTATTGAACGAGATTGTCCTTTTTTCTTCCCAGCCGCTTAGTTGACTTAGATTATCTAAGCGGGGATATTGATGAAGAATTTGAAAAATTAGCAAAGCCGTATCAAAATGATATGGATTTTGCTTTTTTTGCGGTTAATTTTGGATATTCTAAGCATGATTATCTATGTTTAACACCTAGAGAAAAAGCTTTCATTATAAAAGCTTGGGAGAACAAACGTATTTCAGATTCTTACGATATGTATAATGCTATATTTGTTGCAACCTATAATATCAATCGTAAAAAAGGAAAGAAAGCATTGAAATTATGGAAGAAACGAACAGTTAAAAAAGCAGATATGAGCAATGTTATCGAAAGTATTTCTATCATTAAAGAAATGGATAAGAGAGAAGGGACATCATGGGTGGATTTGATCTATCAAAAAAATGGAATGAAACCACCTAGAAAGAAATGGCCATTTAAGAAAAGGAGGGATACGTAGTGTCGGATTATACATTAAGCGCTAAAATAACAGCGGACAGTAAGTCATATGAAAGTGGTATGGATAGGGCTGAGCAAGCTACAAAGCAGTTTAATGAAGAAACACAGCGTACGCCTTCTAAATTAGAAATACTATCAAACAAGTTTAAAAGTGCGATGAATAGTGCAAAAAACTTTAGTGGTAAAATGTCGGATTTATCTGGAAAGTTTAAGAGCTTCGGGAATGATATGATGAAATCCGGTGCACTCATGACCGCTGGTATTACTACCCCAATGACTTTAGCTACCAAGAATATGGTTAGTGCTGCTTCCGATTTTGAAGAAAACTTGAATAAAATTGATGTAGCATTTAAAGGGTCATCTCAATATGTAAAAGATTGGGCAGATACAGCGCTTGAAAGTTTTGGACTATCAAAAAACCAAGCATTAGAAGCCGCAGCATTGTTTGGTGATATGGGTACATCGATGGGACTCACAGATAAAGCAGCAGCTGAAATGGCAACCTCACTTGCAGGATTGGCGGGAGATATGGCATCTTTTAAAAATGTTGACATCGGGCAAGCTATGACTGCATTGAATGGTGTGTTTACGGGAGAAACTGAATCATTAAAGCAGTTAGGTATTGTTATGACGGAAGTCAATTTAGAAGAATTTGCCAATAGCATAGGTAAGTCGTATAAGAATATGACACAGGCTGAAAAAGTTCAACTCCGTTATAATTATGTGATGAAAATGACAGCTAATGCGCAAGGCGATTATGCCAGGACTTCAGATGGAGCTGCTAATAGTATGAGAACATTTCAAGGTTCTGTAGATAACCTAATGATTGCGTTTGGACAAAATTTATTACCGGTATTTACGCCAATTGTTCAAGGATTAACAGATATGGTCAATTGGTTTGCGAATCTTGATTCAAGCGTACAAACGATGATTATTTCTGTCGGACTATTAATAGCTGCTATCGGTCCTGTAAAAACGATTATAGGAGGGATCTCTACCGGGATAGGTGGATTAATGAGCGCTATGAGTTTTTTAACATCTCCTATGGGAATGGTTGTAATAGCTATCGGAGCAATTGTAGCGGCAGGTTACTTGTTGATATCACATTGGGAGGAACTCAAAGCATTTGCATTAGAAACTTGGAACGGTATCCAAGAAGTATTTGCTAGATTTGATGCATGGCTAACAGGAATCTTCCAAACTGATTGGACACGATCGTTTGGTGCATTTGGAAATGTGTTGAATGCGTTCTTTGCAAATGTAGAAAATGTTTGGAAATCAGTCAAACGAGCATTCTCTGGTGTAATAGATTTTATTGCTGGCATATTTACAGGAAATTGGACTCGAGCTTGGAATGGAATTGTGAAAATTTTTGGTGGAATTTTCGGTGGTATCGTGTCAATTGCAAAAGCACCTATTAATGGGTTAATCGGTATAGTGAATACTGCTATTTCCGGATTAAATAGTATATCCGTAGATATACCGGATTGGGTTCCGCTTGTTGGTGGCCAACATTGGGGATTGGATATTGGACATATCCCTTATTTGTTGCACGGTACTGATGATTGGCAGGGTGGATTCGCTCGAATGAATGAAGGAGGGCGTGGAGAATTAACGTATTTGCCAAATGGAACGCAAGTGATTCCGCACGATATAAGTGTTAAGTATGCAAAAGAGTCTGCTAGACTTACTGCTGTAGCCGATCCGTTGAGTATGGATAGTGTTCTTGATGGCGTATCTATTCCAATATATGTCGATGCACACATGAACGAAACGACATTATTAAAGAAAGTATATGATTATACAATTCGCAAGATCGGAAACCAATATAAAGCGATATTAGCGGGGAAAGGAAGATAATTAACATGAATGAACTAATATCAACAAATCCAATAAGTGTATTATTTAAAGGGAAATACTGCGAAAATTTCGACGTTTTTCTTTATGATTATCCTGTGGTAACCTCTGCTAATAGTGAATATAAAGAAATAAGTATTCCGGGTAGAATAGGCAGTGTTATTATTCCTATACAATCAACTAAAAATATCCGTATTACTTGTACTTTTGCGATATTAAATAAACGATTACTTCCTAATGTCAGACAGTTGAAAGAGTGGCTAGATGGTCAAGGTGAATTGTACTTAACAGAAGAGATGAATGTGTACTACGACGTTTTATTTGTGGAACATGGCGATGTTGAAAGAGAATTGCGTTCTTTTGGTCGGTTTACTGTTACTTTTATTTGCTATCCCTACGGATTTGATGAAACAGGAAAACAGCCACATAGCATTATTGATAATACATTATATAACAGCTATGCAGAATGTTTGCCGGAGTATATCATAAATGGAGAAGGTACATGCAAATTATCTGTTAACGGAAATGAAATGACGGCTAACATTGGCCAAAATCTGATTATCAATACACGTCTTATGATTTCCTATCGTAAAGATGGAATACTTAAAAATACTAGTATAAGTGGGAATTATAAAGATATGAAGTTGAATAGTGGAACAAATAAAATATCAATAACGGAAGGATTTGATTTAAAAATTATTCCACATTGGGGGTGGAAAGCATGATACAAATTTATAAACGAGAAAATACAAATTTCGATATGAATGGTGATGCGGTACTTGAACCATCTGTATGTGAAATTGATACATCGACATGGGAATTAAATTTAGAACACCCAAAGGATTCGACAGGAAAGTGGAAACTGATTCAGGGCGGTGCCGTGTTAAAAGTACCGTCTTTTCTTTCTGATGATCAGTTATTTCGTATTTGTGAACCATCTAAGTCTGACTTTGGAGTAACCGCTATTGCATATCCGATTTTCTTTGATAGCAGAGATGAGCTTATGTTAGATGATGTTCGTCCCACAAATAAAAATGGACAGCAAGCTTTAGATATTATGTGTGCAGGAAGTAAATATAATGGAGAATCTAATATCAAAGATATATCGACTGCATACTATAATTATAAGAATTTGATGGAAGCATTAACAAGCAAAGAAGATAATAGCTTTATTAATAGATGGGGTGGAGAGGTTCTATATGATAACTATAAAGTTATTATTAATGAGCATATTGGCAGTGATAACGGAGTTGAGCTATTGTATGGTAAAAATATTCCAGAAAATGGCATGAATATAACAGAAAATCAACGGAACATTGTAACTAGAATATATCCGAAGGCTTATAATGGGTATATGATCAGCGGGAATAAGCCTTATGTGGATTCATCTATTGCCAATTGTTATACACCGTCAATTCGTCAAAGAGTTATCGAATTTCAAGATGTTAAGATGAAAGAAGATGCATCAGAAAATGACGAAGAAAATGGTATCATCATTTGCGCAAATCAAATGGAACTAGATGCAGCATTAAAGAAGAAATGTATTGAACTTTTTGAACAAGGAATTGATAAACCGGAAATCACAATTGAATGTGATATGGTAATGTTACAGAATTCTGTTGATTATGCAAAATATAAAGATCTGGAAAAAGTATCACAGGGCGATACAGTTCATTGTAAAAATGAAAACCTAGATATTGAAATTACTGCAAGAGTAATGAGTCTTATATATGACTGTATTTTAGACAATGTGAAAAGTGTAGTGATTGGATCGGAGCTATACAATTACTTTAAAGATACATCAAGTGTAATCAATTCAGTAAATAAAGTTGTAGATACAAGCAATGATACGCTTATGGCCAATCGTATAACCGGTGTAATCAATTTGT
>OBXO01001058.1_pt1 | contig 15146 bp, 16 predicted proteins | sample 1501431 | NCBI WGS metagenome assembly OBXO01 (sample SAMEA2580163, study PRJEB22360) | human gut metagenome | biome: human gut; feature: human-associated habitat; material: faeces | place: Denmark | collected 2008/2010 | reverse complement strand
CCGCCTCCACATCCGCCACGCTGGGGATGCCCTTCTCACGCAGGCTCCCACTGAGCTGTTCCGCGGTGAGGCCGACCTTCGCACATCGGGCGATGTCCACCTTCCCGTCGCAGACGAGGAGCTCGGGTTGGCAGGCGATGGCCCGTCTGAGCGTCCCACTGCTCCCGAAAAGGAGCTTCGCCGCCACGATGACAAGGGACCAGATGAGGAGGACTATCAGGAACTGGAGCACCGTGACCGATGGGTTGTAGATCACCCCGCCGATGATGCCGCCCAGCACGTAGTTCTGGACTTGGTTGAGCGGGGTGTTGAGGGAGAATTCGCGTTTCCCGAGGATATTGATCTGGAGGATCATCACGAGCATGCCCAGCGAGAACTTGATGATCGTCAATGTATAGAAACCCATGTCAGCGATTCCCATTCACGTAGACGTTGTGATCGATGATGTGCGTCCGTTCGAGCGTGTAGGAGTTGTTGTCGTCGTTGAGGTGGACGAGGTAATCCCTTTCATTGAAACGCACGATGATGCCGTCCTTCAGGCTCGTGGAATTCACCAGGACCTCGTCCTCCGGAACGTGCTGATCCTTGGCGACGCCCTTGATGAAGCTCACGAGCAGTTGGGACTGGGATATCCGGTTACTCACCTGAAGGTATTGCTCGGCCTGCACGCCTATCAGTATCAGCGAGAGGACGAGGGCGCCCACTCCCACGTCCCTCCACCGGGTCCGTATCCTGTCGCGTAGGTAGAGCACGCCGAAGACCATGCCCGTCACGAGCAGGACAAGTATCGCGGCCACGCGCAGCGCCGAATCGGAAGACTGATGCGAGACGATGTAGTCGAGGTCATAGAAGTCCATGCGTCACCTGGTCTTGATTCCAATGGAGTTCCCGCCCGGCGGCGGGACCGTTCCTCTCCCGAAAAGTCTACACCAGCCATCCACCGGACCGTTCGTGCCGGATGCCGTTCCTCAATCCGACGGGAGTTGCGTCCCCGTCCGGGTGACGGCGGGACTGGGTGAATTCCGAAAGGAATCCCTCGTGGCCGTGGTGACACGCATGATCCCGCCGACGCCCACACCGCGAGGGCGGGTCTCGAACATGTTCCCCGGTGTGAAAAGATCGACAATCTCAGTGAAGCTCGCGAGGAAAAGCGCCTGGTCCGTCTCCGATCTGGTCAATGCCGCGAATTTCCTGGACGCCACACCCGACGAACTCATGAATGATGCGTTCATGAACGAGCTCGGAATGAAAAAGAATCAAGACCGGCAAGGCGTTCCCGTAGGCGCCGGGACACCCCTTTATCCGGTCAGGCCCAAGGCCGGGAATAACGGAACGGCCTCGGCCGGTGTTGCCCGGCCAAGGCCGTTCGTCGCGATGGTGCCCCCGGTGGGACTCGAACCAAATTCTCATGATTCTCATCCTGCTCTGGCTGCATCTGCAGTTCCAGAAGAGCGGGAATCACGTTGAGACCCTCGAGGGATAGCGTCCTGGACACTCGCGAGATTCCCTATGAGAGGGACGGATAATAAGCCCGAACTGAGAGAATAGGCGAAGAAGCCTCCCCTGATCTCGTGATGATAGGTTCCAATTCGGGTGCACTATTCCAGGGATTCCGGTACTAGTCTCGAATTGGAATCCCTGGAAGGAGATGTGGATGGAAGCGGATAGGCGCCGCCGATTCGGCACAGTGATCGCAAGGAAAAGAGCCGATGGAAGCGTAGGTTCCTGGCTCGCTCGCTACGCGTCTCCTTTGGATCCCTCGCGGCGTGTGCAGCGTTCCTTCAGGACCTCGGAGGATGCGCAGGCCTGGCTTAACGGCGAGGAGATGCTTGTCAATCTGCATCGGCGCGGCGTACAGAAATGGGTGCACCCCACCGCGCGTTCCCGGCGTGCCCGCGCTTCCCTCATGAAGTTCGACGAGCTGGCCGACTGGTACGTCGACACGCATCGCAAACCGGACGGGACCGCGTTGAGGGGCGCGGCGAAACGTAACCTGAAGACGGATGTGCAGCATGTGAAGGATGTGTTCGGCGGGATGCGTCTGACGGACATCACCCCGGAGGTGGTCTCGAAATGGTATTTCGGCCCGCATGACGAGGGTGCGTGGGTGTTTCCCCGGACCTGTCAACGGTTGAAGGCGATTCTGGATATCGCCTGTTCGGACAGGTTCGGTACGGGTATGCCGCTGTTGGAGTCGAATCCGTTCGTGTTGCCGATACCGCCGGATCCGGAACCGAAGTCATGGAGCGTGCCGCCGTTGACGGGCGTGCAGTTGGCGGCTTTGTACGAGTCGATGCCGGAATCCGACCGGTTGAGCGTGTTGCTGGCCGCGTGGGCCGGTGGCATGAGGATCGGTGAGGTGTGCGCGTTGACGGTGGATGATTTCGATTTCGAGGCGCGGACCATGAGCGTGAACCATTCCGTATGTCGTGGCGATCAGGATTCGGGACCGTTGCGGTTGGGGCCGGTGAAGTCCGATCATTCGAAACGGGTGTGCGTGCTGCCCGATCTGCTGGTCCCTTTGATCCGTGAGCATATCCGGACGCGTCGCGACCAGTCAAGCCCTTACGTGTTCCAGGGAAAGAGGAGCATGATCCTGCCGCCGCAGACGTTGGGCAACCATTTCCGTCGGGCGCGTGAGGTCGCGGGATGCCCGACCGCGACGTTCCGGACGTTGAGGGTGACCCATACGACTTTGCTGATGCAATCCGGCGGCACGATCCGTGAGGCGATGGACAGCATCGGCGACTCGACCCAGGAGGTCGTGGTGCGTCACTACACACGTACCGTGCCCGAACATCAGCGGCAGGTCGTTAATCGCATGACCGGTGGCATGGTGTCCGGCAGCGTCGGCCTGCAGCGCATCCTTGACGTGCATGCGGCCGATGGTTCGTTCGGGGGACGGGATCCGGCCGATTCGGATCTCGGCAGGAAACTCAGTCTAATCCTGGACATCCTCTCACCCTTGGCCGGTTCCGGCTCCTAGGTTCGAAAATCCCCGTTCGGCCGATTATCGGCCGCTTTCCGTTCTTCGGACGCGTGACCTTGGTTGTAAATCGTTGTTGTCGTATCGGCGCACGTCGGGCCGCGTCCCAGGGTCCATCCCACGGGGCCGTTCGTCGTCGTGCGGGAGGGAAGATCTCATGGCCGGATCCAAGGCTTCTTCGAACGCCGGGCGTGGCGCCGGCACCATGGTCATCGCCGGTATCGTGGCGCCGGTGGCGGTTTTCGCGATCCCGTTGGTGATCGTCGTGTCATTGATGACGATCCTGATCGCGTTGGTCCAATCGCAATATGGCACGACCTGCGGTTCGGATTCGCTGTCATCGACTTCATGGGTAGCGTGGGCGAAACGGATCGCGGATGACGATTCCCACGGGTACAGCCAGTCGAATCGTAACGGCGATCCGGACTATGACTGTTCGAGCCTGGTGTACTACGCGTTGAAGAACGCGGGATTGGACGTCGGCTCCTACGCGTTCAACACGACCGGCGAGCCGGCCATATTGGAGAAGGCCGGGTTCGAACGTCATGACTGGACCAAGGTCGCCGACCTGCAGACCGGTGATGTGGTCTGGCAGTCCGCTCATACGGAGATCTACATCGGTGACGGCAGGTTCGTTGGCGCCCATCAGGACGAGAACGGTGGCATCAGCGGAGGCAAAGCCGGGGACCAGACCGGCAACGAGATCAGCGTCACCTCGTATGCGGCTGGATACACCGCCTATTTCCGCTATAAGGGTACGGGCAACATCATCGGATCGTCGGGCACGTCGAACGGGCAGGCCGTTTCGGGCGGTACCGGATCGACCGAACTGGTCGGCATGAGCGAACAGGATGCCATGGCCTGGTTCGACGGCCGGCAGGGCCCGGACGATTTCTGCGCCACCTACGCGTACGGCCAGTGCACCTGGTGGACGTGCATGAGGGCGAAGAAACTCGGCTGGACGGGTGTGGGCCGGTATTGGGGCAATGGTCAGGACTGGGCCGCGAGCGGCGCGAAGGCCGGTTTCAGGACCACCAAGGACGCTCCCGTCGCCGGTGCGATCATCAGCTGGCCGGCCGGCGTGCAGGGATCGGATTCCACATACGGTCATGTGGGTGTCGTCGAGTCCGTGGACACCGCGAAAGGCACCATCACCACGAGCGAGAAGGGTGCCGGCTACAAGGTGTATTCACGGACGATGCCGATCGTTAACGGTGGCACCTACGTACTACCCGACGGCAAGATCACCGGCGCCGGCACGGCGGGCTCGTCCGACGTGGAGCAGTGCGTGGCGTCGTCGTCCGGTTCGGACGGTGACGTGGACGGCACGCACGCCAGCGCGGAGGACGCGAAGAAGATCGCCAGAAGCAGGATGAAGGCCTATGGGTGGGATGACGACGACGAGTATGAGTGCCTCGTGCAAATCTGGACCCGCGAGTCGGGTTGGCGGTGGAACGCGGAGAACACGTCGTCCGGAGCGTACGGCATCCCCCAATCGTTGCCGGGAAGCAAGATGGCGTCGGCCGGACAGGATTGGCGGGACAATGCCTCGACGCAGATCAAATGGGGTTTGGATTACATCCTCCAACGATACAAGACGCCTTGCGGCGCGTGGGCCGTCTGGCAGACGCGGAACTGGTACTGACATATATGGAGGGAGACATGATGATCGGCATGGTTATCGCCGCGGACGAGGAGCTCAAGGGACTGGTGCCCGACGCTTCCTGGGATGTCCAGGGCGTACGCGACATGGTCGGCGGCGTCGTCGCGGTCGCGCTCGTCCTCGCCGTGGGCGTGATCGTCATCGGATGCATCAGCATGGTACCGGGACTGATCACGAACAACATGATGGAACGGGCGTTCTCCTGGAAGCGTCTGGCCGCCGCGCTCATGGTCCCCTTCACGATCGGTGCGGCGTGTACCGGTTGGGCGTGGAGCGCGAACCTGTTCGGCAGCGATGGGTTGAAGTCGAACACCTCGTATTCGGTCGCCGGACGGAAGGTCGATAGCGACGCGTTGAAGGACGGTCGGGAGAAAGGCAGCGACAGTCTCGGCTCCCTGGCCTCCCAGCTCGGCAAGGACATCGCCTCCTCCATCGGCGACACGGTGAAGGATGCCGTGTCATCCACGGTCAAGAAGTCGTTGGAGGGCTGGAAGTGGCTTACGGGCGGCGACGGTGACGGCAACGTGTTCCAAAAGGGTTGGGATTACATCAGGAAGACGTGGGACGAGGTGTTCGGCAATGGTTCGGACACCTCCGGGGATTCGTCGCCGGCGTCCAAGACCAAGAGGACCACCTCCAAGAAGACGAACGGGTCGGGCAGCGGCCGTTGAACCGTCCCTCCTATCCGATTATCGGCTTGCTGTGTCAGGGCTCGGCGTGGGTCTGCTTGAAAGGAGTGTGAATCATGTTTCACCATATTACGGCCGTCGCCGCTGTCTCTTCCCTGACAACGGCGAACGGTTTCCTGACCGTCGCCGCCGGATTGACCGATTCGGATCTCTCGAGTCTGAACGTGAGCCCGAATTTCAGTTTCTTCCCGTTCATGGAGCTTGTGCAGAACATGGTCGGCGGATTGTGGGCGATGAGCCTGTATATCGCCATCGCCGCCTGGATCTGCGCCGCGATCGCATGGATCATGGGCAGGGTGATCCATTCGGGTCCGATGCAGCAGTATTCCGGCACCGTGTTCATCTGGTGCGCTCTGGCGACGATGATCCTGGGCAGTTCCATGGCGATCGTGAAGTTCTTCGCGACGCAGGCGCTGTTCTGAAGAGGGATGATGTCCTTTCAATCCGATGGGTGCCGTGGCCGTGCCACGGTCATGGCACCTTTCCGCGATGACGCGGGGAGGCGTGCATGTCCGAGATAGTCCAGACCGTTCTCAGCAATTTCATCGACTGGCTTTTCAAACCCTTGGACAATGCGGCCAGCAGCATGATCACGGGCGCGTTCACCGGCACGGCGGGAACGGTGTCGAACAGTCAGTGGAACATCGCGATCACCGCCGCGAACCGTATCGGCTGGATCATGGGTTTCGTGAACATGGCGATATGCATCATCGGCTCGCTGCATGCCGCGGTCAAGGGCAGCGTGGCCGAATCGGTCAAGAGTTTCGCGATGTGCGTGCTCGCCTGGCCTTTGACCGCGGTCAGCGTGAGCGTGATGATCACGTTGGAGGGTATCGTCGGGACGGTCAGCGCGAAGATCCTGAACGTGCAGTTGTCCGGCGATACGGCTTCCGGCGCGTTCAGTGACAGTGTCGTGTCGAATCTGGTCGGTACCGCGACGAAATACGGTGCGCAGGCCGACATGCTGATCCGGCTGGTCGTCTATGTCCTCGTGTGGATCGCATCCCTGGCGTTGTCGGGCATGCTCGCGGCCAGATTGCTGAGCCTGGTTCTTCTGGCCGCCGTGGCTCCGCTGCCGATCATGATGTCCGGCTGGAGGACCACCCGCCCGGCCGCTTTGAAATGGGTCGAGGCGGTGGCCGGCGTGATGCTGGTCAAACCGTTGTCGGCGTTGATCCTCATGGTCGGCAGCGCACTGCTCAACGTCGCGAACAACGATGCGAACTTCTCCTCGTCGTTCTTTCCCACCCTCATCGGTTTGGCGACGTTGTTCATGTGTTGTTTCAGTCCGCGTCTCGTCATGCCCGCGGTGAGTTTCATCGGCGCCAACGTGACCGGTGAGATGCAGGAGCGTGGCGGCAAGGTCGGTCCCGGCGCCGTCAAGACCGCGGCCCAGGTCACGGCGGGTATCGTGGCTTCGGCCACGGCGGGCCTGTCGGGCGTCGGCGGCGCCACGTCCGGTCTGGCGGACATGGTCGGCGGCATGCTCAGGGGAGACGCGTCCGGTGCGGGCGAAGCCATCGGCGACATGCTGGGCGGCAAGGACGACAAATCCGACGGCAAGGGCAAGCATTCGGATTCCGACTCCTCACCCACCGTGGACGCAGCCGGCCGGAACCAGTCGGACGCGTCCGACACGTCAGGGCGGACCGGTACGGAGGACGGTCTGCCGGCAACCATGCCTTCCCAAGCGCCGTCACCGGATAGTGTTCCCGGCATCGATGACGCGGACCGGTCCGATATGGACGGGGTCGATGTCCGAACGTCCGATATGCCGCAGCCCGAACCCGTTTCCGGGGTTCCCGCCGCGGACGGCGGACGGGACGGTTCCGGTTCCACGTCACCTTCCCAAGCCATGCCCGGCGCGCCCGGAGGCCGGGGAGGCGACGCCACCGCTTCCGGAGGGACGGGAGGCCGTGGCGCGGACGGCGGGCAGGGCGGTGATTCCAGTTCGTCGTCGCAGTCCCGGTCACAGGGCGGCCGGGGAGGCGACGCCACTGCGCATGGCGGCACGGGAGGCCGTGGCGGCGATGGCGGCGTCGGTTTCCCCACGCCGTCGCATGGCGGCCCGTCAGGCCCGACCGTCGGCTGACCTGGTTTTCCCTTTATTCGGGTCGCGTCCTCGGGATTCCACGTGGAATCCTAGGCGCGGCCCGTTTCCCCTTTTGTCCGGATCATGCCATGATCGCATATTTTTTTGGAGGTGTCGGATTCCCATGGTTGCACAGGAAAAGACCAAGGTCCCGGCCGCGTCGTTCAGTCGACTGTCGGCCACGAACGTGCTGTTCGGCCTGGACAAGGCGCAGCTGATCGTCACGGTCACGGGCGTCGCCCTGCTGGTCGCGGGAGGCGCCATGGGATTGAACGGCCCGCTGATGATCGTCGGCGGGCTGGCCATCGTGTATGGCGTGGTGCGCGTGCATGGGCTGAGCCTGTTGTCGTGGACGTGGATCTGGATGCGATGGCGGGCCAGGTTGAAGGACGGTACGAACCGTTGGGCCTACAGTCCCCTCGCCGCGGGCCGCCCGTTGGGCGTGCTCGGCCTGTATGGGCATGCCGAGGATCGGGCGCAGGCCATCGAGGGCCGTGACGTGGAGGTCATAGGCACGCCGTTCATGGGCGCCTGCTATCTGTGGGATCCCGACAAGCGTCAGGCCACCGCCACGTTGACCGCGCACGTCGAGGAGTGGACGATGTCATCCGACGAGGGCAAGGCCTCCCGGGCGATGGCGTTGAACACGATGCTCAAGGACCTGTCCGAAACGGACGGGTTCGTCGAACTGAAGGAGACGAGTTTCGTCCTGCCGGGACCCACTCCCCCGGAACCCGCGTATCTGCGGGATGAGTCGACCCCGCAGTGGGCCCGTGACGATCTGGCCGACCTGTGGCGTATGCCCGACATCCTCACTCCTTTGCAGAACGTGAACTACATCAGCGCGAGCGTGTCGGCCGACCGGCTTGCGGGCGTGAACCGTCACGCGAAGACGGAACGCGCGAGCGTGGGCATCGCGTTGGGCGAGCTCGTCAAACGGACCATGGCGCCCGACCTGCTGGATTGCGGCGCCCGACGCGGCAGCATCCACTGGTGCGATGTGGACGACCTGCGCTATCTGATCCGCACGGTCGCGGATCCCGAGCATGCGGCCGATCGCGTCCACGTCAACAGGGATGATCCGACGGTGACCTGGTGCGAGGAAGCCAAGGAGCATGACTACATCACCTTGGATTCCTGCGTCGCGAGAACGTATTGGGTCTACCAATGGCCCGACACCGACGTGCAGGCCGGTTGGATCCGTGACCTGGTCGCCGGTAAACGCATGATGGCGTTCTGTCATATCTGGCGTCCGTTGACGATGGACCAGTCGGAAGCGGACCTGCGCAACAGGAAGAGCAGCATCCGCCAACGCAGCAGGCTGCAGGACCAGCGCGAGAAGAACCGCGACGAACGTCGTGAGGAGAAGGAACAGCGGCTACGTGAGCTCGAACAGGAAGCGAACTGGCCCGATACGGATCATCAGGGCTTTATCGCCCTGTTCGCGAAAAGCCTGCCGGACCTGGACGTGTTCGACCGTGACATGCAGCAGAAGGCCAAGAACTGGCATATGAGGCTCTCCTCGATGAAGGGCCAGCAGCGGGCCGCGTTGACCACGATCCTGCCATTGGGTATCTGAGCTGTTGTCGATTGAGCTCGTTCCTCTTGGACGTGCTCACGATGAGATTCCTGATTCAAGCGATGATGCCGTGAGCATTACGAAGATTTCGGCGTGACAGCTCCCGCGGAAACAAGTTCTTCATTCCATCGCATATCCGCGTCGACGGTCGCGAGGTGGCCTCGGACCTGCGCATCACGGCCGAGGGCGGCTGGCTCGAACGGACCCGGACGTTGACACATGGCAGAAGGGACGAGCGCCTTCTCGAGATTGCCGGCCGTATCCTCGGATGAACGCCCGGACCGGGGAAAGGAACCTTTGGACCGTGGGCGGCGAGCCGTTCGTCCTGCCTGTGGACGCCTGAGATTCCCGTGGGGCGGGGCCGATCCGGGTTTTGGCGGGTAGTATGAGGCATGTGGTCGTGTCCGTCGTGGCCCGTTGGGCGGGAAGGTGGTTTTGATGAGCGTCGAACGTCTTCTGATGTGCGCACGTCGCCCGGTGCTTTCCTTCGATTACGACCGACGTCGCGCCTGCGCCGTCGGGACCGGCACGATCCTGGACAGGGCGAGGCTTCCGTTGGAATTGACCACGCACGGCAAGAGCGCGGTCTACGCGAAACGGGTCGACATGTGGTGGCGCCGGCGGGCCATCCCCTCCTCGCGGGACGGCATCCGCCGCGCGTTGGATCTCCTTGGGGTGCGTTCCACGGTGGATCTCCTGAACCGGTCGTACGGGTTGAGCCTATCCGACCAGTATTGGGTCAGGGACGCTTCCGACCCGGTACGTTGGGAGGACGTCAACTTCTTCGACAATCCATTCGACGAGGAGTTCGGGCGAATGCTGCTCACCCCGGTCTCCTCGTCCCACGGGTTCAGCCTCAACGTGCCGGACGCGTCCACCGGCGGCGACCTGCCCAAACGTTGGACCATCGGCCCGTCCGGTGTGAGGGTCCTCGTCAAGGGCGGCAGGACCGGACAGGAACCCGTCAACGAGCTCATAGCCTCACGTCTCGCGCGCGGATTGGGCATCCGGGCCGTGGAGTACCGGCTCGGGGAATACGACAACCGTCCCGTCAGCCTGTGCGACGAGATGCTCTCCCGTGACGAGGAACTGATCCCCGCATGGCAGCTCATGGGATCCATCAAGCGTGACAACAGGCTGAGCATGCGGGATCAATGGCTGTCGGACGCGGTCTCGCTGGGTTGCGCGCGCAAAGCCGTCAGCGACGCGACCGACGATTGGCTTCTCGTGGACTGGCTGGTCCGTAACATCGACAGGCATTACAACAATTTCGGCCTGATCAGGAACGTGGACAGTCTTGAGGTGCGGCCCGCCCCGTTGTTCGATACGGGGATGAGCCTGTGGGCCGGCGAGTTGAGGGTGGACAACGCCGATTACAGGACGAAACCGTTCTATTCGACCTATAAGACCCCTACGGCGTTGCGTCAGCTGCGTCTCATCGCGGATTGGTCGAGGTACGATCTTGACGTTCTGGCGGATTGGCCCGACGAGGTGGCCCACCGTCTGACGGCCAACGGCATGCTTTCCCCGGTCCGCATCGAAGCGATCAGGTCGAGCCTCGTGAAGCGTGTCGCAACGGCCGTGACGGTCCGTGACGAGACGGTCTCATCCAATCATGGAACCACATGTTTCACCATCCCCCGGCCTACGCCGGACCGGTCGACGGACGATCTTCCCATGCCCTCGTCCTCGGATGCGGAGGATCCTTTCCCCGGACCGGCCCTTTCCGTCGCCGACGATGCCGGGCTACGGTAGCGTTCCTCTCCGTTTCCGGCGTCCTTATTATCTTCTTTCGACCCGTTCGGTGCATGTGGGTATGACGGAGGGTCTGTCCGGAATCGGCCCGGACATCATACGGAAACGGGGCGAACGATACGGCGAACGATACGGCCGAACCCGATCTGGCGCGTCTGGCCCGCAGACGGATCATCGACCACATGGACTGCGACGACTGCACGGAGGACTACGTGCTCCTCATGCGCCAGGACGATCGTGAGTTCGACAACGTCGCCCTGGCATGGGAGCCGTCTCCCCGGGATCCATCTCGGTCGCGCATATGCGGAGGAGATGCTGGCGGATGACAGGCGAACGAGGATCGTCGCCGCGGGATGGTTATCCCACTTGTCATATTCAGGATTGGTGCATAACGCCTCCACCGTTTTTACAAGAGGGTTGACATGCCCGGTCGCGCATTCGATTTTCTGTCTGTACACACTGACTTCGTCCTTCAGTGTGTCCTTCTGTTTCCTCAGGTCTTCGTTTTCCTACCGAGGCCGGCGGTTATCCGCGCGCAGTTCCCTTTTCGATTTGAACATCTGGCATATCCTTTCCGTCGCCCGTCCGTACCATTCGTTTCGACATCTACCACGGATCTCGACGCCTAAGGCCGTTTTCCCGGAAATCCACGGCCCCGGATATGAAAAAGTCCACGACGCTCCCGAACGTCGTGGGTCTTCTCGTGCCATCGCGTCATGCGGCCTGCAGGCGATGCTCCTCGTGGTGCGCGCGGGCATCCTGGATGATGAGGGCTTTCAGGTATCTGCTTTTATTAAGTCCCTCGCGTTTCGCCGCGTACTCTATGTACGAGCTCCACGAGGCCGGGACACGGAAGCGTTCCTGTACGCTTTTCTCACGTTTTTCATCGCCCGTCGGGCGGCCCGGGCCGGCCAGCGCGGTGAGGATGGCCGTGGCATCGGCGTCCTCGGCCATGAGCGAGGCCATCAGGTCGGAAGCCCGGCCGCCCGTGAACTGCGCGGCCGGAGCCGTCGTGGGGGCCGGTTCGTTTTCGTCGGCCAACCGTTCGTAGATATCGGTCATTGCTATCGTCTCCATTTCATCCAATAGTCACGCCATTTGTCAGTCAGATGCTCGACATGGAACACGAGCATGTCGCGTCCTTGCGGTCGTGCGAGCACTTCTATCAGGTCGTCATGCCATGCGCCGGGACGGCGCAGGCATATGACGAGCGCCGCCGTGTTGCCGGGTGTTCCGGGCGGGATGGATGGATCGGCGGGGTCAATGAGCGCGATCCATTCCGGGTGCGCCATGGCCTTGCGTATCTCATCCTCGTCAAGCCGATCCTCCTCGAAATGCTTGTAGGCCGATTTGGAATCGAAGATAATCATGGAAATAATTGTACCACAATTATTGGGCCGGTTCGGGTTCTCAGTTTTCCGATCGCGGAGGTCTTTTCCGACGGGCGCGTTCAAAATCCGCGCGGGGGAGGGCGAGGCGATCGTGTCCTGATGCCTCATCCATCGCCTATCCGCGTCTGCGGTGCATGTGGGTATGACGGAAGGTCTGTCCGGGATAGGCCCGGACATCATACGGAAACGGAGCGAACGAATGACGAACGATACGGCCGAACCCGATCTGGCACGTCTGGCCCGCAGACGGATCATCGACCACATGGACTGCGACGACTGCACGGAGGACTACGTGTTCCTCATGCGCCAGGGCGATCGTGAGTTCGGCATCGGACTGACGACCGTGCTGGCCGCACTGGCGTTCGCCGAGCGCGAGCGGGCGATACCACCGCTGCCACCGGAATGGTGGCTGAAGGTATCCAGGAGATACTAACGGTGCCGGAACCATTTCCTCGATATCGTACGGCGTTACGATTGGAACCGATATCGGTTCCATCGGAGGTGTCGTATGGATGTGTTCAAGACCCGTGTCAGGGAATGCAGGGCCATTGCCATCAGTCAGGAGAATTATTTCATGGAGACCAAGGGCATGGAGCCTTTCGTGGTTGCGGAGGGCGGGCATAGGAGGTTGTACGCGGTCTGTCCCGAATGTGACAATCCGATCCAATTGATCGGGTTGAACCGTCGCGAACTGGATGCCGGTCATCGACGCCCGTATGGAAGACACGTCGGGCATGACGTGCCTGGAGTGGCCGTATATGACGAGACGGCGTATCTGGAATGCTCGTATTCGAATCCGGGATATCATCGTGATCCCGGTTCGCGTCGTCCCCCGTCCAATCCCACGGCATTGGCCTTGTACCGGATTATGAGGGACCGGTTCGACCGGGTGGAATACGCGTGGCGGCACGCTTCGGGAATACGCCTTGGCATCAAGAGACTGCAGAGGGCGTTGATCCTATGGCGGAACGACAAGGCATGGCTGAATTACGATTCCACCTACTGCAACCTGCCGCAGATGTTGTTCATGGGATTGCCGGAACAGGACCTGTACGGTCAATGCGTGTCCAAGGATGGTCCGGTCGCTGCGGCTCTTTCCACTCTTGACGACGTCAGATTGGAACCCGTGGATTTTTCCGAGGAATGCGTTCGCGTTTCCACCACACGTTTCACCAACGTCACGTTCACGCTCGGTCCTCCATCCAAACGGAAGGACGGCGAGCATATGGTCGAATACTTCCCGCTATGCCTGTTGCATGAGGGACGTCAGATCGGTGGTTTCATCCACGTCGACACGGATCCGGAATGGTTCAGCCGGATATTGAACATGCCTGATTGGCATGAGAGCCGTCGCCTGTTGGGGTTGGCGGCCGACGTGCTGGGATAGGTTATCGGCGGGTTCGTTTCGATCGTGGATCGTTGGCATCCGCCCCGTCGCATCGTTTCGCGTGACGATATCGGATACGGGTCGCGTGATGGTCATGACGGGACGGGAGAGCCGGTCCGTGGACGCCTGCTCCTTTCTCCGGACGCTTCCCCCTGTCCGGGATCATTTCCCCTTGGCCATTCATGGTCTCTCCCCCGCTCCCGTCCTCGGATAATTGAACAGGCCGTGTCCGAAGGTTCTCTCCGTTCGGGCATGGATGCCGGCCCCGACGCGTCTCTTCCCCTTCTTCTCTCTCTGAGCGTCGGGGCCGGCCGTTTTCCGTGGCGGAATCCACGACGAGCCCCGAAGGAGGAGACGCGAATGGAAGGATTCAATGCCGACTGGATGCCGACGGCGTATGACACTGCGGCCGGCACCGATGACGGCGGGAGGCATGATCGTCGTGATCGTCGTCCCGGCGGCTTTCCCATGGTGAGGATCATCGCCATAGGCGCGGCCGTATGCGCGGTGGCGGGTGTCGGCGGCATCATCCTCGTGGATCGGATGGATATGACGCATGACGGGAACGTGACGGCATGCGAGCGGGCCGTGCTGTCACGCGACCGTCAGGCCGGCCTGTTCGACAAGGATTCGGAACGGTACGGGACAAACATCGACGCGGAGACGTTGCGTAAGGCCGACGAGGACCTGGCACGACGCTGGGTCAAGGCGAGGAACCGTCCGAGCGTGTCGGAGATCAGCTGCGACGCGGATTGCGACAATACGACGTTGAAGAGGGCCAAGGAAAAGGCCGACGGTGAAGCCACGCGGATGCGCAAGGCCCGCAGGACCCTGAAGTCCCTGTACGGGAAGGCGTCGGACGTGCTGGGCCGCAAGGCCGACAAGGACAGGCGCGAACGGTTCCATACGGCGTTGGAAAAGGCCGAACGCGTGTTGGACGATACGCGGGACGCGGACCTGAACCTGCCGTATCTGCGCACGAGACTCGGCCAGGAGTACGACAAGGCGAAGGAAATGGATGCGGGGTCGGCCGATCCGGACGAATTGGATCGCATGGCCTCCATCCTTGAATCATTGTCGGAACAGACCGTGGATTCCATACGTGCCGGCCAGGGGTCGGAGGAAGATGACGGATGACGACGGGAACGCGTTCCGCCGGAACGGGGAGGCATGGATGAACTGGACCGATCTGGCAAGAGGCGTCATGTACGCGGTGGAGCTTATCCTGTGCGTGAAGGTGCTGGGCGATTGGATGATGCCGACGTGCCGTCACGGTCCCGACCCGTCCACGGGCATGGCCCGTGGACTGCGTGCTGCGGGATGGATTCTGACGGTGTTGTACGCGTGCGGCGTGGGCAAGAGCCTGATGTACCTGCGGTTCGGGTGGGATGATGATGTGCTGCCGGTCGATTACGTGAATCTGGCATTGGTCACGGCCAACACGCTCGTGTGGATCATTCTCGCCTGGCGGCATCGCGGACGCTGACTGCCGGACCGTTCCCCGTGCCCTTTATGGCGTCATGGCCTTATGGTCTTGCCTGAGGGTTCCATGGCGAAGGATTCCGTGACGTGGGGGCCGGGTGGAAACGGAACGGCTGGGCCGC
>OBXO01001057.1_pt1 | contig 15147 bp, 15 predicted proteins | sample 1501431 | NCBI WGS metagenome assembly OBXO01 (sample SAMEA2580163, study PRJEB22360) | human gut metagenome | biome: human gut; feature: human-associated habitat; material: faeces | place: Denmark | collected 2008/2010 | reverse complement strand
CAGAGACTAATAATAATTTGAACACCAAAACAGAATACCTGGAAAATATTATTTACGAGATCCGGGGGTCGGAAGAACTTATGGCGTATCTGGATAAGGCTGGAAAGCAGGAACTGGACGAAAAGGACCAGGAGCGGCTGCAAAATGTCTATACCCGTACCGTAAATATCAGCAGTCAGAAGAACCTGGGCAATGGAAATGAACCGATTGTGGAGAAAGTGTATCTCTTTGATAGTCAGGATGATTTTTTGTTTACCGGTTACTATGCCATGGTGGAGTCGGAGGTACAAAAAAGCAGGGAGGAAGCAATCGGGGTTTATAATAACTTCAGAAAACAGCAGGAGGAGCCGGGAGGCAGCCCGGATTATTGTTATTATCCCGGGCAGGAAGGCAGGGAGTATCTGGCTTTTACTCTATACGACAGGAATATGAAGGATCAGGGCAGTGTGATCTTTGAGATCCGTCTGGATGTATTGGAAGGGATTATGGACCAGGTTGACAATTATAAGGGTGCATTCTGGATGTTATATGATCAGAGAGGAAATATTATCGTTGGCGAGAATTATAAAATGGCAGGCGGGAAGTTAGGAGAAATCAACCAGTCATTCCAGACGGTGCCATATGAGGCAACTATTGATAATACAGGATTCCGTCTGTATACCGAAGATATGAGCATGTACCTGAGGGCAACGATAGGAATCCCTGAGGGGCAGACTACCTACCTGCTTTATGATTCTGTTAAAATTTATATTTTTATACTGGCGATTATCTGTGTTGGGGTATTTGCAGCATTTGTAACCATTGTTTACCACATGACAAAGCCGCTGAAGGAATTCACAGAAAAACTCCAGTCTGTTAAAGAAGGAGATTTTGAAACGAAACTGCCGGATTACAGCACTGAAGAATTCCATGAGATCAGTCTGGTTTTCAATGAAATGACCGAATATGTGAATTATCTGATCAAACAGGTTTATGAAAAACAGCTTTCCATTAAAGAAATGGAATTAAAGTTTTTACAGACCCAGGTGAATCCCCACTTTATGTTCAATGTATTAAATACCATTGCACTTCAGGCGAGGCTGGATCAGAACGAGGAGACTTATAAAATGATCACCTCATTTTCCCAGCTGATACAGGCAAAAATATACCGCAAGGATACAGAGAAGGTACAGATCCGCCAGGAACTGGAATACGTGGAGTATTATCTCTATCTGCAGAGTTACCGTTACGGTGATAGGCTGAATTACAATATACAGGTGGAAGATGAAGAAGTGCTGGATATGTTCATTCCCAAGCTTTGTCTTCAGCTGATTGTGGAAAACGCTGTAGTACACGGAATCGAACCGAAACTGGAACCGGGTTTTGTAGAAATCGTCATGTATGAAAAGGAACGCAGCATCTATATAGAAATAAGTGATGATGGCGTTGGATTTGACCAGGAAGGGGAAGTATCCCTGCCAATTAATAAAGAAGTAAAAGAAAAAGGACACAATCATGTAGGGCTTAACAATGCCCATCATATTATACAGCTCACCTATGGTGAGAAATACGGAATCCATATTTTCTCCAAAAAAGGAGAGGGCTCCAGGGTTACCGTACATATACCGTTTGACGAAGGAAACTGCACAGAATAATGTGCAGTTTTTTAGATGGGAAAAATGTCCGGAAGCCAAAAAAGACATTAATTGGAATAATTATAAAATTGTTATTAAAAAACGGGGTTTCTGTGCCGTAATCCGGTAAGTGTGTTATAATGACTTTACATGTCAGATTGCCCGGAGGATCCCCTGACGGGGGTAAGCTCTGTGACAGCTGAATTAAATTTGTTAACAGAAATGGAACTAATCATAACCAGGTGTTTTGGATTCACAGAGGAGGAATAATTATGAAAAAATGCAGAATAGGAATTATTTCAGATACCCATGGACTGTTAAGACCGGAAGTTTTAGAAGTTCTGGAAATGTGTGATTATATTATACATGGCGGAGATATTAACAAGGCGGAAGTATTGGAGGAACTTAAAAGAATTGCTCCGGTATACGTTGTCCGCGGCAATAATGACAAAGCGCAATGGGCGGAAGAATTACCGGAGGAATTGTATTTTGAAATTGCAGATATAAAATTTTATATGGTTCATAATAAAAAATCCATTCCCGAAGATCTTTCCCAGGCAGGCGTTGTAATATTCGGACATTCCCATAAGTATTTTTGTGAAGAAAAAGATGGGGTGTTGTGGTTAAATCCCGGGAGTTGTGGTAAACGCCGGTTTGACCAGCAGATCACGATGGCAGTTATGGAAATTCATGACGGCAGATACATGGTAGAAAAAATAGAGTTAGATCAGGAACAGCAGGAGGCATAGGAAATTTGTCAAATGAGATTCGAAATCCCTATTTGCGACAGAGCTTATATGATCTGGTCGTGAAAAGGGGGAGCGGGGAGCTGACTCCCGATGAGGAGACACTCTTTGGGTGGGTCCGCTTCTGCACATTGAAAAAATACCGCTATTTGTATGAATACAGGGAAATAGCCAATCCCCTGCTGGAGAGAAAAGAGGATGATTCTATGCGCTCCGGTGAAGATCCCAAAGAAGTCTGCAGGATCTTGGGCATTCAAACGGAAAGGTATGTATCCTGGTTGAAAGAAAATTATGAAAGCTATGAAAGCGATCCGAAATCTAATGCAAATCCATTACATGGAAGCACGCAGACTCATGGAAAAGTCCGGATGGAAGTTACGCAAACAGCCGGTGCAGGTATTTATAAAAATCTGATTCACCGGGAATTTAACCCGCTCACAAGGGGCGAAAAGTTTAGTATCGGCATCGGCATTTATAATACGAAAGCGGACGGTCCCATATACCTGGCGGGTATGATCGATATGTATGATAAAAGTGCCGCAGGTATAGTTCTTGGCGGTTATCGTTCTTCGGAACTTGCCGGAGCGGCGATGGACATGATTTTGGAGTCAAAAAAGGTAAGAACAAACGTGCCTGTTATTCACAGCAGTCAAAATCCCATCTATCGTTCTAAAACTTATCACCAGGAAATTGAAGCCCGGGCAGTTATACCATCCATGACATCCCCAGGGGAACGGGGCGGGAACGCCGTGATCAGCACTTTTTTCTCCCAGATCAAGCGAAGAATGAGAGGCTGTCAGTTTGAGAACTGGCAGGATGCAGTGGATTGGATAGAAAATGACCTGTTATTACATAGAGTCGCCGGGGTAAGATAATATCTGCGAAAAGGAGAGGATAGCATGGCAGATAGGAAAAATGAAGATAAGAAAAACATACATGAGAAAAACATACATGAGAAAAATTCAGAAGCTAAGAATGCGGAATCTAAGAATTTAGAATCTAAGAGTGCGGAATCTAAGAATGCAGAAGCTAAGAATGCAGAAGCTAAGAATGCGGAATCTGAAAATGCACACAACAACAAACAAAATAAGTTAGAAGACACGGATAATCAAATGGAACAGGCTGTAAAATTAGCAGAAGAAAGCGGATTTCATTACGCTGTATGGATAGACAGTACAGAATTAGAATTTGACGCTTCACTCCGCAGATATTGCGAGGAAAATCTTTGTGGAAACTATGGGCAAAATTATGCCTGTCCCCCGGATTGCGGTACTACGGATGAAATGGAACAGAGAGTAAGAAAATATAAAAAGGCATTGGTATTGCAGACAATCACGCAAGTGGAAGATATTATGGACGGTCAGGAGACAAAATCTGTTAAAAAGAAGCATAATCAGATTACCCGGGAATTTGCCGCCAAAATGGAAGAGACAGGAGGGCAGGGACTAATGATTATGGCAGGTCCATGCTCTCTTTGCGCAAAATGCGGGATACAGGTAGGCATTTCATGCAGATTTCCGGATAAAATCGCATCCTGCCTGTCAGCTTACTGCATCAATGCACGGAAAATGGCTGAGTCCAGTGGCCTCGAATATTGGTGCAAAGACAACCGGGTGGCATTTTTCAGCGTCTATCTGACAGAAGCAGCTAGGAGACAAGCATAGATGGAAAGGAAAAGAAGGTATGAGATGCAATCCTGTCCTGACCATACTCCGGGGTGATCAGCATGGAATATGAATTGATTTACAGCACCCGAAAAACCATTGCTATCCAGATCATGGAGGACGGAAGAGTTGTGGTGCGGGCACCGAAAAGAGCAGGCAAGCGTGCAATAGAGAAATTTATCACAGAAAAAGAGAACTGGATACGGACAAAGCAGCAGGAAACCCGGGATGCTTATGAAAATAAAAAAAGCGAGCTGTTAACGGATGCCCAGAAGTTAAAGATGAAAAATCTTGCAAAAGAAGTATTTGCGGCAAAGACCGCGCATTTTGCCAGAATAATGGGTGTTACATATGGAAGAATTACCATCCGGGAGCAGAAGACCAGATGGGGAAGCTGCAGTTCTGCAGGAAATCTGAATTTTAACTGGAAGCTTCTTCTGGGACCGGAAGAAGTGGTGGATTATGTGGTAGTACACGAACTTGCCCACCGGCGGGAAATGAATCATTCAGCAAGGTTTTATGCTGTGGTAGCAGAAATCATGCCGGATTATAAAGTGTGGCAGCGGTGGCTGAAAGTAAATGGAAAAAGGTTATAGATAAATCTGACAGGATCAGAAAGATCAGAAAGGGAGTTTCAAATGAGAAGTGAGCAGGAGATGTACGAACTGATATTGGGAGTTGCAAAAAACGATGACCGGATTCTGGGGGTCTACTTAAATGGGTCCAGGGCGAAATCTGATGCACCAAGGGACTTATTTCAGGATTACGACATTGTGTATGTGGTCACAGAAACCGCATCATTTTTAGAAGACAGAGACTGGATTACCATATTCGGAGAACTTCGTATGGTACAGGAACCGGATAAGCTGGATAAAATGCTGGGGCGGCAGGTGGATTTTACCAGCTCCTATGGGTATCTTATGCTGTTTCAGGATGGGAACCGCATCGACTTGCATATACAGGTTCTGGAAGCTGTAGAGACGGAAGTGTATTTTAAGGATTCCACGGTGATCCTCTGGGAGAGGGATGGCTGTCTAAGTAAAATCAATGATATCAAAAGATACAGCTATCTGGTAAAATGCCCGAATGAGGGGGATTATATTGCATGCTGCAACGATTTCTGGTGGTGTATGGCAAATGTGGCAAAGGGAATCTGGAGAGATGAACTACCCTATGCAAAAAATATGCTGGAGACCGTAATCCGGCCGAAGATGGATCTCATGGTCAGCTGGTGGATCGGCTGTCAAAATAATTTTCAGGTATCACCAGGGAAAATGGGAAAATATTTTAAACGCTATCTTACCGAAGAATACTGGGACATGTACCGTCAGACATATACAGATGCTGATTATGAAAATATGTGGCAGGGGATATGGGCTGCCTGCAGGCTATTCCGGGAGCTGGGACAAAGCGTTGGAGGAAAATTAGGATTTATGTATCCGGTAAAGGACGATGGAAATATGGTGGAGTATCTGGAAGCGGTAGAGAAGCTTCCGGCGGACGCTGTGGATCTTCAGTTATAAAAACGAAATTACGAAGTAAAGGAATAGAGAATGAAGTTAAAGAATCTGGAATATTTTATCGTTATTGCAGAACAGAAGAGTTTGCATAAGGCGGCTGAGGTTTTGTTTAACTCTCAGCCTAATCTGACCAGGGCAATGCACAGCCTGGAAGATGAAGTAGGAGCGGAATTGCTGATAAGATCCAATCAGGGGGTAGAATTGACACCTATAGGTGAAAGCTTGTATTATTATGCCAAGTCGATCTTAAACCAGCTGGATGCTGTATCCGGTTTAAAGATGCTGAGTCAGGAAACGGTGCAGAGTAAATTAAATGTTGCCGTTGCCCGGATTATCTTTGCGGATGACTTAATGCTGCGCTTTTATGAGACGGTAAAGTCAAACCATACCACGATTAATCTATTTGAAACCACGGTGGAGGATGTAATCAATAGTGTGGCTACTTTACAGTCAGAAATAGGCATTGTGGCAATTAATACCTTCCAGTTTCCAATCTTTCGAAGATCGCTGGAAATAAAAGAAATAGAATATGAAGTTTTGGACAGGGGTCCAATCTATATACAGGTAAGCGAAGCAAGTACACTGTTGAAACAGGAAAAAATATATGCAAAGGATTTGCTGGATTACAGTTATATTCACCTTCCATATGATTATTATGCCAATATTAATTTTGGATTAGATATAGGGGGAATACGTTTTTCGGATTTTAAGAAGACAATAACCATGAATAATTATCACGCTATTATCCGAATGTTAAAGCACGCAGATGCGTTTATTTTCGGGAACAAATGGCAGATGGAGGAACTGGCAAAAGGTAGAATTGTCAGCAGGGAAATAGAAAATATTACCAGTGATATCATGCTTATCTGGATAAAACGAAAAAAAGAGGTAATATCTGGAAATGGAAGAAAATTCCTGGAACTGTTCCGAGAATATTATGCGAATAAGCCAGATACCCGCGATACCTAAAAAGTATCGCGAGGGTATCCAGATTAAGTATTGGCACGATTTTGGATATAGCGTTATAATCTAGGCAGATAGTAAGAAATATCCAAGTCAGAGAGCCATAGCAGCACTAAATAAAGACATAGGAGTGGCAAAGATGGCGGAAGAGAAAAATTTACCTAACGAAGAGGAACAAGTATCAACCGAAGCGGCGAAGAAAGCGGCGGGAGAGACAGCAGCAAAGTCGGCGGGAAAAGCAGCCGGAAAGACAGCAGAAGAGTTGGCGAAAGCTCTTATCAGACAGAAAATTATCATTGGAAGTCTGGCAGGTGTAATTGCCCTTGGTGGTGCAGGAGCAGCAATTGGTTATAATCAGGGATGGTTTGGCAACAAACCGGCTTCCTCTCAGATCACAGAGTCAATCACAGATGCATCCACAGAGAAACAGCAGCCGGCATCCGCCGATGTTGATCCGAATGCAGGAGAGTGGGACGGTACAGTACCCCAGGCACCCAAAGGAGATCCAAATGCAGATTCCATAGCGATACCGGGATATCCTCAGATTTATTTACCGGCTGGTAAGACTGAGGTAGATGTGGCATTTTCCAATCCGGAAGGAAATCCCTGTTATTTTACATTTGAACTGGTGTTAAAAGATACAGAGGAAGTACTATATACATCAAAACAGGTTCCGCCGGGTGAGGCAATTACACATATTACTTTAAACCGTGCGCTGGATGCGGGAGAATATCCGGCAGTATTGAAAATTTCAACATTCCATATCGTAACCCAGTCCGGTATGAATGGTGCCAATGTGGAGACAACGCTGGAAGTGAAGTAAGGAGGCGTATAGGAGGGTGATATTTAAACACAGATGCTGGAAGAAAGGTTTTCCTCTAATTCTGATCACTGCCCTGATAACACAAACGTTTCCCATGAAAGTGGTTAGAGCCGAAGAGGCAGATGGTGGTATCTGTTCCTGTGAACAGTGCAGCTGCAAGAATGAGGAAAGAAAAGAAATAGTAAATGAGGATCCCAGTGAGACAACAAATAATGAAATATGTGCTTGTAATGAAACGGATCTAAATCAGGGATGTGTCCGGTGTGGAGAAGGATGCACCTGTTGTAACAGGTATGAAGTGGCAGAAAATTTGGTGTGCAATCATCAGCACGATGGGACTTGCGGGTATGCAGAAGCATTATCTGAGGTTCCCTGTGATATGGATTGCAAAGAGACAGATAGTGATGGCATGATAAAACATTGCCAGGAGTGCGCTTATGCGCCTGAAGCAGAAGAACAACCATGTATGCATGTACATGATGAAAAGTGTGGATTTAATGAGGCAGAAACAGAAATTCAACCGGAAGAAGTGACAGATGCATTAGAGAATATGTCAGAACTTTCGACGGAGCAGATTCTTAATGATGTGGAAGAGGTGACTGAGGATGAGAGGAAAACCATAGAAGAGACGAACGGGAATTCCGATACGGATTCAGAAAAAGAAACAGAAGCTGAAAAGAGTTTAGAGACTGAGCCATGTACGGAAACAGAAAGTGACGTACAAGAAGCTGGCAGTACAAAAGAAAAAAGTGAAGTACCAGAAAAAGACAGTGCCCAACAAGAGACAGAAGCAGGAAATGAAGTGAAAGCGGCAAAGACCGAAACAGAGAAAATCACAGCGCAGGAATCAGATAGTGAAATAGAAAAGAAAAAAGAAGATGGCTCGTATGATATTCATTCGCCATACTATGTTATTAAAATACCTTCGGAAGTGATGATTAATGAAAGTACGGACTTTGAGATCGGGACCTCTTTTATAAAAGATGTGGTAGATAAAAAAGCATATCTTGAGATAGATGGGGACTGGGCAGATGATGGAACCGATTGTTTTGCTCTGATGCGGGACGGCGATGAAGATACAACCTGGAAATATCAATTATATATAGAAGGAAAGTTGATAAGTAAAGGTGATAATCGCATAGAGTTGGATCAGACGAAGGATAGCCAAAAGGCAAGGATTGTATCAATGGATGATAAAGAGATCGTGCCGGCTGGGAAGTATCATGGTGGTTTGAGATTTAATGTAGTCTATGAATAAATAATGTAAAATATAGGAGGAATTTATCATGATGAAAAAAAGATTATTGGCGTTTGGGTTAGCTGGGGTTATGTTGATGGGGATGAGTATGAATGTGTTTGCAGCGAATGTGGATGTAGAAAATAATGCTGAGTATTCCGAACAAGTGAAAGGTCTTTCAGTAGATTATGTAGTACCTGTTTCTTATATAATTTCAATTCCAACAACATTAAGATATGATAGTGAAAATAGTTCGCAAAATGTATTAAGTTTTGAACAGAAGAAATTGGTTTTAAATGATAAAGGACAAGTAACTATTAAGAGTGGAACATCTGATATAGTTAGCAGACAATGAAACTGTTAAGTATACTGTAAGTTTAAAAGGTACAGATGGTTCAACCGCTATAAATAAAGACGAAGTCGCTAAATTTACTAACAGTAGTAAAGATGCAACTGAGGTAAAGGTTGTAAGTGACCAAGATGCAACTGTAGCAGGAACATATAGTGGGAGTGTTAACTTTACCATATCCTATACCACTACTCCGTAAATAGTATATTTCAATTTACAATGATAAGATAAATATTAAAGAACTATGCTTAGACTATATTTTAGTTAACGCATAGTTTTTTATATATTATATATTTGGTAACATCTTTATAATAATTAGTAAGTTACTAGTTGAAAAAATGAACTTTGTTTTCTTATACTTTAGATTAAATTAAGGTTTTAAATTTCTGATTTTCAAAAAAAACAACGTTACATATCCCCCAAAGTATGCTATACTATCATCGAAGATTCTACTCGGGTCAATGACCTGCTGGAAAGAAAAAATATAGCAGAGGTGCAAAGATGAAGAGAGTATTACTGAAACTCAGCGGCGAAGCGTTAGCCGGAAGTAAGAAAACAGGGTTTGATGAGCCAACCGTAACAGAAGTGGCGAATCAGGTAAAGCAATTAGTAGATGATGGTATTGAAGTTGGAATCGTAATTGGCGGTGGGAATTTCTGGAGAGGACGTTCCAGTGAGACCATTGACCGCACGAAGGCAGACCAGATCGGAATGCTGGCAACTGTTATGAATTGTATTTATGTTTCGGAAATTTTTCGTTCCGTTGGAATTATGACACAGATTTTAACGCCATTTGCATGTGGTTCTTTTACGAAGCTATTCTCGAAGGATCGTGTGAATAAATATTTTGAAAAAGGAGTTGTTTCTTTCTTTGCGGGAGGAACCGGACATCCTTATTTTTCAACTGATACTTCAACCGTACTCCGTGCCGTTGAAATTGAAGCAGATGTGATTCTGCTGGCTAAGGCTGTAGACGGTGTTTATGACAGCGATCCAAAGGACAACCCGAATGCTAAGAAATACGATGAGATTTCCATTCAGGATGTAATTGACCAGAAACTGGCTGTTGTGGACATGACGGCATCCATTCTCTGTATGGAGAATAAAATGCCAATGCTGGTATTTGGTTTAAACGAGAAGGACAGCATTGTGAATGCCGCAAAAGGGAAGATCACAGGTACAAGAGTAACTGTATAATTATGTGATGCAAAATGTATGCATAAAAAATATTACGAAGATCACGATTATCACAGAATAAAACAGTACTATAACCTCAGTTAAAAAAGGTGTAATAAACTCAACTATTAGTAGTAAGTAGAATATAAAAAATCAGGAGGAATGAAAAATGGATGAAAGAATTAAGTTATACGACACAAAAATGACAAAATCTTATGATAACCTGTTATCAGAGTTTGGAGCGATCAGAGCCGGACGTGCGAATCCACATGTATTGGATAAGATTAAGGTAGATTATTACGGAACCCCGACACCCCTTCAGCAGGTTGGTAATATTACCGTTCCGGAAGCCAGAATGATTCAGATTCAGCCTTGGGATGCATCCCTTGTTAAGGCAATTGAAAAAGCAATCATGACTTCTGATCTTGGAATTAACCCAAATAACGATGGTAAGATTATTCGTCTGGTTTTCCCTGAATTAACAGAGGAACGCAGAAAAGAACTGGTTAAAGATGTGAAGAAAAAAGGCGAAGCTGCTAAGGTTGCAATCCGTAACATTCGTCGTGACGCAAATGATGCATTTAAGAAACTTGCGAAAGAGGATGTGTCTGAGGATGAAATCAAAGAATTAGAAGACAAGACTCAGAAAATGACTGATAAATACATCAAGGAAGTGGACAAGGCAGTTGAAGAAAAGTCCCAGGAAATCTTGACGGTTTAATTATTATAATTTTATAAATAATAGAAGGGGGCTTCTTGACAGTCCCCTTTTTTGTGATATGATGGAAAAAGGTCTATGAATGGCAGGTTTGAACTGTCCTGTGATAGATAGGCGCAGGAGGGAGAATAAATATGGCAATACCACAGCATGTGGCAATTATATTGGATGGAAATGGAAGATGGGCGAAAAGCAAAGGAATGCCCAGAAATTACGGGCATGTCAGAGGCGCAAAGAATCTGGAGGTTATTTGCGAGGACGCTTATAATATGGGGATTAAATATTTGACGGTGTATCTGTTTTCAACGGAGAACTGGAACCGTCCAAGCGAAGAGGTGGCTTCTCTTATGAAGCTGTTTCGCAGTTATACGAAGACCTGTATTAAGACTGCTCAGAAAAATAATATGAAGGTGCGTATGTTGGGAGATCCCTCAGCATTAGATCCGGATTTACAGGCTAGTATGCGGTCTTTGCAGGAGACATCGAAAAATAATACAGGACTGAATTTCCAAATTGCCATTAACTACGGAAGCCGTGATGAAATTGTACGTGCAATCCGCAATTTGGCGCAGGACTGTAAAGATGGAAAAGTAAAGGTCCCGGATATTACAGAGGATGTTTTTTCTGATTATCTGGATACGAAAGGAATACCGGATCCGGATCTTCTGATTCGTACCAGCGGGGAACTCAGGCTTTCTAATTATCTGATGTGGCAGCTGGCATATACGGAGTTTTATTTTACGGATGTTCCATGGCCGGCATTTAATAAAGAGGAGCTGATGAAAGCGATTGACAAATTCAATGGCAGAGATCGGCGGTTCGGGGGCGTGAAGGAGGATTAACCATGTTTGTGACGAGGCTCATAAGTGGTATTGTGTTGGTGCTGATTGCGCTGCTGACTATTATCTCAGGAGGATATGTGCTGTTTGTAACGCTGCTTCTTATATCGTTGATCGGATTGTATGAACTTTACAGAGCGATGAATGTGGAATCCGAACAGTCACATGGACTGGCATTGGTCGGTTATATCGGAACAGTTGGTTACTATTTCATGTTACTTTTTGGATTTGAAGCATATAGTATGATAGGGCTGATTTTTCTGCTGGTGGCATTTATGTTTGTCTATGTGTTTACTTTCCCCAAATATAAGGCTGAGCAGGTTATGGCTGGATTTTTTGGCGTAGCCTATGTATCTGTGATGCTGTCCTATATTTTTCAGACGAGAAATCTCCAGGACGGTGCATTTATCGTATGGCTGATTTTCCTGTGTTCCTGGGGATGCGATACCTGTGCGTACTGTGTAGGGGTATTAATTGGAAAGCATAAAATGTCTCCGAAGTTAAGTCCGAAAAAATCCATAGAAGGGGCAGTTGGCGGTGTGGTCGGCGCTGCACTTCTGGGAGCAGTTTATGCTGCTGTAATTGGTAAATATCTGGAGGCACAGAATCAGATTGTAGTCTATGCGGTGATCTGCGGAATTGGCGCATTGATTTCCATGGTGGGCGACCTGGCTGCTTCTGCTATTAAGAGAAACCATGATATTAAGGATTACGGCAAGCTGATACCGGGGCATGGCGGAATTTTAGACCGCTTTGACAGTGTGATATTTACAGCTCCGGTTATTTACTTTTTAGCAACACTTTTTAATTAAGAATCAGAGTCTGTTTGAAATTTGCCTGCTCAAATGGGGCGGGCAGATTATTGCAATGATTTTTCAAATACACTCTGGGAAAGAACAAGAGAGGATTTTTTATGAAGACGATAGCGGTGTTAGGATCCACAGGTTCTATTGGAACCCAGACATTAGAAGTAGTAAGGGAAAATAAAGACTTGCAGGTAGCGGCATTGGCAGCAGGCAGTAATATCGTGCTTTTGGAAAAACAAATTCGGGAATTCAAGCCAAAGGCAGCAGCAGTCTGGGATGAAAAATCCGCTTCGGAATTAAGGGAATCCGTAAAAGATCTGGATGTAAAAGTTGTAAGCGGCATGGAGGGATTAATTGAAATCTCTACACTGCCCGAGGTAGAGATTCTGGTCACTGCCATCGTGGGAATGATTGGAATACTGCCTACAATTGAAGCGATTAAGGCGAAAAAGGATATTGCGCTGGCGAATAAGGAGACACTGGTAACGGCAGGGCATATTATTATGCCGCTGGCAGAAGAATGCGGTGTGCGGATTTTGCCTGTGGACAGTGAACACAGCGCTATTTTCCAGTCTCTAAACGGCGAAAATCCAAAAAGAATTGGTAAAATACTTTTGACGGCATCAGGCGGTCCTTTCCGCGGGAAAACGAAATCATTTTTAGAAAAAGTCCGGTTGGAAGATGCTTTGAAGCATCCAAACTGGGCAATGGGACAGAAAATTACCATAGACTCTGCAACATTGGTAAATAAAGGTTTGGAAGTTATGGAAGCCAAGTGGTTGTTTGGAGTAGATTTGGATAAAATACAAGTAGTGATACAGCCGCAGAGTATCATCCATTCCATGGTGGAATATGTGGATGGAGCGATTATGGCAGAACGGGGAACTCCGGATATGAAGCTGCCGATACAATATGCCCTTTATTATCCGGATCGTAAGTATCTGGGAGGAGAACGGCTGGATTTTTGGAAGTTATCACAGATTACCTTTGAAAAACCGGATATGGATACCTTTCTTGGATTGCCGCTGGCATTTCAGGCATCGAAAGCAGGTGGTTCTATGCCGACGGTATTCAATGCAGCCAACGAGCGTGCAGTCAGTAAATTTTTACATAAGGAAATCCGTTTCCTGGATATTTATGATATCATTATGTACTGTATGGAGGAACATAAGACAATCCAGAATCCAACTGTGGAAGAGATACTGGCTACGGAACAGGCAACTTATGAATTGATTGAAAGCAGGTGGTAGATTGAAAATCGTTATTGCTATTTTAATATTTAGTATTATCATTATTATCCATGAGCTGGGACATTTTATTCTGGCGAAATTAAATGGAATCACCGTTACAGAATTTTCAGTGGGTATGGGACCCAGACTGGTAAGCACCACAAAAGGTGAAACCAGGTATTCCCTGAAACTGCTTCCCTTTGGCGGTTCCTGTATGATGCTTGGTGAAGACGAAGCAGCGGGTGATGACGGGTCTTTTGGCAGTAAATCTGTATGGGCGAGGATTTCTGTTATCGCTGCAGGTCCGATCTTTAACTTTATTTTAGCCTTTGTGCTTGCGTTGTTTATCATCGGCAGTATTGGCCATGATTCACCTGTAGTAGGTGCCGTTACAAAAGGCTTTCCTGCCGCAGAAGCCGGGTTAAAAGAAGGCGATGTTATAACCAAGATGAACAACAAGAATATCAGGGTTTCCAGGGAAATCAATAATTATGTCACCTTTAACCAGGGTAAACCGGTAACGCTTACTTACGAACGGGATGGGGAAAGTCATACCGTTCAGATGACACCTGAAAAGTCGGATAGCGGCAGATACTTATTCGGCATTAGTCCGGCGGGAACCAGAGTAAAAGGAAATCCAATAAGCACCCTGAAGTACAGCGCATATGAGGTTAAGTATTGGATCGATACCACGATTGGAAGTTTGAAGATGCTTGTCAGAGGTCAGGTAGGTATTAACGATATGTCAGGACCGGTAGGCGTGGTAACTATAATTGGAGATACTTACGAAGAGAGCGCCAAAGAGGGCGGCGGTTTTCTGGTTTGGCTGAATATGCTGAACATTTCCATATTGTTAACAGCTAATTTAGGTGTAATGAACTTATTACCGCTTCCAGCTTTAGATGGTGGAAGACTGGTTTTTCTGATTTTGGAAGCGATACGTGGTAAAAGGATTAGCCCAGAAAAAGAAGGAATGGTACATTTTGTTGGATTAATGGCATTGATGATTTTAATGATAGTAGTCATGTTCAATGATGTTATGAAAATTTTATAATTAAAATATTTGAATCAATAATGGAGTTAAAAGATTCTATGTTGTTTATAAGTAACTTAAGAAAGAAGAATAATAATGAAAGTATATTCTAGTAAGTAGATTTGGGGTGTATCTTTCTCTAATATTAAAGAATCATAATCTTGTATATTTAGGAAAAAGTCTGACATAGGGGTCGTTGTAAAAGTAGAAAAATAATACTACTGGAATAATGGATCCTTTTCTTTGCCGAATACAGAAAAATGGGTTCCGAGAGTGGGCTTGTTTTCGAAGAGTTCGCCATTCGTGGCATGTTTCAATAAGGGAATCACAAAATTAATATCGTTGCGCTGACCTTTACGGATCATGAAATATACGGGATTTCCGTAAGCATCCACAATTGAGTGAATTTTTGTACTGGTTCCGCCCAGGCT
>OBXO01001054.1_pt1 | contig 15190 bp, 13 predicted proteins | sample 1501431 | NCBI WGS metagenome assembly OBXO01 (sample SAMEA2580163, study PRJEB22360) | human gut metagenome | biome: human gut; feature: human-associated habitat; material: faeces | place: Denmark | collected 2008/2010 | reverse complement strand
GAGGGGCGAGGGGATTGCTCAGTGCTCGCATTAATTTGTGGGGAACCCTCAGCCCTTTGGGAGAGGGCTGGAGTAAGGGAAATTCAACCGTTGGCTGCTACTTTACGCAAATCAAACACCCGGCAGGCTTTACCCTCGGATCGCGGTATGCTTCCGCAGTTAACGATCATCACATCGGTTGAAATCCCCACCATCGATTTAATCCGATGACGCAGCTGATGGCAGACCTGACAACGCTGTTCATGCGTCAGCGTTAAGCTACTCTGTTTCAGCTCGACTTTCACCGAAAGTGAATCAAGATGCCCGCGGCGGTTCACCTCCAGCTGATAGTGCGGCGAAAGATGTTCGAACTTGACGATCTCCTCTTCCAGCTGTGACGGGAAGACGTTAACGCCGCGAATGATGAGCATGTCGTCGCTGCGCCCGCTGATGCGATCCATCCGGCGCATGGTGCGTGCGGTGCCCGGCAGCAGGCGCGTCAGGTCGCGGGTGCGGTAGCGGATCACCGGCAGCGCCTCTTTGGTCAGCGTGGTGAACAGCAGTTCGCCCTGCTCGCCGTCGGCCAGCGGCGTGCCATCATTCGGGTTGACGATCTCCGGGAAGAAGTGATCTTCCCAGATGGTCGGACCGTCAGCGGTTTCAAGACACTCCATCGCCACGCCCGGCCCCATCACCTCGGAGAGACCATAGATATCCAGCGCGGTAATGCCCAGCCGTTTCTCGATTTCGCGGCGCATCGCCTGCGTCCACGGCTCGGCGCCAAACACGCCGACGCGCAGGGAACAGGCGCTGGCATCACCGCCCATCTGACGCTCCAGCTCTTCGATCAAGTTCAGGCAGTAAGAGGGCGTCACCATGATCATATCCGGCTGGAAATCGCGGATCAGCTGCGCCTGCTTCTCCGTCTGGCCGCCGGACATCGGGATCACCGTCGCCCCCAGACGCTCTGCACCGTAGTGCGCCCCCAGCCCGCCGGTGAAGAGCCCGTAACCGTAGGCGACGTGAATTTTATCCTTCGCGCTGCCCCCGGCGGCGCGCAGGGAACGGGCGACGATATTGGCCCAGTTGTCGATATCATTCTGGGTATACCCCACCACGGTCGGCTTTCCGGTGGTGCCCGACGAAGCGTGGATGCGCACCACCTGCTCCATCGGCACCGCAAAGGTATCGAACGGGTAGTTGTCGCGCAGATCCTGCTTGGTGGTGCACGGGAATTTTTGCAGGTCCGCCAGCTCGTTGAAATCGTCAGGGTGAACGCCCGCGGCATCAAACTTACGTTTGTACATCGGAACGTTGTTGTAGGCGTGGTTCAGCGTCCACTTCAGGCGCGCGGTCTGCAACGCCTGCAATTCATCAATGGACGCGGTTTCGATCGGATCAAGCTTTGTTGTATTTATCATCGCAGGGTACTCACATTATTGTTCGCTCAAACACGCTCAAGGATCATGGCAATGCCCTGACCCACACCGATGCACATCGTACACAGCGCGTAGCGCCCGCCGCGTCGGTGCAATTCATTGCTCGCGGCCAGCGCCAGTCTGGCACCGCTCATTCCCAGCGGATGACCTAACGCGATCGCCCCGCCGTTCGGGTTGACATGCTCCGCGTCATCCGGCAAGCCCAGCTGACGCAGCACCCCCAGCGCCTGTGCGGCGAAGGCTTCGTTAAGCTCAATAACGTCCATATCGGTGATACTGAGTCCGGCACGTTCCAGCACCTTACGGGTGGCGGGAACCGGGCCTAATCCCATCAGACGCGGCTCGACGCCCGCGGTCGACATGGCCACAATGCGGGTGCGCGGGATTAACCCCTGGGCAAGCGCCATCGGCTTGCCGGCCCCGTCGTTGACGCCAGAGGCCTCCCCCGCCGTCACCACACCGTTCTTGCGAAACGGGGCTTTCAGCGCGGCAAGCTGTTCAAGGGTGGTTTCGGCGCGCGGATGCTCGTCTACGCTCACTTCCGTTACCGCGCCTTTTTTCCCCGTTACCTGTACCGGGATTATCTCCTGCGCCAGAACGCCATTCTGCTGCGCCAGCGCGGTGCGCTGCTGGCTGCGCAAGGCAAATGCGTCCTGATCGGCACGGCTTATATTTAACAATTCCGCTACATTCTCTGCCGTTTCCGGCATGCTGTCAGTTCCGTATTGCTGATGCATGAGCGGATTCACAAATCGCCAGCCGATGGTGGTATCGAAGATCTCCGCCTGACGCTGAAACGCCGCGGTGGCTTTACCCATCACGAACGGCGCACGGGACATGGATTCGACGCCACCGGCGATCAGCAGATCGCCATCCCCGGCCTTAATGGCGCGCGCCGCAAAGCCAAGGGCATCCAGACCGGAGCCGCACAGGCGGTTAATGGTGGTACCGGAAACGGTCTGCGGCAGCCCGGCCAGCAGCGACGACATGCGCGCCACGTTGCGGTTATCCTCTCCGGCCTGATTTGCGCAGCCGAAGATCACGTCATCTATGCGCTCCAGATCGAGCTGCGGGTAACGCGCCAGCAGCGCACGCAGCGGAACGGCCCCTAAGTCATCGGCACGCAGGCTGGATAATCCTCCACCGTAGCGACCGACCGGGGTACGCACACCCTCACAAATAAATGCGTTACGCATCAGGCTTCTCCTGTCACACTGCCGCCGGTGCGGTGGGATTTCCCGCGAAAAAGAGCGACGGTTTTCTGTTGTTGATTCTGAATTTCGATGTCGTAGACGCCGGTCAGTTTGCCCTGATGCTTCACCCGCGCGGTAGCGGTCAGCTTATCGCCAGCAAAGCCCGGACGCAGAAAATCGATGGCGCAGCCTGAGGCCACCGCCGCCAGCCCCTGACTGTTGCAGGCGTAGGCAAAGGCGGTATCGGCCAGCGAGAATAGCTGTCCGCCGTGGCAGGTTTTATGCCCGTTAAGCATCTGCGGGGTGATGGTCATGGTCACCACCGCGTAGCCCTCGCCCATCTCGATAATGTCCATCCCCATCGCCTGCGCGCAGGCGTCCCGTTCGTACATCGCGCGGGCGTTATGCCAGGCGTTATGACTCATAACTACTCTCCAGAAGCGCACGCTGGCGCAGCAGTGAACAGGGGCGATAACGTTCCTCGCCGTAGTGACGTTGCAGGTTCTCCAGCAGCGTTAACAGACGCTGCCAGCCAAGGCGCTCGCCCCAGGCGATGGGGCCGCAGGGATAGTTGACCCCTAAGCGCATGGCGGTATCGATGTCTTGCTCACTGGCGACCCCTTTTTGCAGGGCATCCAGCGCTTCGTTGGCAATCATCGCCACCGTGCGCCAGATCAGCAGGCCGGGGTAATCCGCAATCTGGACCACACGTTTCTCCTGGTGCTGCAACCAGTAAATGGCTTTCTGCGTGGCGGCGTGCGGGTTGCCGGGCGCGGCGGCTATAACGGCCACATCCCGCTCGATGCGGTCGACCACCACCACCGGACAGCCGTGGCGCAGCGCCAGCGACTGCGCGGTTTCACCCTGCGTTTCGATCAGCAACATATCGTCAATTTCCGTGACACCGTCACTTCTTCGCTGTGCGCGCATCGGGCTGAAGCTGTGGCTGACCGGGGCGAGCCAGCTGACGGCGGGTTTGTCCTCCTGCCAGCGGTAAACGCCCTGCCCGCTTTTCTTACCCAGACGCCCCGCCAGCACCAGCTCCTGCTGCACCAGCGACGGCAAAAAACGACGCTCCTGCCAGAAGGCGTTAAATACGGAGCAGGTCACGGCAAAGTTGACGTCCTGACCAATCATGTCCGTCAGCTCAAGCGGCCCCATCGGGAAACCCCCGCCGTCTCGCAGGGCGGCGTCGATCACCTCGGGCGCTGCCACCTGCTCTTCCAGCGCGCGCCAGGCTTCCGAGTAGAAAGGACGCGCTACGCGGTTGACGATAAACCCCGGCGTGGACTGGCAGCGTACCGGCTGCTTTCCCCAGCTCAGCGCCAGCTCGCACAGCGCATCGGCCACTTCGGGTGAGGTCGCCAGCCCGCTGACCACCTCCACCAGCTTCATCACCGGGGCAGGATTGAAGAAGTGCAGCCCGGCGACGCGTTCAGGGTGGTTTATCTCCGCCGCAATCGCGGTAACGGAAATGGACGAGGTATTGCTGGCGAGTAGCGTCTGCGGCGGACAAACCTCTGCCAGCTGGGTAAACAGCGCCTTTTTCACTTCAAGCCGCTCGGAGGCCGCCTCGATCACCAGTTCGGCTTTCGCCAGAGCACCGATATTCGTCACCGGCGTCAGGCGGGCGAGGATCTGTTCCCCGGCGTCGGCAGAGAGTTTTCCGCGCGCAACGCGAGAGGACAGCCGCTGGCGAATGCCGTCGACGGCGCGGGAAATCGCCGCAGCGTCAATGTCGTACACCAGAACCGGATGACCGTGGCTGGCTGCCACTTCGGCAATCCCGGCGCCCATGGTGCCGCTGCCAATGACGGCGACCGTATGGATATTCACCATCTTATTTCCCCGTAAAGTTCGGCGCGCGTTTTGCCAGGAACGCGCTGACGCCTTCCCGGTAGTCGTCGCTGCGTCCGGCCAGACGTTGATAGTCGCGCTCCAGATCAAGCTGGGCGTCGAGGGTGTTGGTTTCGGCGGCGTTGATTGCCTGCTTGATCAAGCCCAGGCCATAGGTCGGCTGCGAGGCAAAATGCAGCGCCATCTGCTGTGCGGTGGCGGAGAGCTGCTCGTCGTCCACCACCTGCCAGATCATTCCCCAGGCCTGTGCCTGCTCGGCGCTGAGCTTGTCGCCCAGCAATGCCAGCCCCATGGCGCGGGCGCGTCCGGTCACGCGCGGCAGCAGCCAGGTTCCGCCGCAGTCCGGTACCAGCCCGAGCTTGCTGAAGGCCATCACAAAGCTGGCTGAACGGCCCGCAATCACCATGTCGCAGCCGAGGGCCAGCGTGGCTCCTGCCCCCGCCGCCACGCCGTTAACCGCGCAAATCACCGGCTTCGGCAGTTTTGCCAGGCGGCGCACCAGCGGGTTGTAAAAAGTCTCAACGGACATGCCCAGATCCGGCGCAGGGCCGTTCGGGTCCACGTTACGGTCGTTGAGATCCTGCCCGGCGCAGAAACCGCGTCCTGCCCCGGTGATCAGCAGGCAGCGGATAGCGTCATCGCGCTCGGCCTGCTTCAGGCATTCGGAAAGCTGCTGGTGCATGACATCGTTAAAGCTGTTCAGGCGCTCCGGGCGGTTCAGCGTAATGGTCATTACGCCCTGCTCAACATGGCTCAGAATAAATTCCACAATTAGCGTCCTTTAAAGTCTGGGGTGCGTTTTTGTAAAAAGGCGTTGATACCTTCCCGGCGATCGTCTGTGGCCGCGAGCAGCGCAAACAGCTGACGCTCCTGCGCCAGCCCGGCCTGAAGCGGCACTTCCTGCGACTGGCGAAGCGCCTGCTTCGCCGCCTGTAACGCCAGCGGCGAGTGGCGCGCCATCAGCCCCGCCTGCTTCAGGGCGTACTCCAGCGTCAGCGAGGCCGGGTAGACGTCGCTGACCAGCCCGGCGCTGTGCGCCTGAACCGCCGTGATGCTTTCGCCCGTCAGCACCATTTTGCTGGCCAGCGATTTGCCCACGCTACGGATTAGCCGCTGTGTGCCGCCTGCGCCCGGCATGATCCCGAGGGTGATTTCCGGCAGGCCAAAGCGGGCGTTATCACCGGCAATCACCACGTCGCAGAGCAGCGCCAGCTCACAGCCTGCCCCCAGCGCGTAGCCGTTCACGGCGGCAATCAGCGGTTTGGTGAAGGCGTTTATTCGCGCCCACAGCTGCGGGCGGATATCGTTCAGGGTTGCGGGCAGGTCTTTCTCCGCCATTTCGTTGAGATCGGCCCCGGCGGCAAAGCAGCGTTCGTTGCCGTAAATCACACAGACGGCGATCTCCGCATCCGCGGCGGCGGCTTCAAGCTGCTCCGCAATTTGCGTGAGCAGGGCATTGTTGAGCGCGTTGCGCGCCGCCGGACGGTTAAGCGTCAGCTGCAACACGCGGCCATGACGGGTGACAATCAGTTCGCTCATGCCATCCCCTTCGCATCAAAATCGACGATAACGTCAGCGGTTAACGGCAGCGCCTGACAGCTCAGCACATAGCCTGCGGCCAGCTCGTCCGGCTCCAGGCTGTAGTTGGTCGCCATGTCCACCTCCCCGCGAAGCACTTTGCATTTGCAGGTGGCGCACACGCCGCCCTTGCAGGCGTAAGGCAGATCTGCCCCCTGACGCAGGGCCGCGTCAAGAATGCTCTCGTCGTCCGCCGTCAGGGTGATCTCCCTGTCGCGCCCGTCCTGACGGACGGTGACCTTCTGCCCGTCGGCCTGCACGCTGACTGTCCGCTTAACGGGGGTTCCCGGCGTGTTAAAGCGTTCAAGATGGATCGCTTTTTCCGGCATACCCAGCGCTTTCAGCGCCGCCTCAGCCTCGTCCATCATCGCCGACGGGCCGCAGATGAAGGCTTCATCGTACTGGCGGAAATTCACCAGCGTTTTTGCCAGCGCATGGAGCTTTTCCCCGTCAATACGGCCATGGAGCAGATCGCTGTCGAGCGTCTCCTGGCTGAAGATAGAGATCAGCTGCAAACGCTGCGGGTATTTATCTTTCAGGTCCGCCAGCGCCCGGCGGAACATCATGCTCTGGCTGCTGCGGTTACCGTAAATCAGGGTGAAGTGGCTGTGGGCTTCAGTGGCCAGCGTAGCGGACATAATCGCCAGCATCGGGGTGATCCCGGACCCGGCGGCAATCGCCAGATAGTGGCCTTCGCGTTCGGCCTGCGGCTGGTAGCCAAAATGCCCCTGGGGAACCATCACCTCCAGCGCCATGCCAGGTTTGATCTCGTCCCGGGCATAGCGGGAAAAACGTCCGCCCTCGATGGCTTTGACCGCCACGCTGATCTCACCGCACGCGGTGCTCCGGCAGATGGAGTAGCAGCGGCGCAGTTCATCCCCGCCAGGACTGGCTTTCAAGGTCAAATGCTGACCGGGACGGAAGCGGTACGCCTCCTGTAACGCCTGCGGCACCGCGAAGGTAATGGTCACCGCGTCGCGGGTTTCGGGTTCCACTTTTGCCACTGTTAATGAATGAAACGTTGTCATGGCAGCCTCAAATACATTTGAAATAGTCGAAGGGCTCACGGCAGGTATTGCAGCGGTAGAGCGCTTTGCAGGCCGTGGAACCAAATTCACTGATGAGCGAGGTATCGGTGCTCGCACAGCGCGGGCAGCTCACCTCCGCAGGAACGTGGGCATGGCAGCTATGGCCGACAGGCGGGCTGATGCCATATTCCCGCAGGCGCCTGCGGGCATCGTCGGTCATCCAGTCGGTGGTCCAGGCGGGCTCCAGTTGCAGCACAATATGTACCGGGGAAAAGCCGTTCCCGGTCAGAGTTTCGCGGATCGCCCCCAGCAGATGCTCCGTTGCCGGACAGCCCGAATAGGTTGGCGTGAAGCCTATAACCCAGCCTTCCCCCTGCGCCTTCACGCTGCGCACCATGCCTAAGTCGGTGATGGTCAGCACCGGCACTTCCGGGTCGGGGATCTGGCTTAACAGCGCCCAAATCTGCGGGATTTGGGCAGGCGCAATGTCGACGAGGCGTTGCATAGTGTTCTCCTTTACCACTGCTGGTCGGGGTAAACGCGCTGGAGATACTGCATCTCAGCCAGCATCGGTCCGAGGTGTTCAGTATGTAGCCCCTTCTTGCCGCCCGTGCGATACGCCACTTCCTCGGGCACGCGGAGGGTAGCTTCCGCCAGCCCCGCAAACACTTCGCGCTCCCACGGTTCCCGCAGGGCGCGCGGATCAACCGCCACGTCGGTGTCAACCAGCTCCAGCTCGACGTCGTCGGCGTCAAACAATTCAGCCGTAAAGCGCCACAGGCTATCCACCGCCTGCTGCATTTTCTGTGAGGAGGTTTCTGTCCCGTCCCCCAGCCGCACCAGCCAGCCGCGGCTGAAGCGCAGGTGATAGCGCGCCTCTTTAATGGCTTTTGCCGCGATGGCGGCAAGCTGACTGTCGCTGCTGTGGATCAACCGTTCGTACAGCGCTACGTTCCACGCATCCATCAGATACTGACGGGCAATGGTGTCGGCGAAGCTGCCGTTTGGCTGTTCCACCAGCAGCAGATTGCGGAACTGACGCTCATCGCGGCCATAGGCCAGGGTGTCTTCATCACCCTTACCCTCCCGTTCAGCGGCGTAGGTCAGGAAATTGCGCGCCTGCCCGAGCAGATCAAGGCCGATATTGGCGAGCGCCAGGTCAATTTCCAGCTCCGGCGCATGGCCGCACCAGGCGCCCAGACGCTGTGAGAGCACCAGACCGTTGTCGCCCAGACGCAGGGCATAAGCAGATACGTTGTTCATCCCCAACCTCACATATGCTCAATGCCATCAGGGATGGTGTAAAACGTCGGATGGCGGTAGACCTTGCTTTCCGCCGGATCGAAAAACTCCCCGCTCTCTTCCGGCTGGGAAGCGACGATTTCACTCGCCTTCACCACCCAGATAGAACAGCCTTCGCTGCGGCGGGTATAGGCATCGCGCGCGTTTTCCAGCGCCATGCGGTCGTCGGCAGCGTGAAGGCTGCCCACATGGCGGTGCGACAGCCCCTGCTTCGAACGGACAAAAACTTCGTATAACGGCCAGTAAACATTGCTCATGGTTGATTCCTCTTATGCGGCCTGGCGGGCGCGTTGTTTTTCCGCGTGGGCCAGAGCGGCTTCACGCACCCATGCGCCGTCATCCCAGGCTTTACGTTTTGCGGCCAGACGTTCGTGGTTGCAGATCCCGCGCCCGTTGATCACCTCGTCAAATTCGTGCCAGTCGATTTCGCCGAAGCGGTAGTGGCCGCTCTCTTCATCGAAACGCAGGTCGGGATCCGGCACGGTCATGCCGAGCATCTCCACCTGAGGCACCGTGTTGTCCACGAAGCGCTGGCGAAGCTCATCGTTGCCAAAGCGTTTGATCTTCCAGGCGAGACTGCGGGCGCTGTTTGGGGAGTTGTCGTCGTTGGGTCCGAACATCATCAGCGCGGGCCACCAGAAACGGTTGATGGCGTCCTGCAACATCTGCCGCTGTGCTTCGCTGCCCTGCGCCAGCGCCATACAGGCCTCAAAACCCTGACGCTGGTGGAAGCTCTCTTCTTTACAGATTTTCACCATCGCCCGGGCGTACGGGCCGTAAGACGTACGGCACAGCGCCACCTGGTTCACAATGGCCGCCCCGTCCACCAGCCAGCCAATGACGCCGATATCGGCCCAGCTCAGGGTCGGATAGTTGAAGATGGAGGAGTATTTCATCTTGCCGTCGAGCATCTTTTGATAGATGTCCTCCCGGGCGCAGCCCAGCGTTTCCGCCGCGCTGTAGAGGTACAGGCCGTGTCCGGCTTCGTCCTGAACCTTCGCCAGCAGAATGGCTTTCCGGCGCAGCGTCGGCGCGCGGGTGATCCAGTTTCCTTCCGGCAGCATGCCGACAATCTCAGAGTGGGCGTGCTGTCCAATCTGGCGGATCAGCGTCTTGCGATAGGCATCCGGCATCCAGTCCTGCGGCTCGATGGCCGTCTCCTGTGCGATGCGTTGCTCAAAGCGTTGTTCTTGCGTCACATAACCACCTTTGTGATTCGTTAAATCACCACAAACAGCAAAATGGTGAATCATTTGGTTTCTTAAAAGTTTCACAAAGGTTAAATATAACCCCAAGAAGTGTTTGATTATTTTGTGACGACGCTCGCAAGCCTTTTCATTAAAGGCCGATGACACAAGGCTTTCGGGTGGTCAGGCTAAGCAATAGAGATCACAACGTTAACAATTCATTAAAACTCAGCTTGATTTTTATGATTCGCGATCAAACTATTTATAGTGAAATCACGAAACACCTGGAGAGAAGAAATGCAGCAGTTAGCCAGCTTCTTGTCCGGCACCTGGCAATCAGGCCGGGGCCGCGAGCGCACCATCACCCACGCCATCAGCGGGGAAACGCTATTTGAAGTCACCAGCGAAGGGCTGGATATGGCGGCCGCGCGCCGTTACGCCATTGAACAAGGCGGAGAAGCGCTCCGCGCAATGAGCTTTATCGAGCGCGCCGCCATGCTGAAGGCGGTGGCCAAACATCTGCTGAGCCAGAAGGATCGGTTTTATGCCCTGTCAGCCCAGACCGGCGCGACGAAGGCCGACAGCTGGGTGGATATTGAAGGCGGTATCGGCACCCTCTTCACCTACGCAAGCCTCGGCAGCCGTGAGCTGCCGGACGATACCCTGTGGCCGGAGGATGAGCTGATCCCGCTGTCGAAGGAAGGCGGCTTTGCGGCACGTCACGTGTTAACGTCGAAATCCGGCGTGGCGGTGCATATCAACGCGTTCAACTTCCCGTGCTGGGGGATGCTGGAAAAGCTCGCGCCCAACTGGCTTGCCGGGATGCCCGCCATCATCAAGCCCGCCACCGCCACCGCGCAGGTGACTCAGGCGATGGTGAAAGCGATCGTCGAGAGCGGACTGGTGCCGGACGGCGCCATCAGCCTGATCTGTGGTGGCGCGGGCGATCTGCTGAACCAGCTCGACAGCCAGGACGTGGTGACGTTTACCGGGTCGGCCAGCACCGGGCAGAGCCTGCGCGTACATCCGAATATCGTCGCGCATTCCATTCCGTTTACCATGGAAGCAGATTCCCTTAACTGCTGCGTACTGGGTGAGGACGTGACGCCGGAGCAGCCGGAGTTTGCGCTGTTTATTCGCGAAGTAGTGCGCGAGATGACCGCCATAGCCGGGCAAAAATGTACCGCCATCCGCCGCATCATCGTGCCGGAAGCGCAGGTTGAAGCCGTCAGCCAGGCGCTGATTGCGCGGCTGGAGAACGTGGTCGTCGGCGATCCGGCCCAGGAAGGGGTGAAGATGGGGGCTCTCGTCAACAGTGAGCAACGTGCTGACGTGCAGGAAAAAGTCGATCATCTGCTTGCCTCGGGCTGCCAGATCCGTCTGGGTGGTAAAGCCGATTTGCGGGCGGCTGGCGCATTCTTCCCGCCCACCCTGCTGTTCTGCCCGCAGCCGGACGAAACTCCGGCCGTTCACGCCACCGAAGCCTTTGGCCCCGTCGCCACCCTGATGCCGTACCGCAACAGTGAACACGCCATGCAGCTGGCGCGGGCGGGCGGCGGCAGCCTGGCGGGAACGCTGGTCACGGCAGATTCAAACGTGGCGCGCCAATTTATTGCCGGTGCCGCGCGCGCCCACGGACGCATTCAGATCCTCAACCAGAAATCTTCGAAAGAATCCACCGGCCACGGTTCACCGCTACCGCAGCTGGTGCACGGCGGCCCGGGACGTGCGGGCGGCGGCGAGGAGCTGGGCGGCCTGCGTGCGGTGAAGCACTATCTCCAGCGCACGGCAATTCAGGGCAGCCCATCCATGCTCGCCGCCATCGGCAAACAGTGGGTCCGTGGCGCGGAGGTGCAGGAAGATCGCGTTCATCCTTTCCGTAAATACTTCGAGGAGTTACAGCCGGGCGACAGCCTGCTGACCCCGCGTCGTACCCTGACGGAAGCGGATATCGTGAATTTTGCCTGCCTGAGCGGGGATCATTTCTATGCCCATATGGACAAAATTGGCGCGGCGGAGTCGATTTTTGGCGAGCGCGTGGTACACGGTTATTTCCTGATTTCCGCCGCGGCGGGGCTGTTTGTCGATGCCGGGGTTGGGCCGGTCATTGCCAACTACGGCATGGAAAACCTGCGCTTTATCGAGCCGGTCAAGCCGGGCGATACCATTCAGGTGCGCCTGACCTGTAAACGTAAAACGCTGAAGAAACAGCGCACTGCCGAGGAAAAACCGACTGGCGTGGTGGAATGGGCGGTGGAGATCTTCAACCAGCATCAGCAGGCCGTGGCGCTTTACTCCATTCTGACGCTGGTGGCGCGCCAGCAGGGTGACTTCTGACGCACCTCTTTCTTGCCGGGTGTCGCTCCGCTTACCCGGCCTACAACTACCTGACCGGGGTGTGATGCACCCCCGCTCTTTTTTTAACCTGGCAAGACTGACAAACAACCTGGCAGATGCAGGCAAACGCTTTTCGTGCGCGCCTGTCAGGATAAGGCTGACACAACACAATAAACACAACAAGATGAGGTCTGCGATGGGAAGCAATTCTTCTTTTTTTGCCCGTAGAACGGCACTGGCCATGGCCGTTGCGCTCTGTTGCGCCTGGCAATCCCCTGTTTACGCTCACGGCAGCGAGGCGCATATGGTCCCGATGGACAAAACGCTTCAGGCGTTTGGCGCGGACGTGCAGTGGGATGATTACGCCCAGATGTTCACCATCGCTAAAGACGGTGCCTTTGTGAAGGTCAAACCCGGCGCCAACACCGCCATCGTTAACGGCAAACCGCTGACGCTCCAGGTGCCCGTGGTGATGAAGAACAATAAGGCCTATATCCCGGAGACTTTTATCAACGATGTCTTTCAGTCCGGTCTTGATCAGACATTCCAGGTTGAAAAAAGCCCCCACCCGTTAAACGCGCTGACGGCTGATGAAATCAACCAGGCCGTAGCCATTGTGAAAGCCTCTGCGGATTTTAAACCCAATACCCGCTTTACCCAGATTGCGCTGGCGGAGCCAGAAAAAGCCAAAGTCTGGGACTTCGTGCTTAACGGCACGGCGGTGGATGCGCCCCGCCAGGCCAATATCATTATGCTTGACGGCAAACGCATCATCGAAAGCCGGGTGGATCTGAAGGACAAAAAGATCCTCCGCTGGGAGCCGATCAAAGACGCGCACGGCATGGTGCTGCTGGATGACTTCAATACCGTGCAGCAGATCATCAATGAAAGCCCGGAGTTTGCCGCCGTGCTGAAAAAGCGCGGTATTACCGATCCGAAGAAAGTGATCACCACCCCGCTTACCGTCGGCTTTTTTGACGGCAAGGATGGGCTGAAACAGGAAGACCGCCTGCTGAAAGTGATCAGCTATCTCGACGTGGGCGACGGTAACTACTGGGCGCACCCGATCGAAAACCTGGTTGCGGTGGTGGATCTCGAGCAGAAGAAAATCCAGAAGATTGAGGAAGGCCCGGTCGTGCCGGTGCCGCTCACCCCGCGTCCTTATGATGGCCGTGACCGCGTTGAAACGGTGAAAAAACCGCTGGAGATTATCGAGCCGGAAGGCAAGAACTACACCATTACCGGGGATATGGTGCACTGGCAGAACTGGGATTTTCATCTGAGCCTGGACTCGCGCGTCGGCCCGATGATCTCCACCGTGACCTATAACGACAACGGCAAAAAGCGACAGGTGATGTATCAGGGATCGCTCGGGGGCATGATTGTGCCGTACGGCGACCCGGATATCGGCTGGTACTTTAAGGCCTACCTGGACTCCGGCGACTACGGCATGGGTACCCTGACCTCCCCGCTGGTGCGCGGCAAGGATGTTCCGTCTAACGCCGTGATGCTCAACGAAACCATCCCGGACTATACCGGTGCGCCAATGGAGATCCCCCGGGCGATCGCCATTTTCGAGCGTTACGCCGGGCCGGAATATAAGCATCAGGAGTTAGGTAAACCCAACGTCAGCACCGAGCGCCGCGAGCTGGTGGTGCGCTGGGTCAGCACCGTGGGTAACTACGATTATATCTTCGACTGGGTATTCCACGAAAACGGCACCATCGGCATTGATGCAGGGGCCACGGGCATTGAAGCGGTGAAAGGCGTGCAGACGAAAACCATGCATGATGCCACCGCGAAGGATGACACCCGATACGGTACGCTGATCGACCATAATATTGTCGGCACCACCCACCAGCACATCTACAACTTCCGTCTGGATATGGACGTGGACGGCATCAACAACAAGCTGGTGGCCATGGATCCGGACGTCAAACCGAACACCGCTGGCGGACCGCGCACCAGCACCATGCAGGTTAATCAGTATGATATTGATACCGAACAGCAGGCGGCGCAGAAGTTTGATCCGGGCACCATCCGCCTGTTGAGCAACACCAGCAAAGAGAACCGCATGGGCAACCCGGTCTCGTATCAGATCATCCCTTACGCGGGGGGCACACACCCGGTGGCGACGGGCGCGAAGTTTGCCCCGGACGAGTGGATATATCACCGCCTGAGCTTTATGGATAAACAGCTGTGGGTGACGCGTTACCATCCCGACGAGATGTACCCGGAGGGAAAATACCCGAACCGTTCCACGCATGATACGGGCCTCGGCCAGTACAGCAAAGATAACGAGTCGCTGAACGACCAGGATAACGTCATCTGGATGACCACCGGCACCACCCATGTCGCCCGCGCCGAGGAGTGGCCTATAATGCCGACGGAATGGGTGCACACGTTACTCAAGCCGTGGAACTTCTTTGACGAGACGCCAACGCTCGGTAAGAAAAAAGAGCAGAAATAACACGTTGACCGGGCACGATGCCCGGTTTTTCATTCGCTTTCTTGCTGAATACCACTCCCCGATTATAGTTAATGTTACTTCGCTTAATGCTTTTGCAACATCTGAAACATTTTGTAGATATCGAAGTGTCCATGAACAACGCTATACATAACCGAGAGGTTTTAGGATGAAAGTCACTGAGATAGTAAGAAGCCTTGCGCTGGCCGGTTTTTTCATTTCCGCCAGTTCAGCCTGGGCCGCAGAAGCCTCTAAGGATGCAACCGCAGCAACTCAGCAGGCCAACAACGCACTCTTCAACCAGCTTCCTTTCTCCGATAACACCGATTTTACCAATGCCCACAAAGGGTTTATCGCCCCGCTACCTCAGGAAATTATCAAAGGGGAGCAAGGCAACACCGTCTGGGATCCACAGCAGTACGCCTTTATCAAGGAAGGCGATAAAGCGCCCGATTCGGTTAACCCGAGCTTATGGCGTCAGTCCCAGCTGATTAACATCAGCGGCCTGTTTGAAGTCACCGAGGGCGTGTACCAGATCCGTAACCTCGACCTGTCAAACATGACCATTATTGAAGGTAAAGAAGGCATTACCGTGGTCGACCCGCTGGTGTCGGCGGAGACGGCCAAAGTCGGTATGGATCTTTACTATAAAAATCGCGGCAAGAAACCTGTCGTCGCTGTTATTTACACCCACAGCCACGTTGACCACTATGGCGGCGTGCGCGGCGTGGTGGACGAAGCCGACGTGAAGTCCGGCAAGGTTAAAGTCTACGCGCCAGCCGGATTTATGGAGGCCGCCGTCGCGGAAAATATCATGGCGGGT
>OBXO01001051.1_pt1 | contig 15215 bp, 12 predicted proteins | sample 1501431 | NCBI WGS metagenome assembly OBXO01 (sample SAMEA2580163, study PRJEB22360) | human gut metagenome | biome: human gut; feature: human-associated habitat; material: faeces | place: Denmark | collected 2008/2010 | reverse complement strand
CCATAAAAGATGTCGCAAAAGCTGCTCAAGTTTCTGTAGCAACAGTTTCTAGAGTACTTAATGACGATCCCAAGGTGAAGCCAGACACTAAACAAAAAGTTCAAGAGGTAATAGAAGCGCTTAATTACACACCTAATTTACTGGGTAGAAATTTAAGAAGGTCTTATACTAAAAATATTTTAGTACTACTACCTACCTTATCCAATACGTTTTATGCCACTATTATTAAAGGGATTCGATATGAAGTCGCTAAGGCAGGCTATAACGTAATGGTAGGGGTAACGGATCTTAATCCAGATATAGAAAGGCAGAATATTAGACTTTTGGAGACAAAACTTGTAGATGGGATTATCTTTTTTGCACCGCAAATAAGTCAGGCGGAACTGGAAGAAGTAGAAGCTTGTTATCCCATTGTGCAGTGTAGTGAATATATACAAGGCAGTCTAGTAAGCTGGGTCAGTATTGATAACCAAAAAGCAGCTTATGATGCAGTAAACTACCTTATTGAACTTGGTCATACAAGAATTGCTATGGTAACAAGTAAAAAGCCTTATACTTCTTCTATTTTAAGAGAAGCAGGATTTAGGGAGGCTTTGCAAAAGCACCATATCAACTTAGCTTCGGACTATCTTTACAAGACAGATTATATCCCTTCATCAGGCATGCAGGCAGCACATGATTTATTAAGTCTTAAAGAAAGTCCCACTGCTATTTTTACTATAGCGGATAGTATGGCAGTAGGTGTTATAAGAGGAATAGAAGATTTAGGGAAGAAAGTAGGGAGGGATGTAGATGTAATAGGATTTGATAATACCTTTGTATCTAAAATCTACCATCCAACCCTTACCACCATTAGTCAGCCACGTTTTGAAATGGGAGAGACGGCAGCGAAGCTTCTACTTAATAAAATTCAAGATATTCATGCATCCAAAGAGTATGTGACTCTTGCACATGAACTGGTCATAAGAGAGTCTACGCATACACTTAAAAAATAGATTTAAGTTATTAAAATAATTTATAAAATCATAAATTTTTAAAGGAGTGAAAGACATGGATAGAGTTTTAAAAATAGGTATTATTGGTTGTGGAGGCATTGCAACGCAGAAACATATGCCAGCACTTTCTAAACTTAAAAATGTAGAACTTGTAGCTTTTTGTGACATTATTGAAGAAAGAGCACAAAAAGCCTGTAAGAATTTTGGGACAGCAGAAGCTAAAGTGTATACAGATTACAAAGAGCTTTTAAAAGATGAAACCATTGAAGTGATACATGTATGTACACCTAATCGCTCACACTCTTTTATTTCCATAGATGCTATGGAAGCTGGCAAACATGTTATGTGTGAAAAACCTATGGCAAAGACAAGCGAGGAAGCCCTAGCAATGGTAGAAGCTGCTAAACGCACGGGCAAAAAGCTTACAATCGGTTATCAAAACAGGTATAGAGAAGACAGTATGTATCTTAAACGTGCTTGTGAGGATGATGCATTAGGTGAAGTATACTATGCAAAAGCACATGCTTTAAGGAGAAGGGCTGTACCCACTTGGGGTGTATTTCTAAATGAAGAGGAACAAGGGGGAGGACCACTTATTGATATTGGTACACATGCTTTAGACTTAACTTTATGGATGATGAATAACTATGAACCTGAACTGGTAGTGGGAAGTGTATTTAAGAAATTAGGGAACCAAACAGAAACAGCTAATGCATGGGGAGACTGGGATCCAGCAGAATATACAGTAGAGGATTCAGCTTTTGGATTCATTAAGATGAAAAATGGAGAAACCATTGTACTAGAGTCTAGCTGGGCACTTAATACACTAGATGTAGGTGAAGCACAAACTTCACTTTGTGGTACAAAGGCTGGAGCAGATATGAAAGACGGACTTCGTATTAATGGGGTTAAATACAATAAACAATATATTGAAAAACCTGGTTTAGGTGCTGGCGGTGTAGATTTCTATGATGGCAAGGCATTAGAGCCGCAAGATGTAGAGGCTAAAATGTGGATTGATGCCATCCTTAATGATACAGATGTACTTGTAAAACCAGAGGAAGCTTTAGTCGTTACACAGATTTTAGAAGCTATTTATGAGTCTGCTAAAACAGGAAAGCCTGTTTTATTTAACGTATAAACATAGCTTCATTCAAATAGAGTAATAAGGGTACATAAAATAAGAATGTGCAGATTGCGTGCATTAAGGAGATACAAAAGAGGAAGAGCATAGAGTGAAAGATTACTTAAAAATGAATAGACGAGGTGAGCAAAATGAAACTTGGAATAATTAGTTGGATTAAGGAAGAAGACTTTAAAGAAGCCCAAAATAAAGGTCTAGCATTTATAGAGTTATGTGTTAATAACAGGCATAAAGAGTTTCTAGATCATGTAGAAAGCATTAAAGCTTATAGTGAAAAATACCATATGCCTATTGGATCTGTAGGAAGATGGGGCGAGGATAAAATCACAACTAAAGGGATAAGAGAAGAAGAACTTGCTATAGACTATGCACTTATTGAAAAGGCAGCTTATTTAAATTGTAATATTTACATTACGGGCTGTAATTATGTAGCAGATCTTTCCTACTATGAAAATTGTACACTGGCCATTCAGTATTTTGAAAAACTTATTGAATATGGCGAGCAGCTTGGTGTTAAAATTGCAACTTATAACTGTAGATGGAATAACTTTATTCATTCAGACCCAACTTGGTCACTTATTCATGGCTATTTGCAAGATCTTTATATTAAGTATGATACTTCACACTGTATTTATGCAGGGGGAGATTATTTAAGCGAAGCTAAGAAATGGGCACATCGTTTTATTCATGTTCATATTAAAGGTGCACTTATTGTAGATGGGGAAAGATTTGATGATCCACCAGCAGGCCTTGATCAGACAGATTGGCCAGCTTTTATGTCTATTCTTTATGCTAAAGGCTATAATGGTGGATTAAGTATAGAGCCGCATTCAGAAAACTGGCGAGGCGAACTAGGTAAAAAAGGAGTAGACTTTACCATTAATTATATGAAAAAGCTTATTTTATAAAGGAGGCTTTTAGATGAGTAAGTTAGCCGTACAGCTTTATACAGTAAGAGAAGAAGCAGGTAAAGATTTTATAGGAACATTAGAGAAAATAGCAGCATTAGGATATGAAGGTGTAGAATTTGCAGGATTTTTTGATATCCCAGCAAATGTCTTAAAAAATCAGCTAGATAGGTTAGGACTTACACCTGTAGGCAGTCATACATCCATTGAGCAGTTAGTAGACCATTTAGATGAAGTCATTACTTACAACAAAACTATAGGAAATTCTAATATAGTATGTCCTTGGTCAGAGGTGAAAGATGAAGAAAGTCTAGAGTTGTTAGTAGCTCAGCTTAAGAAGGTAGTTCAAAGACTGCAAGATGAGGATATGATACTCCTTTACCATAATCATGACCATGAGTTCAAGAAAATAGGAGAAAATTATTTATTGGACCTTCTATTTGAGAAATGTGAAGGACTTTATGCAGAGGTAGATACTTATTGGGTACATCATGCAGGTGTAGATGTTATAGAGTATTTGATGAAGTACAAAGATAGAGTGAAACTTATTCATCTTAAAGATGGCATAGGAAATGAACTTAAAGCCATTGGTGAAGGGACAGCGCCAGTGAAACAAGTGATGGAACTTATGCAAAAATGGCCTATAGAGTGGGTGATTGTTGAAAATGATGAGCCGTCTCCTACAGGCCTAAAGGATATTGAAAGAAGTATGATCTGCATTAAAAATCAATTTTAGGGGAGGATGCAAGGTATGAAATTAGGTGTTTTTACATGCTTGTTAAGTGATAAAAGTCTGGATGAAGCTTTAGCTTATTTTAGTGAAAAAGGCATTCAGATGATTGAGGTTGGATGTGGGGGCTATCCAGGTAATAGTCATGCCAATCCAGACATACTCTTAAATGATGAAAAGGCATTAGAAACCTTTAAAGAAACGATTCAAAAGTATGGTTTAGAAATTAGCGCCTTAAGTTGTCACGGTAATCCTGTACACCCTCAAAAAGAGATTGCTAAAGCTTTTGATGAAACCATTAAGAAGACTATTTTGCTTGCAGAAAAGTTAGGAATTCATCAAATCAATACTTTTTCTGGCTGTCCTGGTGATCATGAGGGGGCTAAATATCCAAACTGGGTAACTTGTCCTTGGCCAGAAGACTTCCTAACCATTCTAGATTACCAATGGAATGAAGTGCTCATTCCTTACTGGAAAGAAACAGTAGCTTTTGCTAAGGCACATGGCGTTAATAAAATTGCCCTAGAGCTTCACCCTGGCTTTGCTGTATATAATACCAAGAGTATGCTAAGATTACGTGAGGCAGTAGGTCCTGAAATTGGGGCTAATCTTGATCCTAGCCATTTATTCTGGCAAGGTATGGACCCATGTCTTGTGATTCGCGAGCTGAAAGATGCTATTTTCCATTTCCACGCTAAAGATACAAAGATAGATGCTTATAATACAGCACTTAATGGTGTGCTAGATACTGAGCACTACGGTCATATTTTAAACCGTTCATGGGTGTTTAGAAGTGTAGGCTATGGACATGATTATGCTGTATGGAAAGATATTATTTCTACTTTAAGGTTAGTAGGTTATGACTATGCTATTAGTATTGAACATGAAGATGGACTTATGAGTCAAAATGAAGGTTTAACAAAAGCAGTAGAATTTCTTAAACAAGTGCTTGTTTATGAAGAGACAGGACAGATGTGGTGGGCTTAAATTAAAAAAAGAGCTAAGGAGAAGAAAACTGTATGAAACATAGATTAGTCATTATAGGATTTGGTGGCATGGGTACATGGCACTATGAAAATATTACAAAACGTATAGAAGATATTGAAGTAGTAGGAGCTTATGACATTAGACCTGAAGTAGAGGAAAGTGTAAAAGCGGCAGGGCTTAAATGGTATAAGAGCCTAGATGAAGTACTAGAAGATGAATCTATTGATTTAGTCACTATTGCTACACCAAATGATGTACATAAAGAGATTGCCATTAAGTGCTTAAGAAAAGGCAAAAATGTAGTAAGTGAAAAACCTGTAACGATGAATGCTAAGGAGTTAGAGGAACTTATTGCTGTTAGAGATGAGACAGGTAAGCTTTTCTCTGTTCATCAAAATAGACGATGGGATAAAGATTATGCGATTGTAAGAAAAATCGTAGAAGATAATACAATAGGAAAAGTATGTATGATTGAAAACCGTGTACAAGGCTCTAGGCAAGCTATGCATGGCTGGCGTGCATTTAAACGTAACGGAGGAGGCATGCTTTTAGATTGGGGGGTACATCTTATTGATCAGCTGTTATGGATGGTAGAAGCACCTGTTATAGGTGTATATGCAGATCTTCAATCTATTTATTCTGAAGAAGTAGATGATAACCTAAAAGTAATGCTGAAATTTGGAAATGGTGTATCAGCCATTGTAGAAGTGGCAACTAACTGCTTTATCAATCAGTGTAGATGGCATATGATTGGTGAAGAAGGAACAGCTATCGTTGAAGACTGGAGCTGCACAGGTAAGATTGTTAAGCTTAATAGTGAAGAAGCAATGGAATGGGCAGATACTATTGTTTATACAGAAGCCGGACCTACACGTACTATGGCTCCTAGACCAAGTGAGACAACGATTACACTTCCGTTGCCTGAGGTACAAACAGAATGGACAGATTATTACAAAAATATTGTAGGCGTACTAGAAGGCAAAGAAGAGCTCATTGTAAAACCAGAAGAATGTCTACGTGTTATGCACGTCATTGATGCTATTTTTGAATCTGCTGAAAAAAATACCAGTGTAGAGTGCTATATTTAATAGAGATTTTGATAAAGAAGGGCATATCATACTCAGAAGATTAATAGAATAGTATAGATATTATGCTGAGGTGATTAAATGCTTAGTGATCAACGCTATGTAGTCTTATCACTTGAACTACACTTATTCTTTGCAAGAATAATGAAGGAGCATGCTTTATTTTTAGAAGCGGGCTTTACACCAAAGAATGCAAACTTAGCAAGAGAAGCAGATAGGTATAAAACAAATTTTGAAAGGCTTTTATCCCGTGCTGTAGACCTTAGTAGTGGAGTAATAAGGCCAATGGTATTATCTTCAGGTGAAATTGTTACTGATTTTACTTTAGGATCTGAACAAAAAACACAAAATTTTACGGGGATCCCAATCAATCAGAGTATTACTGTAAGAGAGGCACAGCTGCACAGCGGTACTAATCCTAATATTACACCTGCAATGGTAGATAGTGTGAGGAGGATCAATCAAGGTATAAGTGGCGTGCTTAATGGACTCATTAACTTTAAGACCCAATTATTAAATGACGTATTATCTTGTAATGTTTTTACTGTTAATTACCCCTTACTCCTTGAACATATTTTAAGAGAGGCAAGGTTATACCGTGATTACTTAAATGATATTGAAAATGGTCAAGATATTGATAATAAGGACCCTCGCGAAACGGAGCTATGTTGGGATCAAATTATGATGGAGCATGCTTTGTTTATAAGAGGCTTACTTGACCCGACTGAGAATCAATTAATTGATACATCAGATAACTTTGCAAATGAGTATGCGGTCTTACTTGAAAGAGCGAGAAATGCTACAGATCAAACGCTAGCAAGTGTAACAGATGAAACTTTAAGGGAAACAATGAGATTTAAAGACTTTAAGCAAGCTGGAACAGAAGGGATAGCAGCGTGTAAGATACGCTCTATCATCTTACCACTCCTTGCAGACCATGTTTTAAGAGAAGCCAATCATTATATTAGATTATTAAGGCAAAGGCCTATGAATAGACGTAGATAAGCCAAATATGAAATGACTTATTCAAGCACTTACTGATTCTAGTAAGTGCTTTTTTGTGTTTTTACGTAGATGGATGTATTTTCCTAGAAGGAACAATGGGGAAAATCTTGCATAAAATGTTAGAGTACATTACTATTACACAAGGGGGAACAGAAAATAATGAAGCGCCAGAACTTAATCAAATAAGAAAAATTAAGTTGACGAGGGCTAGAGTTATCGAAAATTCGGCGGATGCTCTAGAGGGATCACACCCTTACAAGATGACAAATCTATAAGGTGACTTATAGGACAAAACATCTTGAGTGAATTCCCCCTGATATAAATAATCAGGAGGTATGAAATATGTGTGGAATTGTAGGTTATTATGGAAAAGACTATGCAGCAAAAATGGTTTTAGATGGACTTTCACAGCTTGAATATAGGGGTTATGATTCAGCAGGTATTGCCCTTATAGAAGACTCAGGTCATTTAATCTACGCGAAAGAAAAAGGACGTTTAAAGAACTTAGAAGAAACCATGCACGTGCAAAATTTAGAAGGGCATATTGGAATTGGTCATACAAGATGGGCAACCCATGGGGCACCTTCTAAAGTAAATGCACACCCTCATTTGAATGAGGCCCATACTATTGCCGTGGTGCATAATGGGATTATAGAAAATTATATGGAGCTTAAAAAAGAACTAATAGGATATGGGTATAAGTTTGTATCTGATACAGATACAGAAGTGATAGCTCACCTTATAGATTTTTATGAAGCAGGTAATTTAGTAAACGCTGTTTATAATGCAGTTAAACGTTTAAAAGGAGCTTATGCACTTGGGATTATCAGTAGCAATCAGCCAGATACACTTATAGCAGTAAGAAATGAAAGTCCACTTGTTATTGGCGTAAAAGGCCAGGAGTATATGATAGCATCAGATATTCCAGCCCTTTTAAAGGTAACAAGAGATGTTTATTATATGGATAATGGTGAGGTTGCTATTATTGAGAAGGGTAAACTACGTATACAAGATTATGCAGGGAACCTAGTACAGAAAACACTTACCCATATTGACTGGGATATTGAAGCAGCTTCTAAGAATGGTTTCGACCATTTTATGATGAAAGAAATCTATGACCAACCTAGTGCTATTCATGAAACACTTGCAAGAAGATTAGACTCTAACAAAATGATTCAATTAGATGATATTAAGCTATCAAAGCAAGAGTTTGAGCAGATACAGAAAGTTTATATTGTAGCTTGTGGTACAGCCTATCATGCAGGACTAGTAGGTAAGTATGCTATTGAGAAGCTTGCGCATGTGCCTGTTACAGTAGATATTGCTTCAGAGTTTAGGTATAGCGATCCTTTTATAGATGGGAATACCTTACTTATTGCAGTTTCTCAGTCTGGTGAGACAGCAGATACACTTGCAGCAGTAAGAGAAGCTAAACGAAAAGGGGCAAGAGTACTTGCCATTACTAACGTAGTAGGTTCTTCCGTAGCAAGAGAATCACATGATGTTTTCTACACCTGGGCTGGTCCAGAAATTGCAGTAGCTTCTACGAAAGCTTATACAGCTCAACTAATAGCTTTTTATATGCTGGCACTTCACTTTGCACGTATTAAGGATACTATAGCCTATAATGACTATAGAGAAAAAGTAGAGCAAATTGAAAAACTTACACCAGGAGTAGAAGAAATATTAAGTAGAAAAGAAACAGTTAAAGAAATTGCACAAACTTTATTAGAAGCTAAAAGTGTTTTTTATCTCGGCAGAGGTTTAGACTATATGTCAGCTATGGAGGCTGCACTTAAACTTAAGGAGATTTCCTATATGCATACGGAAGCTTTTGCAGCGGGAGAATTAAAGCATGGTACTATAGCACTTATAGAAGAAGGTACACCTGTACTTGCCATTGTGACACAAGATAGGCTTGCCGAGAAAATGATTTCCAATATGAAAGAAGTTAAGGCAAGAGGGGGTTATGTGATTGCTATTGCTAAGGAAGGCATAGAGCATATTCATGAAGTAGCAGATAAGGTTATTGAATTGCCTAAAGCTCCAGATTTATTTATGCCTATTTTTTCAGTTGTGCCTAGTCAACTTCTTTCGTACTATGTATCAACGCTTAAAAATAATGATGTAGATAAACCACGTAATTTAGCTAAATCAGTTACGGTGGAATAAAGTATAAATAAAATATAAGTACGGAAATCATTTTTCAACTGCTAGATAAGGCACAATGAGATCTTAAAGAAATGGCAAGTGTAATAGATTGCTAAAGTCTACAGAGAATGTAAAAGAGGTATAACATATTCTATTCAATATGTTATACCTCTTTTTTAGGATACTGCGAGGGTATGTTTTCGGATTAACAGGTATTTTGCGAATTGTGAATATAAAAGATTTATTAAAGTAAAAGAGCTATGAAATGCTTGATAGAAAGTACTAAAGCAAAATAAGCTAAGGTTTTTTTATAAAAGCAACTTAACAAAAGTAACTCTAGATAGACTCGAGTTAATATTTTAAATTTTATATAAATTAACATTTGTAAAAGCGTGTTTAAATGATAGTTGGTAAAGTGCTAAAAAAAACAAATATAAAACATACAAAATAACTATATAAATGTTTAGTGTATAATTTATTATGTACAAATTTTACTTAGTTTTACTATAAATAGTTTAAAACTTATAAAAAAATATAAAATATTGTTCAAAATTAGTTTAAATTATTAATAATTTATGGTATATTATTTATAGAAAGTTACTTAATTTAAAACACACTATGAGTACAAGGGGGAAGATACATGGTAAAAAAATTAAAACAACTTATGGTATTAGGTTTAGCAGTGGGTGTAACTGTAACAGGATGTAGTCCAAGTGGATCACCTACAAGTAAGGAACAAACTGATACAAAACAAGAAGCAGATAATAAAAAGGGAGATCCTGTAGTCATTCGTATTGGTTCACATGCTGGTAATAGTATGAATCCAGATTATAAAGACCCTGTTACAGGGAATTATGCAATGAATGATGAAGATCGTGAAATTGCACTCGAGGCAATGCAAAGAGTTGAAGATAAATTAAATGTAAAAATCGAGTGGGTACAGTTCCCAGGAGAAACAACAGAAGTATTACTTCAAAGCGTAATGGCTGGAGATCCTGTAGCAGATGTTGTTAACCTTTATGCAAACTCACAAGGTATTATCTTAGGTCAAAATATTCTTCAACCACTTGATGAATATTTAGAGTATTTTCAAGAGGATGCACCAGCGCCTATTTATGGAAAACACTACTTCCTTGCTGTAGCAGGTGATCATTGTACACCATTATCACCACTTTTCTATAATATCAATTACATAGAAGAAGTAGATGCGTTAAAAGAAAATGGGAAAACTGTTTATCCAACAGATCTTTACAAAGCTGGCAAATGGACATGGAGTACATTTGAAGATTATTTAGCAAAAATTGAAGCACACTATGCAAATAGTCAAGCACCAGAAAGACCAGAAAAACGTATTGATGCTTATAGAACAGATTATACAGAAACACTTATTCAAGCTATGCATTCTACAGGTGGTAGCATCTACGGTGATGATGGACTTGGAATAGAGTCTCAAGCAACAAAAGATGCCGTAGCTTATGTTCAAAAACTTATTGATAAAAAACTTTTAGTTTGCGAATTAAGAGAAGGTACAAGTAATAGACCATATAATGCACAAGGAGAACCATTTAATAAAGGGGAATCAGTATTTACAAATATTGAAGACTGGCGTTCAAGTGAAGCAGCAGCTAAAGCAGCAGAACGTGGACAATCAATCGGTTTCATTCCATTCCCAAGACCAGATCATATGGAATTTGATGATCCTAACTACCGCCAAGTACGTACAGGTGGAGAAACTTGGGCAATCTTAAGAGGTGTGGATGAAGAAAAAATTCCTCTTGCTATTCAAACTTATGAAATGTATATGAAAGAGAAAGGTGAAATTACTAAAGAATTAAAGGGTGAAGAGCAAAAAGTATTCTTATCAATTGACCTTTTCCATCCAGAAATTGGTGCTGATATGGAAGAAATCTACTTTGAAAGTATTGAAAAATCATTTGTTAATGAATTCTCTAATATGACAGGCATATATTGGGATTTCATGGGTATTGCAGGTGATGCTATCTATGGTATAGGTGGTTCACCAAGCTACGATGTAGCCATTGAATCTAAGAAAAACATTATTACAGATAAGATCAGTAGCGTAGAGGCACTTTTAAACACAACAGAAGTTAAAGATAACATTGCACCAGCTTTCACTGAAATTGAAACAGGGAAAATATACAGCTTCCCAGTGGGAACAGATCCAAATAGCATTAAGTGGAATGAAAACTATACTGTAGCTGACAATATAGATGGTGAACTTGATAAAGAACAAATCGTATTTGATACAACAGCGGCAGACTTTAATACAGTAGGCGCTTATAAAGCTGGTGTAGTTGGAACAATTAAAGATTCAAGTGATAATGAAGGTAAAGTGAAAATTAATGTTGTTATTTATGATGATAAGAATACACAAGCTCCAACTTTAACTATTAAAGAAGGATACAGAGCTCTTGCAAAAGATGAAGATACATCAAAAGTAAATTGGGGTAATGATTTTGTTGAAGCAGCAACAGATAAAGATGGTCTAGATCTTAAAGCAAAAGTTGTAGCAGATTTATCAGAACTTGATACAACAACACCTGGTACATATAATGTTGCACTTACAGTAACGGACTATGCAGGTAATGAAGCAACTCAAACAATTGAAGTAACAGTAGAGTAATAACGAGCACATATTAACTATTCCTTTTTTAGAAGGCTACATAGGAAACTATGTAGCCTTTTTGATAGATTAAAAAATAAATAAAAAAAACATTTGACAATATAGTTAGAATATATTAAACTTATGTAAATATTATTTATAGGAGAATAAAAATGAACTTAACTATTAATTACAAAACTTTCAAAATGAATAAGTTTTATTATGGCTATTATAGATAAGTTTGTATTTATGATTTGAAAGGCTTTTATCATAGGTACAAACTGTTACAGCTTTTGTATCTATGATGGCTTCCTTTGACATATAAAAAAGAAGGTCACATAGAAAATCTTATGTGGCCTTTTCGTTATTTTAAAGACAAGAAGGTTGCATAGTAAAGACTATGTGGCCTTCTTTTTTTATAGTCTAGGAAAGTTTTACTTTTCTTGAATCAGAAATGTGGTCATATCCACTTTTTGCCTATCAAAATAATATAACATACTTTAAACAGGGAGGTTTAATATGAAGGAGAGAGAAAATTTCTCAAACAGATTTGGTTTTATTATTTCTTGTGTAGGAGCAGCTTTAGGGCTGGGAAATATTTGGATGTTTTCATACCGTTTGAGGGCGTATGGTGGGCCTGTATTTCTTATTCCATACTTTATTTTTGTTTTTATACTAGGTTCAACAGGGCTTATTAATGAGTTTGCGTTTGGACGATTATTTAAGGAGGGTCTTTTACAGGTATACAGGAGACTTTTAAAAAACACGGATTAAAAGGTGGTAAAATAGTAGGTCTTATTCCTCCTATAGGCCTCATGGGTGTACTTATGTTTTACTGCGTTGTCATTGCATGGATTTTAAAATACTTTTTCTTAAGTGTAACAGGTCAAATTATGGCGATAGATGTAACGACATACTTTGATAATTTTGTAGGCACAACAAGTACAGTGCCATATTTCTTCTTAGCATTATTTATAACAGTAGTTATTGTTTCTTTAGGTGTAACAAAAGGTATTGAAAAATTAGATAAATGGATTATGCCGCTGTTATTTATACTCTTTATTGTTTTAACTATTAGAGGTCTTACATTACCAGGGGCACTAGCAGGGGTAGAGTACTTACTCACACCAAACTGGGAATACTTATTTAAAGTGGAAACATGGGTTATGGCACTTGGTCAGGCGTTCTTTACTGTATCCCTTAATGGATGTGGTATGGTTGTATATGGGAGCTACATTAGTGAGAAGTTTGATATACCAAGTGCCACCGTAAGTACAGCTTTATTTGATACTATTGCAGCGTTACTTGCATCTTTCATGATTATGCCAGCTGTCTTCGCCTTTGGACTTGACCCGGCAGCAGGACCTTCACTTTTATTTATTACTTTACCAAAGGTATTTCAATCTATGTCTTATGGAGGTATTTTAAGTACTCTATTCTTTTTAAGTATTATTTTTGCAGCTATTTCATCTTCAGTAAATATGCTCGAAGGAAGTATGGAAGCTTTAATGGCATGGACAAAATGTTCACGTGTTAGGGCATGTAGCATTATTGGAGGCATTGCCTTTGTAGCAGCAGTACCATTAGCAACTAACATTGGAGCCTTTAATCAATTTGCAGACTTTGTAACCATTGTAATTTCGCCTGTAGCAGCACTGATTGTAGCTGTAACTTTCTTCTATTTATTAGATGGAAAAGAAGTATTAGAGTCTATTAATCAAGGTGCTAAAAGACCACTTGGTAAGGTCTTTATTCCCTTTAGTAAATATGTATTTGTAGGCATTACAGTAGCAGTCATTGTATTAGGTGTTGCATATGGTGGCATTGGCTAATAAAAAAGATTAATAAAAGAGCGTATAGTGTGCCAGGATTTAAAAGGCATACTATACGCTTTCTTCTTTATAATTCTGCTAAAGCATCTGTTACAAATTGGTCAACGGTAATTTTCCATTCTTCTACCATCTTAAGACCAGTAGCACGGGCGATACGAGCAAATTGATTAATGCGTTCAAGACGTTTGTTGCGAGAACCATATTGAAGCACAATGGCTGCATAGAGTACAGGAAGGTAGGCTGTCTCGGTGCGAAGTAGGAGTTCTTTGTCATAGCTTACGGCTTCTTTAGCCATAGCAAAGAGTTTGTCATAGTGCTGTACAAGTTTTTGGGTAAGGAAAGTTTTCTTAGCATCTTGTGGACCACCGAAGATGTCTAGGCGCTTACTAAATTTGTCCTGAGCATCATGGAGGCACTTAATATATTCTAAAATATAAGGAGAAGCTTCTTTATAATAACCTTTGCAGAAGTCTTCCATATGAGCCTCTACATTACAGTAAGGATCCCAAGCTAACTTAGCCAAAAGGTAGCCGCGAAGTTCAGAGAACTCACCGCCTATTTCTCGGTTACATTGGCTAAAGAGAAGTTTAACTTTATTTTTAGCGAAGAACTGCATATTGGGTGCAAGTGTTCTGAGATTTGGGAAAGGACTGACTAAGTTTCTGAACTGAATATTATAGTCCCATAAAGAAACATGATCAGAAATGTTTGCCCAAAATTCTAATTCTTCCTTACTTTCTTTGCAGGATGGATCTATTTCAATAGGAAGGCCACGTCCGGCTTCAATATTGCAGGTCATAATATGTACGTTGCTATGAGGTCTTGTATGTTTAGGTGGTTTTCTTGTATACCAATAAGAAAGTGTAGAAATCACTTTATCGGGGACTTCATCTGCAATATAGTTTACAAAATTAAGGACAGAACCCATAGGACTTTCATCGTAGTCATCTATAGCTTTGCAAGCTTCACACTGGCAATAGTTATTATCATCATTTTGACTGATGGACCAGTATCGGCATTCAGGCTTTTCATCTATAAATTTACGTAAGTTCTCTAGCATAATACGTCTTACTTCTGGATTGCTTAAGCATGGCTCACCAGCAGGGTGACGTTTACCATTAAGAAGGGCAAAGTATTCAGGATGCTCTTCAAAGTAGTCTTTGGAAGGAAGTAAAAATTGGAAAGAGTGGCACCAGAAGCCCCAGCCTTCATGGACTTTACTCTGAGCAGCTTTATGTTTTATAGAAAAACCTCTATCTTCAAAGTCTTTATAGTAAATTTCTCTGTAATCAATAAGTGGAATGAAACTATAAGGCTCGAAATCAGCAGATAAATTAGTGTTTTGTGGAATGTATTCTGCAGTAGATGTATAGTAGCGACAGCCTATAATGCGTTCAAGAAAATCATAAACTGCATAAACGAAAGTTTCACTAGAAGCACCGCTAAAGCATAGACCATCTTCAGTAATGGCATAGGCAAAACCAGTGTGTGAATAGGCATCTGTTTGAATAAAGCGTATGATAGATAAGTGGGAAGGTATACGACCTTCACCTGTATAAATGTCAAAAAAGGTACCTGTAATACGTGATAGATAGTCTTGTAAAATTTCTGCAGCTTCTTGGGCAGAAGTTGTACTCAAAATAGCACATAAAGGTCTGCCTTCTGATGAAAAATGAAATGACATAGTGTTAAATCCCCCTAGAATTTAAAAAAATATAAAGTCTTTTTTAGTATAACATACAAAATAAAAATATA
>OBXO01001049.1_pt1 | contig 15252 bp, 11 predicted proteins | sample 1501431 | NCBI WGS metagenome assembly OBXO01 (sample SAMEA2580163, study PRJEB22360) | human gut metagenome | biome: human gut; feature: human-associated habitat; material: faeces | place: Denmark | collected 2008/2010 | reverse complement strand
CTCTAATATTTTTTTCAAAAGTCTTCATAAACCAATCTTTGATTCGTTTTCAAACTGTATTTTCTGTTTATGAATTATTAGATTATCTACATCTTCTATTAAACTTTCAAAGAGCTTATCTGTTGGACGGCCATCATTCCGTAAACACCTAGTTTAAAAGTGAAGCTCTGCATCACAAATAATAATCTTTCTTATTACTTCCTTTTCCATACCCATATGAAAAAAGAAAATCATTATCAAAAGTGCTTTAAGGACATTTATTGTGTCATTTATCTGCCCAAATTCTAATACCCCTTTACGATCAGGTTTATAATGAGAAAAATAATTTCTTGTCGCAACAATATTTCTATAAAAAAGAGTAACTATTTTTTCATCTTCAATATCTGGAGGCAGCGGATTCTCTCGTGAAAGTTTGCATATATCTTTAGCATTCTTCGCCACAATGCTAAAAAATTCGTCATCCAAATATTTAATTCTTTGCTCAAGACCAATTTTCCCAAGATAACCACTTGCAATCCATTGGGCAACAGTAGCTGCATGACCAGAGTTAAATTTCCAATCAGGTACAGCTTTTTCCAATGCTCCAGTAAATATCGGCTTTCCCTCGTCAGTAAAGATTAGTTTTTTTATGTCTTTTTCAACTTGCTTGAATGCATCTTTAACAGCATCTGAAGTATCTTCATCACCCGATATTCGAAGATGATACCCCTCAAGTATTCTAACATACTGAACTAATATATCTTCTGCAAAGATAGTCTTTCTATCGTTTGCTGAAAAGTACATACGACGAATAAACGCAAACTTTTCATCCTTGCAGAAGTTGTACCAGTTTGTAAAATATTCCTCAACCCTTTCATCAATTTTTTCAAGAGATGTACGAACATTATCCATACCACTTTGACTAAGAAGATTATACGAAAAATCCCTGTTGATATAAAGCCAATTTTTATATGTCTGTCCTTCAAAAGTCAAACGAATATCATCTACATTAGATACATGACCAATCATCAATCCCCCAAATTGCATAATTACACTAATATCATCTTGAATACGGTTTACATCAACCGTTTCCTCATATTCAATAAAAATGCGAGGCTGATTTTTCAGTACAAACATTGTTCGGGTATCTATATCGTGATATTTTGTAAAACTCTCTGATTCAAATCGTATTTCAACACGAGGATTTGCACTATGTAGAACGAGCGGCGGAAGATTTCTCTCCGCGGCAATTAGTTCTTGATTTTCCGTGGCACCAAACTCAACAGTCTCTATACCAAGCCAATCAATCAACTCCGGAATGATAAAAGAACAATCTTTTATTCCTGTAATTTCTACTCCTTTGGGGAATCCACCATTTTGCTGAAGCACAAATAAAGTACGATAGCTTGTAACCATATCCAAGGTTCGATTTACCCCTGCCGCACTTCTTCCGTTGGTGAATACTTTATAACGATGTTCACCATCACTTCCTACAAATGCACAAGGAAAAATCTCTCCATAATCCCTACGATAAAATTCAATATGGTTTCCATCAATAATTAGTTCAGCAACTTCAGGAGAAGCTTCACCTTCTTTAGTCCATGTTCCAATATATCGTTTCAATAAAGTTCCTCCTTTTTCGTTGCTTATATCTTCGCCAGAATCTGCATCTTCTTTCCGTCTCGTCCGGTCTGAACCTTTTCGTAGTTGACTTTTACGCCATCGTCCAGGTCGATGTCAATACGAGATAGGGCAATATGAGCCAGCAAAGTATCGTAGTCCTTGGTTTCCTTCAGCTGCTTCTGGAGCTTCTCTTTACGCTTACTTGCCTTGTTAATTTCACGAGAATCATGGCTATTGTCCATGGCTTCCTGCATACGCTGGATTTCACGCTCGTAAATACGCTGGGTCTTATGCAGGTATTCAACACGCAGGTTACCAACAGTATCAGCATCCCAACGATGCATATAAACCAGAGCCTTGAAGCCATTCTTCTTACCGCTGTCAAAAAGCCAGTAAATCGGACGTTTCTGGTAAGTCTTGATATGCTCCTTGATGAAATCAATCAGAAAGTAATTACGAATAACTTCACGACTGGTGCTGCCTTTGTTGCCAAGTGCATTTGCAATGAAATCGAGGTTTTCTTCCAGAGTATCTTCTCCGTAAACCTTTTTCAGCCAAGCACAGAACAGCCCAATAATATCGTCTTCAAAGTAAGGCTCATCTGTAATTGGGATACAGTTATCCTTATCGGGGATAAAGTAACTGTACTTTTCTTCATCCCAATCACCACCAGCATAGGCAAGTCCATTCACATCCAGAGAATAACGACCAAACATACAACCAACAGCATAGGAAAGTAGACTTTTAATATCACGTTGCAAATCAGCTTTGCGAACTGTTACATCTTTATCTTCAACTTCAGGGGACAGCTCATTCTGTAAGCCGTAGATATCTATAAAAATACGATTGAGTTCTTCTTCATTTGCTTTGAACCGACTAAAACGACTATCACAATCACGTTCCCAACACTTAAAGCACTCTTCGATAACAATATTTTTATTACGATTAAACAATAAAGGATCCTTTGATATTATATCAATCAAAGGATGAACCTTATAACCTTTTGAAATCTCAAAAAAACCCCAATCTTCTCTTGCAAATAAATAATTTTCAATTGCCTTAGTTGACACATCCGAAATTATCCATGCTTTATTGAAAGGCACCTTCAAAACATCTGCAACTGTTAAACTTGCTGTAGGATTTAAAATATTAAGTAAGTAATCTACAGGCTTTGTATTCAAATATGCTGTCACTATTTTAACATCCATATCATACATAGAAAAAATTGTAGGTGCAGATGAACTCCAAAAGAATTCTTTCTCTTTAACTCTAAAATTCATTGTAGAGGTAGAAATAGTGGCCCATGTAATTCCTTCTGAATTCCAATATTGCCTGTTTCCTACTCCTCCATTTTTTGCATAGAATGTCTGAGCATCATTTGTCCAATCAACAATTCGAATTTCATTGCCTACATATTTTCTTCCATCTCCACCTTTGTTATACGAATGCCATCCATTACTTCCATTTATAGGTTCCCACCAAAAACGTAAGTATTTCTCATCATCACATGTCTTAAATCTTCCTCCAGACACAAAATAATTACCAAGTACTGAATCTTTAAATAGAGAATAAATATTGGGACTTACCCAGTATGCTATCGGTGTATTCGGAATATTTTCAAACATACTTGAAGAAACGTAATACCTATTTTTTGCCTCGATAAACATTCTTTCTTTTGCCGACTGAGTCTGACCTTTTATCAAACGACAATAGGTGCTTTTATAGTTAGAAATATAACTTTTTCGCAATACAAACGTTGTAGTCTGAACAATTTCTCCCCCTATTTCTTCAAATGCCCTTGCCCCAAGATGTGCCATACTAACTGTACCCATACGTAATACCTTTGAGCGTAGTCTCTCATATGTCAAAAGAAACATCCATGCATGTTGAGTTATCATTGCTTGGTATCCGTTTTCTTTTGTTAATTGCCCCCATTTTTCAATAAATATGGCAAACATATCTGATTTACTGTCTGGATAATTATTTTTTACAAACTTAGTAAGTTTCTCTGTCATTCCAGAAGAACTCATATATGGAGGATTTGTAATCACTACTTCGTATTTCTGTGCCATAGCCTGTCCAATTTGTACCAACTGACATAGCTTTACTTTTGTCTCATCAATACCAATGGTATCAAATGTCATCTGACCACTATCGTCCGCTTCATTCACAAAGCGATACAGTAAATCCCAATTATAATTGCCTACGTTCAGAATAGAACCGTATTCTTTCGCATCTACAAGAGTGTCCAGTAAGTCCTTGATTTCATTCAAAGCAGAATTCTTTTCCACAGGATTTAATCCAGCACCAAAGTATTTCAACTGAGAACGGTTGATGTCGTTACTTTCCTCAACCACATACACATGAGGTTTGATTTCACATCCAAAAATACGGCGGTCATACTGACGAGCCTTCATCATTACTGCAAAATAAGACAACTGTGCTGCTCGTTTATCAATATCCAGACCAAACAAGTTTTTCTCTAAAATAGACTGTGCTGCATCTCTCTGAGTGTAACCCTGAGACTCATAAATCTGCATCAGAACATCAAAGCAATAAACCAGAATGTGACCGGAACCCATGCAAGGGTCAATAACCTTAATATCTTCCGGGTTCAGGTTGCGGTACTCTGCGCGAATTTTCTCAAGCTGAGCTTGCACATCTGTTTCCTGTTCTGCTTCTTCCAGATAATATTTCCAGCTGCCTTTCAACTCCTCATTCGGATGACCTTCTACCCACAGACGACCAAGGCTGTTCTCAACCATGTAGCGAACAATCCAGTCAGGTGTGAAAAGCTGTGTTGCCGCTGGAATACGCTCTTTTGTGATTTTTACATTCTTTTTGAGAAGGGCAAAAGTTTCGTCCTTCGGTTCGATGTTGTAATACTGATACATCCAACCGATGATTTCGACCTGACCTTCTTTTTCAACGTTGAAGTCATCCTCGTCAATATCGTGAACCAGATGATAAACGATACCATCACTGTCTGTGAAGGAAATGCTCAGAAGTAGCTCGGTATAGTCGTTAGTATTTTCAAACAGCTCTGGTAAGATTTCATGGAGCTTGTTGCACTGGTTGATAAAGAGCATACGAAATAAATCATCCAGTTTGTTTTCATCTTTCAGTCGCATGATTGTATCCTGCTCGGCAGTCGTAAATTCCATATCCGTATTGAATGGAGTAGTTACGAAGTCCGGTTCATTTTTCGCCTGATTCTCAGAAGAAAGCACACGCACACGGGAAGGTAAATAATCATTGACTTCCATGAAGCGTATAGCAATCAGACGGTTAAACCAAGTGTAGGCAACTTCTTCGATAACCGCATTAAACGCTGTGGCATAATCGCTGTCATGTTCTTTATCCTGAATCGCTTTCACCAAAGCTTTTCTCTGATCAACTTCTTTTCCTGAAACCTGAGCATAATCCTTTGTACCAATGTCAAAGAATTGCAGGTCTTTCGAGGACTGGGGGAGCGGCTGAGCGATACCTTTATCGCTCACACCAATCAATCCGGCTCTGTATGTAATATCTGCAATCAGTTTATTTCTTGCCCAGACTGCAAAATTCTTAATGGCTGTTTTATTCATAGGGTACTCCTTTCGTATGTTCCCTCAACTAAGCTCACCTCTGGTTCACTAAGGTTCGGGAACGACCTCGCACTAAGCTCTGTCTTCGCTTTCAGCTCGCCAGTCGCTAAGTTGCTTTCGGTCAGAACTCAACATGAAGAACGGTATCTTCTTCTAACTGATCAATCAGTTTCTTCTCCAGCTCTGCGACATATTTCCTTACGTCATCCGCTGTTTCAATCTGCCAAGTGGTTTCTGTATTGATGGTCTTGATGCTGACAGTACGCTGCTTCTTAACCTTTGGTGCAGGAGCCGGAGCAACATAAAGAGCTTTCTGGTCTGCAACCTTTCCAGGCTGTTCTTTTTTCTCCTGAGCCTGTTTTCTTGCTTCTTCTGCTGCTTTCTTTACCAAAATCTTATTCTCTGCGGAAGCGATTTCATTCAGACAACGCACTTTCAAAGCATCAGCTTCCACCTTGATATTCTGCAAGGTAGCCACATTATTACAATGGGTTGCTTTCTCATACAACTCATCAAAGCGATTAAGAAATTTGTGGCGGAGCGCATCTTTACAGAGTTTTCCTTCCAATTCTGAAAGGACTCTCGCTCTTGCTTCATCAAAGGCTGCAAGAATTGGTTTTTCCATTTCCGTCAACAGTGAACTGTATGCAGAAATATAAGTATCTAACAGTCCCGGCAGCTTGAAGATGTCACTGTAAGGAGCAGACTTCTTCATAATTGCCTTTACTTGAGCAACCGTAGACTCAATCTCGTCATTTACAATGAAGGTGCGGCTGTCGTCATAAATTGCCATCAGGCGAATGGCTCTGTCAAAAATCGTAATCTGGTCGCCACCAAAGAACTTTTTGACCGGTTCAAAATCCTCGGCAAAGTCAAGAAAATCATCACGGTCTCTGTCTACTGCTGCGAAGAACTCATTGGCATTCTTCATTTGGAGAACATCTATCATCAGTTTCTTCCCCTGCTGAACCAATGCTTTTCCCGGATACAATGGCTGATTCTTATAATGGATTTCCAGTTTCTCTATTTCGTTCTTGAGATTATTTGCATAGTTCAGGAAACCACCCATCACAGCATCGTCATCATCGCTGGTTGGTGCAACACCGAACATTTCTTTCATGACTTCACGAACTGCTTTTTTCTGTTTTTCACTGGCACGGACACGCTTCTCCGTCATCAGTCGCTCATTGAACTCTTTACGGGTAATGAAACGAACAATCTCATCCACACTCTTAGAGAGCAGGGATACGGACTCACTGTTTACATAGAACGCAATGTCTCCATCTTTGAACAGCTTCCCAACGAGCCACTGTACATCAGCTTCTACAAAACCGTAAGGAGCTTTCATAAAGCGGTCTAACAACGTTTTCATAGAAGTCTTGGTGTGGCGGGATGTATTCACACTGATATAATCGTTCACATCATGCAGAGCCAGACTGTTAGGAACCGTATTCGTTCCTACCAGAGTCATCTGGTTATCGCTGCCTGTAAAGAGCTTCTTAATATCTAACTCACTCATGGCAGTATCAATATAAGACAGCTTATGATAAACAGAAGCAACCAGTTTGCCAATGGCATCATTGATACGGGCGGACACATCCTTGGAGGCTATCTGTACTCTGTCGCCATTTACATAAATTGTCGCAGCTTTTAATGCTTCTTCTAAGAACAGGCGAGCTGCTGCACTTCTCTCACGGAGTTCTACTTTTTTTGCTTCTTTAATCTGCTCATACTTCGTGACTGTATTCGTTGCGTCGAAGCGGATGAATTTCTCAATCTGTAAAGAAGACTGGATTTCATCCAAGAAAGTTCTGTCATCTGGAAGAATCACCAGAACACAGCGGCTCTGAGCAGACAGCATTCTCATGGTCACTTCATCCGAAATTTCATCACTGTTAGGAGTCAGAATTTTAAGTGTAATATCGTGATTCTGTCCTGCTTTATATGGCTTATCATCAACAAGCTGATTAAATCCAAAAGCATAGCGACCGCTAAAAGCAGGGTAACGATATTTCTTTTCATCAAAAAGTCCATCGAAAATCAGCTCTGATACTTTTGCTGTAATTTCACCCGGATCAACCGGCTGGTTCTTGATGGCAATGTTAATCTCCTGCTCCTCATCAGTCAGAAATACATACAGGTCGCCATTTTTCTGAACAAGTGTCTGACGAACCAGACGTTTCAGGGCATCTTCTACTTTACCCATCAATTCAATACGGTCATCGTTCACATTGCTAACCATGAGGCTTGTGATATTTTCAAGATTCGCTTTAATCTCTTTTACATACTTAATCATAAAGAGTGTTTTCAGCACATTGACATCGAAGCACTCCTCAGTATGGTTCGGATTCAGATAATCATTATCCAACGCACGGGAGATAACGCCCTTATGGGAGTGGTCAAGGAACTGCTCCAGTGCATCATAGAACATATGGAACGGTACAATCGTTCCCGAATCATATTCCATCACTCTGACTGCGGACTCCTTGAACAGAGCCAGCATAGAACGCTCGCCCTCTGCCAGATGCTTACCGGATGCACCGTGAGTACGGATAGAGGTAAGCACACTTCCGAGAAGATTAAACTGATAGGGGATAAACGGATAGACCTCAGCAAAATTGCTGCGGTTCGCATATAATTTCTTCTCTACACCATCATTGAACAGAATCAAATTCTTGATGATCGTTTCTTTGTCATCATAGAATAAGAACAATGTCTCGTTGGCGGATTCTGTTTTTTTCAAAACTCTTTCACGGATAACTTCATCTACGTTTGCAGATGACAGAGAAAGTCTGGTATCAAAACGTCCCTGAATCTTAGAGAAGTCATTGCCCTTTGTCTTTGTAATTGAATCAATGTCTTGCTGGCTGGTTACGATAATCCATGCTTTTCCCTGACAGGCTGTTCCCAAATCTTCGGTTACTGTCTGAAGATTTAACATCAGTTTGGAATCATCGCCAATATACTGTCCGATTTCATCCACAAGGAAAACCACATGATGATTATTCCCTTTCCGGTCTATGTATCGCTTTACTAGGTCTGCAAATCGCTCGATACTGATGGAGTATTCCGTCGTTGCTCTCTCACACCAGTTACGGGCAGCTTCTTCACTCATAAAGTCCATATCAGCAAGCACTTCTACAATATCATCTTGGATAAAGTCAAAATCATTGCGGGCTTCTGTCCATTCCGTTCCAAAAGAATCCTCAAACTTCTCTTTGAACTCCTCATAACGTCCTTCTTCGGAAAGTTTTCTTTCAAGGTCAGCAAGGAAAGGGATTGCTCCGCAGAATCCCTGCATCTCATTGAACACTTTCAGGAATACAGAAACAATCGCATCCTTATTCTGCTTTCCGCTCTGTTCACCTTTTGAATCAATGTTAAACAGGACAACATCAGTCGGCACTGTCGCAGCCAGTCTCATATCAGCAAGAACCATACGGTCTTTGATTTTAGAATCTTCTTCAAAGTAATCCAGAGCAGTCTTTCCATTTACTGTCTTATTCTCCAGTAAGTAAGACAAAATTTTTAAGAAGTGAGATTTACCACTTCCAAAGAAACCGGAAATCCAGACCCCCATCTTATCTGTATTTCCGTTAATCCCACGTTTATAGCTATCGAAGAAGTCACGGAAGTGTTTCTGTAATTCACGGGTTACAACATATTCCTCCAGCTCCTGCTGAATATTCACGTTATCGTCCTGACCAACCTTGATAACACCTTTCATATCTCGGTCAATCGGTTTTGCGAACATCTCTCTAATCATCATAGCATTCACTCCCTATTCATCGAGCTTAAATGCTCGGTAGTAATTATCATCTTTAATCTCTGAGAAAAGCATCAGTTCCTGTCCATCATACTTTCCGGGATAGAACATCACGATCGGAACTCCGTCAATGACCTGATGAAGATTATTCAGTACCGTATGGGAACGAAGAATCGGATAACATTTGCCGATACCGACAAGCAGTACAATGGCTTTCTCAGGTGTATGTTCCTGAATATACTTCACAATCAGGCTGTCCTTTGCAGTAATGCGAAGCATATTTCCGACAGACTTTGTAATACGGTCAAAGCCTTTTTTCTTTTCAAACTCAAAACACTTTTCCAGATAACCTTTTTCTTTCAGAATATCAATGATGATTTCGTAAAGGTCAAATACGACTATTCTGTATTCATCCGCAGACTGTTCATTCTTCATTCGGATATATTCAATTCTCTCACGAACAAACAATTCCTGTTCTGCCGGATAATCAAAAATGTAATAGCCTACTTCATTTCCAAGTCCTTTGTTCTGACGAAAGGATTGTTTCTTCATCAAGGCTTCTGCTTTATTAAATCTTTCTTCCAAAGTCATTTATCAGTTCACCCCCGTCAGAGCTTTTACCAATACTTCCTCATCTTCTGATTGAAGATAACTCTCTAAAACATTATCAAAAATCGGTGGAGTAATGGTTTTCTTTTTATCTATGACTGTTAAGAGATTAGCATCTGTCATAAAGTTCAGATAGCAGGAACGTAAGTGTTTCTTTGTGCTGTCTTTCCATCCGGCAATCAGATCACTCTGTGCCTCTTTCTTTGTAAAGAACACATTGACATCAGTGTCCTCTATGACGGGGGTACCTAAAATCACATTCTCTCTATATACCTCATACACAAATTCAAAAAATAATCTATCCGTTCTAAGTATCGTAACGAGGTTAATTAGTTTCTGTGTTGCTAAATCCGAGGAACAAAACAATTCCACTAATCGATCATCCATCGCTTTCACACGAGTAATGATATACCCGGTCATTCTTAAAGCACGATATTCTTTGGCTGCTCCAAAAAGATTTTCCGTGGAACACTTCTTTTTTATATCTTCGTATGCCAGTCCTTCCTGCCGGAGCCTGACCACTTTCTTAAATTCAAGAAACCAGAAAGACTGTGACATCAGACCGGCACTATATTTACTATTAATCATTCCCTATTCCCCGTTTCATCATATTTTCCATAAGTTTCTACCTTTTTGTTTTTGATCATCCGGGATAACTTCCATAATATCATCAAACGTACAATGCAATGCCGTGCATATTTTTACCAAAAAATCTGTATTCACATTATGCTCCCGATTTAATTTGTTGATTGTATAGGTACTTATATTCGCCATTTCTACTAAATCTTTTTTCTTCAAATCTTTATCCATTAATAGTTTCCAAAATCGCTTATAACTTACTGCCATATTTTCCACCTTCTTAATGAGATACGAACCATCCATATGTTCAACTGCATTTAATACCTTTATATTATACTTGTTCGAGCGAGAACATTCAATAAATATATGTTCTTGAGTTTCCGCAGTTCTGTCCACATAACCACCATTGCTGTTTCTAAATATACACAACTTTTTAAAAATACCGAAAACATAAGGAATCCTATCCCTTTTGATGTAAAATTAAGCTACCAACCAAAAATCTCACTAAACAAAAAGAAAGGGGATTCCTTATGGCTTATTTTACATCAAATACCTAACAAATGAAAAGAGATCTTTTGACTTTTTCCAATAAATTTTCAAGAAATCTTCCAAAACTGGAACGGAAATTTATTACTGACATGAATGACCGCCTTTCGCAGCATTATGCAAAGGGCACTCCCTGATTTACGCATTAAGGTTACGATTGCCTTTGGGACTTCGTTGCTTTCTGCCAACTTATCCGCTTAGTACGCCTCATTATCAGTTTTCTATCCATCGAGCCACGGTTTCGCTATTGTTTCTTCTCGCCTGCACCTCACGATACAAACCTTGCAAGTCGCTATTAGGTTCGTCTGTTTTGTATACTGGCGGTCATCATATTCAGATAATTTATCGGAATTCTTCATTTCAGCATACTGGTCTAATTTAGTATCTGCGAATATCTGTTTTTCGCCCGCAAATACATTCTTTATCCTTTGCTCCGTTTCCTGCTGAAACGATTCTTCATATTCAACCGCTGCCAGCTCTGTAAATGTACTGCCCATTAGCTGCTGTGCATACTTTTCGCTCACAATCAAATCCGGTGTATAACCTCCGGCAAAGTAGACAGGATTATTCTCAGTAACAGCAGCAATTTGAATGTACTGTTCCTTTTCTGGCTGTAAACCTTCCGGCAATAAAAACTTTACCGTTTTTCCCGAAAGACCATTATCACCTTCCGTAAACATCTTAGCGGCTATCGCAATCTTTCCCTCTTCAAAATCTCCCACTCCAGAGGATCTTTTAAATTTCTGTTTATCTTATCAAATCCTGCCCTGTCAATTCCTATAAATCTGGTAATAAACTTGTAATGATCTGGCTCTGCCTTATATAATTTCATATCATCTTCATAATTGCCTGTAGAATATCTTGTCTGGTATACCTTTTGGAAATAATCTCCGTATACCTTTTTCTGATAGGGAATGACGGCTGGTGTGGACGTAACCTTTTTGACACACTTCAACCCATCCACAGACTCGAGTTGCGCTATTTTATCGTCTGTGATAAGCTGTTGTCCATGCTCATCCAGTGTAGTCATATTTTAAAATTTCATATCATAATCATAGATTTGATTTAAAATACTTTTTGCATCATTTTCCCGGATAACAACATTGATGATAAGAAATAATGTTAAGGCTATCAGAAATGACAGAAATATCGTCACTGCCTGTTTCTTATCCCGAAACATATTTTGCATAGCCGTTGGAAATATGCCTCACCTTTTTGAGGGTAGCATATCAGATTTTTTATTTTACCATTGAAGACCTTATAAAGCCTTATTTACAGAAAAACTTTTACAAATGACTCAAAACCCTCAGCCTTACTATTATCTAACAACCTATTGGCTATTATATTTGGACTAATATAACGGTGCAGTCATCTTGGGTCCCCTTTCCCACCGCTGTGTCAATCATTTTATTTACTTTTTCTTTGGAAGACAAACCAGCCTCTGCTACAATATCTTCTATTTCATCAATGTCTAACGAATCGTGTATTCCATCAGACGTCAACAAGATTAATGGTGGTAAACCTTTTTCAAAAACATTATCTACACTAAGAAGATCCACATATTTAGAACTTCCTCCTCCAAATGCTCCTCTAATTTCATTTCTATTGCATCCTTCCGCTGCATCTATATTTCCTATTGATACTAACCACTGATATAATGTTTGATCTAAAGTTATCTGCTTTAAAAAATTTCCTTGAAGTGCATATACTCTTGTATTACCACAGTGAGCAATTTTCACTCCGTTCTTATCAAAAAACAATCCGGTAAAGGTAGTTGCCATATTTGCATGTCCAGATACTGATTTAGCATAAATAACTAGCATATCATTAATATTTAATAGATTTGCTCTTAATTGATCATTAGAATAATCTAAGTTTAGATTAGCAATATTTTGCATCACAAAAATCGAAGCCTCATTTCCACCAGCATTTCCCCCAACACCATCTCCAATACAGATATGATTTGTGTATTCTACTTCGACGAAACCTGACTCGTTATTAATTACAGTTGAACCAATAAGTGCACAATCATCACATTTTTCTTTATTAATTCCTTTTGATACGTTATATGTAATTTTCAAATGTTATACCTCCTACACTACCAATGTTACGCCACCTATAGAAACTTACTTAGTTCAGATTTTAAATCTTTTATTTTTTCCTTGTTATTAATTATATTCTTTTCCAAATTGCTTAATTCATTAAAAGAACTATTAGTTTTGATTGTCGTAACATTAGCACCGCACTTTTCCAACAAATGCACTACTCTTAACATAGATTCTCTGTCTTTAATCTTTTGTTGCAAATATTTATTTTCTTCTTCAAACCTTCTTACTTCAGCTTCAACCTTATTTATTTTTACTGCTTTTCTTTTACTTTTACATTCATTTATTTGTTCTTCAAATAGTCTACCTAGTAGAAATCAAGGAATCATTAATGTAAATGTAAGCACAAACATTCCAATTAAATTTCCTAATCCACCATCATTATAGTTACCACCTAATTCATACTCTGAATACCAAGAACAAAAAATAATAGCATATGTCAGTGCAACAACTATCGATAAACCAAATTTCCAGCCCAAATTTGGAATAAAAGTAAAGCAAAGTATCATCAAAAGTATACAACCTACAAAATAAATTTTAATAGTAGTAGTAGCCAGTATTAATGAATATATTGTGATTACAATAGGACCTAAAATAAACAGGATAGCTCCCACAATTATAGCCATACAACTTTTTCCCCCAGAAGAATTGTTGTTTCCCAATAAGTCCCCTCCTATCTTTTAGCTAAACATCTTAATGCGTACGGCATATTAACAGCATCTATTGATTCAATAGAGATCTCACAATCAGAGAATAATTCATTGTCAAACATATACCTAGCAAGTGGATTAATAAGCAAGCTTTCTACAATGTTCCCGATTCCTCGTCCACCATTATCCAAATTATCAATTGCTTTACTGCGAAGTATATCCTTTGCTTCCTCCGAGATACTTAATACCATATTTTTATTCATTTTAAGACTGCTAACGATTTTGGTTATTTGTGACTGTAATATTTCATCAGCAACTCTTTCTCTAATAAAATCAAATACCACTATATTTTCACCTATTCTGTTCAAAATTTCTGGGCGTCCTAACTGAAGCTTAAAATAATCTTCTATTCCTCGGCACACTTCCTTCTGCACCTGATCATATGTCATATCCGGAGTAACACTCTGATATCTTTCACCTCGGTCATCCACGCTATAAATGCCTAAATTGCTAGTAAATATAATGATTGTCTCAGAAAAGTAAACCGTATTTCCCTGGCCATCAGTCATTCGCCCATCTTCAAGTATCTGCAAAAACTTATCTAAAATAGATGGATGTGCTTTTTCAATTTCATCAAAAAGCAAAATCGAAAACGGGTTGTTCTTTACTGCATTTGTAAGCTGCCCACCTGCCTCATATCCAACATATCCCGGAGGTGCACCTAACAGTTTCTGGTCACTATGAGACTGACCATACTCACTCATATCAAATCTAATGCAACAAGTCTCATCACCAAACAACTTCTCTGCAAGCATTTTTGCAGTTTCAGTTTTACCTGTACCCGTTGGTCCTGCAAAAAAAAGTACACCTTTAGGTCTACTGTGTGAAGATGACTGTAATCCTGTCATACCAGTGATAGCTCTCTTAACAACATCCATAGTTTTTGTCAAGGCATTTTCTTGTCCTTTAACTCTCTTATAAAAATCATCATAAGAATTTTTTATTTCAGAGTATACTAGAGAGTTCCATGGATTTTCTTTAATTCCAAATTTATATAAATCAATTACATCACACATATTATTAATATGTATTCTTTGATTTTTGCATAATCTACGCAATCCATTCAATTCTGTAAATTTAAAACCTTCAGACAACGCAATAAATTTATCTTGAATCTTTTCTAATTCTTGTGGATTTTCTTCATATTGAGAATGCTCCTTCATATAGATATCTCCTGCGAAGAAACTCGGAAAATTATCTCCCTTTACCAACTGTTCGCGTTCTTCTTTTGCCGGAGTCCTAAGCATTACCGTCTTTACGTTTGGATTATCTAAATAAAACCAAGCCGGAATATCATTTACCTTATTAGCTATAATAAGAATTATGTTTTTTAACATCCCTTTCTCTGTTCGTACATCCTTACTTTCCAACGAAGACTGTAATAAAATAGTAAAAGCGTCTATCTCTGACTGTTCCATATTAGTTGGATCTGCAATATATCTGGAGGCATAGTCCAGCACTACTACACTAGCTTCATTAGATTGAGTCATAGCATTTTTTATATAAGTGGTTGCCGTATTTGTTTTTCCCTTGAACTCAGCTTTAATCAAAACCGAATCAACTTTCCCACCAACTAAGCTGGCAAATTGCTGAATATACCCTCCTTCACAGTTATTATAGAAACCTCTGATACTGTCATAAAAGACGATATTCTGATAACCTTGATCTTTAAAATAATAATGCAAATATTCTACTAATTTAAGAATACTACCTTTTTCAACACTACCATTAATTGGAAACTGATAACG
>OBXO01001048.1_pt1 | contig 15257 bp, 20 predicted proteins | sample 1501431 | NCBI WGS metagenome assembly OBXO01 (sample SAMEA2580163, study PRJEB22360) | human gut metagenome | biome: human gut; feature: human-associated habitat; material: faeces | place: Denmark | collected 2008/2010 | reverse complement strand
TTGCTATTACCATATTTATCCTATTAAAAACAGAATTAACTAGCACAATAAGTTAGACTATATTTTAGAAGGCGTTGAAAGGACAAGGAAATTTTTAGCTGAGCAGCTTAAAATCGAGTACACTATAGGGGTTTCAAGCCCTATCATAGGGATTAGTAACTTTGGCGTTGGGTATAAAGAGGCATTAGAGGCGCTAGAGGAAAAGCAGATTATAGGTACGAAACAAATGATTTATTATGGAAATATAGAAGAGCATCATAATCAATATGAATTTGATCAAACAAAACATAAGCAGTGGATAAATTCTCTGAAATTGGGTGATAGTGAGAAAGCTCATAAAATGATTGAGGAAATTTATCAAATTAATTTTAAGGAAAAGCAAATTTCAGCCGAATGTGGAAGGCTTTTATTGCTTGACTGTCTAGAGACAATCAAACAGGTAGCAAAAGAATTAAATATTAGTCTAGAAATCGATACAAAGGATGTATTAAAAAAATCCTATACGGTTTATGATATAAGAGACAAAATAGATGATCTTATAGAAGAGATTTGTAAAATAACAGATCAAGTCAAAGAAAATGCTAAGGAAAGAGAAGAAAGAATTATTCAATATATTAAAGAGCATTATAAGGATATAAATCTCAATGTCGCTACAGTCGCTGACCAGTTTGAACTCAATGCGTCTTATCTCTCACGCTTATTTAAAGAGCAAACAGGAGAAAATCTATTAAGCTATATTAATAAATATAGGGTAGAACAAGCTAAGAAATTACTTGAAGGTACTACCAAGACGCTGATTAAGGTAGCTGAAGAGACAGGCTTCCTTAATACAGCAGCTTTAACTAGAGCTTTTAAGAAATACGAAGGGGTTACGCCGGGACAGTATAAAGAAATCTATGGGAATAAGAAATAATGTATAAATAAGGTAGTTATCCTTTTGTTATCTGATAAGATTAAGAAACGGATAGCTACCTTTTCCTCTTTTATAAGCCCAAAAGCCTTTGTAAAGGCTAAAATTACTAAAGAAAAGTAAGAAAATATATAGGAGGTAAAAAAATGAAGGGGTCAAAAAGTAAAAAAATAAAGGTCATAAAACAATATGGGATATTTTAGAAAATGAAAAATGTGGTAGAGTGACCTTGTAATAAACAGTGAGAAAAAACTGAGGGGGAATAAAAATGAGTTTTAGAAAATTTGCAGTAGCATGTATGTGTGTGATGCTAGCAGTGGGGGCAACAGGATGTGGACAGAAGGAAGCAGGTACATCTTCTACAGATACATCTAAAGGATCAGCAGATAAGTCAATCACCTATTGGGCAGCTATGAATGGGAATGTTAGCCCAGTTGTTCAAAACTATGCAGAAGTAGAATATTATAAACAGTTAAAAGACAAAACAGGTGTTGCTATAGAATTCTTACATCCACCAGTAGGCCAAGAATCAGAACAATTTAAACTCTTAATTGCTTCAAGAAAAGATTTACCCGATGTTATTCAAGCACAATGGTTAAGTGAGTATCCGGGTGGGCCAGAAAAAGCAGTTAAAGATGGTATTATTATTCCTTTAAATGATTATTTAGATTTAGCACCAAACTATAAAGCAGCGATGGAAGCTAATCCAGAAATGTTTAAGCAATGTAAAACAGATGAGGGGACCATTTATGCTTTCCAAGGACTTAACCAAAGTGATACAAAAGCTTTCTCTGGTCTTGTTTTAAGAGAAGACTGGTTAGAAGAATTAGGCCTTGAAGCACCAGAAACCATTGATGAGTGGGAAACAGTCCTTAGAGCTTTTAAAGATCAAAAGGGAGTAGAAGCACCATTAAGTATTAAAGCTTTAGACTTATCAAACGCACTTAACTTATTTAATGCAGCTTATGAAGTCGGTATTGATTTCTATTTAGATGATAATGGTGATGTGCAATACGGTCCAATTCAACCAGGTTATAAAGAATATTTAACAACATTAAATAGATGGTATAATGAAGGATTATTAGATCCAGACTTTGCTTCTATTGATAGTAAGATTATAGATTCTAACATTATTAATGGCAAGACAGGAGCTACTTTTGCATGGATTGGGAGTAGTCTTGGAACATGGTATAAAGCAGCAACAGAAGAAGGCTATGAACTTGTAGGGGTACCAAATCCTGTCCTTAATAAAGGAGATGAAGGGAAGTTCTTATCAGGCTATACAAATAGTATTGCAGGGCCAGCAGCAGCCATTACAACAACAGCTGAAAATGTAGAAGAAATCGTGAAAATGTTTGACTATCTCTATACAGAAGAAGGGGGATACCTTAAAAACTTTGGGGTAGAGGGACTTACTTATAATATGGAAGATGGTAAACCTATTTATACAGACCTTATCTTAAATAACCCAGATGGTTTATCCATTGGGCATGCAATGGGCAAATATATTCAAGCTAACTATGGTGCACCTGGACTTTGTGAAATGCCAGATTACCAAGAACAGTACTATCAATTAGATGCTCAAAAAGAAGCGCGAGTAGCCTTTAATAAATATGCAGAGAATGCAGGAAAGCATGTCCTTCCACCCATTACAGCAACATCCGATGAATCTAAAGATTTGGCAACGATTATGACTGAAGTAGGTACGTATAAAGACGAAATGTTTGTTGCTTTTGTAACAGGTGCAGAATCTCTCGATAACTTTGATAAGTATGTGGAGCAAATTAAGAAATTTGGTATTGACCGTGCAATTGAAATTAAAGAGGCTGGTGTTGAAAGATACAATGCAAGGTGAGTAGCGTAAAAAGAGGGGACCAAACCAGGTCCCCTTTTAAAGAAAGGGGAGAAAAAATGGCAAAAGTAGCATTAGTGCAGGGGGAAGAAGTTAAGAAGCCAAAGGTATCTTTAGGAACAAAAATGAAGAAAGAATGGAATCGTAATAAGTATGTGTATGCATTAGCCATTCCACTCATCGCTTATTATGCAATCTTTCATTACGGCCCTATGTATGGTATTGTAATGGCTTTTCAAGATTATAGTATTGTAGACGGAATAAGTGGTAGTCCATTTATTGGACTTGATAATTTTATCAAATTCTTTGAAAGTCATTACTTTTGGCGCTTAATTAGAAATACACTGGCACTTAGTATCCAGAATATCCTGTGGGGATTTCCAGCACCCCTTATTTTGGCCCTATTGTTAAATGAGGTAAAACATAAAAAATTTAAAAAAGCTGTTCAAACGATTACTTACTTACCACATTTTATTTCTCTTGTTGTTGTATGTGGTATGCTCAATCAATTTTTAGCGAGAGATGGGTTCATTACCAGTCTCTTATCAAGTTTGGGATTAGTTGAACAGACTAACTTACTGGCCATAAAGGAATATTTTAGAACAATTTATGTAGCTAGTGGTATTTGGCAGGAGATTGGATGGGGAACGATTATTTATTTAGCAGCTCTATCCGGTGTAGATGAACAACTTTATGAGGCTGCCGCAATAGATGGTGCTAATCGATTTAAACGTCTTATTCATGTCACTTTGCCATCCATTGCACCAACAATCATTATGCTGTTCATCCTTCGAGTAGGTCAGGTTATGAGTGTAGGATTTGAAAAAGTCATTTTGTTGTACAATCCACAGACGTATGAAACAGCAGATGTACTATCAACGTATATTTACCGTTATGGACTGGGAGGAAGTTTTGACTATGGCTATACAACAGCTATTGGTCTATTCTCATCTTTAATTAATTTTATTTTAGTTATCTTAGCTAATCAGTTTAGTAAAAAAGTTTCAGAGACAAGTTTGTGGTAAAGGGGGATAAAGATGGTAGGTAAAGGGAGTTTAGGTGAAAGAATATTTGATAAGTTTAATATAGTCTTGCTTACATTCATAATGATTATTACATTGTATCCTGTTATCTATGTATTATTTGCCTCCTTAAGTGATTCCAATGCATTACTTGCACATACAGGATTACTCTTTAAACCACTAGGTCTTAATGTAGATGCTTATAAGGCAGTTATAAATAATCCTAATATTGTAACAGGTTATTGTGTTACGCTCTTTGTAGTAATAGTAGGAACTTTTTTGAATGTATTTGTTACAGCTATTTCAGCATTTGTATTAACACGTAAGCAGTTCCCACTTAATAAAGTGCTCTTAGTATTTATCGTATTTACTATGTACTTTGGCGGGGGAATGATCCCTAGATATTTATTTATTAATGATACTTTAGGAATGGGAAATAGCATATGGGCGCTTATGCTTCCAGGACTTATTTCTACATATAATCTTATTATTATGAGAACCAATTTTCAATCTATACCAGATAGTTTAGAGGAATCCGCTAAAATAGATGGCGCTAATGATATTACAATTTTCTTCAAAATTATTTTGCCATTGTCTAAAGCCATTATAGCGGTTATGGTACTTATGTATGGAGTTGGACATTGGAATGCATGGTTTGATGCTATGTTATTTATTAGATCGAGAGATTTATATCCACTGCAAATTATATTAAGGGAAATTTTAATATCAAATTTTACAGATAGTATGATTGCTAGTGGAGCAGGTGGAGATATAGAAGCCATAGGTGAAAGTATTAAGTATGCAACCATTGTTGTATCAACCGTACCTATTTTATGTGTGTACCCATTTGTACAAAAGTATTTTACAAAAGGGGTCATGATAGGGGCAGTAAAAGGTTAATAGGATAGGACGAGAGACTTTTATTTAAAAGAAGTCTCTCTTTTTTATGTACTCACACATATGAAGGTAGACAATGCATCCAATCTTTCTCATGCAGATTATTAGCTCGATAGGAGACTGCTTACACGAGTATCTTGGTGTAGGCACTCCTATTCATGGTTGGTTAAAGAACATAACCTTGAACATAAGCCCATAATCAGAAATATATCTACAAACGTATGAAGTTGTGATATACTCGAGGAAGCAAAGCGGTAATCGTTATAGAGAAGAAGATGAATGAATTTGGATTTTTATAATACTCTTACACTGTATGAAACAGGAGATATGAGGAAATGTTTTAAATAAACATGAGAAACAGCTTAAATAAAGGATGGTTATTACATGACAACTTCAATTAAAAGTACTGGCATTATCAAAGGTGCTTTAATCTTGGGTATTGCTATGTTTTTAAGTAAAATAATTGGATTTTTATATCGTATTCCTATGACGAGCATTTTAGGTGATACAGGTAATGCAATCTATGGGGTTGCTTTTAATATCTATGTGGTACTTCTTGGTGTATCTGCCATTGGTATCCCAGGTGGGATTTCTAAACTGGTTGCCGAATGTCTCGCTAAAGGTACCATGCAGGATGCTAAGAAGGTCTTCAGAGTTGCTCTGTTCTATACAGGTGCTGTAAGTGGGCTACTTAGTCTTGGCTTATTTGTAGGGGCTGAGTTTATTGCTGTTCAACTAAATGGGATGGAGGAACTTATTCTTCCACTTCGTATATTGTCCCCTACTATTTTTATAGCCAGTTTAATGGCTGTTGTAAGGGGATATTTCCAAGGAATGAATACGATGCTTCCTACAGCTATCTCTCAGGTAGTCGAGCAATTATTTAATGCTCTATTTAGTGTAGTTCTTGCTACTTACTTTATACAATACGGTGTAGCTAGTGCAGCTGCTGGTAGTACTATGGGAACAGGTATTGGTGCTCTATGTGGCTTCCTTATCCTTATTCTTCTTTATAAGAAAAATGACCCTACAAACCAAATACCAATTACATCTACCAAACCTCTATTCAAAAGTCGCAGAGAAATTATTTACAAGCTTCTTTCAATTATTATCCCAATGGTTATTACCACATCTATCTTCTCAATCTTCTCGGTAATAGATGCTTCAATGCTTTCAAATAAGCTTCCTTCAGCTGTCGACTATCTTAGAGATTCTGGGCTTGTAGAGACAATTCCTGTATCTGGTGCAGCAACACTCTCTACAACGGAGATTGTTACAAGTTTGATCGGTCAATACACAACGAAGTACTTTACACTGATTAATATTCCTATTTCACTCATACTCATTGTATCTGTATCGGCTATTCCATCGATCTCAAAGTCTTACGCTTTGGGAGATAGGAATGGACTTACAGACAAAATCTCTCAAATTCTTCGTATAGGTCTTTTGCTTTCTATCCCAGCATCATTCGGACTTATGATTTTTGCAAAGCCTATTATGTATTTTATGTTTACGACACATCCGGATGGTGGTGAACTTGTCATGCATGGTGCCTTAACAATTATCTTTATTACCACTGCTCAACTTTCTTCTAGTATCTTACAAGGTATGGGCAAACAATATGTACCCACCTTATTTGCTATTATTGCGTTAAGTGTTAAATTCATCTTAAATAGCATTTTACTTTGTATACCTACTTTGCATATCTATAGTGTTATTTATAGTACATTGATTGCCTATATGGTTTTTGCACTCCTTTGCGTATACTATCTAAAATATAAAGTTGGCTTAAATCTTCATCTTGGTTCACTTTATCTCTATCCGTTACTTTGTTCCGTTATCATGAGTATTCTTGGATTATCTAGTTTTTATATTCTTAATAACCTCTTTAATTTCCCAAATATTAATCTCATTTTAAGCATAGCCCTCTGTATTCTTATCTATGGTCTTAGTGGATTCTTGAGTGGTATGTTAAAAGCAGAAGATTTACCTCACTTTGGTAAAAAAATTTAAACTATTGTTTAATGTTTTTGCAAATGATAGAGTATAAATATGAAATGTGTATAATAACTCCCCCTGGAATATGTGTAAGCGACTTCTGGGGTATTTTTATACCAAAAATTCAGGATGAAATAAGTTCATAAGAAATATCTATGGAGGGCAAAGAGATGAATAGGAAGAAGCTAAGTAGAATTATTTTAGGAATAGGTATGTTAGCAGGTATCCAGACAACAGCATGGGCAAAACCAGTAGAAACAACATTCTTTCTAAATGGCGAAGAAAGAGATGATGTTGAAGTTGTAGTGAAAAATGATATGACTTATGTACCCCTAAGACTTGTAGGGGAAGAATTAGATGCTCAGGTTGAGTATGATGCAATGAGTAAAAAAGTAACAATTGTTAAAGATAAAGAGAAGTTAGAAGTGCTTATAGGCAGTAAGCAGGGAGCTTTAAATGGTGAAGAGGTAGAACTTATAGGTCCTATGTTTATGCATACCAATAAGTGGGGAGAAAGTCTTACCTATATACCACTTAGAAATATCTTTGAAATACTAGGGGGAATAGTAGACTATAATGAGGACGATAGATTCATCAATGCTTATAACCCTAATCACACTGCGTATAAGGCATTAGAAGGCTTAAAAAGTGATGATTTGACAGCTTATCGTTTTGCACAATTAGCCTTACCAAGAGTAAATGGAGAAGATGTATACCCTGGTGGAGGCTATGGAGAATCTTATATCTTCCCACTTAACACAAAATCAAACTATTTCTTATTAATAGGAGACCCTTCATTCGATATGCCTATTGAGAATATAGCTTACTATGAAATAGAAAATGGCGTGGCGTATTGTAAATGGTTTGAAGAAGTGAGAGGAGATGAAGAAGGTAGGCCTCATACACAAGAGACTGTATTTGATCGTTACTTAGGGGAAGGCAATGTGACACAGGAAGTAGGGACTTTACCAGAATTAGAAGAAAGTATTTTTATAGTCTTTCATACCAGTTCGATGACAGACCCATCACCAGAAGATGATATGAGTGTGTATTATGAGTATGTAGATATAAGGAAGAAAGTAGAGTTACTTGGAGTAGAAGATATGTATGGTGTGCCAGAGAATATAGCTTTACAATACCCTATCTTTAGTCCATATGGGGATAGACATATTCTTTCAAAGGTAGATGAAGTAAGTTTAGCTGCTATGTTAGAGGAGTATAAATAAGCTACTTTAGGGGATTTTTATGCCTAAAATTTACAAGGAATTATAAAGCTTAATAAGACCATTAAGAGAAAGCTTTTTGAAGGGGGAGATATATGTTTACTTTTTTTAATGATTTTGACATACTTTCGGATGAAAAAATAACTCTAAAGGTTTGTGAAAAGTTTCAAGGAAATGATGTATTGTTGCCGTTTTATTATTATGATATTTATGATAATGGTACTGGAGAGCGTATAGGTAAGATAAGTATACGGATTGGTTATAATTACCATTCTTATTATAATGGTCACATTGGATATGAAATTGATGAAGCTTATCGTGGAAATGGCTATTCCTATCAAGGGATTAGGCTGGTGGTTGCTGTGGCAAGGGCCCATCAGATGAAATCACTTTATTTAACTTGTAAAGTTTCAAATGTAGCGTCAAGAAAGATCATTGAAAGAACGCATGCTACATTTCAAGAAGTTGCTAAGATACCTAGAGACTGCTTCTTTTGGCGTGAGGGCATTGAGGACTATTGCATTTATCTTTTAAGACTCTAATTTTCATTTAACGGGTCTAGCTTATCAGACGGAATCATTAGTACTTATGAAATGGAAAAGATAGATGGAATTGTCGAATATTAAATAAATAACATGCAAATGGTGTCATTTATTAGGATAATAGCATAGGTTATTAGGGGAAGGTACTTTTGGTGCTACCGATATGAAACGAGGAGGAATAGCCTATGTGTTGTAGATGTAACCAACAGTGTTGTAGAAGAGAATGTGAAAGAGAATGTAGAAGAGAATGTAGAAGAGAATGTAGAAGAGAATGTAGAAGTCAGAGAGACAGAGCAGTTGAACGAGCAATTGGGGAGTTGGGGAGAATTCCCTGTAGAGAAGTATCCTGTTCAACAAGATGTTGTTGTAGATAATTAAGAGGGTTAAAAATTGCATGGAGAATTATTTTTCCATGCAATTTTTAAGATAGGAAGGTAGCCGGGCTATTAGAGTTTAAAGTTATTCCCATTACAATAAGATAGGCGTCATAGATGTTTCTGATTGAATTATAAAATTTAAACTATTGAACAATATTTTGGTAAATGATAGAGTATAAATATGAAATGTGTATAGCTACCCTTGGAATATGTTTGAGCGACTTCTGGGGCATTTTTATACCCAAAATTCAGGATGAATTTGAAAGGGAGAAGGCCTATTCAGTCAAGGATCATACACAGGCATTGTATAAAAATTAAGAGAATAGAAAGAGGAATTTTCATGAGTAAAAAGATTAAAGTAAAACCAGGGAAAAGTCAATCTATGGTAGGATTCTTTATAGGCATTATATTTTGTGCAATAGGATTATTTGTTGTCATTCCTACGTTCGGAGCTTTTGGAGTGCTTTGGAGTGTTATGGCACTTATTATTACAGTGACGAATGGTATTAATGCCTTTTCAGATAAGGGGATTGCTACACATAGCATTGAAATAGAAGATACAGACAAGTTCAGTCAAGAGAAAGAAAGTATGGAATTAAGGCTAGAAAAACTAAAAGGTCTTTATGAGAAAAATCTCATTACAGAAGAAGAGTATGAGAAGAAGAAAAAAGAATTACTTCAAGAACTCTAGTAGAACTTTATTATATAGATTTAAGTAAGGCGACCTTTCCTTTTGAATATGGAAGATTTATTGTATAATCCGAAAGTGGATACGACCTCCATTATGATGGATTTAAAGGAGAATATGAGAAAGCTTCATTGTATTAAAAGTTCTAGGGTAGGAGACTTGAAGTATACTAGGGAAGAGTATTTTCCTGTAAAGCCTATATTAAACAAGCTCTAGATGATGCATTCTTGAAGATTGAAAAGTAAAGTTGATAAAAGCCTTGTAAACATTAAGTTTATAAGGCTTTTACTGCTCTATAGCATCTTGTGGGTTCAATAAAATAAAGTATTAAGATACAATGATCTATAAAATAAGGATAGTTTAAGAGATATTTGTCTCATAAAGACATTTTGATATTTAGAATTAAAAAGATAAACTCTTAGTAACAAAGCAAGTAAAGATTAGTAACAAGGTAAGTAAGGATTAGTAACAAGGTAAGTAAAGATTAGTAACAAGGTAAGTAAAGATTAGTAACAAGGTAAGTAAAGATTAGTAACAAGGTAAGTAAAGATTAGTAACAAGGTAAGTAAAGATTAGTAACAAGGTAAGTAAAGATTAGTAACAAGGCAAGTAAGGATTAGTAACAGAGTAAGTAAAGATTAGTAACCAAGTAAGTAAGGATTAGTAACAAGGCAAGTAAGGATTAGTAACAAGGTAAGTAAGGATTAGTAACAGAGTAAGTAAAGATTAGTAACAAAGCAAGTAAAGATTAGTAACTCGATCATATGATGGAGTAGAATTAGAATTTAACGCTACTATCTACTTCGGCCGGAAATAAGGCTAACATAGAAGTAAGAGATAGTCAACTTTTGATTTTCTTTAGAAGATAAGAGTTATTAGGCTATAATAGCTGAAAAAGATATATAAAAATTTTAAAATGGTATACAAAATATATAGAATACTAAGTCTATATAAGAAGTAAGTGTATACATAATAAAATAATAGAGATGTAGAATGATAAAAAAATTGTCTAATTATGAAAAATATAGTTATAAAAAGTAAAAAAATATACTGATAAGGAGAATTCATAAAGTTATAAGCATAACGAGTAGAGATAGGGAGAGTATACAAAGGATTATTAGAGATAAAAAAGGCCCTATAGGTGCATAAGGACCTATAGGGCAAATGAAAGAAAGTATTTAAATGAAGCTAAAAATTAGAAGCATCTAGCAGCGATGGCATCCGCATCCACGATGGCATCCGCATCCACGATGGCATCCACATCCACAATGGCATCCACAACCACAACCATTACATCCGCCATTGTTGTTATCGTTATCGTTTCTAATACAGCCTTCATCACGAAGTTTATCAAAAGCATCGTCTAAATCTTTAACATCTTCGATAAGGTCATTAATAATTTTTTGAACATCATTAGCTAAACATCTGCAGCCACGGCGAGAGTTATTGCCACAACCATTACATCCACAATTATTACATCCACAACATCTTCTACAACTCATATTTAATACCCCCTAAAAAGTTATTTACAATTATATCATATGACGAATAAGGAAAAGGGTGACAAAAAAGAGTCGAAATATGTAGAATGACATAAAAAATAAAACTGAGAATGTCTAGAAACAATCCCAGTTTTATTTTTAGCACATTTGTTTATGAACATCCTCTTTAAGTTGAGTCCAAGCCTCGGGGTGAACTACATAATACTTAGGGCAGCATTTCCCTGTTACGTCATAATGTCTTAAAAGGTCTTTGCGTGGGTCAAGTCCATACTTTTTGCAGAGCATAGCACAAAGGGCTATAAGTGCGTCGTATGTGCAGTTACTAAATTGGCCTTCCCAGTCAGGATGGCAAGTTTCGATACCTAAGCTATAGCTATTGGCACTTTTGGCGTGATAAGCACGTTCATTGTCAGGGATACACTGGATGACTTCACCGTCTAGCCCCACAATATAGTGGCTACTAGCATAAGTTTTAGTCCTACCTAGCTTAAGATTTTCAAAGTAGTTACGGTTGCTAAGGGCAGAACTTTTAGGATTACCTACCCAGTGGATGACAAGTTTTGTAACCTTGTAAAGAGGTAGACGTGGGCGGCTGTAGGGATTAGAAGTAAGATAATGGGTTTGTATAGGCATAGAGAAATCTCCTTTAGGATTCATTCGATTTAGGGATAAAAATATAAAAGCAGCAAAAGCTGGCGCAAAGCCATTCCCCCTCATAAAAATGGCAATGCACCAGCTTTTTGTGTGGCAGCATGAAAGCCTATTGAAAGTTTATACCTTATAGGAAAGGTTAGAGGTATTTCTTAGACCAGACTATAAGTACTAAATGGGTATTGCCAGAGGCTTTTAGTGAAAGGGATGACCATTCATTTATCACATTAAGACGCTGGGGTAGCATAGAGAAACTATAGGTAGGTGGTAGATAGCCCTTATTTATTTCAAAGTTAGGGATAAACTTTTTAAGACTTATGTATGGGTGATGCCCCTTGAAGTAGGAGTTGCCACAGCTCCAGCCTCAAGGTTAGGTAAGTTAAATCTCAACGTTTAGAGGGGGGATAAACTCTGAGATTTAAACTTACAAGAGGTAAGGGGATTCACTTTGCCTAGGATGTGTTTCATGCCCTTACATAACTCTATATACGGATAAGTCATGAAAATGCGTCATGAATTTATAAAAAAATTTAAAAAATGTTAAGAAAGCCCATACCGAGCATCTATATAAGCTTGTTCTCTTGCTTCTAATTCTTTAATGTCAAAGTTATGTGTATAAGTGCGAAGAAATTTAGGGACGCTAGAAGGATAGGTACAGGAAGAGGAGGAAGTAGGGGAGAGCTTTGAGGCTGTAGGTTTAGGCAAGAAAGACGTATAGTGTCCGCTGAGGATGTTAAAGAATTTATCAAGACGTATAATCCAACCAAAGGCAGCCTTCCAATTACTTGCTTCTTGTCTACCACATAGAAAATCAGACTGTTCTACTAAGGTGAAGGCTTTCTTAAGGCAGCCAAGCACATCTTCCCCTTTGCTGGTGAGTTTATGATAGAGGGCATCTAAATTGGTTTTACAACGAGGTGTCAATTTACGAATAGGGTTAAGGCTAGGGCAACATGTATGAAAAAGTTCTAGAATGTCTTCATAAGGAGCCTGGTTAGGGGGAGCTGACTCTTTTAGATTAGAATCATAAGGTTGAGTAGTTTGTGAAGAAGGATAGTCTTTTGAATATGGAAATGCGAAATGGTGATCTCTTAGAAGTTCGGCAATGAGCGCATCGTTACGCATGTAATAAGTCAGTTTTCTAATACGGTCATAGTATGAGAGATAAAGTTTACCTTCAAATTTATCGGGGCTCTTTTTGTAGGCAGTTTTCGTCGTATAGACCTTACCAATTTTGCTAAAAGCTGTACGAAACTCAGATTTTGTAAAGCCTAATTCCTCCGTCCAGCTATCGCCCTCGTGGTAATGCTCATCTTGGCATGGGCTTAGAAACTTATAAAAAGGTTTGTGATCTGTTTTATCAAACCAGTATTCAAGTTGGCACATGAGTAAACTTGAGGTTACACTTCCGGTAATGGCATTAAGTTCTGGACAATATCTAAGAATTTGCATTTGTATCTCCTCCTAAATCACTTTTCTTAATTTGGCGTATACCTGTTATATACGGATAGGTGATGAAAATGCGTCATCTTTTTTTCAAAAATGCAAAAAAGAAAGAGTGACGAGGCTTTAAATATTACTGCATAGGCAGGGAAGAGTGGAGCCGCTTAAAATAGCTTAGTGCTTGGGATGTAGTTAGAGCTGCCTATTTTTAATCTATCTTAAAAAAAGGTACAGTAAAGGAGCGCAAAACAAAAAGGTTGCAGCCGGAAAGGTTACAGATGCAAAGTGAGATAGAGGAATTAGTTAAACGGAGTTTAGAAGATCAGTCTTATACGCTATACCTATGGGAGAAGATGAAGCCCTTATGCCTAAAATGGGCGCATAAACTTGGACACATAGAAGGAGATAGAGAGGATTTATATCAAGAAAGTTACATATTACTCATAAGAGCGCTTAGGTGCTATGAGGTGTGCCAAAACATGAGCTTTGAGGCTTATTTTAAGATGGTTCTTTATAGATGGGGAAGAGATTATAAGTGCAGAAAAAGACCTGAACTCATGAAGGAGAGTAGTGAGGCATATTTTTGGGAAAGCCAAGTGGACGAAGGGCAGCAAGTAGAAGAAAGTATTATTGGAAAAGAGAGGGCTACTTATCTTATAAAGGGATTAGAGAGCTTGTCAGAGTTTGAATACAACCTCCTTGTAGATTTTTATATAAGAGAACTTAAGATAGGTGATATAGCAAGTTCTCATCACATGAATTATAAGGCTTTAGAATCACGTAAAAGAAGAATACTAAAAAAACTTCGAGAAAGGATGACGCAATTTGAGAGCTCGTCCGTATATATAGAGTATAAGCAACCGGTGCTTAGAAAAAATTAAAATCCACAAAGGAGGAAATGAGAATGGCAGTAACAAGTAAACTTGAAGAAGTAAAAGTAGTCTTAAAATTTATGAAAGGTTCACAAACCATCTCCCATTGTAATCAACAAGCAACAGATGAAGGGCTTTATAACTTAGGTGAAGCCATTGGAAGCCTTAATGCTGAAAGTCTAGAAGAGATTATCAAAGTACAAGAAACCCTATTAGTAGGAACAAACTAAGGAGGAATAAAAAATGGAAATTGTAAAGAAAAGCCTAGTACTTACTTTTAGCACACCTAACAAGACAGAAGAAAATATTACGATTAACAACCCAGGAGAGTCTATTACGGGTGCTCAAATTAAAGCAGTCATGGACAAGGCATTAGAAAGTGGTGCTATTGGAGAGAAGGTAGCAGTAGATGCTATTGTTGGTGCAAAATATGTGATCCAACAAGTAGATGCAGTCGATTTTACTGAAGAGTAAAGATTAAAGTAGGCAAAGAGCAAGGGAGCTTTTTCCTTGCTCTTTATTAAAAAAGGAGGAATAAAACAATGAATGAAGTATTAACGCAGATTGGTAATTTTGGCTTTCCCATTATCTTATCCATGTATTTACTTATAAGAATTGAGGGAAAGATTGAGACACTAGCCGGAACGATTACCCATCTTAGCAATGTATTAGAAAGTAACCGTGAACGTTAAGAGGCCCATCTGTAAGATTCCATGCCGTGGAGTTATACAGATGGGCTTTTATAAGTCAGACATAAGATTTAGGGGAGATATGCTGCAATATAAGTTCCTTATAACGATAGTTCAATAGTTCAGCTTCACGGAGTTTCTTGGCAATATAGGGGGCGGAAGAAAGCGTCTTTATGATCGCGCCATTATATAAAGTAATGGTATAGTTGTCATAATGGGCGATAGCACTCGTTAGGACATAGCCTAGGCATCCATCATGCATAGGAACATTTGTCCGGATTTTAATAGGAATAAAGAGCTGATCGGCATTTAGGATGATTGGTACATGAGTTCTCATCTGTAAAATTTGTTGGCTTAGGCGTCTAAGTATGAGTGGATCTAGCCATAAGGTATGAAGCTTGTCAGTAATAAAATGCTTAATCGGAAAAGGGTGTACCCCTTTTGAACCATCTTCTAAAATATAATAGGTTGCATTAGTCCCTACCTCGTCATAATAAGGTAAAAATGCACAATATGTGCTCTTTTTCATAATAACTCCCCCTAATGTTAGTATTTATGAAACGAATTTCATATTTGTAAAGTTATTATACA
>OBXO01001045.1_pt1 | contig 15435 bp, 13 predicted proteins | sample 1501431 | NCBI WGS metagenome assembly OBXO01 (sample SAMEA2580163, study PRJEB22360) | human gut metagenome | biome: human gut; feature: human-associated habitat; material: faeces | place: Denmark | collected 2008/2010 | reverse complement strand
AAAGAAATTAAAAAAATATCTATAAAAATAAAAAGCTTTGGTAACAAAATAATGTTAAGGAGATAGTAAATGAAAATTGGAATAGTTACATGGTTTCATTATAAAAATTATGGAACAGTCTTACAAGCTTATTCTTTGAGAAAATTTTTAGAGAATAAAGGATATGATTGCCGACTTATAAATTATATACCAGTTAGTAATGAAAATTTATGGGAAAAATTTCTTAATGGTAATCTTAAAAAAGGAATAGAAAGAAGAATTGAAAATCATCATTTTAACTCTTTACCTTTAAGTATTAGAGGAGATATAATTGAAAAAAATAAAGGATTTGAAAAGTTTATTAAGGAAAATATTAAGTTAACTAAATTAATAGAAAAATACGAAGATTTACAAGCCTTAAATAAAGATATTGATTGTTTCATCTGTGGAAGCGATCAAATTTGGAATCCTGAGAATTTAAATAATATATATTTCTTAAATTTTGTAAATAATAATAATAAAAAGATCTCATATGCACCAAGTTTTGGAGTAAGTGAGCTTCCTCGAAATAAAAAAGAAAACATTCGAGAATGGATAAATAGATTTGATAGAATATCAATAAGAGAAGAAAAAGGACATGATATTTTAAAATCTTTAACTCAAAAGGATGTACAAGTAGTAGTTGATCCTACCCTTTTATTAAGTAAAAAAAATTGGGAAGAATTACTGATTAACCCAGATATAAATGAAGATTATATATTATGTTACTTTTTAGGAGATAGAGAAGAATACTGGAATCAATTAAAAAGGATAAAAAATTTAACAGGTTATAAGGTAATAATAATACCTATTAAGTTTAATTCTTATTTACAAGATGGAGAACTTAGAACTTCTACTAGTCCTTCAGAATTTGTAGGATTGATAAAAAATGCAAAACTAGTTTTAACTGATTCTTTTCATGGAACAATATTCTCTTTAAAGTTTGAAAAAGATTTTTATGTATTTAAAAGATTTAAAGATACAAATAAAGGTTCTCAAAATTCTAGAATATATAACATTCTTAAGTTAGTGAATCTAGAAGAAAGATTGTTAGATGATACACATATAATCAAATCTAAAGAAGATATTGATATAAATAATTATAATGAAGTAAATAAAATACTAGAACATAAAATTGAATCATCCATTGATTTTTTAACAAAGGCTTTAAATGAAAGTACTGATGGTGAATTAAGAGTTTAACTGATGGTGTATTATAAAAATTTAAGTAGTGGGAGAAACAAATAATGATAGAGTTATTTGATAAAAAACAGGATTGTTGTGGCTGTTTAGCATGTATGAACATATGTCCTAAAAATGCTATTATAACTGAGGTAGATAAAGATGGTTTTATATTTCCAGTTATAAATAAAAATTTGTGTATAGAATGTGGACTATGTAATAAAGTATGCGCCTTTCAAAATCTATCTGTATCAGGAAATAAACCAATTGATGCATATGTTGCTATAAATAAAGATATCGACATGTTGAAAGCTAGTGCATCAGGTGGCATTTTTGGAGCATTAGCAAAATGGGTTTTGGAAAAGGATGGAGTTGTATTCGGATGTACTTATGATGAGCAAATGAAACCTGTACATATAGGAGTGAATAATTTAAAGGATATAAAAAAGATTCAAGGGTCTAAGTATGTACAAAGTAATATTAATATGACTTATACTGAAGTGAAAAAACATCTAAAAAGTAATAAGTGGGTATTATTTACTGGGACACCTTGTCAAGTTGCAGGGCTAAAATCATATTTAGGTAGAGCGTATGATAAGCTAATTATGGCTGATATAATATGTCATGGGGTTCCTAGTATAGAGTTCTTTAAAGGATACATCCAATATTTAGAAAAAGAATTAAAAGGGAATATCATTGATGTGAAATTTAGAGATAAATCAAAAGGCTGGGGGCATGTGGAAAAGGTTACTTATAAAAAGGGGAATAGTATTAAGGAAAAGTTAATATACCCAATTAATTCATATTACCATAGCCTATTTTTAAAAGGAGACCTTTGTAGAGAAAGCTGCTATATATGCAAATATGCGTCTGGCACTAGGGAGGGCGATTTTACAATGGGAGATTATTGGGGAGTTAAAAAAGCTCATCCTGAGATTAAAGCTGAAAAAGGGGTTTCAGTTCTATTAGTAAATACTAAAAAAGGGGTAGATTTAATAAACTATTTAGAAGAGTATCTGAGTATAACACAATCTACGTTTAAGCAAGCTAGACTTCAGAATGGTCCACTAAACAAACCTAATGTTATAAGTCCACAAAGAGAAATAATCTTTAAATTATGGCGTGAAAATGGATATAAAGGTGTATCTGATTACTATTATCAAACAAACAGGAAACAGATAATTAGTGCTAGATACAAGAGGTTGATACCTAATTCGCTTAAAAGGCAGATAAAAGATAGATTAATTAGAAAAGATAAAGACTAGAGACCCAGCCTAAGGTATTGCACAATTCAAATACATAATAATCTAAAGGTAGTAGCTAGAAAAATAGTTACTACCTTCAATTAATTAAAGAGGAGTTTAGAAAATGAAAGAACCAATATTAGTCATCATGGCAGCAGGAATGGGGAGCCGTTATGGAGGATTGAAGCAAATAGATCCAATCACTACTGAGGGAGAGATCATCATTGACTTCTCCATCTACGATGCCATTAAAGCAGGCTTTAAGAAGGCTGTACTCATTATCAAAGGTGAGCATGAGCAAGACTTTAGAGATGTGATAGGGAATAGATTATCAGACTTTATTGAAGTAGAATACGTACATCAAGAACTTCATATTTTACCAAAGGGATACGCTGTACCAGAAGGACGTACTAAACCTTGGGGAACGACTCATGCCATTTGGTGTTGTAAAGATGTAGTGGATGCACCTTTTGTTGTGCTTAACGCAGATGATTATTATGGGCCAGAGGCCTTTGCGCATATGTACAAGCATCTTTGTGAAGTTCAAATAACTGGTAGGTCAGAGTATGCTATGGTAGGATACATATTAAATAATACCCTTACAGATCATGGACATGTAACACGTGGCGTGTGTCAAATAGAGGATGGTTACCTTGCAGAGATTGTAGAGCGTAAACAAATTGAAAGGCAAGATGGCATGGTAAGATATCTTGATGGTGAAGAGTGGAGAGATGTTGCAGCAGATAGCCTTGTATCCATGAACATGTGGGCACTGACACCAGAGGTATTTACACAGTTAGAAGAAGATATTGTGGATTTCTTAGAGCATGAAGTGCCACTTGATGAGGAAAAGTCTGAATGTCTCATTCCTACAACGATTGGAGAGCTGATAGAAAAAGGTGAAGCGAAAGTGAAAATGTATGCTTCCCATGATACATGGCAGGGTGTTACCTATAAGGAAGATAAGCCGGGAGTCATGGCAGCATTAGCACAGTTAAAAGAAGAGGGGCGATATCCTCAGAGGTTATGGAGATAGCCTTGTGAAAAGCGGATATTAACTAAGATAAAGATGAAATTGGATATAAGGAGCCACTGGATTTATAATCGAGTGGCTTTAGCTTAATCTGTAATTAATTTTATTAAAATTAAAATATTTTTGAAAAGTGGGTTGACATACCGATCCATAAGATGTATACTATAAAAGTATTCAGTAGTCACCTATATCGCTTTACGTGTTAGCAAGATTCACATGTTATTAGAGATTATATATGTTACTTAATATAGTCTGTAATGAGATGTGAATTTTTTTGTTCATGTGCATTACAGAAATTCACAATGAGGAGGTACCGCACATGATGACAGGTACAGTTAAATGGTTTAACGCAGAAAAAGGTTTTGGTTTTATTTCAAGAGCAGATGGAGATGACGTATTCGTACATTTCTCAGCGATCCAAGGAGATGGATTCAAATCTTTAGAAGAAGGGCAACAAGTAAGCTTTGCTATTACGAAAGGTCCACGTGGTGCACAAGCGGAAAACGTCGTAAAAGCATAATAGGATGCATAATGGAAAGGCAGAACCTCAGGTTCTACCTTTTTTGATTCATAAGGGATAAATTTCATGATAATCCACATAGATAAGAGAATTTGAAGTAAAATAAGGTAAAAGATTTTACGTCGATATCTGGGAGGAGACATGGAAAAAATATTACAACAAGCCTTAGAACATGGAAAAAAATATACCCATTTAGGGAAGAGTGCAGGTTATATACCAGAATTACAAAAAGTACCGTCTACAGACCTTGGTATTTATATAGAAACTTTAGAGGGCAATGCATACGGTGTAGGGGATTATGAGAAAAAGTTTACCATACAAAGTATTTCTAAAGTACTGGTTTTAACTTTAGCCTTAATGGATAATGGACCAGATAAGGTCTTTGAAAAAGTAGGTATGGAAGCGACAGGTGATCCTTTTAATTCCATCGTTAAGCTGGAGCTTAAAAGTCTTCAAAAGCCGCTTAATCCTATGATTAATGCAGGGGCCATAGCCACCACTTCCCTGATAGGCGGGAAGGATGGAACAGAGCAAATTGAAAGGATTGTAGAGTTTGCTAGACTTGTATCTGGGAATGCTAGTATTGGGATTAATGAAGCTGTTTACAAATCAGAAGCTCAGACAGGAGATAGAAATAGGTCACTCGCTTACTTTATGAAAAGTTGTGGCGTTATTTTGGAAGACGTAGAGGCTTTAATCCACGTTTATTTTAAACAATGTGCTATGGAAATGACTTGTAAGGACTTAGCAAGAATAGGTGCCCTGTATAGTAACAATGGCATTTGTCTAGAAACAGGTAAACAAATCATTCCTAAATCCATTACACGAATGGTAACGGCTATTATGACGACGTGTGGCTTATACGATGCATCAGGTGAGTTTGCTGTTAAAGTAGGTGTACCGGCTAAGTCAGGTGTAGGCGGCGGTATACTGGCTACTGTTCCTAATAAGTTAGGAATAGGCGTATATGGCCCTGCTCTTGATGAAAAAGGGAATTCTACAGGTGGGATCAAGATGCTCTCTTATCTTTCGGATGCACTGGAATTAAGTATTTTCTAAGCAAAAAGGTATCTTACTCTAAAAGTAAGATACCTTTTTTTAATGAAGTAAATTAATAAAGATGGTAATAACAGTAGAGTTTACAAAATCGATGAAAAGGCAACCGACAATCGGAACGACCAAATAAGGTGTAGGAGAAAAGCCGTAACGATTCGTAAGCTCATCCATATTGGCAATAGCATTAGGGGTTGCTCCCATTCCAAAGCCACAAAGGGCAGATGCAAAGACAGCTGCTTCATAGTTTTTGCCCATAACACGGTAAGTAATAAAGTAAGCAAAAGCACCTGCTAAAAGAACTTGAGCAAGAAGCATGACAAGCAGTGGAAGAGCCAGGTCGAAAAGTTCCCAAAGCTTAAGTCCCATAAGTGCCATGGTTAAGAAGAAAGATAAACTTAAGCTCCCTAAAGCTTCTATTTCTGCTTCAGCTAAGGCTTTATGTCTAAAATCATAAAGGTTGCGCATAACAGCAGCCACAATCATAGCGCCTATGTAAGATGGAAAGGCAAGTCCAATCCCTTCAATAGCAGAAGATACAATAGAGCCAAGTCCCATGGCGATAAAAAGGAAGCAAGCAGCAGACATAAGCTTTTTAAGGGATAAAGTATCCGAGTTTTCTTCGTTATAACCGCCTGCTGGGTTTGTATGAGGTGTTTCAAGTTTATGGCGAAGGATAAGCCCTCTTGCCACAAGACCACCGATGATACTTCCCATAATAAGACCGAAAGTAGCAGAAGCAAATGAAACGGTCGTTGCACTGCTTACACCCAGAGATTCGAGCATGGGTCCAAAAGAACCCGAAGTACCATGACCACCTACCATAGGAATGGAACCTGTAGCAAGTCCAAGTAATGGGGATAAATCGAAGAGGCTAGCCAGTGTAACCCCTACAATGTTCTGTAAAATAACAAGTACAGTTGAGACGAGTAAAAAGGTAATCACTTTCATACCACCTTTTTTAAGCACCTTAATACTTGCTGTAAAGCCTATACTGGTAAAGAAGGCTGTCATAAAAATGTTTTGAAGCGTCGTATCCAGCACAAGCGTAACGAGGCCTGTTTGATTAAAAAAGAGAATCACTAAGGCAAAGAGGAACCCACCTACAACGGCTGGAGGAATACAATATTTAGTGAATAAAGGTATGCGATTTTTAAGATATTTTCCTAAATAAAAAACTACAGCAACAAGTGCCATTGTTTGATAGATATCAAATTGAAATGTCATATCCGTCACGTCCTATTAAAGTGTTTGGAGTATAATTGTATACAATTATACTGTAATATACATAACACTATAGCATATTTAGATTTGCATGTAAATATTTTTTTGTACTCACGTATAAAGGATAAAATGTGTAAGGGATAGTATAGATTTGTAGCCAATGCTTGTGTTAATCTTATACTGTAATATAAAATAGGTGTAAAGCGTAAGGGGGACACAAATGAAAAAAGGGCAGAAAATAACCTTTGTAGCGATAGGTATGGTACTTCTTGGATTAGGGGGAGTAGCCCTATGGCAAAGGGAAAACCTACAAGCGGTATATGAAGCCATGTATTATAATCCAGAGGAATTAGGCAGTCAAATACAGTCTACGAAACAGGAAGTAGAGCGGGTTCTAGAAAAGTATGAGCTTGAGTCCATAAGAAGACTTACACCCGAGGAGGAAGAACAAGTGAAAAAGGGAGAGCTCTCCTTAGAAGAAGCTGTGGAACGTATGATGCCTACAAGGAATGAGGAAGAAGCAGGAACGAAGGAAGAAGGATTAGAATCTCAGGATACACCTGAAGCTAAACCTGAAACGACACCTCAGACTGTATCTAAGAAGGAAAGTGATCTCGTTAAAGCCTCCACAGTAAAAATGTATGAGCTTCAAGCGAAATATCTTGGTTTACTAGGAGAATTAGAAGCAAGAGGGATGCAGGCGCTAAGAGCCATCCCAAGTGACCAACGTACGGTGAAGAAGATGATGAGCGTAGGCATGCCTTTTGTGCAGAAGGGCTTAGCACTAGAAAGTCAGTGTGATGGTGAAGTCGAGAATGTCCTCCATCATTTAAAAGAAGAACTTGTAGCTATAGGAGCAGACTATGACATTGTAGAGACCATGAGACAGGCCTATTATACAGAAAAAAGATTAAAGAAAGCCTATTACCTTTCTTTAATTCCTAAATAGAAGGAGAAAAGAGTCCTAGATAACGAAGTTATCTAGGACTCTTTGTATTTTAGGTGAAGCAATGACTGGATAGATAGAGGAGAGCTCATAAAGGAGTAATAAGATATTTGAATATAAAAAATATTGATAATTAAAGCTGATAAATCATAACATATATATAGGAATATAAATAGAATTTACTTTAGAAGAAGTAAAAATTTACAAAAAATAGGAAACTTAAAAAGGAGATTTGTATAAGATGTCTTAGAGGTAAAAATAAGAAAGGGGAGTAAGGGATGTTTAAAAAGTTAAGAAAGATGCTCACATTAGGAGTCGTAGCAAGTATGGTCTTATCAGGATGTTCGGACGCAAAGGACCCTGCCCAAAGCAGTAGTCAAACAGAGCCTATGAAACAGGAGAAGGATGAGGAGGCAAAGCATGAGGAAGCGCCTATTGTTATACGTTATGGTTCTCATGTAGCCAGTGAGGAAGATCCTTATTATAAGGACCCTGTGACAGGAGAGTATGTCATGGATGAGGAGAACAGGCTGATTAAGATTCAGGCATTAGAACAGCTGAAAGAAGAAATGAATGTAGAGCTTGAGTTTGTTCAGTATACAGGAGATGTAACAGAAGTTTTGCTTCAAAGTGTGTTATCTGGAGATCCTATTTGTGATGTGGCACGTATCTGGACTAATGGTCAGGGTACTATCCTAGGACAGAATGTCTTGCAGCCTCTTGATGATTATGTAGACTTATTAGGAGACAATCCTATGCCACCTATCTATGGGCATTATTACTTTATTGAGGATTCCCCAATGGGCAGGCCCCTTTCCCCTCTTGTTTTTAATATTTCCTACCTAGAAGAAGTCGATGCTCTTAAAGAAAATGGTAAGACTGTTTACCCGACAGACTTATATAAACAAGGTAAATGGACTTGGAGTGTTTTTAAAGATTACTTAGCAAAGATTGATGCACATTTTGCCAATAGTCAGGCACCAGAAAGGCCCGAACAAAGAATAGAAGCGTATTGGACAGATTATACAGAAGCTTTAGTTCAGGCACTTCACGCCAATGGAAGTAGTATCTATGGCGCTAAAGGTTTAGAAATTGATACACCTAGAACTATTGAAACGGTTAATTATATAGGCGATTTAATCCATACAAGATTATTAAAAACAACCCTTGCTGAAGGAACCAGTTCACCTGTTTATAGTGATCAAGCCGGTGCTTTTGAACGTGGGGAAAGTGTTTTTTCAAATATTGAAACATGGCGTTTAAGTTATATTTCTCCTAAACTGGCAGAGCGGGGACAGTCTATCGGTATTATTCCTTTCCCAAGGCCTGATCATATGGCACCAGATGACCCAGAGTATGTATTATCTTGTACACCTGGGGAAAGTTTTGCTGTTTTAAGAGGGGTCCCAGAGGAGAAAGTAGGCGTGGCGATTAAGGCGGTAAGAAGATACTGGGATATTTGTGATGAGCTTTATAGTGAACGAGATAAAGAACTTGGTGTTGAAGAAGGCGTCGATTCTTGGTTTATGAATACTTTTGATGTGTTCCATCCTGAGATTGGGCAAGATATGCTAGAGATTTATGAAACGACTAAGACGCCTGTTACAGAACTTGGCCTTACAACAGGTGTTTACTGGCCATTTATGAGTATTGCAGGAGATGCGCTTTATGGTTTTGGCACAAGTGACTATGCGATTGCTGTTGAGGCTAAGAAGGGGGATATTGTTCAGAAGATTGAAGAGATGCAAACCCTTTTAAGTTTTGATCAGGCACGTGATAATATTAAACCTGTTATTGAACAAGTCGAAGACAAGGCACTTGTATTTGAAGTAGGTGTAGACCCTCAATCTGTGGACTGGAAAACTTACTTTACAGCGAAAGATAATATAGATGGACCATTAGATATGACGCAGGCAACATTTGATACAAGTACTATTGACTTTAATAAGGTAGGTGACTACACAGAAGGGATTAAAGTAAGTATGACAGATTCTGCAGAAAATACGAGACAGTCTCAGTTTAAAGTAACCCTATATGATCCTAATAATACGACTGAGCCAACCATTACTTTAAAAGCAGATTACCGTACCCTTAAACTGGATGAAGATACTGCGGCTATTAATTGGAAGAATGACTTTGTAGAATCTGCTCTCGATAAAGATGGTCTCGATATTAAGGCTACCATCACAGCCGATTTATCAGAACTGGATACTTCTGCAAAAGGCACCTATAATGTGCCACTTACTGCTGTAGATTATGCAGGCAATAGTGTAACAGTTATAGCGGAAGTAGTCGTTGAATAAGCATATTAAAATAGGCAGAGATAACACCTCGTTATCTCTGCCTATTTTAATTGGAAACTGTATAGAAAAACTATATTTTTGTGGCAACCTTAATCATAAGGTCTCGGACGTTTGCTTGGGTATAAGTCCTGTCTTTCCAAGTCTGTGGTGAGGTAATAATCTGAGCTTTTACCAAGGTGTTTATAGCCCGCTCATAGAGGGGATCTTCAGGTGGGGTTAAAAAGAGCTCCATTTCCGCAGTACGCCTTCTGGTAAGGCCTGCTAATGCTTGACCACCAGCTTTATTCCAGCGTAAAAATTCCTGGGCGGCACCCTGGATGTCTCCTTGGTTAAGCTTTATAAGGAGTGTACTGGTTTTAAGAGCGCCCTTGCCGCAATTATAAGTAAAGCTGACTAAAGCATCAAATTGATTTTGGTGGATAGGATAGGTGACAGAGGTCTTGACTGCTTGCTCATAGGATTTAAGATGGTCTAGGAGTAATGTATCAGCTTGCTGCTGAGTAATACGCATACCTTCGTGAGGGAGGACGCCATGAATAGGTTCTGTAGTTCCCCAGCCAATGGTCCATACACCAGAAGGGCACTTATAGGCAGTAAGCTTACAGCCTTCGAAGTGTTTGATGAGTTCTATTCCAGTTTGGGATATTTGCATGATGGATTCTCTCCTTTCAAATTAAAGATCAATCGAATAGCAAATGAATAAGCACAAAAAGCCAAGCACTATGACAGTTCCCCCTTTAAAACACTGCATAGGCTTGGCTTTTTAGGTGTGGCAGAAGTAGCATCTTACGGGTAAAGCCAGTGGACTTAAGGGATGGAAGGGAGAAACCGCTCTGCTGACCCGCTATAGGGACCTGGTGGGTATAATCCGCACCTGCCGCTTACAGGGATGCCCGTGCATGTATAAGGGCCAGGTGGGAGGTAGCACCCAGGGACGTATAGCGCCGTCGTAGGATAGGCTTACCTTTCCGTTACTTTTGACAAAGGCTTAAGGTATAAGAAGTGCTAAGAATAGAGAACCTTACTGGCCTTGCTGCCACGGCATAGACCAGAAGGGGTGTAAGCCAGAATGCCTCATACGAGAAGGGGGGACTCGAATAAGGAAAATGGCTTACAAAATGTAAGATGCATGCACTGCCTAGGATGTGTTTTGCATTTTACATAGACTATATAGTCCTATGTAGGAGAAATTCCCCGATTTTTTTAAAAGAAATTTTAAAGGGGGCCATAATGGGCATCTAAATAGGCGGATTCATTGGCCTCAAGTTCTTGAATATCAAAGTTATGGGTATACATACGCATAAACTTATGAGGAGGCTTAGAAGAAGGTTGCTGCATAGTCAGTGAAGGCGTAGAAGGAGAAACATAGGGTGTAGAGCTAGATGCTTGTGCAGGAGGTTGTTGGAAGGGGAGGTAAGCCCCTTCTAAGATGGCAAAGAACTTATCCGGCCGAATAATCCAGCTAAAGATGGCGCGCCACTTATGGAATTTGCCTCTCCCACATAGAAAGTCAGATTGTTCCACCATTTTAAAGCCTTGTTCCAGTGTGGTGAAAAGGTCTAAGCCTTTCTCCCTAATTTGGTCACAGAGTGAAGCAAGGAGTTTTTGACACTTATGAGACAGATAGGACACTTGAGCCAAGCTAGGGCAGTTGGTGTGGAAAAGGTGGAGGATTTGTGGATAATCTGGTTCAGGTAGAGAAGAGGTGTGTACAGTTTTGGGCCTATGCAGCGTAGTCTTAGTCTGTTTAGAAGGTTCTCGTGTGTAATCTTTTGAAGAGGTATAGTCTAATGAATAGGGAAGTCCATCTTCTAAATTTCTAAGAAGTGAAGAGGCTTCATCATTATTACGCAGGTAGTAGGTAAGTTTCTTAATACGGTCATAGTAAGAGAGATAGAGCTTGCCGCAAAACTTATCCTTACTCTTTAGAAATTCTGTTTTGGATTTATAGATCTTGCCAATATGCTTAAAGGCTGTGCGAAACTCTGTCTTGGTAAAGCCCATCTCTTCAATCCAGCTATCTCCTATGTGGTAATGCTCGTCCTGACAAGGCTCTAAAAATTTATAAAAAGCCTCCCCATTCGTATGGTTAAACCAGTATTCCAGTTGGCACATGAGTAAGCTTGCAGTAATACTTCCTGTAAAGGCATTAAGCTGGGGGCAATATTTTAGTGTTTTCATTTGTAATCCTCCTAAGTTTTAATTGATGATTTACATACACCTCCTATATAGTCCTAAGTAAGGAAAATTCCATGAAAAATTTTAAAAATATTTAGCTTGTCTTAACGCAAGTCCAGTCTTGCCAGATAGATAAAAATAGAGTATAATAAAGATAAGAAATGGGGCGGCATAGCCAAGTGGTAAGGCAGAGGTCTGCAACACCTTCATCACCAGTTCAAATCTGGTTGCCGCCTTTATGAGAAAAGCACTTAGAACTTAGTTCTAAGTGCTTTTTTGTTTAAAACGTTTAAATAAATGAAACAAACCGTAAGCGATGGAAAAAAGAACAAGGCTACAAGAAATACCGAACATATCCTTAGCCCAGTCTACCCATTCAAAGGCGCGCCCTATAGAGTCTAGCTGAATAAGTTCATCACAGAGAGCTGTAAGCATACCAAAGAATAAGGTGAAAAGGGTAGACTTCACGTAACCTACATGGCCAAGAGAGAAGGTTAAAAGACTTATGCATCCAAGGATAAAGAATAAGCCCATATGTGCAAGGTCACGTATAAAGTGGTTCGTGAGGGTTAACGTGAAGCTAGAAGGAATAGGTAGCGCTTCGATAAGAGTAGCTAGGATACGCGTCGTTTCCTGACTTAGGGTATTTGAGTGTGTAGCATCCTGCATAGAGAGGCTAAAGATGAAGCCTACGGTACCTATAAGGAGTAAGAAAGATAGAAAAATATATTTTTTCATAGTGTACCTCCTGAAATAGAATGGGTATAATAAAATTATACACGAGTTAACAAATAGAGAGTGAGGAGCAATAGAATGATTGACTTTCATACACATATTTTGCCTGCTATAGATGACGGGAGTAGAAGCGTAGAAGAATCTCTAGCGATCTTTAAGCAACAACATCAAGAAGGTGTACAAGCTCTTGTAGCGACGCCGCACTTCTATCCAGATGATCAATTAGAGGCGTTTCTTCAGCGTAGAGACTTAGCTGCAGAGCAGTTTGAACAGGCACTACAAGCTGAAGGCTTACTGGGTCAGGTAAAGCTTAAAAAAGGAGCTGAAGTACTCTTATCTGTTGATACATGGAAAATAGAGAACTTAGAAGCACTCTGTATTACAGGAACAAAGTATATTTTGCTTGAGATGCCTTATAGTAGATGGTCTGATTGGATTTATACAAGTGTGCAAAATATCATTGATAACCATAAACTTATTCCTGTGATTGCCCATGTGGAACGCTATGATACAGTGATGGAAGACCCGAATCAGCTTCTGCGTTTTATAGAAATGGGTGCTTTATTGCAAATGAATACCTATTCTTTACAGAAGAAGTCGAGTAAATATAAGTTAGCCCATAAATTATTAAAACATCATATGATACATATACTCGGTTCAGATGTGCATAGAGCAAAAGGCCTTATGCCTATTAAGGAAGGTTATAGGCTCATAGAGATGCAGCATGGTGGGCAGATGGTAGCCAATATGTTACAAATAGGGGAATCTCTTTATAAAGGAGAGGCCGTTACATGTGAAAGACCAACTCCTTTAAAGAAAAGATTTGGCATATGGTTTTAGATGAAAAGAGAGAAGGAGGTTGTAAAGGATTTTACAACCTCCTTCTTTTAGCTTTAAAAAGACTAAGAAACTTTTGTTTCTTGATTTGGCCTTAACTCTGTACATCCATTAGGTGAGATGCGATAAGTTGGTACCACGTGATGAAGTGCCTCACGTAAGTCACAGTCTGATTCTAAAGCGTTATGTAAGTAATGAAGTGACTGATTAAGTTCGGCAAAGGTGATATCACTTGGTTTGCCAATGAAGATTTTATCAGAAGAGGTATTTGTTATACCTTCTTCGTCCATAAGGAGTTCTTCAAAGAGTTTTTCACCTGGTCTAAGGCCGGAGAAGACAATGTCCACATCTTTATAAGGTTCAAGACCGGATAGGCGAATGAAGTTAAGGGCTAAATCTAAAATTTTAACAGGTTGCCCCATATCTAAAACAAAAATTTCGCCTCCTTCAGCAAAAGACATAGCTTGAAGGATAAGACGCACAGCTTCTGGAATCGTCATAAAGTAACGGATAATATCAGGATGTGTAACCGTTAGCGGCCCACCTGCTTCTAACTGACGCTTAAAGAGTGGAATAACACTCCCATTACTACCGAGTACATTACCAAAACGTACAGCAACAAAGTCTGTATGTTTGGTAGTCTTATTAATCGATTGGACAATAAGTTCACATAGGCGTTTTGTAGCCCCCATGACATTGGTTGGGTTAACGGCTTTATCGGTAGAGATGAGGACAAACTTTTTAACTTTATACTCCCTTGCACAAAGGGCTACATTATAAGTCCCAAAGACATTGTTTTTAATGGCTTCGCTTGGGCTATCTTCCATAAGGGGTACATGTTTATGCGCAGCGGCATGGAAGACTAAATCAGGTTGGTAAGTTTCAAAAATTTCATTAAGTTTTATTTTATCCCTTACAGAGCCAATGAGGACAGTAAGAGACTCTCTTGGAAAGCCCTTAAGAAGGAGCTCATTTTGGATATCATAAGCATTATTTTCATAAATATCAAAGATAATTAGGCGACTTGGATTAAAGCTACTAATTTGCCTGCAAAGCTCAGAACCAATGGAGCCACCTCCACCTGTTACAAGGACTGTACGATTGGTAATATCCTTTTCGATTTTAGTCGAGTCTAGAACGATTTCATCACGTCCAAGTAAGTCTTCGATTCGAACACTGCGTACATGGTAAGTCTGATCCTCTTCATTAATAGCACTTGAAATACCAGAGAAAATCTTAAGGTGACAGTTGGTTTCACTACAGAGATTTAAGATTTCTGAAGTACGTTCACGGCCTACAGAAGGCATCGCTAAAATAATGGTATCCACGTTATAGATTTCTACAAATTTTTGTATATTTTCGATAGGCCCTCGGATAGGCACACCATTTAATGAAGAGAAGTGTTTGGTGCGATCATCATCTAGAGTGGCTACAATTTTATAGGTATAATTTGGATTTTTTTTAGATTCTTTAATAATAAGAGCAGCAGCATCTCCAGCGCCAATGAGAAGAACTCTATTTTTCGTGGTACCATTAAGATGTCCTTTTAAGGCATTATAACTCTTAGAGAATTTGCTTAAAATACGATTGACAAATTTGTAGCTAAAGCGTGACAAAATGAGTAGCAAAAGAACTAAGCTGGTATAGATAAGGTAAACACTTAATGGAAAAGTGACATCGGTAACATTACCATAAATAAAAAAGAGCAGAGAAGATAAGCAAGTTGCGCCTCCTATGTAGAGTAACTCACGGCTTGTAATATAGCGAAGTAAACACTTATGGAGTTTAAAGGCAATATTGATAATAAGATGGATTAAAGTAAGAACAATCCACTGAGCAGCGTAAGCTTTTAAGTATTGTGCTGGAATGAATCCCTCAAAGCGCAAAAAGAGCGCAACAAAAAAAGCAATATTAATAAGAATAATATCACTCATTAATAAGATTGATTTGTAAATAATAGGCATAGCAAGCCCTCCCCATAAATTTTTAAACACAATAATTTTAACACAAGTAAAAAAATGCATCAATTATTATGTTTAAAAATGTAGAAAAAGGTAGGAAGGATTGTAAATAATTAAGAATCGATTAAAGTTTTTACTTGTTTGTTGATTGATATAACGTAGGATTTACAAGTTGATAAGTAATATTTGAAATATGTAAAC
>OBXO01001041.1_pt1 | contig 15478 bp, 9 predicted proteins | sample 1501431 | NCBI WGS metagenome assembly OBXO01 (sample SAMEA2580163, study PRJEB22360) | human gut metagenome | biome: human gut; feature: human-associated habitat; material: faeces | place: Denmark | collected 2008/2010 | reverse complement strand
GTCGGGCGCGCGCAATGCCGAGGAGGCGGTGCGCATCGCCCGCTTGGCGCGCGAGGTGTGCCAGACGGACTTCGTGAAGGTGGAGATCGAGCACGAGGCGAAGTATCTGCTGCCCGATAACGAGGAGACCATCAAGGCCACGGCGATGCTCGCCAAGGAAGGTTTCGTGGTCATGCCGTACATGTTCCCCGATCCGATCGCAGCCAAACGCCTCGAAGATGCCGGTGCCGCCTGTGTGATGCCGCTCGGCGCGATGATCGGCTCGAACAAGGGCCTGCGTGCACGCGACTTCATCGAAGTGATTATCAGGAATGCCAATGTTCCGGTGATTATCGACGCCGGCATCGGCCGGCCGAGTCAGGCCGCGGAAGCCATGGAAATGGGCGCCGACGCGGTGATGGCGTACACTGCGATCGCCTCCGCCGGCAACATTCCGCTGATGGCCCGCGCCTTCAAGAAGGCGATTGAAGCCGGCCGTGAGGCGTATCTGTCCGGCTTGGGCAAGGTTACGGAAGACCACGCCGTGCCGTCCAGCCCGACGAACGAAGCCGACTATATCGGCTGACGCGCATAACCGTCATATAACCGTCGCATAGCCCCATATATCTAGCAAAAACCGGCTGATTCCCAGCATATAGTGTGGAAAATCAGCCGGTTTCCGTGTATTTAGGCCGGTTTCCGTGCATTTAGGCCGGTTTCCGCCCACCGCACCTTCATTTACGCAACGAGTCCTTCAGATCACGGTTCTGGTAGCGTTCATGCAACAGACAGTAACCGCCGAACGCCACCAACCAGACCACACCGGCAATCGCGGAGCCGATGGTGTCGGCCGACAGGAATAACGTGCCGTATACGAACACGAAGAACGCGATCGCAATCCAATCCGTCACCTTCCAAGCCGGCATCAGGAAGCCGTCGGCAAGAAAGTCGGCGCTCTTCCGGTAGCCGCGGTGCGCGAACATCGTCAGCACGTAGATGAAGATCACCACGGCGCTGGCGGCCGATGAGAACAGCACGAATGCGCTGGAGATGCCGGGCAGCGCGTTGATGATCGGTGACAGCAGAATCATACAGCCGGACACCACGATCGCCTTCGCTGGCACCTTGCGGTCCGACACTTCCGCCAAGCGCGACATCGCAGGCGAGTCGGAATCCTGCGCCAGCTGATACAGGTGACGACCGGCCGAATACAGCAGCGAATTCAATGACGAGGCGGCCGCGGTAATCACCACGAAGAACACGAGCGCAGCGGCCCAGTCAAGGCCGGCATACTTGAACACCATGATGAACGGCGAACCGAACGAGCCGTCGGCGTTCTGATGGAAATTACGCCACGGCACAATGCACATGATGGCCACCAACGCGCCCACGTAGAAGATCAGAATGCGCATGATGATTTCGTTCACGGCTTTCGGCAGCACCTTACGCGGATTCTGCGTTTCCGACACCGTAACGCCCACGAATTCGATGAGCAGGTAGGCGAAGAACACCATTTGGAAGCTCATGAAGAAGCTCATCCAACCGTTTGGCGCGATCTGGAAGCCGTTGACCAGATTGCGCAGACTCACCGTCGCGCCCGCAATGGTGCCGTCAACGCCCTCGATGTGCGTGGCCGGGTAGTGGAAGCCGATGACGAGCATCGCCACGGCGGTGGCGATCAGGCCCACAATCAGCGTGATCTTGATCATGGAGAACCAGAATTCCGCTTCGCCGAACACTTTCACGGCAATCAGGTTGACGCATGTGAGCGCCACGAGGAAGCACAGTTCGATCAGCCATTTCCATGCTTTGAGATTGATGTCGAACATGCCGAAGAACGTGACGAAATACGTGCTGACGGCTGTGATTTCGGTCATGCCGGTCAGGATGAGCACGATCCAGTACGTCCAGCCGGCGAATTTGCCCCATCCGCGGCCGAGATAGCGGGTGATGAAGTTGATGAAGGTGTGTTGGCTGGGGTCGCGGTACATCATTTCGCCGATGGCGCGCATCAGCAGGAACATGATCAGGCCGACGCCGATGTACACGAAGATGATGCTCGGACCGGTCAGTGCGATCGACTTGCCGGAACCGAGGAACAGTCCTGTGCCGATGGTGCCGCCGATGGCGATGAACTGCACATGGCGATTGTTGAGGCCTCGGGCCATCTCGTTGCCTTTATCGAGCGACTCGACGGGTTCGGCGGTTGCCGGCGTCGCGGCCTGGGCGGCTCGCATGTCGGCAGGCGAGGTTTCGGATTGCATACCGCCCTGGCCGGCGGAGTTCGGATTCTCGTAAGTCATAATGATTTCCACCCTACCCCGCGCATCGCACATCCGTCCCGCAATTAGGCGGGCTGCCGAATTCTGCCCACTGCTTACTTATCGCATGCCTGGTTCGCTCGGGGCGTGAGATTCATGCGTTTCGGGTTCCGTCACGCATTCCACCGACTGCACTCGCGTACACTCGCGAATTTAGGCGACGTGCGCAGCCTGTTCGCGGAGCGCTTCATTGGCTCTCTCCAATTCGTCGATGCGCCTGGCTTGCTGTTTGATGATGATGCTGGCCGTCTCGGCATCGATCGCGTCCGTCCCCGTATCGGTAGTCTGCGGACTGGATGGCTGCATGGCTTTCAAGGAGGCTTCGGCTTTGGTGGCGGTCACGCTCGAATCGGATTCCATGCCGATGATGTTCTCCGCGATGCTGTCAAGATTCTTCCGTGTTACCAGCGCACGCCTGTACCGATCAACGAGCTGAGCGATGATCTCACCATCGCTCATGCTGTCGCTGCCGTTCACGGATTTGATGGCGGCCGCTTTCCAGCGCGCCACGCTACGTTCGATGCGCTTGTAGCCGACGAGGTCCGGCGGCAGGCCCGCTTCTCGAAAGATTTTGGTCGGCGACTCCCCCGCCAGGTAACGAATGGTGCATACCTGTTTGAAGGTATCGGAGTAGGTGATGCGATCCTGCGTGACGTTGGCGACCGCCGGCAATCCTCGCAATAGTTGGATTTCCTCGCTACTGAACGATCCGCCGCCCCGTGCCATCGTCGTTCCGCCTTTCTCGCCGCATTGCCCTTCACATATCTGCTTGGTGAATTCGCTAGCGATTGTATGGCTCGCTTTCCGCGCAATACCCTCGTTTTCCTCCCCTCCCCGTCAACCCCCGTAAAACCTTCTTTCCGCATACCCTCGCCATTTCGCCGACCCAAGCCCCCGTAAATCGCACTCCACAACCCCCGAAAAAGAGCATCGCCCATGAGAGGCTTTCGCGTCTCAAAACCCTTCTTATCCCAAAAAACGAAGGGTGACTGCGATGATGTTCTCACAGTCACCCTTCGAGGGTTCAGCCTATCGATTCAGTCTGATGAGAATCAGGCCTTGGCGTTCTTGGAACGAGCCTTGAGCACCACGGTCGCGCCGGCACCGGCCAGTAGCAGGGCCATGACGGTGAACAGGATGGTTCCGGCAGCACCGGTGAGCGGCAGCTGATCGACGGACTTCACGTTCTTCACGGTCTTGTCGTCAATGTTGACCAGGCCCCACGGATCAGAGGTCCTAGTCGTGCTGAGACCTGCCTCGTGGTCATTGTTGAAGTAGACGAAGAACGTCGGCTTGAGATCCAGGTACGTTCCGTTAGCAACCTTGGTTTCCTTCACGGTGTAGGCAGACGTCGATGCCGAAGCATCAACACCAGTGACCTTCACGGTGCCATCAGCCGCAGACACGAGGGTATTAGTGGCACCTTCGGTGTCCTTGGAAGCGGCCTTCTTGTAGGAGCCGTCATCCTGCTTGACGAAGTACAGCACTTCGCCGCCGTCCAGAACCTGGAATTCGGCGCCTTCGATGCCCTTGTTATCGGAATCGATCTTCGTGAAGTCGAAGCTACCGAGCTTGGTGACAACCTTAACCGGTTCGCCGTAGTTGTAAAGCTCGTTTACGACGCCATCTTCAACAACGGCTTCGTCGTTCACCAGAGCCTGGAACTCGACCTTGATGGTCTGGCCTGCGTACTTGGACGGATCCTTCACGGTGACGTCGAAGGAGGTATTGCCGTCGCCCTTCACATCCACTTCAGGGAAGGTGAAATCGGTGGACGGTTCCTCGATGTCTCCATCAGCTCCAACCGTGTAGACCTTGAAGGTTCCAGCCTTGACGGTCAGACCGGTGCCTGGGGTGTCGGTGAATGCGAAGGCAGTCGGAGCCGGGTTGGAAATAGCACCGGTCAGGGTGTAGGTCAGGGTGTCGCCAATGGCTGCGTACGCCTTGTCGACTTCCTTCTTCTGATCAGTGCTCTTGGTGTTCTTCATGTTGACGGTGTTCGCGCCGTTCACCGGGTCAGTCAGCGCATTGTTTTCCACGGTACCGGAAGCAACGATCATCGGAATGGCCACAGTGACCTTGTCGACGGTAGAAGTATTGGCGTCTAGGAACAGATAGATGCCCGCGGGGAGCGTGACGGTAGCCTCATAGCCGTCCTCATCGGAACCGGTCGGATCAAGAGTACCAATCTCCTTGCCTGCCAGATCTTCCTTAGCAAGCGCGTCGGCAAAAGCACGGGAAGTGCTGGCCACACCCTCCGCGGTGGTGTTCCACGGGCGGGTAGCGGAGATGTCAAGCTTGCCTTCGTTCAGCGCGGCGGCCAGATTGTCCTGATCATCCGTGACAAAATCGGTGAAGACGCTAGCCAGAGCGTTGTCAACGGCAGTCTTGTTGGCCTCGTTCGTGGTCACGCCATAAATTTGGGTCGTGCCATACTGAACGTAGTCGCCGATCTTGTAGGCAACCAGTTTGGCGTTCTTCAGCTGCTCTGCGCTATCGGCGGTAAACGTGAACGTGGCATCGTCGTTAACGGTGATCTCTGCCGCCGAAGCGCTGGTAGCGCCCACAGCCAGACCACCCAGCAGCGTCGCCGCGGCGGCGATGCCGGCGAAAAGTTTCCTCATCTTCATGAGTTAGCCCCTCTTCCTTTTTTCTATTGCTGTTGGGTTTTTAATCACGAAAAAATGGGCCCAACATATCCCAAAGATCCGTAAATCTTGATGTGTTCCGTCGGGCCGTCCACGCTGTTGCGAACGGCCCGACTTGGCCGGATTACGGCCGATTACCGACCGAAGGTCAGACGAGATGTTTCTTGCCGCGCCAGATTCCGGCCGCGCCGATCATCAGCATGGACAGCGCCGCGATCACACCCGCGGTCAACAGCCACTGACGTTCCGTCGTGCTACCGGTAAACGGCAGCGTGGCCACGGAGATAGAGCTATTGGTGATGACCACGTACACTATCGTCGAATTTGGCGAGTCAGGAACATCCACCTCATTGCCGGGTTCGAACATGTCATCACCGTCGAGCTTATGCTGGTAGGATGGCTGCCACGAACGGCTTAAGCTGGTTTCCGTAACGGTGTAGGCCTTCTTCTCACCGACCGGAATCACCACATCGGCGATCCATTCGCCGTCTTTGTTGGCCTTCAAAGTGACGGTCTTGTAGACGTCGTCGCCACACTTGACATCCACCGTGACGCTCTCCGGCCTGCTACCGCTGCCCTTCCACTGCTTTTCGATATGCAGGGTGGATGCGACCACCTGAATCACAGGATGCGGATACGGATTATCAGAGCAGGCGTGCGCCACATTGTTGGCCGTGTAAGCCAGGCACGCGGACTCGTTCGAGTGGAAGCCAGGCTGGCCGGACGACGTGGTGTTGCCGTTAAGATCGGTGTCTACATCACCCACAGTGTCACCATAGCTGCCGTCATTGGCCGCATACTCGTCGTATGCTTTCTGGGTTGGCTTCACGTTGTAGGAAAGCGTGTAGGTAACACCATCCTGCAACATGTTCTGGAACACGACCGTGAACTTCTTGGCGGATTCATCGTAGGTCAGCGTGTAGTCCGTACCCTCTTCGAGAGTGACTTCGTTGCCGTTGGCGTCTTTCGCCGTCACCGCATAGTTCTTGTCGGAAAGTTCGACATACCCGGAAAGCGTATCTTCGATACTCACGTTGGTGAAACCGTAAGTGGTCGTCTCGCTCTTCCGGATTTCCTCAAAGATGGAGTTCAAACCCGAGGCATCGGTTGCGGTCTTGTAGTATCCGGCGTTGCTCCCCTCACTAAGATCCTCGTAATTTGCCGCATTTGGGTAATTACTGGACACAGCGTGCATGAATTTATTTTCCGAAGTCGCTGTCGAAGCTGGATTTGCACCGTCAAAAACGCCAATCGAATATACGATAGCCCCACTGTCTTTCAACTGCTTAGCATATTCAACAGCGTCGTTGGCCACTTTTCCGTCAAACGTTTTTTCCGATGTAGGTTTACCATCCGTAAAGAAGATAACCACCTTCTTTGCCTCAGTTCGAGCTTCAGACATTACCGTGAACGCATGCTGGAATCCATAATCAGCCCGGGTGGCACCGCCAGCCGTAAGCTTGTTCACTTCATTCTTCAAGCCATCCGTATCAGCGGTCAACTTCTTGACGATCTGGGAGTAGTTGTAAGTATTCCACTTATCCTGATATGTTTTGTTCCCAATCTTTTTCGTTGCATTACCAGCAAACTTCACCAAGCCGACACGAACTGGCTCAGAACCGAACTGCGCACCTTTATTAATTTTCGCAGCCTCATCCAAAAAGTTGTTTACAGCGGACTGCAATGCTTGCAATTTCGTAACGGAGCCCATATTCTCACGCATCGAACCGGACACGTCAAGCACAAGTGTGAAGTCAACCGGCTGGGTGGTAGTGATTGTGGAACTACTTGCAGCACCGGTCACGTCGACGTTCACCGTGTAGGTGTTGTCGGCGTTCTTCTTGATCCTCTTATGCTTTTCCGGTGCGCCGAGCGGCTTGATCGCCTTGATCGTCACACTGGCTTCAGGGGAATTCACAATATTGCCATCGGTGTCCGTACCCGTAGCCGTGGCGGTGTTCGTGAAGTGGCCTTCGCTGCCCACCATGCCTTCGGTAAGTGTCAATGTTCCGGAGCACGTGGTCTGCTGGTTTGAGGCAAGAGTGCCGGTCCCGCAGGAAACATCCGTGATGTTGGGGTCGTTCACCACAACCTTGCTCAGCGTGGTGGTGCCGCTGTTACGCACTACGAACGTATACGGAACTTCATCGCCCACATTGAACGTATGGGAATCCGTATCTGGATATGTGTCTTTGTTCACGGACTTCACCAGATCAAGCTGGTTCAGCTTGTTTACCGAGTAAACCTTCAGGCCGCGAATCAACTGCACCTGATGGTCAGCACCGGTGGATGCGCTGAAGCCGAACTTCACCGAATCCGGAAGACGGTCGATATCTGTTTCGAGAACGGTCTTACCTGCGATCTTCACTGTCAGATGCTGCGTCGTGGCGCTGTCATCGGTAACGGGAGCGATGGTGATGTCGACGGACTTGCCGTTGTTGTCATCTCCGCTCTTGGTCGCCTTGCCACTGTCAAGTCCGTCAGTGACTTCCCCGGAAACGTTTTTAGAAGCCACAATGCAGTAGCCGTTATTCCAGTTACCGTCGCTGTCGGTCTTTCCCGCACCACGCACGGTAACGGAATTGGCCCCCTTCGGGTCTTGCCACTGACCGCAGTCCTCGCCACCGGTAACACGCGCATAACTACTACCGGACTTCGTTCCGGTTGCGTTCTGCTGGCTGAAGTTGCCGAAACGGTCAAAGCCGATGCCGAGCACACCTTGGGCGACACCCTCTCCTCGCTTGCTGCTGTCGCCGATGCCATCATCGTCACTAGTCGCGTAACCGAGTGCCGCGCCTGAGGTGCCTGCCTTGCTCAGCGTGGCTGCGCCATCCGTCAGGAAGAAGCTGATGCCGTCCGCTGGTGTTGTATACTTGCCCGCGCCGGACGTCTGATACATGTAATAGTCGAACGTAACATGCAGGCCGCTCTTGCTGATGACCGGCTGATTGTACAGTACTGCGGCTTTTTGGTTCTCGCTGTTATCTGTCAACTGCAGGTAACCCTTGCCGTTCTCCCCTTGGATATCACTGCTATCCTGCGTGTTCTTGCACTTCAACGAACCACTGGTCGCGGCCGTCAGGCAAGCGCTGTCTGCAGTTGTCCAGTTTGCGTCTCCGAAGGTGCTGTTCTTGAACGATTCGTCCAGCAGCAGCGAACCGCTTTCCGACGAACCACCGTCCGCCACCGGAGTCGCGGCCTGCTCATTAGCCGCTTGCACTGCCGTTTCATCAGCGCCATTCTGCGCTTCAACACCAGCATCGGCATCCGTTGTATTCGTATCCTCAGCGGAACCATCCGCAGCGGCCTCATCCGCAGCGGCCTTCTTGCTGGTTGCTTCGGAATCGGAAGTCTTCTCATCCTGCGATTCGCTTGTGGTCTTCGCAGACTGCTCCGTCTGCTGCGCCTGCTGCTGCGTCGTATCATCCTGCGCAACAGCGGTGCTGGCAGTGGCATATCCAAGACCACCGAGCATGGCCACAGCAACAAGCGCCGCGATGACTCGCTTAGCAAGTCCCCCTTTGCGCACTGCCTGCCATTCGTCGCATGCACGTTTCATATTGTCCCCTTACGCAGCGCCTTGCGGCGCTAGGTTGTCTTCATACGGCTTCGACGACCTTGCAGTCGTTCGACACCGCTCCAACCCTGAAACGTAGGGGAATTCACCCAAGCACACATACACCCTAACGGCGGGAAAGTCGAGGGGAAAGACTCACGGCAAAACCTACTGGCCGCAACGCATGAAGGTTGTTTTCGGCACCCGATTTTCGAAGCAGGAATCTATCCACGTTTTGGCCATTTGGCCGCATGCCTGCGGATATGCCACGGCTTTCTGCGCAACCACAACAGAACCAATCCGAGCAGCAATGTGATTACAGCGACCACGATCGCAATCAACCGCGCATCCTTCGCCGCGTCCGATTCGTCGGGAATCACGTCGGGAATCGACGAGCGTACCGCGGAAACCAGCAGACGGTGGGTGTTCACGCCGTATGGCGTGCATGTCATCAGCGTCACGCGATCCTCGCCGGGCACGATCTTCAGCTTTGATGTATCGTTCGGTTCGATCACGGAAATGCGGTCCACCTGATAGCCGAGCGTATGACCCATCACGTCAAGATAGAAGTAGTCGCCAACGCGCATCTCGTCGAGCCGCGTGAACATGGTGGCGTTCACCAATCCGCGATGCCCGGTGATCACGGCATGCGTGTTCTTGCCACCGACCGGCAGGCTGCTGCCGTACAGATGCCCCGCGCCGGAGGCCAGCGCCGACTGCGACGTGCCGTGGTAGATTGGCAGATTCACCGAAATCTTAGGAATGCGAATGGTGCCCATCACTCCGCCACCGGAATCCAACAATCCCTGATATTCCTCGTCTTTGGAACTCGCACTGCCATCGTCATCATCCGTCTCGCTGGCCCGCGAACCGCCCTGAACCGCAGCGAACGGATCCTTCGCCTCACCCAAAATCGGTTGCCCCGAAGCCGCAAGACGTTCGTTATACGACTTCGCGCCAGCGAACGCATCATCCGCCTGCGGATACGGCCAGCCCGCAATCGTTCGTGCGGATTGCGCCGACGTACGCGACAACTCCACTGCGGCACGGTACTGCAATGCCGCCGGAAACCCACCAATGCAGATTGCGGCGACGATCAGCAATGCACCAATCGCATACATCATGCGCATACTACGGCGATTCCTGCGGCGTTCACGCATCTCATCGGAAACGTCGATCACCTCATCAAACGCAGGCTGCCGCCAGCCCATTCCCGCCGTTTCCGATTCCATCAGATCCTCAGCACGCACCGTTTCGCACCGTGACTCCCGCATTAGCGACTCTCCGATCCCGCCAAATTCAGCCCGAACGCTGTTGACTGCAGCATTTCGGCAATCCCGCTACCTTTCGACGAACTGCCGCAATACACGCTCCAGTTCGTCGATGCGCAACGCCTGCCGCGCAATCAGCAGATCACGCTCATTGATGGCCAGCTGAGCTCTCGCCAGCTGCGACAGCCCCTCCTCGGAATCGCCGGCATTCGGCGACCCCCATTCCGATTGCGTAAGATTGCCGTGTTCCAATATCCACAAATCATCGGCATCGAGCGCATACGGACTCGTCCGCTTACCGGACTTCGCCTCCTTATCTTGCCGCCGTTTCCATCTGGCGATGCAACGTTCCACGCGCTTGTACCCGATAAGTTTCGGATCAAGACCTGCCTCGCGGAAGATAGCCGCAGGCGACTCCCCCGCACGGTAACGGCACATGCATTCGACACGGAATTGGTCGGTATAGCGAATATGGGATGCACTGACGCTTTTGACCGCGGGCAGACTGGCCAGATAGGAGCGTTCCTTGGCAGTGAACTTACCGTCGATCATCATTGCCGCCCCTGCTCGAGCGTCATCGTACGGCCCGGCATCATCGCAAGCCCTGCAAGATCGCCTGTAAATTGCATGTGGGCAGAAAAAAAGCCCCCCCCCCCAGCGAAAGTATTTTCATATGGCGACCCCTCATATAACTGCGATACGCCGAATCGTATCGGGGGGATTTGTTCCGATACCCTCCCTACGACCCCCGCATAATATTCTCGCCGCTCTCAACATTCACGGCACCGCACCTTGCTTACAGCGGAACGAATCAATGCGGGCAAACCCCACGAAAAACGAGTCACACGGCTGAAACCCGCAACACTCGGGCACAACGGTCAAGACACGCCAACCGAAGCCTGCGGCATCACGACAAACACACGCTCCATACACCCCCTTATCTTCAATGGTTTCGCAAGCCACACAACACGTGACACACATGAGAAAGGAGGAAAATGGCGGGGTACACTCCCCTGAGTCGTATTACTCCACCGACTTCAACGAACTGACCGGTTCGATCCGGTCAAGCACCGGATTCACGAACAGTTGCACCAACAGCGCAAACGCCATGGTCGCCGCCGCCGCAATCACGTAACTCATCGGCTTGACCTCCACCTCGAAATACAATGCCGGCATATTCAGCGCAGCCGTGAGCAGACCACCGACCCATCGACCTATCGGCAAACCGATCACCACTCCCATGGCCGTCAGAATCATCATCTCTCGATTCACATACCGATGCACTTCACGATCGAAGAATCCCAGCACTTTTAACGTGGCCATCTCGCGCACGCGTTCCGACACATTCGTATTGGCAAGCGTGAACAGCACCACAAGTGCCAGCCCGCCCGCAAGCGCAACGATCAAGGCGACCACCGCGCCCATGAGGTCAAATTTGAAGCTGGCGGCCATGTCCGCGCAGCACACCGTCTTCATCACCGAATCATCCTTTTCGAGGGTGTTGGCGTATGCGATCTGCGCATCGTCGGATCCGGTGAGCTTGGCGTATACGGCGTTCCAGGTCAGGGAGCTGCCGGAATCCGATTTGTCCGATTCTGGAGAATCGGACATTCCGGACCCTGAACCGAACAGCTTGCCATAATACGATTCACTCACGTAGATGTCGGAACCTATGAGGTTACGCGTCACCTCGCTCACCTTGGCCTTGGCCTGAATGCCATCGCCGTTGGTGAGATTCACCGTATCGCCGGCCTTAACGCCCAGAGCGTTGGCCGCCGACTGCGACACGATCACCCCACTGTCGCCCAACACCGCCTTCGAGCCACTCCGTTTGTCCGATTCTCCAGAATCGGACAACTGCGCCCCGGTTTTGACGTCCTGACTGTCCGATTCTCCAGAATCAGCCATCCGTGCCTCGGATTCACCACCCTGTTTGTCCGATTCACCAGAATCGGACATTCGCAACGTGGTTTCGACTGCTTTACTGTCCGATTCTCCAGAATCGGACATTCTGAAGAACTTGCGCACACCATCCCATCCGGACGTGACCGGCTTGAGCGTAACCATCTCACCCAGTTCATCCAGATGCTCCTCGGGCACCACCACAAGTTGGATGCCCTCGCTTCCCTCATCGTTCGCCAGATCACCGGATTCGACACGTATGTCCATGGTCGAAGTCGTACGCCCGTCCGCTCGCAACTTCGCCCGCATTGCATCCGCATCGGTATCGTTCGCAACGACCATCACATCGTATCGGTAGATATCGCGATACTGTTTGACGCCAAGTTCCGCCACGGTGTCGTTGATCGCGAGCCCGCATATGATCAACGCCGTGCATCCGGCAACGCCTCCGACCGTCATGACCAGGCGCGACTTGAAACGGAAGATATTGCGCGCAGTAACCTTGCTTAGGAATCCCAAACGACTCCAAATCGGCGTAATCCGCTCCAATAGAATGCGCGAACCTGCGCGCGGGGCTTTCGGACGCATCAAGCCGGCGGGCGTCTGCCGCATCTCTTCGACGCACGCGTAGATCGTCGCACCGAGTACGCCGACCACGAACAGCGCGATACCAAGCGATCCATACAGCCAGTCATACTCGAATCGCACGCCCGGCAGCACATACATGCCTTGTATCACAATCAGCAAAAACGCTGGAATGCCAAGGAATCCAAGCAATAGCCCAAGGCCGCCGCCAATCAGGCAGGCAAGCAGTGCGAATAGCATGTAGCGCGCGGCGACCTGCAATCGTCCGTAACCGAGGCCGATGTAGGTGCCGATAAGACCACGGTCCTCTTCGACCATGCGCGCCATGGCGGTCAGGCTCATCATCACCGCGACCAGTAGGAACACGACCGGGAATGCGTTGCCGATGGATCGGATCGAACTCAGGTCGGATTTGAGCGCACTGTATCCGCCGAGGGATGAACGATCCTGCACGTACCAGCGCACGTTCGGCACGCTGCTTTCGAGCTCATCTTCCTTATCTTGGAAGGTTTGTTCGGCACTGTTCCTCTGCTCGTCCAATTGCGATTGCGCCGCGTCCAACTGCGCCTTGGCTTCTTGGAACTGCGGACTGCTGGAGATCACTGTTTCACGCATGGTTTCACGGGTGGATTCGTCCATGGTCGCGCCTGTGCCCAGCATTGCGCTTTGCTGTGCCACAATCTGATCGATCTGTTGATTGAATTGACTGCGATTCTCGTCTATCTGTTTCTGCGCATCCGCGAATTGCCGATTGGCTTTGTCTCGCGCTTCGTCGATTTTCTTCTGTCCCGCATCGATGAGTTCCTGCCGTCGTGCTTTCTGACGATTGGTTTTCGTTTTGCCTTTGATGCGGTTCATGACTTTGCCGACGATGGTTTCATAGGATTCGTCGAACGTGCTTTCGTCTGCCGCACCGTCGACCAGCAGAGTGACCGACGTATAGATGGTTCCGGTCACGCCATCGGATGGTGCGAAAAACGTGTAGTCGCTCGTCGCAGTCGAACGGTACGAGGTCATGGCCGAATATCCGTCAGGATTGCTCAGGTTCTGAGGATCAAGCACCACGCCCACGATTCGCAGCTCCGTCGGGAATTCCGGCGTCTGTTCATCCGACACCCCTGAAGTGTCCGATTCTCCAGAATCGGACATCTGGGAACCGGATGTACCTGCCTGATTGTCCGATTCTGGAGAATCGGACACTTGGGATGCTTCAGGTGTGACGGTGATGCGGTCGCCGATCGTATGGCCGGAATCCTTGATGAATTGCTTGGTGACTGCGACCTCACCGGATTTGGTCGGCATGCGACCTTCCTGCAGGTATGGCTGGTCGATGCCGTTCGTGCCGATTTCCTGCATGGTTACGGACTTGTCGCCGCCCACATCGATGGTTACGCTTTGCGAGCGCTCGGCCTGCACCTTCCGTACGCCAGTGACCCGTCGCAACGCGGTGACATCGGCATCGCTCAGCCCAGCCGTCGATAACACCTGAATATCATGCATGCCCTGGGCGTCGAAGAACCGGTCCGACGCGAGGAACGCATCGCGACATCCCGCGTAGATGCCGGTGAGTACGGCCACGCCGAGCAGGGTAATCATGGCGATCGAGACGAATCGCTTCCACGATCGCAGCCACATGCGAATCATGTCTTTGACGAACGCCATTGTGCTCCTCCAGACGCGTGCCCCTTAAGAAAAACCTACTTCTTATTGAACACTACGAAACTGGAGAACATATGTCTGTGACACGCATCAACACGCATGAAACAGGGGTTGCGCCAGAGCGAGCGCAACCCCTGTAGCCGGCACCCTCGTCACAAGGGTACATGTATATGGCCCGACCGCGGAGGCTAAATCCGCATCAGCCCTTCACCGCACCGGCCATGATGCCGGAAACCAGTTGCTTGCCGGCGACAGCGAAGAGAAGGATGAGCGGGAAGGTGGTGAGCACCACGCCGGCCATCACGATGGTGTAGTCGGTGAAGTACGCGCCCTTCAGGGTTGCCGCGGCAACGGTGAGCATGCTGTTCTTGTTCGGGCCGAGAATAAGCATGGGCCAGAAGTAGTTGGTCCACTGCGCGATGAACGTGAACAGGAACAGCATCGCGGCCGCCGGCCGGGCTGCGGGCACCGCCACGGAGATGAAGGTGCGGAACATGGAACAGCCGTCCACGCGCGCCGCTTCGATCAGCTCGTAAGGCAGGGCGTCCTGCAGGTATTGCGTCATCCAGAACACGCCGAACGCACTGACCAGACCCGGAATGATCACGGCCCAGATCGAACCGAACAATCCGGCCTTGTTGGCCATGATGTACAGCGGTACGATGCTCAGCTGCTGTGGGATGGTCATGGTGCCGATCACGATGGTGAACAGCACGCCACGGCCGCGGAACCGCAGTTTGGAAAATGAGTAGCCTGCCAGCGTGGAGAAGAACACCGTCGATACCGACGTGACGATTGCCACGAACAGGGTGCCACTCAACGCCTGCCAGAATTTCATGGCGCCGAATGCGCGCGAGATGTTCTTGATCAGTCCGCTGCCGAAAATCAGCGCCTGCACGCCGTACTGCGTGCTGGAGCTGCTTTGCGACGCAATCGAAAGCGCCACATACAGCGGGAACACGAAAATCAGGATCGTCACGACGAGAATCGCATACGTGCCCCACCCCGCGCGGCGGCCTTCGCTGGTCACTTCCAACGTCTTACGACGGCGTTGTTTCGCTGCGGAACGGGCCACGCCCTTGCCGTACATCTGCTCAAGTGCCGGAGTGCCCAGATCGCGCTTGTTGCCTTCGTTGGTGATATCGGTCATCTTGGGTCACTTCCTTTCGGCGGCGTCGGTCGAAGCGGCCGTTGCCGAGGCTGCACGACGGGCCTCGACTCCCGATCGCTTCGCCAGCTCATATTCGGCTTCCTGCCGTGCGTTGAGTTCGGCCAGTTTGATTTTGTCGATCTTCGGCTGTCCGCCCGAGGCGAGTCGTTGCGTCAGCCAGAAGTTCAGCACGGCCAACAGCACGATGATCAGGAACAGGATCCACGCCACGGCCGCCGCGCGACCTAGGTTCGGCTGCCCGATCGTGACCTTGTTGAAGCCCATATCCCACAGGTACAGCGAGAGCGTGAGGTACTGCCGGTTCGGTCCGCCGTACCCGGAAGTGCCGTTGTGGAACATCTGTGGCTCGCCCCAGATCTGCAAGCCGCCGGTGGGGGGCCATCAAC
>OBXO01001038.1_pt1 | contig 15518 bp, 13 predicted proteins | sample 1501431 | NCBI WGS metagenome assembly OBXO01 (sample SAMEA2580163, study PRJEB22360) | human gut metagenome | biome: human gut; feature: human-associated habitat; material: faeces | place: Denmark | collected 2008/2010 | reverse complement strand
TTATAAAAATCGTTTACATGTTGATTTTTAAAAAAAAAAGATATAGAATTATATAGAAAGTAATAAACAAAAATTGGATTTACGGGAGTGGAATGAAATGATGAATGTTACCTTAACAGATGTGAAAGAGGCTAGAGAGACCATTAAGAACATAGTAAAAAGAACTGACTTACTTGAAAGTGTTAAACTTAGCGAAAAAACAGGAGCAAATGTGTTCTATAAATGTGAGAATCTTCAAAAAACAGGTTCTTTTAAATTAAGAGGAGCTTGTAACAAAATAGCGAGTTTAACAGATGAAGAAAAGGCAAATGGAGTTATAGCTTCAAGTGCAGGGAATCATGCTCAAGGAGTTGCATTGGGAGCAAAAATGACTGGTATAAAATCTACAATAGTAATGCCAGCAACTGCGCCTTTAGCAAAAGTTAGTGCAACTAAAGGTTATGGAGCAGAAGTAGTTTTAAATGGTGCGGTTTATGATGATGCATATGCAAAAGCTGTTGAAATACAAAAAGAAACAGGAGCAACTTTCTTACATCCATTCAATGATAAGTATGTTATAGCAGGACAAGGAACTATATCTCTTGAAATTTTCGAACAATTAGACAATAAAGTTGATACTATACTATGCCCAGTTGGTGGAGGAGGAATCATCTCTGGTGTTGCTGTTGCAGCAAAAGCATTAAATCCTAATGTAAAAATAGTCGGTGTTCAAACTGCAAATATACCTTCAATGAAAGAGTCAATAAAAAATGGAAAAGTAACAACAGCATTTAATGATACTACAATAGCTGATGGTATAGCTGTTAAAACTCCAGGAGATTTAACTTTTGAAATAATAAATGAATTGGTTGATGAAATAGTAGTGGTTGAAGAGACAGAAATTGCAGAATCAATATTATTTATGATGGAAAGTCAAAAAATAGTTTCAGAAGGTGCTGGTGCTGTATGTACAGCTGCTATATTAAGTGGTAAGTATGTACCAGCAAAAGATGAAAATGTAGTTTGTATAATATCTGGTGGTAATATAGACATAAATACGTTATATAGAATAATAGGTGTTGCTTTAGCTAAAGAAGGAAGAAGATATTCATTTAGTACAATTATGGAAGATAAGCCAGGAAACTTTGCTGAGTTAACTAGAATAATAAGTGAGAATGGTGGAAACATTTTAAGTGCTAATCAAGGTAAATTATCAGCAGGGGAAGCTCTAGGAAAACAAAGTGCGGAATTTATATTAGAGACAATAGATTATGACCATATAGCTAGAATAAAGAAAGCTATAGAAGAAAAAGGTTTTAAAATTATAGAATTATAATAAAAAGTGTATATAATATACAAGAAAAATAGTATAATAGTGTATGAAGATACATTTTATGTGTATTAGATTAACGAATTAGGAGGATTTTAAAATGAAACATGAAGTAATACATACTAATGATGCACCAGCAGCTTTAGGACCATATTCTCAAGCTATAAAAGCTGGAAACTTATTATTTGTATCTGGACAAGTTCCTCTTGTACCAGAGACTATGGAAGTAGTTGAAGGAGATGTACAAGCTCAAACTGCTCAATCTTTAAAAAATCTTAAAGCTATATTAGCTGAAAGTGGAGCTGATTTTTCAAATGTAGTTAAGACTACAGTATTTATAAAAGATATGAATGAATTTGGGGCTATAAACGAAGTTTATGCTGAATATTTTGGAGAAAATAAACCAGCAAGAGCTTGTGTAGAAGTTGCTAGATTACCAAAAGACGTTAAAGTTGAAATAGAAGTAATAGCTGTATTATAAAAATACAATATTTTTAATTTGAAAAGGCTGAAAAACTATATTCTAGTGATTCAGCCTTTTTATAAAAAAATAAATCACAATAAAGAACATGATAAATATTGTCGAATTAAAAAATAAAATTAAAATAAATATTGCAATATTTTTGAGAAGGTTTTATAATGAGTATATAATTTGAAACGTGTAACTATTAAATTAGGCATGAGTTCTTGGATATTTTTATCCTGAGGATTCATGCCTTTTTTGTATTGAAATTCAAAAATCTATTTAATAAGGAGGAAGTACTGTGTTAAATTTTTTCAAGAAAAATAAAAGCTATAAGTTACATGCAGTAGTGAGTGGTAACAGCATTAATATTGAGAAAGTAAACGATTCTGTGTTTTCAAAAAAGTTAATGGGAGATGGAGTTGCAATTATTCCTAATAGTAATGTTGTTGTAGCCCCTTGTAATGGTAAAGTAACTGTGCTTACAGAATCAAAGCATGCCTTTGGTATGGTCTCAGATGAGGGTGTTGAAATATTAGTCCACATAGGAATTGATACAGTTAATTTACAGGGTGAGGGGTTTAAAAATGAAGTGTCTCAAGGAGATACTGTTAAAAAAGGTAGTCCAATAATAAGTTTTGAAAGAGAAAAAATAAATTCTCAGGGAATTGATTGTACAACAATAATAATTGTATTAAATCATAGCGAATTTTCAGAAATAAATTGCATGGTAGAAAATGAAGTTGTTGCAGGGCAAGATACTGTTATTGAAATTATGAAATAATAGGAAGGGATTAATTCAATATGAGAGTAGTAAAAATCTTTAATAATAATGCATTATCTACAGTAACTAATGATAGGAAAGAAGCTATTTTACTAGGTCTTGGTATAGGTTTTAATAAACGTCCAGGAGATAAAGTTAATGAAGATAAAATAGAAAAGATTTATTATGTTCAAGACCACATGCAAACAAAATTTTTAGAATTATTAAAAAATGTTAGTCCAGAAGTGATGGATGCTTCACAACAAATTATAAGTCTTATACCAGGAAATGAGGGAAAATTTAATAATAAAGGGATATTATCTTTAGTGGAACATATTAGTTTTGCAATAGATAGAATGAAAAATAATGTTTTTTTACCTAATTTAATGCTTTTGGATATAAAGATGATGTATTCAAAAGAGTTTGAATTAGGAGTAAAAGCTTTAGAAATTATATATAGAGTATGTCATATCCATTTGCCTGAAGATGAAGCAGGTTACATAGCTTTACATTTTGTCAATTTACAATCAAATGATAATTTGGCATATGATACTTTAAAATTTGTAAAAGGTAGTATTGATTTGATTAAAGAATGTTATGGATTAGAATTAGACGAATCGAGTTTAAGTACATTACGTTTTAGAACTCATCTTAAATTTCTTGCTCAAAGAATTTTTAAGAATGAAATTTGTCAGGATGATAAAATGATTGAAATGTATGATTATTTAATTAACAATCATCCTAAAAATAAAGAATATTTAGAAAAGTTAAATGTATATATTGAAAAGGAGTTTAGGTATAAATTAGATAAACCTGAAAAAATTTATCTACTACTACACCTAACAAAAATCTTATAAGAATGAGATGAATTAGTAATAGAAATATATAATTTTAGGGGGGGATAAGATTGAAAGAAAAACTACTTGGAGGACTGGAAACATTTGCAAAGGCAATGGTTCAGCCATTAATGTATTTATCGAGTGCAGGAATATTAATGGTGGTAGGTGTACTACTTACAAATGATATGTTATTAGGAGTACTTCCATTTTTTAAATGGGAGCCAATTCAAATATTTGGAAGCCTAATTTATAACTGTATAATGGCTATTATTAATAATCTTGCTGTTATATTTGCTATAGGTATTCCTGCTGCACTAGCAAAAAAAGAGAAGCACAAAGCAGCGTTAATAGGATTTATGAGTTATATAATATACCTTACAGCTTCCAACACTATGTTAACATCACTAGGTCAACTAGCAAAAGAAAGCAAGATGCTTGGACTGATAGGGACTGGACAAGCTACTATTTTAGGTATTCAAGTTGTAGATACAAGTGTATTTGGTGGAATTATTTTAGGGTGTATAGCTGGATATGTATTTAATCGTACAAGCAACAAAACATTTAAAGGAGCTTTACAGATATACTCGGGAGCAAATTTTAGTTTTATATGCATGTTCTTTGTATCCATTTTAATTGGAGTTGTGAGTAACTTTATATGGCCATTAGCTCAACAAGGAATAGCTTCTCTTGCAAATGTCATCAAAGATACAGGTACATTTGGTTTATTCTTATATGGTTTTTTAGAGAGAATATTAGTACCAACTGGACTTCATCATTTAATCTATACACCATTTCAGTTTTCTGATTTAGGAGGAGTGCTTAAAGTTGGTGCAGATACAGTTTCAGGAGCCTATGCTATAGTTATGACAGAAATGAATTTACCAGTTGAGCGTTTCTCAGATAGTATATACTACATGGCAACTGGATTTACAAAGATGTTTGGTTATATAGGTATAGGAGCTGCCTTTATTTATACTGCATATAAGCAAAATAAGAAGAAAGTTAAGGCAACGATTATTCCACTAATAATTACGGCAGTATTAGCCTCTGTAACAGAACCATTAGACTTTATGTTTGTATTCTGTGCACCACTTTTATTCTTTGTACATGCAGTTATAGCTGGTCTTTTTATAGCTTTATTAAAAATATTTGATGTTACTGCATTATGTGGAGGGAACTTATTAGTATCAATTATAATGAATACTACAGTAGGCGTAGAAAAAACACACTGGCCAGTAATGATGATATTAGGACTTGCACAAATTATTGTATATTTTGTAGTATTTAGTTTTTTAATTAAGAAATTTAATTATAAAACTCCAGGTCGTGAAGATGAGAGTACAGCTACAGGCGAAGAACAATCAAAACAACTTAATTTAGATGCAGGTATAGAAAATATAATTGATGGGTTAGGCGGAAAAGAAAATATTAATACAGTAGAAAATTGCATCACTAGATTACGTGTTAATGTAAAAGATGAAAGTAAGATTAATGAAGATATAATTAATTTAACGCCAAATAGCGGGATTGTAAGGAAAGGAAAAGACATACAAATAATTTTTGGACTTCATGTGCATGAGGTAAGACGTGCAGTAGAAGATTTTTTAGAAGCTTATTAAAGATATATATTTATATAGCAAGGGTAAATAACAGCTTTAAGTGCTGTTTACTATTTATTAAAGATACATATAATTTATAGAGGAGGAATAATTATTATGATTATTACTATTGTTGGTGGAGGAAGCACATTTACTCCAGGTATTGTTAAGTCAATTGCGTTAAGAGAAAAAGAGTTAGAGCTTGAGGAAATTCGCTTATTTGACATTGATAAAGAACGCCAAGATAAAGTAGCTGTAGTTGTCAACTGGATACTAAAAGAAGATGTTAAAACAGATGTTAAACTAACTGTAACTAATTGTGAAAAAGAAGCGTATACAGATGCTACATTTATATTTGCACAAATGCGTGTTGGTAAATATGAAATGCGTGAGCAGGATGAAAAAATTCCATTGAAATATGGTTGTGTAGGTCAAGAAACTTGTGGTTGTGGAGGGATGGCATACGGACTGCGTACAATACAACCAATGATAAAGGTTATTGATGATGTAGAGAAATATGCTAAAAAAGATTATTGGATATTAAATTACTCTAATCCTGCTGCAATCGTTTCTGAAGCTTGTCGTAAGTTAAGACCAAATGCAAGGATTATAAATATCTGTGATATGCCAATAGCTATTATAGATATGATAGCGGGGTCATTAAATATCAATGACGTTCATAATATACGCTATGATTATTTTGGTCTAAATCATTTTGGCTGGTTTACTTCAATAGATTATAAACATAGAGACTTAATGGAAGAGATTAAGGAATACATAAAAGAAAATAAAATATTATTACCAAAATCTTATATAGAAAACTTAAATAAAAGTCGTAGTACAGGAAATCGCCATGCTGTAAGTAGCTGGATACATGTTTGGGAATCTGTTTATACAATGTTAGAAAGCTTTCCAAAATATCTGCCAAACACTTATTTAACATACTATCTTTTAAGTAAAGAAACAGTGGAACATTCAAACATAAATCGTACTCGTGCAAATGAGGTTATGGAAAGCCGTGAAAAAGACTTATTTGAAGGTGTGAGACATTACTTAGAAACTGGAGAAATTTCTGAAAAAGCATTTTATGCAGGTTCACATGGAGATTGGATTAGTGATTTGGCAGTTTCAATTAAAAATGATACACGTAGTCGTTTTTTAGTTATAACTGAAAATCGTGGAGCTATACCAAACATGCCATATGATGCAATGGTAGAAATTCCAGCATATATTGGTAAAGATGGTCCAGAAGTTATTGCTCGAGGTCCAATACCTCTATTCCAACAAGGATTAATGATGCAACAACTTAACAGTGAAAAATTGATAGTAGAAGCTTATATAGAAAATAGTTATGAAAAAGCTTTACAAGCATTCACATTAAATAAAACTATTCCAAGTATGAATGTTGCTAAAGAAATTTTGGATGAAATGATAGAAGTTAATAAGGAATACTGGCCAGAATTAAGATAGTAGGATAAAAGAAAGGGTTTTTATTTAATAATTAGATATGTTTTCAGAGTCTTTTATCAAAATGTATTCACAAACATATGGCAATATATTAAAATAAAGAGTGATATTTTTAGAAGAATGGGGTGATGCAATGAACATTATAAATAAAATTTTTTGGCAAGAAGATAGGATTGGCATGATTACAAATAATTTAGATGCAGATACACATAGCCACTGTATGTTACAACTGTTCTTAGGGATAGAAGACAGCATTGAAATAACCGTCAATGAAAAATTAGTTAAATGTAATTGTATCATAGTAGATAAAAATATCTCTCATTCATTTTCAGCAAGAAAAAAAGTTTATTACTCTGCTATTATTGAACCTACATCTATATATGCAGAACAGCTTACCTCAAAAATGAATGATTTTGGCTACTGGATATGTGACAATGATGGATTAGAGAAATTACGTCAACAAGGAACTTTTTTGATATCTAACTCTAGTAAAGAACAATATTTAAGATTTATGGAAATGCTTAATAACTATTTGAATATACCTATAACTCTCAAACATTATGATGACAGAATTACTGAATTGCTCAATTTATTACGTACTTGTAATTGTGATAATCATACTATTTCAAGTTTTGCAGATAAAGTGTCTCTATCAGCAAGTAGATTATCACATCTGTTTAAAGAACAAATAGGGATACCTTTAAAAAGCTATATCTTATTTCATCAAATGGAGTGTGCTTTTAGAGAATTACTTTCTGGAAAAAATGTTACCGAAGCTTCTATGACTGCTGGATTCGATACTCCATCACACTTTGCAGGGACAGTTAAGCGAATGATGGGAATGCCTGTTTCTTTATCTTTGAAAGATAGCGAGTTTTTGAAAGTATATTAAATATTCTCGTTATATAATGAAGTTGTACTAAGAAAGGGGCTTTGTTATGAATAAAGAATATTTAGAAGAAACAAAAATGTTAAATTATAATGAACCACAACTTAAGCTTTTGGTATCATCAAAGAATTGGCTGGAATTAGATGATTTTCATAAAATAAAATCTATTTATGAGTTTGTACAGAATGATATTTTATTTGGATATAATGCTTCTGATATGTTAAGCGCAACACAGGTATTAAATGATGGTATGGGACAATGCAATACAAAAGCTACTCTTTTAATGGCATTATTACGTGCAGTGAATATCCCTTGTAGGCTTCATGCTTTTGATGTAACAAAAGATTTTCAACGAGGTGCTACATCCAAATTGATTTCACTATTAGCACCAAAATATATTCTTCATACTTGGGTAGAGGCATTTTATCAAGATAGGTGGATTGCTCTGGAGGGTGTCATAACTGATAAAAAATATTTAGAAGCAATTCAGAAGAAATTTTTTAATCATGGTGGAACGTTTAAAAAGTATGCAATAGCTACAAATGATTTGAAAAATACATCTATTGATTGGGATGGTAAAGATACTTTTATCCAAAAAGAAGCTATCGTGTATGATTATGGTATTTTTCCATCACCAGATGTATTTTTTTCTACTCATTCACAACATATGTCAAAATTAAAAAATTTCATATATGTACATCTTATCAGAAAAATAATGACAAAAAATGTATGTAAGGCTAGAAACAATTATATTGATAAAAACGAATGAGTGTTTAAGAGGTAACTATATAGGAAATATATAGAATAATTAAAACTGTACTGGTTAAAATGAATAAAAAGGAGTTATCACAGAGCAAACTTAAATTGTTCATAGGATAACTCCTTTTCTGTATTAACTTCTAATAATTTGATGTCTTTTTATAAAACATATAGATACAATTAAACCAGTAAATGCAAGAGTAGCTGCTATTGAAAATGCAACATCTATTCCATGAATGTTAGACAGCATGTTTGAACTCATATGAGCTTTCTTAGTAGCACTTGTCATTATAGTAATAAGTATAGCAGAACCTATAGCTCCAGATATCTGACGGAGTGTGTTATTAATTGCTGTGGCATGAGATATAAGTTCTCTATCTAATGTTTTAATTCCCCATGTAGTTAATGGCATTAAAACCATTGAAATACCAATCATACGAATACAATACATCAATGACACGTGAATTAAAGATGTATCTCTGCCTAAAAAAGCGAAGGATAAAGTTCCTAAAAACAAACATCCTGTTCCTAATATTGATAGAGCATGAGGTCCATATTTATCTAAATGACGTCCTGCAATTGGATTGAGTACAACCATCAATATAGCACCAGGTAACATTAATGAACCTGAAGATAATGCAGAAAATCCTCTTACAGATTGAACGTACAGAGGAATCATTAATGTAGCAGACATCATTGAGGCATATACAATCATAATTAATATTGTAGAAATAAGAAATGGTTTATTTTTAAAAACCCTCAATTCTAAAAAAGGTTCTTTAGATTTTAATTGACGCAATGTAAATAAAATTAATGACATAATTCCTATTAATATTGGTAAATATGTGGCAATATTAGTCCACCCATAATTACCTTGATTAGTAAATCCAATTAATAAACCACCAAAACCTAGAGATGATAGTACTATTGAAGGTATATCTAATTTTAGTTTTTGAGTTTCCCCAACATTTCTTAATAGAATAAATGATAGTATAACATCTAATATAGCAATAGGGGAAAGAAACAGAAATAAACTATGCCAACCAAATGAATCTACTAACCATCCTGATAAAGTTGGACCTATTGCTGGAGCAAATCCTACTGTAATACCAACTAAACTCATAGCTGCACCACGTTTTTCCTCAGGGCATAAATAGAGTATAATAACTTGTAAAAGTGGCATTAGAGAACCAGAACCCATTGCCTGCAACACACGAGCAATCAACATAGTTGAAAAATTATTAGAAAAAAGTGCAATAATACATCCTATAGAAAAGATAGACATTGATGTAATAAATAACTTTCTAGTACTAAATCGATTTATTAAATAAGCTGTTGTGGGTACAATAATACCTGCAATAAGTAGATAAATTGTTGTTAACCACTGACCAACATCAGCAGTAATTTTAAAATCTGACATTATATTAGGTAATGCTGTTGACAATAGTGTTTGACTGAGAGAACTTATAAAAGCACCAGTCATTACAATTGCTATTATTAAATTTCCTTTTTTATTGTTACTTTGGGTTTCCATAATTTATAACGTCTCCTTTTTTAATTGATTTTTAATGCTGTTCAATAAAAGTACTTTTGGTCTTAAAGTGTCTTCTTTTTCTAAATATGCAATCATTGCATCCATAATTAAAGAATCATATTGTTGATTTTTTCCCTCGACGTATAATTTTTTTATTGCTTCTAGTAATTTAGGATTTTCAAGGAGAGAAGTATCAGTTTTGATTAGTTCTTCTATATCTTGTATCGTTTTAAAAAATAGCGATTTATTATGAAGGGAAAAGTAAACTTCATCTTCTTGTTTATGTAAAAACATTGATTTTTCAATTAAAGGATTTAGATTATCCATATTTTCTACAACTAAATCTAGAATTTGTAGTAAATTTGGCAATAAAGTATACATTTATTTCTCTTTTTTGTACATGAATAATGTATATAAACTGATGAATTAGAGCATCCAATAAGAAAACTAAATCAAATATAATTTTTTCTACTTTATCACCATAGTTATCAAATAAGCTTAGTTTGTATTCATTCAATAAGTTAGCTCTTGATTTTGTTTGCAATTTACTTGTAGCCTTACGTTGCTCTTCAGAAAAGTTTTCTCTTATATAGGTATTTATGGTAGTTCTAGAAAAAATATTTTTCCATACAGCAATTATCTTTCTGTTTAACTTTTCTGATGATGGAATGTCATTATTTTCATTTATGGAATGTATAATTTCTAAAAACTTTTCATCATAATAATTGATTATTTCGCAGATAAAACTTTCCTTAGTTTCAAAATGCTTGTAAAAAGTAGCTTTAGACATTTTACACTCTTTTACAACATCCGATATTGAAGTATTTTGAAAACCCTTTTGGTCAAAAATTTTTTGTGCAATAGTTATAATGAGCCTTTGTTTTTCTGTCACTTTATTATCTCCTTTCACGCAAAAACGTTTAGTACTATATAGTACCTACAAGTTTTAATAAATATATTATACATCATTTGGAAAAAAAATCAATATATAGACTGTAATATGAAATTTTTGAAAAATTTGTTGTTATTTTTAGTCGTATAAAAAAGAAACTTAAGAGTTTCTTAAGAATTGTTTAAAGAAGTTGCAATAAATTAGTGGTATGATTATAGTATGAAAGAGAATGTCTTGAAATTTTTCTGTATCAAATTCCAATTATGGAGGTGTAGTATATGAAAAAGAAAATTTGTGTAGCAATAATTTTTGCTCTATTTATAGTTTTTGTAGAAATGTTTATTGATAGCTCTAGCGAAGGAAGTAAAATTATGACAGCTGAATTAAGTAAATACAGGAAAGGCGTAAATGTATTATCAATAAACAATATTATAGTAGCGAATAAAAAATATAGTTTGCCCAAAGATTATTCTCCTCAGGAAAGCAGTGAAGCGAGAGATGCTTTTTATAAAATGAATAAAGATGCTCAAAAGTCAGGATTAAATTTAAAAGCTTTTAGTACATATAGAAGTTATGAATATCAAGATAGATTATTTAAGTCATATGTAAAAGAACATGGAGAAAAAGAAGCAAATAGATTTTCAGCTAAACCTGGAGAGAGTGAGCATCAAACTGGACTTGCTTTTGATATTGGAGGAGATGACCAGTCTTGTTGGGCAAATAAAAAGTTCAACAATACAAAAGAAGCTAAGTGGTTGTATGAAAATGCATATAAATATGGTTTTATACTTAGATATCCAGAAGGTAAAGAGAATATAACAGGATATATGTATGAATCTTGGCACTATAGATATGTTGGAACTGAACATAGCAAAAACTTTGCAATGAATAATTTGACTTTAGAAGAATATTTACATATAAATTAAGAGATGGTTTGTTAAAATTAGGTTAAAATAAAAAATAACCTAGACTATTAGCTGTGTAAAGTGATATAATGTAAATACAATTTAGATAACTACTCGAAGGGGAGTAGCTTACACGAAAGTGGTAATTAATCGTCAAGACAGTAGAAATACTCGGTTAATTAGCAAGGGATTCCTTGATAGCAAGACCTTCAAAATAAGCATTAGGTATGTTTGTTTTGGGGTCTTTTTTTATTCAAGGAATTTTTATTTAAAAAAATTTAAATTTCAAGTATACATAAGAGCCCCCAAACATAAAATAAATTTATTGAAGAGGAGGGCAACAAATGTCTTACAAAAGTACTTATCAAGAAGTAATTAAAAATTTAGACTCAAGTTTATCTGGTTTGAGTAAAGAAAGAGCAGAAGAGTTGTTAGAAAAAAATGGAGCTAATGAATTAAAAGAAGCAGATAAGGTTCCTACTTATAAGCTTTTCCTAGAAAGTTTTAAAGACCCATTAGTAATAATTCTATTGATAGCTGCTTTAGTACAAATATTTTTAGGTGAAACAGTGGAGTCTATAATAATTTTTGCAGTTATTATTATAAACTCTGTTCTGGGTGTTGTACAAACAAAAAAAGCAGAAAGTTCATTAGAAAGTTTGAAAAATTTATCTGCACCAAACGCAAAGGTAATAAGAGACAATAAAAAAATGACAATTCCAGCAAAAAATCTAGTAGTTGGAGATATTGTATTCTTAGAAGCTGGCGATTACATACCAGCAGATGGAAGGCTTATAGAAGCACAATCTCTCAAGGTTGTAGAAGGGATGTTAACTGGAGAATCAGAACCAGTTTTAAAGCATACAGAAAAAATAAGTGAAGATGTAAGTTTAGGTGACCAGAAAAATATGGTATTTAGTGGTGCTGTAGTTGTTTATGGTAGAGGTTCTTTTGTAGTGACTGGAACAGGTATGGATACTGAGATGGGTAAAATAGCTGGGCTTTTAGAAAGTGCTGAAAATAAACTTACACCATTGCAACAAAAAATAGAGGATTTTAGTAAAAAACTTGGTGTAGGTATTGTAATACTTGCTCTTTTAATATTTATAATTCAAGTAGCAAGAAATTACTTTATGGCTGGAAATGGAGAAATGACACAAATTATTTTAGATTCATTCATGTTCTCTGTAGCAGTAGCAGTAGCAGCTATACCAGAAGCTCTATCATCAATAGTCACTATAGTATTGGCTGTTGGAACAAATAGTATGGCAAAAAAACAAGCCATAATAAGAAAATTACCAGCAGTAGAAACTTTAGGTTCAACAAGTGTAATATGTACTGATAAAACAGGTACTCTTACACAAAATAAAATGACAGTAGTTGATTATTATATGTATGGAACTAATAATGATGAGTTAGATAAAGACAAAGTAAACTATTCTTATCATGCTAAATTATTGACTATGGTTTCTACATTGTGTAATGACTCTCATATAACTAGTGATGGTAAAGAAGTTGGTGACCCAACAGAAGTAGCTTTAATAAATTATTCAAGTAAAAATGATTTAGATTATGATAAATTAAGAAGTAAGTATATCAGAATAAATGAAATACCATTTGACTCAGACAGAAAGCTTATGTCTACTGTAAATAGTATATATGGAGATTATATAATGTTTACAAAAGGTGCTCCAGATATTGTGTTTAGTAGATGTAAATATGCTTTGAAAAATGGTTCAAAAGTAGATATAACAGATGAGATAATAGAAGAATATAAACATAAAAATGAAGAGTTTTCAAATAGAGCACTTAGAGTATTAGCTTTTGCAATAAAAGATGTCCCAGAAGAAGATTTTATACCTTCAATTGATGACGAACATGACATGACATTGGTTGGAATAATGGCAATGATAGACCCACCAAGAGAAGAAGTAATGGATGCAGTAAAAGAGGCAAAGAGTGCTGGTATAAAAACTGTTATGATAACTGGTGACCATAAAACAACAGCAGCAGCAATTGCAAAAGAGATTGGTATAATGGAAGAAGGAGACTTGGCTCTTACTGGAAAAGAGCTTGATGCTTTGAGTGAAGAACAACTATATGAAAAACTAGAAAATATAAGTGTATATGCCAGAGTCTCGCCAGAAAATAAAATTCGTATAGTAAAAGCATGGCAACATAAGAATAATATAACAGCAATGACTGGTGATGGTGTTAATGATGCACCTGCATTAAAACAAGCAGATATAGGAATCGGTATGGGAAGTGGTACTGATGTAGCAAAAGATGCTTCTGCTATGGTATTGGTTGATGATAACTTTGCAAGTATAGTAAATGCTGTTGAAGTTGGTAGAACAGTATACAGTAATATAATAAAATCAATTACTTATCTATTTGCAGGAAACTTAGGAGCTATAGTATCCATAGTATTTGCAGTGTTTGCAGGTTGGTCAAATCCATTTACAGCTTTACAACTTTTGTTTATAAACTTAGTAAATGACTCTTTACCAGCAATTGCATTAGGGTTTGAAAAGTCAGAAAAAAATATAATGAATAAACCTCCTAGACACCCGGATGAAAGTATACTAGCAGGAGGAACATTGAAGGCAGTTGCTATAAGAGGTTGTATAATAGGTGTAGTTACAATAATTGCACAATATATAGGATTACAAGTATCTCCAGAACTTGGAGTAGCAATGGCATTTTCAACATTGATATTAGCTAGAATAATGCAAACATTACCTGCACGTTCTAATAATCAAACAGTAATAAAATTAGGTTTTTTCAGCAATAAATACGTTATAGGAGCAGTTTTAGTCTGTCTTGGGCTTTACTCTTTAACACTAATACCAGTGCTAAGAGGAATATTCTCTATACCAACAACGTTTGGATTGTACCAGTTGGGGATTTGCCTAGGGTTAGCATTAATTTCATCAATATTAATGGAACTTAACAAATTAATAAATAGAAGTGAAGTAAAATAGTCAAAAAATTAAAGGGCATATTGATTTTAACAATATGCCTTTTATAAATAGTCTAATTTATTCTATATTATCGATTATTTGGAATGCTTTTATAACTTCAGGTAATTCTTTTTCTTCAGGCATTCTAAATCTTATGAAATTTTTATCAAGTCCAGTAAAATCACTTCCAGATATAACTCTTATTTTTAATTTAGCAAACTCTTGTTGTAAATCTATGTCCTTGTTTTTATGTTCAACTGTCATAATTGATACAGTATCACTAGTTTCAGCTATATTAAGGTTTTTCCATGGAATTAATAATTGATTTTTTATATCTTTTGTTTTTTCTTTTAATTCTTCTATAAATTGAACATCATCTAATAAATTTGCTGCAATACTACGAGATATTTCAGACACTTCGTAAGGAGTAGAAATCTTTTTAATAGGGCTAACAAGTTGTTCTGGAAGAACTGCATATCCTGCTCTTAGTCCTGCTAAACCAAATCCTTTTGAAAATGTTTTTAAAGCAATTACATTATCATAATTATTTAGAAGCTTGACAGCTGAATTTTCTTTTGGCATGTATTCACCATAAGCTTCATCTACCATAACTGCTATATCATATTTAGCTGCTTCCTTTACTATGTTTTCAATTGATGATAAAGGTATAATTTGTCCTGTAGGATTGTTTGGATTGTCTATGTAAATTACTTTATATTCTGGATTTATTTTTTCAATAAATTCTTTTTCATTAAACTTGAAATTATCCTCTTTCTTTAAAAGAACATAATCATAAGTTGCACCATGCATTTTTATATCTGTCTCATATTCTGAGAACTGAGGTGAATATCCTAAAACTTTATCTCCCTTTTCAATAAATAGTCTATTTAAAAGGTAAATAACATGTATAGAACCATCTGCCAAACAAATTCTGTCAGTATCTAATGCTATAAAATCTTTCCAATAATCAACTATATTATCTTTTAAAGCAATTGAATGAGGATATCCTCTTATCATATCAAATTTTAAAGCATTAAAAGCTTCTACAGCTTTGTTTGAGTAAGACACGGTATTTATACCTTCACCACAGTCTATCTCGAATACATCTTCTGAATGTCCAGATTCTATTGCATAACT